>ERZ1645192.1157-NODE-1157-length-22198-cov-6.543106_pt1 | contig 22198 bp, 17 predicted proteins | sample MGYA00575354_ERZ1645192 | MGnify/ENA primary metagenome ERZ1645192 (study PRJEB40844, sample SAMN11349763) | freshwater sediment metagenome | isolation source: river sediment | host: Sediment | place: India: Faizupur Khadar , New Delhi | collected 2017-02-21 ... | reverse complement strand
ACTTCTTATTTAACATCCAACAACTCCACTTCAAAGAGCAAAGGGCTGAAAGGAGGAATCATATCGCCGGCACCTTTATCGCCATAGCCAATAGAAGAAGGGATAATAAAAAGAGCTTTCCCTCCTTTTTTCATAAGGCTTATGCCTTCTTCCCATCCTTTAATCACATAGTTTTGTCCCATGGGGAAAGAAAAAGGTTCTCTTCCTTCCGAAGTATCGAAGACGGTACCATCGAGCAACATACCTTTGTAGTGAACCATACAGGTTTTCCCGTTGACAGGGGAAGCACCTTTTCCTTTTTTCTTCTCAATATAATACAAACCGGAAGCGGTAGGCTGAACTGTAATATTGTTTTCGTTCACATAGGTTGCTATCAACTGTTTCTCTTCATCAATAATCCTTTGCATATTTTTCGATTCGTATTCTGCTTTGGATTCAATATGAAGGATAGAGATAGTAAACCACAACATGGTTTCGTCATCAATAAAGTCGGGTTGATTGCCGTAATTATAGGCATTGAAATATTTCTTTGCATTGATGATAAAAGAAGCTGAATCGCCTTCATGCATCATGGCAATGGCTTCAAATACATCGGCTTGAAATTTTGATGGTTGCATTAATATAGACATGGCTTTCATAGGAAATATCACCGAATCGTCTTCGGTACGTATTTCCATGGTAATGGATACCACATCGTCGTTTTTAGGTATTACTCCGGACGGATTTTGTGTATAAAAAGTATAATACAAACCACTTTCCGTTTTTTCATACCCTTTGTAGGTATCACACGCAAACATCATAAAACCTATACTTACTATCAAGCACGTTGTTTTACAAATATTTTTCATTTTTCTTATTGTTAGGATGATTTATTTCACCGAAAGAATTTCAATTTCAAAAATTAATGGAGAATACGGAGGAATCGGACTTTGAGGATTACCGGGACCATAGGCTAAACTTGAAGGGATTAATAAGGTAGCTTTTCCTTTTTCTTTCATTAATAACAAGCCTTCGGTAAAACCTTTAATCATCATACCATCTTGTAAAACAAATTCCATGGGTTCTCTACCTTCACCGAGAGAAGAATCGAAGACAGTACCGTCTAATAATTTACCGGTATAATTGATTGTAATTGTTTTACCTGTATCTACTTTAGCACCCGTACCTGCTTTAGTTTCTATGTAATACAATCCGCTTTCTGTAGGTTTTTGTTTGATGTTATTGCGTGTAACATAGGCATTGATGGAATCTTGTTCCGAATTTTTCGCTAACTCAATTTTAGCTTCCTTTTCTGCTAATTCTTTATCAATTTCTGCTTTGCTGACAATAGAATGTAGTTTAACTTCGAAATAAAAATATTCGTTGGCACCGGCTTTAAAGTAAGGCGGCATGGGAATACCTAAGTTAGACATGGAATCGGCATTAATGGCAAAAACAGCTTCATCGCCTACATGCATCATTTTCAAACCTTCGTTGATATCACCCTTAAAATCGGATGGCATAACCTGAAAAACACGTTGGGGATTACCCATATTTTCAAATAAAACAGAATCTTCGTATCGATACTTTAATTCGGCAACCAATACATCACCTTCTTTTGGCTGCTGAGCATCGGGATTTTCTACAATAAATTTATAATATAGACCAGAATCTGTTTTTTTATAATCTTTAAACTTTTTATCACCACATGCTGTCGTCAAGATTATTAGACATACGATGGCTGTGACTGCTGATACTAAACGTTTCATTTTTTTTGTTTTTTATTTATTGTTGATATGAAAATTAATTATTTCTATTCTATAAATCAAAGTAGCATACGGAGGTATTAGGTTATTATCGCCTAAAATACCGTAAGCCAAATGCGAAGGAATAATGGCTTTAGCTTTATCCCCTACTTTCATCATTTTTAAGAGTTCGTGCAAACCGGCCGGTTCATCACTTTGTTCAATTCTAATTGTTTTAAGTCCTTCTTTTTTAGAGTTATAAACTTCTTTCCCGCTTATCAGCGAAATATTGTAGGCTATATCGACTGCATCGCCTTTTTGCAGCAAGGCTCCCTCTCCTTTGGATTCAATAGCGTAATACATACCCGTTCCCGTTGATTCCATTTTCCATCCGTAACGTTGAAGTAATAAGGCTATATCTTTGGATTCGTCCCTCACTATCAGCTTATTTGCATTGATAATTTTTTCGTCTAAATTTTCTATTTCCACTTTTTTCTTTTTCTCTGCTTGCGGTTGGCAAGCCCACACAATGCCGCTTAAGAACGTAAGAATTCCCATTAATAGTATAAAATACGCTTTCATTTTTTTACTTTACATTCTTTTAAGGTTTTTTCAAAATAGGTCAGCGTGTCTTCCATTGACAAGAAAGAATCGGCACCGGCGGCATTTTTATGTCCGCCACCTTTGAAATATTTTTTTGCATATTCATTCACATTAAAATCATTCATCGATCGGAACGAAATACGAATTCTATCTTCTCTTTCTACAAAAATTGCCGTAAAATCAATATTCTCTATTGACAATCCATAGTTAACAAATCCTTCTGTATCCCCATGTTGATACGAAAACGTTTTTAAATCTTCTTTCGTTAAGAAAATATATGAAGTGGTATATTCATCAATAATATGTAAACGTGTTGACAAACAATAGCCCAACAGACGCATTCTATCTTCGGAATAGGTATCATACACTTTTCGATGGATATCTTCACCGTCGACACCCATTGCAATTAAATGTCCGATTATTTTATAGGTAGAAGGATTATTACAGGAATAACTCAATGAGCCGGTATCGGTAATAATGCCTACATAGAGACATTCTGCCATGGCTTTTGTAATGGATTTTTTATTCCCTAATTTATGAATTAAAAAATTGTACATCAACTCTGAGGTAGAAGAAATTCCTTCGGAAACAGAGTAATAAATATCGAAATCTTTTGTCGGGTCGATGTGATGATCGATGATAATTTTAGAAGCTTTTGCTGCTTTCAAGGCATCTTGCAAAATACCGATACGATTAGGAGCATTGAAATCGAGGCAAAATATGAGTTCGGCTGTTGATATTTTCGATATACAGACATCGATATTTTCCGATGCCGGCATTATTTTGTTTGATTGAGGCATCCACTGCAAAAATTGCGGAAAGGGATTAGGGGATATTACATCAACAACATGACCTTGTTGTTGCAAAAACATATACAATGCCAAGGCGGATCCTATGGCATCCCCATCCGGATTATAATGTATTAAAATTACAATGCGCTTAACTTTTGCTAAACTTTTTTTAATAAAAGCAACATCTTTTCTTTTCAATGCAAAGGTGTTTTATTCTTTTTCAATTCTGATTCTGGCATCGACCGCCACTATGCGTTTTGGAGTAGCCAACAGCGGATTTAAGTCCATTTCGGCTATTTCCGGTGCTGCCGTTACCAGTGCCGATACTTTGGCTACTGTTTCCGCAAACATTCTGATGTTAACAGCTTCTTGTCCCCGCACTCCCTCTAAAATTTTATATCCTTTCAATTGCTCTATCAACGACATGGCTTCATCAACGTTAACGGGTGCCAAGGCAGCTTTTACATCTTTCATCACTTCAACGAAGATACCGCCCAATCCAAACAACACCTGATGACCGAAATTCTCTTCTTTGGAAGCACCGATAAATATTTCCGTACCAAAGAGCATGGGATACAACTCAACAGCATAAGTATCTTTAATCTTTATCAAGCGATTAAATTCGCGTATGACCGTTGCTTCGTCTTTCACATTCAAAACCACACCGCCCACATCGGATTTATGGAGAGGCCCTACTACTTTCATTACTAAAGGATAGCCTGCTTGACGAGCATAAGCAACTGCTTCTGCTTCCGTGGTAACTTCCACTTCTTTTTTACAGTCGATAGCGACAGCATCCAAGAGGTTGCGCATAGCTTGTAAAGACAAATAACCACTTTCCGCACCCTCAATCACTCGACGTATGGCAGCCGTATCTACCTTCGGTAAAACAGCAGCCTCCGGTTGGGGTTTGGGAGTATTCACTACTTTAGCCAAGGCATTGCCGAAAACACATTCCTCCGGGAAATTAATACGGTGTTTGTTATGTATAAAATCAGCTATTTCATCTTTTACATTAATAATAGAAGGCAATATAGGGAAAATAGGTTTTTTGCAGGTTTTCATTTTCTCATCAAGAAGAGCATACACATCCCAATTCTCAAACAATCCCGGCGACCCAAAAATAACAGCCATAGCATCAATAGTATCGAAATCGTTCTCACAAGCATCAATGATAAAGCCCAATTGTTCTGCTGTGCCGGTGGCTAAAAAGTCGATGGGATTTCCTATTGATGAGCCGGGGAAGAGTTTACTCAACAAGGCTTCGGCTGCTTTTCCTTCGATATGAGGAACTTCTAATCCATTATTAGAAAGTACATCTGTCAACATAACGGCAGGACCTCCCGCATGGGTGATAACGGCAATGTTTTTCCCTTTGACTTCGGGATGCATAAAAATAGCGCAAACCGTTGTTAATTCTTCGCGGTTGTGACAGCGAACAATTCCTGCTTTTCGAAACAATGCATCAACAGCAACATCAGAAGTTGCCAACGCACCGGTATGAGAGGAAGCTGCGCGGCTTCCTGCCGCTGAGCCACCCGATTTAATGGCGGCTATCTTACATCCTTTATTAATAAGAGAGGTAGCATGTTTCAAAAGCTTTTTCGGTTGGGCTACTTTCTCCATATACATCATGATTACCCGAGAACTCTTTTCCTTATCGAAAGTTATATCCAAATGTTCCAACACATCTTCTATGCCGGTTTGTGCCGAATTTCCTACTGCCCACACACTGTTAAACGACAAACCGTTTGTCATACCTTGTTCTTTGATAAACACCGCTGTTGCTCCCGAACCGGTAATAAAATCCACTCCCTTTGCGCTCAATGAAGGAATGGGTGCATCGAAAGCGCCACAATAATGTGTATTTAAAAATCCGGTGCAATTGGGACCTATCAAGGTCCCGCCTACATTTTGGATAATGTTTACAATTTGTTTTTCCAATAGTGCTCCCGCTTCGTTTTCTTCGCTAAAACCGGCAGAGAGAATAATAAAACCGCGGGTGTTTTTTTGATGTGCCAGCTCATCAACTGTAGAAGGACAATATTTGGCAGCAATAGCTAAGATAGCACAATCTACTTGTGGAACATCTTCCACCTTTTCGTAACAGCTAACCCCTTGCACTTCGTTTTCTTTTGGATTCACAGCGAAGACTTTCCCCTTATAATTACTATCCAATAAATTTTTTAATACTTTTCCCCCGGGTTTTTTAACATCGTTAGAAGCCCCTACGATAAGTATGGATTGGGGTTTTAATAATTTCTCATGTATCATAATTATAAATTTTCGATTTTTTAAAAATTACGTAAAAAACAAAGAGTCAATGGAAACAAAACGCATGAAAGCTTCTTTTTCCGAAATAGAAATAAGACTCCCCCTGTTTGGGTTCTTATTCTTGTCCGCCGTCACGATTTGCTCTCATCGCTTCGATATACTGATCATACGTTAGCACTTGATAACCTGCAGGCATTAGAAATTCTGCCGGGCTTATCTTTTTCTTTTTAACTTCGGTAGCTTCATAAATAATTTTAATATCGCCTATCAAATCTTCCTGATACAAGGTATAACCTTTCAGTCCCGGCGTATCAAAGTTGATACGTTCGTCCAAGCCTATTTCTTCGGTAGTATAATAAATCTTTTTTTGTTCGCCACCTTCTTCTATGTTTTCGACCGTTACATCATACCGTTTGCACGTATAACCGCAAATTACTTTGGTTTCCTCGGAAGGGACTACCGTATATTTTAAAACGGACAATTCTTCATCGAAATCTTCCTTTGATTTTTTAATAACCAGTTTTTGCATAGGATGGTCGATAATGGTATTTTCCTGAGAAGAATCCCCTACAGATACTACATATTGAAAAAAACCACCGGCATCAATAATAAGTTTAGTGTTGTTATCATAAACCATGTAATTAAATTCCGTCGGAAGATTTGCCAAGGTTTGAGGGTCAATTTCTCCTTCATATTTAATGGAAAACTTAACAGTTCCTGAAAATCCTTTTTTCTTCTTTTGAGCCATTATATCCTGAGAACCTATACCGCACATTATGGCTATGAATACTATTAATATTCTTTTCATCATTATTATTTTTTTATTATTTATTTAATTTATTAAGTTGCAAAAGTAAACAATTTTCTTTTTAAAGCTGCGTTTCGGAGAAATTATTTTTGAAATGCTTTTTTACAATGAATCGCTTGTAGAAGTAGTGGGGACAGAAAGGCTGTCGATGGATTTTTTAGGCATAGCGACGGCTTCTTTGGGCAATGAATAGCTTATATTGAGATTAGCATTTATATCCATATCTTGTTGCTTTTTATAGGGAAACACATCGGACATTTCTCCGGAATAAAAAAATTCATAGCCCAGCGATCCAAACGAATACCGCATACCGTTAATGCTTACATGCGAGCCTCCCACTTTGGGATTAGGGTTGGGTTTGGATTGAGCAAAACCCACATTGTAGAGTGTAATTAATATTTCCGGTCTATCGGAAATGGGGTAGCCTGCTCTTTTCCATTGTATTTCAATTTGCTTAATAATCAAAGCAGCATACATATAACTCCAATAATGATTTCTGTAATTTACCAAACGGTTATAGCGTTCGCTACTTGGATCTTCAGTTTGAAAATCAAGTAAATGTTCGTATTTTTTTCCGAGATAAAAAGGAGAAGACGTATCTTTCAAGTTTTTTTCCACCTGTATAGCCGTAAATTCTTTGATACCGGTAACACCAAGCGAAAACTGTGATTCTACAGAGAGTATTTTCAGCGGACGGATTACATTTTTATAGGTTTCCCGGGCACTATTAAACAAACGCATTTGTTCTCCCACCAAGGCTGCTACTATCAGGCGATGATCTACATCGGTCAGTTCAGCAACACTGTCGATAACGGCTACATCTTTTTCGACTGCTGCTTTAAAATATTCCCATTCTTCAATATTCATCCATTCAAAAAGAGAGCTTCCGTTTTGAACTTCTTTTTTATATCGGAGTCTTGCAGGATTTTTCAACAATCGCTGGAATTCTTGATGCTCTTGAAGGCGAATATGAACGGCTTCAACGGCATGCTTGAGAATGTTTACATCGTGATGATTTAAAAACGCATTGTAAATCAATCGGGCATTTTTGGGATAAAAATAATGTAAGACATGCAAGCTATGCATGCATTCTGCTACGTCGGCGATAGGAAAATACGTACTGTCATTGTTTATATTCTTTTCTGCCGACAATTGAAAATACCTATCGTTGATATCGACACCACCGGGATCGTTAAAAATATGGAACTTTACGCCTAAAAAAGCGGCTGTTAATATAAAACCGTAAACGGCAAAAACATAGACTAAAACTTTGTAAATGGTAAAGAGTCTTTTATTTTGCTTGAACTTCTCAACTCCATTGCTGATTTTCATACAACTACTTATTAAATACCTCCACGAAAGACCTTATTTTTAAAAGTGAATATCTTTAATCTTTTAGTATTACTTAATTTTTCTAAACATTTTACGCCAACGGATTTTCCCGTCGAACCAATTTTTGAATTTGTCAAGAGATAGCCAAACAAATGCAGTTTTTCCAACTATGTGGTCTTCGGGAACAAAACCCCAAAACCGGGAATCGGCAGAGTTATGACGGTTATCGCCCATCATCCAATAATAATTCATTTTAAAAGTATACGAAGTAGCTATCTTGCCGTTGATAAGGATAGTGCCGTTTTTAATTTCCAAACTGTTGTTTTCATAAATCCGAATGATTCTTTCGTATAACTTAATGGTTGAGTCGTTAATTTCGACGCTTACTCCTGCTTTGGGGATGGTAATCGGTCCGAAATTATCTTTGTTCCATGGATAGCGTTTGTCATAGGGTAAAATATCCGCATCCCATTCTCCCGGAGACTGAATAAGTGCCACTACAGAATCAATATTTCTATAGTTTTTAATTTGATTCAACTGATTTTGATTCAAGCAGGCATAGTCAATACCGTAACTAGAGTGGAAGTCTTCTTCGTTGATATTTAATTTTTCTCTTACCGTCGGATTCAAGCCTACACTATTATTGTATATATAATAGGATAACTGTAAGTTCTCGGGAATATAAGCCGGTTTGTTGTTTACATATAAAACCGCATTTTTTATCTCAATAACATCTCCTGGAATACCTACGCAACGCTTGATATAATTTTCGCGTTTATCGACAGGACGGGCAACAACATCGTATTCTTTCCACACTACCTCTCTTCCTTTACCCGGATAATACTGAGCCCCATATTTTTGGATTAATTCCCCATATTGATAGATAACATTATCAGCCATATATTGCTGATTGGCATATTGATTCGGATTTTGGAATACCAACTCCATGGTGCGTACTATGCCGTAATAACTTTCGTTTTGCCGTTGTAATACCACCGTATCGCCATCGGGATAATTAAAAACCACCGCATCATTGCGTTCTACCTTCTTTCTTCCCGGAAAACGATAATAGGGTAAATTCAGCCATTCGAGATAGGACTTTGTATATTTTGTCAATGGTAAGGTATGGTGTACAAATGGAAAAGCAATAACCGTTTGAGGTATTTTCGGTCCATAAGCCATTTTCGAAACGGCTAAGAAATCCCCTACCATCAAGGTACTTTCCATGGACGAAGTAGGAATTTTATAAAATTCAAACATAAAAGCTCGGATGATATAAGCAGCTACTACCGCATAAATAATGGCATCAATCCATTCTCTTGCTTTGGTTTTTTCTTTTGTTTGTTCTTTTTTAGACTTAAGCACTTCCGTTTTCAGCACTCCCATACGAACAGAAGGCAACTCACTATGTTTTCTATAGATTTCTTTTCCCGAAAATCCCAGATATGGCATGTACAGAAAGGAGAAAAAAGTTCCCGGAATCAGAACGGCATAAGTAGTTTTGTTAAACATGCGTATGGTTTTCCATGTCATCAGCATAAACATAAATATATTCAGATAAGGCATGGCAATAAAAATAAACCACCACATAGGGCGCTCCAATACTTTTAACCATATATATAAATTATAAACAGGAAGAAAGGCATACCAAGCTTTATAGCCTGCTTTCTTAAACACCCCTATTAATCCTATAAAAGTACCTACAAAACAAACAATGGTGTATATTACTAAAAATTCAAATGAAACATTCATGTGTATATATTTTATAATGTTAACATGTCTTTAATTTTAAATACTCCTTTTTTTCCGATTATCCATTCTGCTGCTGCCAATGCGCCGATGGCAAACGCTTTTCTGTTAAAAGAAGTATGTTTGATTTCGATTTCGTCCATATGAGAAGTATAAGTAACAATATGAGTGCCGATACTATCTTCTTGTCTTTGTGATTTAATGGATAATTCCGATTTAACATCATTCATTTCATTAATCCAGGTTTCTTTATGAGAGAGATAGGTAATGATATCGTTTGCCAATACGATAGCGGTTCCGCTAGGAGTATCTTTTTTTGTACTATGATGTGTCTCTTCAATGCTTACATCGTATGCTTCGTGCCCATTCATCAATTGGGCTAATTTACGATTCAATTCAAAAAAAATATTAACGCCTAAACTAAAATTAGAAGAATAAAACAAAGTCTGATTCATAGTGATACATTTTTCTTTTACTTCTTCTAAGTGTTCGTACCAACCGGTTGTTCCGACAACAACAGGAATATGATGTTCAAAACATTTATAGATGTTAGAAATTACTACTTTAGGATTAGAAAAGTCAATGGCAACATCTGCTGTCAGAAATTGTTCGTGATATTTTTTCCAGTCTTCTTCGTCGTCAATAAAAGCAACGATTTCATGTTTCTTTTCGTAAGCAAGTATTTCGACTTGCTCGCCCATTTTGCCGTAACCGAGTAAAGCTATTTTCATTATTTAAAGTTTAATTGTAACGTTAATCCCAGATTGGGTGTTGTGGCTGAAAACGAATAATAGGGAGTATTATTACTCCTTCCGTAAGGTATAATTTGCATGGTTAAATCATTGGAGATATCAAAATCCATCAGATGAGCATCGACTGCCGCATCGACAATATTAAGGATATAAAAAACGCTTAAGGCGATAATAGATATTTCCATATTACGCCTATTCGAATTTTCGTAGGCATACACATTTTCTGTTGGAAGGCTTGCTAATTTAGGGTTAGGTTTATTCACAACATTTGCATTGACAAGATCAAGGGATGGATTTACACGCAAACGATATTCTGTACGATAATACACATATTCCTTGTGATAATAATAAACCAGAAAAGCACTCACTCCCAAGCCTGCGTAAACGACAGGGACTTTCCAGTATTTGCGATTATACACTTGTCCCAAACCCGGTATAGCTGTTGATAGCCAGGCTGCTACTTTAGGGGAATGTGTTCTTATTTTCTTTTCTTTGGCACTTGTATCTTTTGAGTTAGTTTGTATAGCAGAGGTGGATACGGAAAGAGTATCGTTGCCGGCATTCACCATGGGTAAAGCAATGTTACTAACACTGTCATTCTGAGCGTATATCAGTGTTATAACAAAACACAATACCAACAAGCATACTATTTTTCTCACAGAACAATGTTATTTTTGAATCAAGGATAAGATCCGATTTAAATCCTCATCGGATTTAAATCGGATTATCAAGCTACCCTTTCCTTTCAAATTATATTTGATATCTATTTTCGCTTTCAGATTTTCCGTCAGGGATTGTTTCATAAGTTGCATATGTTTGGGTAAGCCAATTTTAATTTGTTTTTCCGATTTTTGCTGTTGTAACTTACGTAACATGTCTTCTACCTGACGTACATTTAATTTATTGTCGATAATTTTTTGCAAGAGTTTTTCCTGTTGTTCTTCATCTTCTATGATTACCAGGGCTCTGGCATGCCCCATGGAGATGAGGTTATTACACACTGCTTGTTGCACTTTAACTCCTAATTTTAGCAATCTCAGATAATTTGTTACTAAAGAGCGACTTTTTGCCACCCTAAGGGCTAAATTTTCCTGTGTCATATTGCATTCATCCAAGAGGCGTTGCAGCGATAAAGCTATTTCAATCGGATTTAAATCTTCACGTTGGATATTTTCAATCAAAGCCATTTCAATCAATTGCAAATCACTTGCCGTTCGGATATAAGCAGGGATATGTGTCATACCTGCCATACGTGCAGCCCTCACCCTACGTTCACCCGATATTAATTGATAATTTCCCGATGCTATCTTTCTTAATGTAATAGGCTGAATAATACCATGCTGTTTGATTGATTCCATTAATTCCGTCAATGCTGTTTCTTCAAAAGCATTTCTCGGTTGCCAAGGATTTGTTTCTATACAATCCAGGGCAATGATACTAAAATCCGACGTCTTAAATCTGCTGGGGGAATCAAAACTTACCACCGATTCATCGGGAGGTATATTTCCCAACAAAGCACTCAAGCCTCTACCTAATCCTTTTTGAGATGATTTTCCTTCTGACATGTATTTAAATTATTTCATGTTATTTTTCACCAAAATTTCGCGGGCTAAATTCAAATAATTGAATGCTCCTTTGGAAGAGGCATCATACATTAATACCGGTTTCTGATGACTGGGGGCTTCGCCTAACCGTACGTTTCTATAAATAACTGTATTGAAAACAAGAGTTTTAAAATGCATACGTACATCTTCCAATACTTGATTACTTAATCGTAAGCGATTATCATACATTGTCAGCAAAATACCTTCTATGTTCAGGTTATTGTTTAAATTTGTTTGAACTATTTTAATAGTATTTAATAACTTACCAAGCCCTTCCAAGGCAAAATACTCACATTGAACAGGTATCAGCACGGTATCGGAAGCGGTAAGCGCATTGACTGTTATCAAGCCCAAAGAAGGAGCACAGTCAATTAAGATAAATTCATACTCATCTTTGATGGGCTCAATGATACGATGCATCATTTTTTCTCTGTCTTGCAAATGGATAATTTCTAATTCAGCCCCTACCAAATCAATATTTGCCGGCAACAAAGAAAGGTTAGGAATATCTGTTGTTTGTATGGCTTGTTTGATATCACATTCGCCTAACATGACTTCATAAACGCTGTTTATAACCACATGCGGATCTATACCCAATCCTGAACTTGTATTGGCTTGTGGGTCGGCATCAATAAGCAATGTTTTATGTTCCAATACCGCTAAACTTGCGGCTAAATTGATTGCTGTTGTAGTTTTTCCTACTCCACCTTTTTGATTTGCAATTGCAATTACTTTTCCCATCTATATATCTAATTAATGTGCAAAGATAATTTTTTTTATGTTATGTTCTTAGTATTAATTCCTTTAATTTTTCAACACTAGGAAAGACTGATTAAAACAAAGATTGTATCAACTCATCTTTCACAAAGTAAGGGATGCTTACGTTTAAAGAAGGATAGTGTTGCATTGCTCTTTTGATGGCAAAAACAGCTCCCGGGTTACGCGCCCAGGAACGACGTGAAATACCGTTGTTAACATCCCAGAACAGCATCATTTCCAATTTTTTGTCAGTTTCTTCTTTTCCGTCGAGCACCATTCCGAACCCGCCGTTGATAACTTCACCCCAACCGACACCACCTCCATTGTGAATACTAACCCAGCTGGCACCTCTAAAAGCATCTCCTATTACATTATGTATAGCCATATCCGCTGTAAAAGAAGAGCCATCATAGATATTGGAAGTTTCTCTAAAAGGAGAATCCGTTCCCGACACATCGTGATGATCCCTGCCAAGTATTACCGGTGCCGAAAGCAATCCTTCTCTGACAGCCTTATTAAAAGCGCGAGCTATGTTAATACGACCTTCAGCATCAGCATATAATATACGAGCTTGTGAACCAACAACCAGCTTGTTTTGTTTAGCACCTTTTATCCATTGAATGTTATCATACATCTGTTGTTTGATTTCGGGAGGTACCGACTTCGCTATTTCGTCCAATACATCCATGGCTATCCGATCGGTAATTTCGAGATCTGAAGATTTCGCCGAAGTACATACCCAACGAAAAGGACCGAAGCCGTAGTCAAAACACATAGGTCCCATAATATCTTGTACATACGAAGGATATTTAAAACCACCCTCTTCCTTAAAAATATCGGCACCTGCTCTGCCGGATTCCAATAAAAAGGCATTCCCATAATCGAAGAAATACATCCCTTTGGATGCAAGTGTATTGATAGCAGCCACCTGACGACATAAGCTTTGTTTAACTTTGGATGTAAACAATTCGGGCTCCTCTGCCATCATCCGATTCGATTCTTCATAACTCAATCCGACAGGATAATACCCTCCTGCCCATGGATTGTGTAAAGAGGTTTGGTCAGAACCTAAATCCACTTGTATATTTTTTGCTGCCAAGTATTCCCACAAATCGACAATATTCCCTTGATAGGCAAACGAACGGGCTTCTTTTTTTGAACGGGCAAGCAGTACTTTTTCCATTAATACATCGAGATTATCATAGACCTCATCGACCCATTGTTGCTCCAATCTTTTTTGTGTTGCCGACGGATTGATTTCTGCGGTAATTGAAACAACACCTGCAATATTTCCCGCTTTGGGTTGTGCTCCCGACATTCCTCCTAAACCGGCAGTTACAAATAATTTACCTCCTGTTTCACCGCCTATTTTTCGACAAGCATTCAGTACTGTAATTGTCGTACCGTGTACTATTCCCTGAGGGCCTATGTACATATACGACCCTGCTGTCATTTGTCCATATTGGGTTACCCCCAAGGCATTGTATCGTTCCCAATCGTCCGATTTTGAATAGTTGGGAATCATCATACCATTAGTAACCACCACTCTGGGAGCATCTTTGTGCGACGGGAACAAGCCCATGGGATGACCGCTATACATGACAAGGGTTTGTTCATCGGTCATGAGTGAAAGGTATTGCATACATAAACGATATTGAGCCCAATTTTGAAAAACAGCCCCGTTACCGCCATAGGTAATCAATTCATGAGGATGTTGAGCCACTCTTTTATCCAAGTTATTTTGAATCATATGCATGATGGCGGCAGCATGTTTGGAACGGGCAGGATATTCATCTATTGGGCGAGCATACATTTCATAAGAAGGAATAAAGCGATACATATAAATTCTTCCGTACGTGTTTAGTTCATTGGCAAAATCAGCTGCTAATGTAGCATGATGCCGGGGTTCGAAATAGCGTAAGGCATTACGAACAGCCAATTTCTTTTCTTCAAGACTAAGAATATTTTTCCGTTTGGGAGCATGATTGATGTTTTTATCATAGATATAAGGCGGAGGTAGCGTTGAAGAGATGCCGTTGCGTATTTCCTCTTGAAACGATGTCATAATAAAATTTTTATGTATTAATTAAGATTTAATATGTTACCATTTAATTATAATTAAAAAAGGCTCATTAGTGTAACGAGCCTTTGATACTTTTATTATAGTAAAATGATTAGTACATTCCACCCGGCATACCACCACCCATAGGAGGCATAGCAGGTTTATCTTCTTTAATTTCTGCCAAAACACATTCTGTTGTAAGCAACATGCCGGCAATAGAAGCTGCATTTTCAATAGCTACTCTGGCTACTTTGGTTGGATCGATAACACCGGAAGTCATAAGGTCTTCGTATTTCTCGGTGCTGGCATTGTAACCGTAATTATCTTTACCGCCTTTGACATTGTTAACAACGATAGACCCTTCCAGACCGGCATTTTCTGCTATTTGACGTAGAGGTTCTTCCAATGCACGACGTACGATTTCGATTCCGAATCTTTCGTCATCATTTTCGCCTTTCATTTTATCCAATGATTTGATGGCACGAATATAAGCAACACCACCACCGGCTATAATACCTTCTTCAATAGCAGCACGGGTAGCGTGTAAAGCGTCATCAAAACGATCTTTCTTTTCTTTCATTTCTACTTCGGAAGCAGCACCCACATGAATCACGGCTACACCACCGGCTAATTTAGCCAAACGTTCTTGTAGTTTTTCGCGATCATAATCGGAGGTTGTTTTTTCAATATGGGATTTAATTTGAGCTATACGAGCCTGAATAGCTTCTTTAGCACCTTTTCCACTGACGATAGTTGTATTTTCTTTATCAACGGTTATTTTCTCAGCCTGTCCAAGCATACTTAAATCAGCATCTTCCAATTTAAAACCTTTTTCTTCTGAAATAACTGCACCGCCTGTAAGGATGGCAATATCTTCCAACATTTCTTTTCTTCTATCACCAAAGCCGGGAGCTTTTACGGCAGCAATCTTCAAAGAACCGCGTAAACGATTTACAACCAAGGTTGCCAGAGCTTCACTTTCAACATCCTCGGCAATAACCAATAAAGCTTTCCCTGTTTGAATAACTTTTTCCAAGATAGGAAGGAAATCTTTCATATTGCTTATTTTCTTGTCATAAATCAAGATATAAGGATTTTCATACGCTACTTCCATTTTTTCTGTATCTGTTACAAAATAAGCGGAGATATAACCTCTGTCGAATTGCATACCTTCTACCACTTTTACGTCGGTTTCAGTACCTTTTGCTTCTTCAATGGTGATAACACCTTCTTTTTTTACTTTTTTCATAGCTTCGGTAATCATTTCACCTACGGTATGATCGTTATTAGCTGAAATGGTAGCTACTTGTTTTATTTTTTCATGGCTTTCACCTACTTCTTTGGAACGACTTTTCAAATCAGCAACGACGGCTGTAACGGCTTTATCTATTCCTCTTTTCAAATCCATAGGATTTGCACCGGCAGTAACATATTTAATACCATGATTAAAAATTATTTGAGCCAATACGGTAGCGGTAGTTGTTCCGTCTCCGGCTTGGTCGTTGGTTTTGGATGCTACTTCTTTTACCATTTGAGCACCCATATTTTCAACCACTTCTTCCAACTCTATTTCTTTCGCAACGGTAACACCATCTTTTGTAATTTGAGGTGCACCGAATTTTTTATCAATAATAACATTTCTTCCTTTAGGACCTAAGGTTACTTTTACTGCATTTGCCAATGCATCCACACCTTTTTTTAAACTTTCACGTGCTTCCCAGTTGTATAAAATTTCTTTAGCCATAATTCTATTCCTTTCTTATATGATTTTAATTATTAAATAATAGCAAATATATCCGATTCTTTCATTATCAGATAATCATTACCGTCAATGTTTATTTCCGTACCTGAATATTTACCGTAAAGAACAACATCCCCTACTTTGACTGTCATAGGTTCATCTTTTTTTCCTTTACCTACAGCTACTACGGTACCTTTTTGAGGTTTTTCTTTCGCCGTATCCGGAATAATAATTCCGCCTGAAGTCTTTTGTTCTGCAGGAGCAGCTTCAACTAATACTCTGTCTGCTAATGGTTTTACGTTTACTTTCATCTTTCTTAAAATATTTTTTGTTAATACTATTAATACATTTCTTTTTATATCGTGTTTTGTCTTACACGAAATGTGTGCCAATCGTTTCGATTTCGGTGAGAAAATCGGCTTCTAATAACGTTAAAAATATGATTTTAAAACAATTATTTGTTTTTTATTTGCTGACAAGGCTACGCTATCAATCGGACAATATGACAGCCTACATTTTGTCATGTTTTTTGAATAGTTAAGGTATGTGCAATAAAATAAACAATCAGAAAAAACTAAGATGTTAACACCATTTCATCATTCAAAAAGCAGTTATCTTTTTTGTTTGTATTTTGCTAAAAAAAATAAAAATACTTCAGTATATGTAAAATTAATTATGTACTTTTGCAATACAATTGATAAACCTGAGAGGGTTTTGAATATTTACAGTCAACAACTATTTATTTGGCTGTTTTTAAGTATTTTAAAATAAAGTAAACAAAGTAAATAAAATAATAATAACATATAAATAAATTCAATAATGAAAAAAGTAGCATTTATTATTTTGAGTCTGACAGTTTGTTTTTTGATTACCACACAAGCTGCGAATACAAAAAATCCTACAAAAAAACAAAATGAGCACAAAAGTGTAAATTTAAAAGCATGGCAAGAGATGGGTCCCGATAATATAGGGGGGCGAACAAATGTCATTCTTATCGATAAAGACAACAGTTTAAAAATTTACGCAGGTTCTGCCGGCGGCGGCTTATGGCTAACAACCAGTGGTGGAGCTGTATGGAAACGTATAAGCACTTTCCCAGAAATAGCCATTTCATCCATTGTTCAAAATGAGGATGGAACTGTTTTTGTCGGAACCGGAGAAGGCTTGAATCCAGGTTTTTCATCACCGGGGGTATTGTATTCATTTGGCTCCTATCGTACCAATTCTAATTTTGGCATGAAAGGTACCGGTATTTATAAATCGGTGAATGATTCCTTTGTTCAACTGCCGGCAACAGCAAATTGGGAAGAAATAAACGATTTAGTGTATAATACCACTAACAACACCTTATATGCAGCTACCGATTACGGCTTACAAGTTTCCACTGACAATGGGGTTACATGGACAAATGCAAAGACAAGTTCCAATCAGAATTTAGACCTGATAGGTACCGACCTTGCCCTCGGCTCCGATGGTTCGATTATTTATGTACAAAGAGACAGAAGCTCACGAAAAGGAACTGCTTATTTATCCGACGGCAGCAGCACTACCAATTTCAAAGCTCTTACTTTTCCTATAGATGCAGGAAGCATGGCATTTGCTTTTGCCCCTTCCGATCCCTCTTATATCTATGCCTCCGTTGCTGATATCTACGGTGACTTTTTAGGAATCTACCAATCTAAAAACGAAGGAGATTCTTTTCGTGTAATTGTTCCCGGAGGAAGCACGCTGATTGACGTTTTTAACGGGGCCGGCGACTATTGCAACAACATTGCCGTTTTACCAAACAATCCTAAACATATTTTAGTAGGAGGATATCCTTCTTTATGGGAGGGCGTTGAAATTAATGAATCGTCTTTCTTTGGATTTAACAGCATGGCATCGTTTAGCGGAGTACAATCTATACTTTTTGATGCCAAAGACTCCAATACTTTATTTATTGGTTCAAACATTGGTATAGCAAAAGGGAGAAAAATTGGCGAAAATTTCCAATTTAACTTAATGAACAAAAACTATGGTACAGCACAATATACAACTTTATCCTGCTCAAACGATGACCAAGTTCTTGGTGGAACACGAGAAAGTGGAGCTTTATTCATCACCAAAGAGGGCAACACCAAAGAAGCTGCAACCCAATTATCTAGTGGATATGCCTCGCAAACTGTTTTATCCATGATTAATACGAATGCATTTTTCTATACTACCACCTTCGGTTCATGCTTCAGACAAGCAAGCCCTTTATCTGATCCGGAAGCAATTAAAGATTGGTTCAACGAAGAATTAATGTTAGGTGGACCAAAAAATGAATACACGAAATGGAGTTATAGTGCTCTCCAAACTGCCTGCCGCTCCAGCCAATACATATCCCCTATCTTAATGTGGGAATCTATTTATGATGCTAACTCAATAGATACCGTTGTTTTTGTAGCCGACAAGGACTATAAAAGCGATGATGAAATCTGCGTTCGCAGCAGAATAAACAATTATCCGATGTGGTTAACCGCTCCTAAAAATCTTACCAAAAATGAAAAATTAACATTTACCGATTATGTACAAAACAGATTTTTTGTCGGTGGTGGCGGTTTTACTTCTTCCGGTTTAGTCGGAGCTCCTGTTTTTATGACCAAAGGCGCATTAAACTTTACGGCTCCTCCAACTTGGTATAGGGTATTCTTTACCGGTGATACAACCGAACAAGTAACCAATATGTGTATGTCCGAAGACGGTAACTTTTTATTTGTTTCTACTTTCAGTTCCAGTTCTACCTATCACAATATTTATCGTATCAGCGGATTTGATTTAGCAAGAGATTCCATGACTTTATCTTACGGAAAACCGACTTCTTCGGGCACCGTAAATGTAAATCCCAATTGTTTATTAGATGTTGCCAAAGTGTATTCAACCAATAGCTTTATTACATCCATCAGTTTAGATCCTCAAAACAATGATGTCTTAGTTGTTACCATTGGAGGCAGTAATTTAGAACCGCATATTTATGCATCTACGAATGCTACTTCCGGTGCAACCTTAGACATAGATGCCAATCCAAAAGACGGCACAGGATTACCGAGTGGTACTACACCAATATATACCGCTCTTGTTGAAATGAATAATTCCGACTTAGTATTTGTAGGTACAGAAAAAGGTATCTATGTTACCGATAACTTCTCCAATACTACTCCGGTATGGGAAGCTGCCAATGACGGCATTGATGCTGCTATTCCCGTATTCATGTTAAAACAACAAACTAAAGATTATCCTGAAGCAGAAGCTAAAATCTATGGTGATGACACCAATGACATCACCATTATTAATTTTGAAGGTGTACGAAATACCGGTTGTATCTACGCCGCCACACACGGCAGAGGTATTTTTAGAAATACTACTTACGACCCGGATTTTGGGATTCCCGAAAAACCAATCGTAAAAAATTCCACTATAAGCGTATATCCGAATCCTACGAACGATGTAGCGACTATCAAATTCGCTTTATCAAAGAATGTCAGCAATGTACATGTATCCTTATACGATATTAGCGGAAAAAGAATATTATCACAATACATAGGTCCTCGTCCACAAGGAGCCAATATTGAACGTTTGGATTGCAGTTCTCTGCAAAGCGGTATTTATTTTATCCGCTTACAAGGAGATACTCAAACCTACACATCCAAAATAGTTGTAACTAAATAATTTATTTTAAAGAAATTCCATATATGAGAAAAATTTGTTTAAGTGTAATTGCAATTGCATTTTCCATCAGTTCATTTACACAAAATGTTCCTTTTGATGTTGCTGAAAAAATAGCCGGTAATTTTCTACAATACCAAACATCACAAAGCATTCAAAAAAGTAATTCATTCGTTTTACAAAATAGTCATACCGAAATCAACCAAGGCAAAACGCTCTATCACATTTTTAATTATCAAAACGGAGGTTTTGTTATTGTTTCGGGCAATTACCAGTCTTCTCCTGTTTTAGCTTATTCTACAGAAAGCCAAATAGATTTTTCGGATATGAATCCTGCCTTGAAAATGTGGTTGGAAGCCCAAAACTCACATTCGAATGCTGAAAATATGGAAACGGAAGCCGTAAAAAAACAATGGGATGACCTATACAACAATAGCCTTTCCATACGAAAATCAGGCTCAAAAGTTGGTCCTTTTACTACCAGCACCTGGAATCAAGACAGATATTATAACGCATACTGTCCTGAAGATATAAATGTTACCGGTGAAATTGGGGGCAATTACGATAATCATGTTCCCAATGGTTGTGTGGCTGTTGCCATGTCTCAAATCATGTATTATCACCGATACCCAACTACGGGCTTTGGTTCGTTCAGCTATGTTTCACCTTACGGACGGCTTACCGCTAATTTTGCCAATGCTTTTTATGATTACAACGCGATGTCGGATGTCGCAACAGGCTATAGCGATGCCTTGGCACTTTTAATTTCTCATTGTGGGATTTCTGTTGAAATGGGTTATGCAGCTGATGGTTCCGGTACGCAAACAGAAAAAGCACGCATGTCGATGATTGGCTACTTCGGCTATTCCACTACCTCAAGATTCGAACGAAAAGAAATGTATAATGATTCCGTTTGGCAATCCAAAATAGTGCAAAGCCTTGACAGTAAACTACCCATTATTTATTCCGGAAGAAAAGAAGATGCCGATGCAGGTCATGCTTGGCTATGTGACGGCTATGAAATCATCACCGATACTACTTCTTGGCTTCATTTCAATTGGGGATGGGGTTTCAGCGGTGGCAACGGTTGGTTTCTTTCAACAACGAAAGATGGCTATATTATCGGTGAATCTGCTATCTTTGGCTTAACACCCAAAGTAGACCTTGCCGACTGTTCTCAAGATACACTGACAGCAACCTACGGCTCTTTTTACAGCGGCTCTCCCATTAAAGATTACGCCAACAACGCTGATTGCTCTTGGTTAATTTCTACACCGAATGCTACCTCTATTAAATTAACTGCCGCAGCTTTTGCTACCGAAGCGGATAACGATGTGGTTACTGTTTATGCCGGTAATTCTACCTCCGATTCTATTGTGTGGGTATTATCCGGCGACACCCTTACACCCGGAAGTTTTATTACTATTAATGCCTCAGAAGCTTTAATTACATTTACTTCCAATGCTTCTATCACAAACAGAGGTTTTGTGTTTACCTATACTACTACTTTATCCAATCCCGGATATTGCAATACCAATTTAGATCCGGGAACAGGAAACGTCTTAAGTGCTGTATCGGGTACATTGACCAACGGAAGCGGAAATGAAAATTATGTTAATTCCAATACCTGTTATTGGCGAATCGAACCTACCGGTGCTACCGGTGTATGGATTGATGTTACTGACTTTAATCTGGCAAAAGGCGATGAATTAAGTATCTATGCCCATTCCGGAAAATATATTCAAGCCATTAAATTTCCCGACCGCATTGCCAAATATACCATCGACAATCCTCCTACCGGCGTGTTAACATCAAGCGATAAGAACAGAATCTATATTACTTTCCGAAGCGATAATGATAAAAATGACAAAGGATGGACCTTGAAATGGGGTATCGATGTAGGCATATGCGATAAGGATGCAGGCATATCCTCACTTCGTATATATCCTAATCCTGCTTCTCAAATGGTGAATCTTGATATAACAACGGAAGAATCGTTAGGAACTATTAAGATGGATATTACCGATATGACCGGCAGAAACATACAATCAACAGTTATCAATGATAACACCCATCAAATTGATGTTAGTAATTTTGCTAAAGGCGTTTATATCCTAAGTTTACATACCTATAAAGGCAGTATAAAACGCAAGATAGTGGTTCAATAAGCCAAAACATAAAAAATACAAAGAGAGTGTTCCAACATGAGCACTCTCTTTTTTTTGTTTACTGCTAATGTAAAGAATTAAATATCATCCCCAAAATTATTGACGCAATAAATTTTCATCGCTTTGCTTTAGCCTTGTTTTTCT
>ERZ1645192.1156-NODE-1156-length-22198-cov-7.391456_pt1 | contig 22198 bp, 23 predicted proteins | sample MGYA00575354_ERZ1645192 | MGnify/ENA primary metagenome ERZ1645192 (study PRJEB40844, sample SAMN11349763) | freshwater sediment metagenome | isolation source: river sediment | host: Sediment | place: India: Faizupur Khadar , New Delhi | collected 2017-02-21 ... | reverse complement strand
GATGGTACTGAGGTACGCGAGTCCTCGGGAAACCTTCCTCGCTGCTATTGTTCAACGAGAGACTCTTTTGTACGAACTATTCTGAATTATTGTTACTATTCTGTGTCTGTTTGAATTCAAACATTGTTCATAGAAATTTGATCACTATGCTACGCTGATCTCGGGAAAACCTCATATGGTTACCTGATCCTCAGGTTATTGAAAGTCATATGAAGAAATGGTCAGAAATTTTTCGGATATGCATTTTGTTATTTTTCGTTGGAATATTATGCGGTTATTCTACTGGTGCAGAAGATTCAGGTGATGAATCAGACACGGCATTCATTGATTTAACCTCTTCAAAATCAGTAATTGAAGTCGGCGACACAATCTTTGTCGAGGGTTACATTGTCCCGTCCTTACTATCCAGGCCCGGCGATAGAGTTCTTCTGCAGGTCACATCTCCAAAAGAAAGCAGGGCTGATACCTATTATCAGCTGAAGACCAGCACCGATGGACTTTTTAATATAGAACTACAGGCTGATGCCATTGGCGACTGGAGTTTTCAGGCACGATACAGTGATTATTCAAGTCCTACGGTCCCGGTAAAAGTTACTCCCCGAGCTAAAGTAAAAGAGACAGAACTGACCGTATCCGGCCCCTTTAATCGTGTTTTCATGGGAGAAACCGGTCAGATGAGCGGATGGCTTCGGGATAATGAAGGAAATGGTATTCCAGTAAGGCAGGTCTGGTATTCATTTGGTCTTCCTTCGTACAGTTGTGCCCTGTGTGAAGACGATGCCAGACGAATCTGGCAGACAATGGGTCCTGTCACTACTGATGAAATTGGGTATTTTGAATTCAGTTTTCCTGCCCGTGACAAGGGAACCTATGCAGTCAAAGCATCATTCCCTGGTGATGAAATATATGGAAAGACTGAATCAAAAACACTTTATCCAAACGTTCTCTGAAATAAAAGGATAATCCGGTTCATCCCGGAATTGCGTATTTTTTCTCCAATGCACTTGCTCCGAATGTTGTAATGGTAACAAGGAGAAGGTACACAATCGCAACGGCGATGAAGGTTTCATTGTATGCAAAATATTTTGTTGCGATAAGCTTGCTTGCACCGGTCAATTCAATCACAGTGATCATATACGCAAGTGATGAATATTTTATGAGGTAAATAAATTCATTTGAAATTCCAGGGATTGAGCGTCGTAAAGCCTGGGGTAATACAATATTCAATATTGCCTGATTCTTTGTCATACCCAGGGCTTTCGCAGCGATTAACTGACCTTCTTTTACGGATAATATTGAGCCTCTGACATATTCGGAATTGTAGGCGCTATTACAGAATATGAAACCCATAACCGATGCGACAAAGGGTGTCAGAACAATTCCAAAAGAAGGGAGCCCGAAATACAGGATAAATAATAGCAATAATAACGGACAGCCCCTGAAGAAAATCGTATACAGATGCATCAGCCATGACAGCCCTTTCCCGCCATATACCCGTCCACAGGCAATACCGACTCCGAGCAGAAAGCCAATAGGTGCAGTGACGGCAATGAGTGCCAGAGTTATGAGCAGGCCATTGGTAAAGGCCGGGACCATTATGTTAAAGATAAAGGTAATCTGATCCATGGTTATGCCTTACTGGCTGTACTCCCTGAATTCTCCAATAAATGCTTTACACCGTTCAAACTCAGGATTATTCAGAAGTTCAGCAGGGGTTCCCTGTTCCTTGATGTGCCCATGTTCCATAAAGCAGATTTTATTGGCAACAGAACATGCAAATCCCATCTCATGAGTCACAACCAGCATAGTCATTCCCTCCACAGCCAGTTTTTTCATCACCTCAAGAACTTCCCTGGTCAGTTCGGGATCAAGGGCACTGGTAGGTTCATCAAACAGCATGATGTCCGGGTCCATGGCAAGAGCTCGTGCAATAGATACCCTCTGAGCCTGTCCTCCGGATAGTTCGGCAGGATAATGATCTGCCCAGTCAGCCATGCCTACCTGCTTCAATTCAAACATTGCCTTTTCCCGTGCTTCTTTCGGATTCATCTTCTTCACTTTCAGAAGAGCAACCTCAACATTTCTGACGGCGGTAAGATGATCAAACAGGAAAAAGTTCTGAAATACCATGCCGATCTTTTGTCTGAAATAATTTATCCGGGGGCCTGCATGGGTGACTTCTTCATCATTTAAAAAAATCTTTCCACTATCCGGAATTGTCAGCTGATTAATGCACCGCAGAAGGGTACTTTTTCCTGTACCGGAAGGGCCGATAAAACAGATTGTCTCGCCCTTTTTTACCTCTAATGAAACGCCTTTCAGAACTTCATTTTTTCCAAAGGCTTTTTTAATATTTTCGAGCCGTAAAATGTATCTGTCGTCAGTCATGTGATTATGATCCTCCTGGTCCGAAACCTGGTATCGCAATTTTCTTCTCGACCAAATGAATGCATGAGGTGCCTGCATAACTGAGCAGAATAAAAATTACTGCACAGGCAAGGTAGATTGGCATGGTAACGTACGTTTGTGAGACGATCTGTGATGACCGGGTGAGTAACTCAGCGACACCGATTGCATAGCAGACAGATGACTCGGTTAAAATCTCAGGATACTGATTTGACCATCCGGGAAGGGCAATTCTCATGGCCTGAGGAAGAATGATACTCCTGATAGCCTGAAATCGGGACATACCCAGAGAACGTGCAGCGGTCATCTGTCCTTCGGAAATAGACTGGATTGCTCCACGGAACACTTGTGACTGGTACGCTGCACCCCACAGACCCAGGACTACTGCTCCAACGTAGAATGCAGGTAAATCCAGTCCCAATGCAGGAAATATGCCGAAATAGAATAAAAACAACAGAACAAGTACAGGAAGACCTCTGAAAAACCAAACGAATGTTGCGATTGCAGTTCGTACAGGGAGTGACCCATAAACCTGACCAAGAGCCAGAGGCAGTCCGACTCCCACTCCGATAATGAGGGCTGAGGCAACAAGACCCAGTGTCAGTACAATTCCACTGAAAAGATACGGAAACCAGTCGATTAGAATGGATAATGCCATAATCTGTTAAACTCCGGCCCAGACATCATGATCAGCTGGAAGAACTCCTTCTGGATCCATAATGGATGGCCTTGGATCTTTTGTAATCAGTAATAGGTAGTAAGAAAAGATGAATTGATTTATTCCATCTCATACTGCTGCTTGAGCTCATCCCATTTTGGAGATGCCATCAGACGGACAAGTCCTTCATTCATGGTCTCAAGAAGTTCAGTATCTGTCTTTCTGATTGCAATACCATATTCTTCGCCGGTATCAATTTCTCCGATGAGATGAAGCGGTTTACCTGCAATTGCATCAAGCATTGGTGGCCGGTCATATATGGCGAAATCAATACGCTTATTCTGAAGGTCTGTTGCTACCAGTGGGAAATTATCATACGTGACCAGCATGTCAGCGGACATTATGCTCTTATTGACCAGGTTTTCCTCTGCCCAGAAAGCCCCGGTGGTTCCGCGCTGTGCACCAACTTTTCCGGCACCTGCCTTGAAGTCTTCCATAGTGAACTCTGTGTCATCATGAACCGCTACTGACTGATTTACTTTCCAGTATGGGTCGCTGAAATTGACAACTTCTTTCCGTTCATCGGTGATGGTCATTCCGGAGTAGACCATGTCAATCTTACCTGCCTGCAGAGCGGGAATAATACCGTCCCATGCCATAGCCTGAATCTTGACGTTAAAGCCCATCTCATTGGCAATCCACTTCACTGATTCCACATCAAATCCTTGTGGTTCGCCATTTTTGTCAATGAAACTGTATGGTGGATACTCTCCGTCAATACCAACTATATATGTTGTTTTGTCATCGGAAACTGCTGCTGCTGTGGCCTCAGGGGCGACAACTGCACTCGTCTCTTCTGCCGGTTTTTCCGTGCACCCGCACAGACAAACTCCGATAAGAACAAAGAATGTGATAAGAACAGATACAACTTTTTTGTCCATCATCAAAGATTTTTATTACCATTCATTTATCCGTTTTCATTTGGTTTTCTTACCTGGACAGTTCTTTAAAAATCATTCGGGTACGTTCTGACCCGGCCTCTGGATCAATTCCTAATACATATGTACATGGTAAACAAACTCATCAATGATGCAAAGAAAAGGATTGGTGCTGGTCTCACTTATTGGACTGGTCCTGTTACTACTAATGAGCGGCTGTACGACAACTGAGCAGCCTGCCCAATCACCGGAAGTTCCTGCTTCGCCAACTGAAGAAGTTCCACAGGCTCAGGGAACTGCTGCCCTTTACCGGGTAGGTATTGATGCTGCGTATCAGCCATTTTCAATGGTCGGACCTGATGGAAAAGCGACCGGATTTGATGTTGACTCCATGAAATGGATCGCAAAAGATCAGGGATTTGAAGTAGAGTTCTTACCAATCGCCTGGGATGGTATAATTCCTGCACTCCTTGCCGGGAAAATAGATCTTGTCTATGCTGGAATGACCATTACTGAAGAGAGAAAGGAAAAAGTGAACTTCTCAAAGCCATACTGGACTGTCAACCAGATGGTAGTTGTGAAAGAAGGATCTCCGATTACCTTAGATGAGGTAAAGAATGGTTCAGTTGTCATCGGAACGCAGCGTGGATGCACTGCCGCAATCTGGATCGATGAAAATCTGGTAAACCAGAGTCTTATGCCTGCAGAAAATCTGAAATTATATGATAACACCCCGCTTGCCGTTGATGATCTGGTTTCAGGTCGTATCGATGCAGTGATGTATGACAGCACGGTGATGAATGACATCATTGCAGGCAAACCTGTTACAAAGGTTGGTATGGTAGAGACCAATGAGGATTTCGGCATTGCAGTACGGAAAGATGATACCGAACTGCTCGACAAACTCAACACCGGTCTTGAGAAATTGATGGCATCTCCTGATTGGGAAGCACTGAAACAGAAATACAAAATGGAGTAATCCATCCCTTTTTTTCCGAATAACATAAACCTGATCATGATGAACCTGTCAGGAATATTCTGACACGGACTTTATGCATCATGAATTTTTTAAAGAAAGAATATCTTCCTCTTATATATGCCACATTATCAGCGACGTTTTTTGGAAGTTGTGCCCCGGTAACAAAATATTTTGTCTCTGATATCGGCCCACTCATGCTCGCTGCACTCTTTTACCTGGGTAGCGGGCTTGGTATGTGCTGTATGATTATTGGTGGGTGGATAATCAGAAGAGGGGCAGCTCCTGCTGATTCACCTGTCTCACGATCTGACATACCTTATCTGGCTGGGATGTCATTTTTCGGGGGTATACTTGCACCAGTCACTCTCATGTATTCAATGGAGATAACTCCCGCAGCGACAGGATCTCTCCTCTTAAATTTTGAGTCTGTTGCCACCGGTCTGATGGCTGCTTTTCTCTTTAGGGAAGCGGTTGGCAGACGTATCTGGATTGCAATGGCATTTATCACCCTTTCATGTCTCATCTTATCATACGATCCCAGGGGAATATTCGGGTTTTCCATCGGGGCATTTGGGGTTCTTCTTGCCTGCTTTTTCTGGGCATTTGATAATAATATCAGTCGGAGGGTTTCAGGAAAAGATCCGTTTATGTGTATTATGATCAAGGGTCTTTCTGCAGGGGTATGCACAGGAATAATTGCCCTTCTGGCAGGAGAGATTGCACCACCTCTCTTTGAAATTCCTCTGTTCTTACTGATCGGCTTTTTAAGTTATGGAGGACTTGCCAGTGTATTCTTCCTGATGGCTCTTCGCTCAATCGGAACCGCGAGAACCGGTTTGTTTCTAGCTCTATCTCCATTTTTCGGAGTTTTTTACTCTTTTATTCTGTTCAGGGAATCATTCCACGAGGCATTTCCGCTGGCATTTGTTGTCATGGTCATCGGAGTATATCTTCTGGTGAGTGAGCGGCATTCACATGAGCACAATCATCCCCCGCTGGTGCATAATCATCGCCACTCGCATCAGGATCTTCACCATGATCATGTCCATGATTCAGGCGCTCCACCGGTCTCTTCATCTGATGAACACAGTCATCTCCACGCCCATAAGGCGATAACTCATGATCATCCGCACAAACCGGATCTGCATCATCAGCATGATCATAAAACCCGACATGAGGATCAGGTCTTTTAGTTTTATAAAAAAGAATAATCTGAACTATGATGTGCACAATTGGTCTTATTCAACTCTCCGTCACTCCTGATAAAACATGGAATGTCAGAAGGGCTGAAGAAAACATCCGGCAGGCTGCACGAGATGGTGCACTCATAATTTGTCTTCCTGAATTATTCTCAACCCCCTATTTCCCACAACATATCGGGCTTGATAGTTCCTCGTTCACTGATACATGTGACGGTGTATTTATCCAGCGGTTCAGGAATCTGGCATCAGAGCTGGGGTGCGTTTTGATAGTTCCGTTTTGTGAAAAAAGCTCTGATGATCGTATCTATAATAGTGCAGTGGTTATTGATGCCGATGGCTCGGTTTTTCCGCCTTATAGGAAGGTACACATCCCCCAGGATCCTCTCTTTTATGAGAAAGGATACTTTAGCCCTGGCAATGAGTATGGGATTTTTAAAACCAGATATGGAACTATTGCAGTTCTTATCTGCTTTGATCAATGGTTTCCTGAAGCAGCCCGGTCGGTTGCACTGCAAGGGGCTGATATAATATTTTATCCGACTGCAATCGGTCATATCAGAGGTGAGATCCCGGCGGAAGGTGACTGGCAGGAGGCATGGGAGGTGATTCAGCGGTCACACGCTATCGCAAACAGTATTCCCGTTGCAGCGGTGAACCGGTGTGGATGGGAAGATGAACTCTTCTTTTTTGGAGGCTCTTTTATCTGTGATGCGTTTGGGAAGACCATCGTGAAGGCCGATGCAGATGAGGAGATAATTCTTGCAGAAGTAGATCTCACCCTTGGTCCGTCCATCCGGGAAGGGTGGGGCTTTTTTAGAAACCGAAGGCCGGACACCTATCAGTCTCTTACCGCTTTGGAAAAACCCAAAACCAGTAATGAATCAGTGACACCGGCGAACCAGGGATATCATATGCCTGCCGAATGGGAACATCATGATGCTGTATGGCTGGCATGGCCGCATAATGACCTGACATTTCCTCACCTTGAGGCGGTTGAAGAAACTTACCTGACTATCCTCTCTTCGCTGCGATCAGAGCGGGTTGAACTGCTCATCACAGATCCCACCTACCAGGATAAGATTCTGCATATGCTCTCTTTCAGGGGTGTGGACAGTTCGCATATCCGGTTTCACTCTGTTCCTTATTCCGATGTCTGGATACGGGATTTTGGGCCGACGTGTGTTGTGAATCGTGCCCTCCACGAAGTATCAGCGGTATTCTGGGATTTTAATGCATGGGGAAACAAGTATGATGAGCTCCTTATGGACGGGGCGATAACCCATGATTTATTTCAGACTCTTGATATGAGAATATTCAGGCCTGGTATTGTGCTTGAAGGTGGCTCAATCGATAGTAATGGAAGAGGATGCATTCTTACCACGCGGCAATGTCTCCTGAATCCGAATCGAAATCCTCGTCTTACTCAGGATGACATTGAACAGTATCTTTGCTCGTATCTTTGTGCAAAAAAGATAATCTGGCTCTCTAAGGGTATTGCAGGAGACGATACCGACGGGCATATCGATGACATAGCACGGTTTGTGAACCCAACCACGGTTGTATGTGCCATTGAGGGAGATAATGAAGATGAAAATTACCTCCCCCTGCAGGAAAATTTCCAGATCCTTTCAGAGTCAACTGACCAGGACAATAATCCTCTGACCATCATCCCTATACCGATGCCTCATCCGGTACAGGATGATGAGCACCGGTATCCGGCAAGTTATCTTAATTTTTATATCGGAAATGAAGTGGTGCTGGTCCCGGTCTTTGATGATGAACATGATAGTCAGGCTCTGGATATATTACGTCCTCTCTTCCCCAACCGGGAAGTTATCGGGATACCAGCACGAGCCATGGTTGAAGGATTTGGAACGATTCACTGTGCAACGCAGCAGCAACCCTCTGCATGATATATCTATTCATGCAAAGGTTCTTTTTGTTTACCGGTGGATGTATCTCTGATACAAATGACATTAATTTCAGAATTTCTTGAGTTTTTAAAAGAATATAAAGTGGTTGCCCTTGCCATTGCCTTTATCATGGGTGTTGCTGCAACTGCTCTGGTAAAATCATTTGTTGATAATCTGATTATGCCCTGTGTGAGCGTGATTACCCCTTCTGGAGACTGGAAAGAGGCGGTTCTGGCTATTGGCCCGGTTCAGCTTGGCATCGGTCCGTTTGCAGCTGAATGTATCAATTTCGTCATCATCGCGCTGGTTGTCTTTATGGTAGCCAAATATGTAATGAAAGAAGAGAAGGTTGAAAAGAAATAAGAATGACTGTTCCGGATTATGTTCCCGATGTCTGGTATATGATTGCAGGGAGGATTGCACCTCCGTACTGCTGCACAAATCCATCACCGGTTCATACAATTTTTAAAAAAGCTCTCTTTGAAGTATCCAGACAGGATGGAGACATCGATGAGGCTGTCAGGCTTCTTCAGGAGATTGTGTCACATGTTCCTCCTGAATGGATGGTTTTTGAACAGGCAGGACAACTCCTGAATGTCATCGGATGGCGTAGTTCGTATCATAAAGAATGGTTTGGTCCTGACAGAAAGGTTCGCTCATTTAAACCCGGACGGTGTGGTCCTCATGTAGCTCATGCCTATGCCCTTATGCAGGCTGCATCAGATGACGAGGCTCTGGAGCTTGTTTCCAGGATCGTATCTGAAGGAGAGCCGGAATCGGATGACATTCTTATGGCCAGAATGATTCGTGCATCCGTGCTCATCTGTCAGGGCAGGATTGAAGAAGGTGAAGATGAACTCAGAATGATCATCAAGTCCGAAACCTGAATTCATAATTATTTTTACCCTGCTCTGCAATCTCATTACATGACATCCGATTCTCACCCTGCTTTTGTGCAGCCACGACATGAGATTCTTGATCTTCTTGCAGGCCTGGCGCCACCTGAACTGGCAGAATCATTTGACTCCGGAAGAATCGGATTGATAATTGAAGGAAAAGAACAGATTGCAAAGATCAGTACCTGTCTTGATGTCACTCCTGCGGTTGTCAGAAAAGCATTTGAGAACAAGACTGATCTGCTGATTGCTCATCATACCCCCATCTGGACTCCTCTGACTTCCATTGGAGGTGATGATGCCAGGCTGTTTTCAATGATACTTCGTTCAGAGATGAATGTCTATGTGATGCATACGAACTGGGATCACGCACCGGGGGGTGTGAATGATGTTCTGGCAGATCTCCTGGGTCTGACTGAACGGGAGAATATGTCACTGGGTCTTGTGGGCTCCTGCTCACGAACGCCAGAAGAGATGGTTCGGATATTGCGGGCTCCCCTTCGGATCTGGGGTGAGGTACAGAAGATTCAGAGACTTGCCATCGCTGCAGGCTCCGGGTTTGATAGTGCTCTTATCAGGGAAGCGAAGTCTCTTGGAGCTGATGCATTCCTTTCATCTGAGCTTCGGCATTCGGTGTACAGGTCATCACCACTTCCTCTTCTGGAGTCTACCCATTATGCTCTGGAATCTCCTGCAATGCGCGTTCTTGCTGAAAAGAACGGATGGGAGTACATCGAAGACATGCCGGTTTTGCACGCTCTTTCATGAAAAGTCCCATTGACATTCTGCATGAAACAAGCATCCTTGATGAGCGGATGCGAAGGTGGATATCCCGGTATTACCGCCATCGGGGAGAAAAAGCCCTTGAAATCGTGGATGACGACCGGGTAAAACGATACCGCGATTTCTTTGTAGTCGTAGGTGAGACCGGAGAATATGTCGTTGAGGGTAAATATTGTTCATGTGAGGCTTTTCTTCATCGGGGAAACATCTGCGCCCATGTGCTTGCTGTATGTATTGCACGGGCAATTGGCAGGTATGAACTGATTGATCTCTGGTACTATCAGGATCTGAAAGAACAGGGAATTATCCCATATAGAATACAAACGGATATCTAAGGCATCGCAGGCAATCCTCATGATGGAAGATGAATATAAACTCGAATATTTTAAGTCCGAAGGTCTGACACGCAACATTTGTACCTCGTGTGGAAAAGCATTCTGGACTCGTGATCCTGATCGGACGGTATGTGGGGATGCTCCCTGCGAACCGTACCAGTTTATTGGAAATCCTATCTTCAGGGCGAAGACTGTTGATGAGATGCGGGAAGCATATCTCTCCTTTTTTGAGAAGCAGGGGCATACCAGGATTGACCGGTACCCGGTCGCTGCACGATGGCGTGATGATATCTACCTGACCATTGCGTCGATTGCAGATTTTCAGCCATATGTTACAAGCGGCGTGGTTCCTCCCCCGGCAAATCCTCTCACGGTCTCCCAGCCCTGTATCCGTCTCAATGATCTGGACTCTGTCGGTCGTTCCGGTCGTCACCTGACCTGCTTTGAGATGATGGCTCATCATGCATTCAACTCTGATGAGAAGGAGATCTACTGGAAAGATCGCACGGTTGAGCTCTGTGACCAGCTCCTGACTTCCCTTGGTGCAAATAAGGAGATGGTTACCTATAAGGAACACCCGTGGATTGGAGGAGGAAATGCAGGTCCGAGTGTGGAGGTTCTGATTGGTGGTCTTGAGGTAGCAACCCTCGTATTCATGAGTCTTGGAAAGCAGAAGACTGAAAAGCCACCGATTGAACTTGAAGGAACACCCTATTATCCGATGACGCTTCGGATTGTGGATACCGGGTATGGACTTGAGCGGTTTGTCTGGGCATCACAGGGATCACCGACCATTTATGATGCAGTATTCCCCGAGATGGTTAGTCATGTGATGCAGGAGGCAGGGTTTGGTCACCGGCTCCATGATCCGGATTTCATCCACATTCTGGGAGAAAATGCAAAATTCGCAGGTCTTATGGATATCTCCGGCCAGCGGATTTACGAACTCAGGCAGAAGGTTGCAGAAAAAATAGGCATACCAACCGATAAACTGGAAAAGATGATTGCACCGGTTGAGAGTGTCTATGCCATCGTGGATCATACCCGGTGTCTCTCCTACATGCTTGGAGATTGTATCGTTCCTTCGAATGCCAAGGATGGATACCTGGCAAGACTGGTGCTTCGCCGGACACTCCGGATGATGCGGGAGCTGAATCTGCCTGATGACAAACTGGGAGATCTGATTGAGCGTCAGATGAAGATCATCGGTCTTTCAAAGTTTGAACAGGATTCCGATGTGGTAATGGAGATTGTTGACCGTGAGGTTGACAAGTACCGGACAACCATGGACCGGGGTGCCAGGACGGTTGAGCGTCTGGCCCAGACCTATAAGAAGAAGTGTGAAAAGATCCCGCTTGAGGAGATAGTCACTCTGTATGACTCCCATGGCATTCCTCCGGACATGGTAAAAGATCTCGCGACAGCACAGGGAGCAGTTGTTGACCTGCCTGATGACTTTTACTCACGGATTGCAAATATGCACTCTGAGTCAGAGCAGGTCCAGGAGAAGAATCCGCTCTTTGACTATCTTGACCGGCTGGCTCACCTTCCGGAGACAAAAAAGTTATTTTACGAACGTCCGGGATCGATGGAGTTTGAAGCACGAGCTCTGGAGATATTTGATGGTCAGTATGTCGTCCTTGATCAGACTCTCTTTTATCCGGAAGGAGGAGGTCAGCCTGGAGATACCGGTCTGTTCCTGACACCTGATGGTCTGACGGTCAGGGTCTGTGACACCATCAAGCTGGGAGAATCAATTCTTCACCGCATTGACGGCGGTAATGTGCGAAAAGGGGATATGATCCGTGGTATCCTGGATGAGGATCGAAGACTTTCCCTGATGAGACATCACACTGCAACCCACATTCTCCTGCATGCGGCAAAAGAAGTGCTCGGTGCCCATATTCATCAGGCTGGTGCTCAGAAGGGTGAATACAGCTCACGGATTGATATCCGGCATTACAAGCATATCACTCCTGAAGAGCTCAAAAAGATCGAGGTTGTTGCAAACCGCCTTGTTATGGCGAACAGCTCCACCTCAATCGCCTGGGAAGACCGTACCGATGCAGAACAGAAATATGGATTCTGCCTGTACCAGGGAGGTGTCCCGCCCGGATCACGGATTCGTGTGGTCAAGGTAGCAGGTGACATTGAGGCCTGTGCCGGAACACATTGTGCGCATACCGGGGATGTCGGAACCATCTCCATCATCCGGGTCGAGCATGTGCAGGATGGCGTTGAGCGACTGGAGTTCGCCGCTGGAATCGCTGCAATTCAGCATAAGCATCACCAGGAAGATCTCCTGAACCGGTCTGCAGAAGCATTTTCTGTCCAGGTAGAGGCACTCCCGGCAACCTCCAGGAGGTTCTTTGATGAGTGGAAGGAACAGAGGAAGGAGATTGAACGCCTTTCCGCCAGAATCAGTGAGATGGAACTCCGCAATCTTGAGACGGTTGATTGTGGTGGTGTATCTGTTCTCATCAGACGCCTGGATCTTCCAAACCCTGAACTTGTCAAGGTTGCAACCGGGATATCTGATACCGGTGGGGTTGCTGTACTCATTGCCGGTGGAGAGACTGCACGAGTCGTCGTGTCGTCAGGGCAAAAGGGGATAAAAGCAGGTGATGTAATTGCAGCAGTCTGTGCTGTCCTGGGTGGAAAAGGTGGAGGAAAACCAGCTCTTGCACAAGGTGGCGGGCCTGATGTATCCAAAATAGATGATGCTCTCGCTGCGGGAGAGGCATTTATCAAATCAGCACTTCATGTCTGAAAATCCAGATCATGACTCTTCAGATTCGCAGAAGGTCAGACTGCTCTCTCCGGATGATGAACAGACCCGGCTTATAGGAAAGGCAATCGCGAGTGAAACCGCCGGGAAGATCCTTTCCTCAATGGCCGGCAGAGAAGTCACTGCCATGATGCTGTCAGATGAGTTAGTGGCTCCGGTCTCCACGGTCATGTATCATCTGGACAATCTCGCTTCTGCCGGTCTTATAGAGGTCAGCAGAACCAGATATAGTGTAAAAGGTCGGGAGATGAAGGTGTACCGGCTCATCGATCAGGTTCTCATCGTATCACCAAAATCATTTGACCTGAAGACGGTTCTTACCAGATGTGCAACACTTCTTTCTATTCCTCTGGCACTTGCGGCTCTTCTTACCTCATTTACTCTGCTCAAATCCCAGGAAAAAGGCGCCCCTTTATATGATCTTGAAAATGAGGTGGGCAGCGCCTTGAAAATGGATACCAATGTTGCCTCATATTCTGTAGATCGAATGATGGAGATGGCCCCCGCTCCAGCGATTGCTCCAGCTCAGTGGGTAGAAGAAGTAGGAGCATCATCTCCGGTACTGCCTGACATTGCCATGGGGATTCTCATTGGGGCAGTTCTGGTATTTATCATAGGCCTTATGCTGGATTATTCCCGCAGAAGATAATCGCATCAATCTTTTTTTCTTTGTTTCGGGTAGCGAAATGTGTATATTCTCACCTTGTCCAATATCATCTTATGCATGTCCGAATGGCATTCCTGGGATTCATGCTCTGTGTTCTGATTACCGGAGTTATTGCTGAAGATACGGCAGGGTGGAGTATCACACTGACCGGTCCGGATGGTGAAATATCTGTAAGTCCGGCCGATGTGCAGGATATTATCGAGAAAAAGGGAGTCTCTGTACAGATTGAGGGACAGGATTTAAAAGGGGCCCCCCTCTGGAGAGTGCTGGCACTTGCAGATGCAGATAAGACGTTAGGGCCCGGCGATATCGTTCACATAACCGGGGAAATGACGGCGAAAATTGCGTATCAGAAAATTGGAAAAAATGACGGGTATCTGATCATCGCAGATAAGACCGGTCCATACCTGCATATAACACCGGGTTTGTCTGGGGATCAAGTTAAAAAAATTACATCAATTGACACCTCAACAACTGATGACTGGACGCTCCTTATAAAATCAACCGGTGGAACGAAAGAGGTTTCAAAGGAATTATGGAAAGATCTGGCACTTCAGTATCCCGGTGAAAAAGCAACTGAAACTGGAGTATTTAGTGGCGTTACGATCCCTGATCTCTTTGCATCCCAGGACATTTCACCTGGAGCAGGTGTAAAAATTAAAATTTGTGGTGAGGATGGGTATGCGGTGGAAATTCCTTGGGATAAGATATCCGGTTCATCAGATTACCTGATTGCTTCTCAGTTGGATGGATCAGACCTGCCAAAGTATCTTATCGGACTCTTTGCCCCTGACTGGCCAACACCTGCATGGCCACTTATGCATATCGATCCGGAGTTTCCAGGAAATGATAGTGTTGGAAATATTGACACTATCGAAATTCTCTCATAATTATCTTTTCTTTCCGGCTATCAGGATAAAGCAGACTACTCCAAATAACCCTGCGAGAAACCCTGATGATGCCTGTGTTTTTGTTGGAGAAGGTATAACAGGTGTTTCAGGTATTGTTGGCTGCGGGATCTCCGTGGTTAATACGGCCTCAACGGTAGGTTCAGGAGTAATAATTTGTTTCTCTTCAGGAAGCACTCCGGTGATGGTAAACTGGTATTCTCCGATATATCCATTCTTATCCGAAATGCTTGCCTGATACTCACCCGGAAAAGACACCGGGATAGTTGTTGAAAAATCTCCTGAACTATCTGCAAATCCCTTTTTGGTGATAACCTGTTCAGGTCCGTAGGTATAGTCATCAGGCCCGAAGACACGGATGGTGAGAACTCCGTCACCGATTCCTTTCATCCTTCCGGTTATCGTTAATGCCTGTTCCTGTGGCTGGATGAGTGGTGATGTAATAGTAATCTCGTCAGATCGATCGGTTACCTGGATAATTCGTCTGACTATGGAGGATGATCCTAATTGTCGCTCAACAAACAATTCATTGTCTGATACGATATTATGAACCTCTACTTTATACTGACCTCGTTCAAGGTTCCGCGTATCAAAGTCAATGCGGAACGTCTGTGTCTCATCGACGATTACCCGTGTTCGTGCAACTTCACCTGCGGTGTATTTTGAGTAGAAAAGAACCAGGTCAAAATACGAATCCTGTGGAAATGATGTAGTTCCGGTTACCAATAGGGGACTTCCCTTTATGACGTTTTTCGGTGCATCAATGGTAATGATATATCCCTGCACAAGGCCGGTGGCACAGATGAGAAGCAAAATGAGGCCTATGAAAAAAAACCGGTAGAGTTTCATATATAGAATTCTGATTATCTTCTATATTGCCCTAGTGGATAGGACTATTCACAGATCATCGCGTAATATCCACGGATCGTATGGGCAATATCTTCACCAAGTGTTTCTGAAATTCGCTGATCGAGGGCAGTATAATATTCCGGAGAGATACAATGCAGGCTCTCTTCTCCTGACATGACGAGATCGATGAGATACCTGAGGTCATCAGTACTCAAACGGTCGATTCGCCTTTTAAAATCCTCTGCACTTGTTGCATAATGATTTGCAACGGGTGGTAGCAGTGAGCGATAGGGCAATCCTGAGCCCTTGCATTGTTCCCCTGAAAATTCCGGAGCAAGAACTTCAAGCAGGTGGATATCACGTTCAGATAGTTCACGGGGCATGAGTACCTATTGATGGCTCATCCTATTATTTCTGTGAAAGTAGTATTGCAATCAGAACAAAACAGATAGGTATGGTTGCAATACCCTGGCAGGCACGTCTTGGGATTCTTCTGGTGAGTTGTTCTATTATCGTGTATCTCACAAAACTTACGGTAATTGACAACATTTCTGGAACGATTGAGTATATCTTCAACTCGTTTGGTTTTCTGTTTATCAATGTCCTGCTCGTTACCCTGGTAATTAATGAGCTTCTTTCACGTCGCGCAAGAAATGCCCGTCTTGAAAAATTAAATATGGTTATTGGAATTTTCTTCACTGAAGTTGGCAATGAATTACTGAAAAAGATCATCCCGTATGATCCTGAATCCGCTGACTTTGGCTCTTCATTTGTTCTTCAAGGCAAGGAACGTCCGGATGAGAAAGGGATGCAAAAAGTGGTTGTCGATCACCGGTTTCAGGTAGATCATGAAAAGATCGATTTTGTGGAGATTCATACATTTTTACAAGAAAAGAGAAATTTTCTATTAAGACTTATGGAAAATCCGGTCATGCTTGAGCATCAGAGTTTTACTGCATTGCTTCAGTCAGCCTTTCATCTTACCGCTGAACTTGGGCATCGTGAAGATATAGCCCGTCTCTCCTTATCAGATAAGATCCATCTTGCTGGAGATATCAGCAGGGTATACCGGGCACTGAGCTCTGAGTGGGTTCATTATATGGGATATCTGAATCGGAATTATCCCTATCTTTATTCTCTGGCAGTCAGAACGAATCCGTTTGATCCAAACGCCAGTATTGAGGTAGCCTGAATAATTAGCCAGATCTCTTTCCAAAAATGTAAATTTTTCAGGATGATGAGGTGACTGGAGCAGTGTATGTTCTGGCCCCAAGCTCCTTATCAAGCATATAAAGAAGGCCGACACCTTTCTCCTGGCTGATCATCCTGAGTTGATCCAGAATAGTCCGTGCATTCTCTTCCTCTTCAACCTGTTCATTTACAAACCACTGCAAAAAATTCACCGTTGCGTGTTCCTTTTCTGATATGGACAGATCAACCAGGTTGTTGATGAGGCTCGTTACTTTTAGTTCATGTGCCATCTGGGTCTCAAATGCATCTTTTGCATCTTTCCATTCAATTTGTGGGGCATCAATCTGCTGCATGATTGCACGACCACCACGGGCCAGAACATAATCAAAGATCTTTAATGCGTGATCCCGTTCTTCCATAGCCTGGACCCGTTCCCAGTTCGCAAAACCCCGAAGACCTATGGAATCAAACCAGGAAGACATTGAAAGATACAGGTATGCAGAGTAGAGTTCGGCATTTATCTGATCGTTCAAGGCTTTCTCTACTTTCATGTTCATAGCGCCCACAGGGGCAGCAGATACTCTCTTTTTAGGAACCATGACAGGTTGTTATACTCCCTGATATTTCTAGATGTGTATGCTCCTGGTGGCCGGAGGTTTCATCAAAAATCTGACGGTAAATTTAATTCTTTCTATAAGTGTTTTAAGAGAGACGGAAGGAAAGGGATTATACAGTATACAGAGAAAGATAACTGGTTCGGCTCCACTCCGGATCAACTCATCCGGTGTAGATTGTTCTCTGCAAGGGTGTTGATTCCTTGAAATTTTTGTGTCCACAGCTAGATCGCCTACCAGGATGACGATTAACTCATGGCATGAAAAATGTTCGGTGAAAAAGAAATTAATTAAATTTAGGTGAAATTGATGAAGATTGGTATTATTGGAGGTACTGGTGATATTGGTGAGGGTCTTGCTCTTCGGGTATCAGACAAACATGAAATCATTCTTGGGTCACGTGATCCTGCAAAAGCTGTTGAATCAGCGGATAAGATAAAAATTGCTCTGAAAGAACGAGGGATAGACGGGAACTGCCGAGGGACTACCAACGAAGAAGCGGCAAAAGACGGTGATATGGTTGTTATCTCCTTACCGTTCCAGCATGTTGCGTCAACACTTGCAGGAATTAATCCGAATTACTTTAAGGACAAGATCGTCATCTCACCAGTAAACCCAATGGTCAGAAAGAACGGGTGTTTCCTCTATTGTCCCCCTGATGAGGGTTCCGCTGCTCTGGCCATAAAAAAAATGCTTCCGGATTCATGCAGGCTCGTAACCGCTTTTAACAACATCGCCGCACGAAAGTGGTCAATGCTTGACTGCGTCCTTGACTATACAGTCGCCGTTACCAGCGATGACAATGATGCAAAAATGAAAGTTATGGCCCTGGCTCAACAAATTTCACAATTACAACCGGTTGATGCAGGTGGACTTGAACTTGCCGGTATTGTAGAGAGTCTGACACCGCTTACCATAAATATCGCTCAAAATAACAAATTAAAGGATCTCAGTATCTATATGAGATAATTACCCCTTATTTTAGCGAGTTAAGATTGCCTCATGATATGAATTTTTAGCATACTATTACGCGCCAACTCTGTTTCAGCTTCTGACTGGAGATGTTTGAATATCATTCCTGTCTCTTGTGCATGTTTAGGAGTGAATATTTCCTGACGTTAGGATAGTTAATTTTTTTAGTCGTTTTTATGTCTTAAAAATCTAGCATCTCGCTGTATTCTTAATATTCTATCTATTAAGAAAAATGAATTTTCGTTCATTATGAGGAAACTTTATATTCGATGGAAGGTAACTTCTTACTTGTCTGATTACATCTAATCAGATGTCTGTCGACTCGATAACACTGGTGTGATTCACCGGAATGCACTCTGACAAAAGGTGTCTGGAAAAGTGTGATGCGAGTTGGTTGATCTGATGACCGAGGTGATTGAAGAAAAACCGAGAAAAATTTTAGGAAAATAAACGGAGGTTGGACTCTCCTTACTGTTATTTGGTGTGGATTCCGGATAATGTTTCTCCATGACAGGTTTAAGCCGTGTCAATGCGAAAAGAAACAATCCTTTTCACTCCTTACATCGTACCCGGAGTCCTTTTGCTGAAGTGAACTGGAATGGTGGCTATGGTAAAAAACAGGGAAAGGCGATGCTGATGCCTGTACAGAGAGCTTGATTCGGATCCGAACAGTATGTAAATGTGTTCGAATCTTTTGGGATGACGAATCATTCAGCCAGGAAATGAACAAATCGGTTCACAGATTTGAAAGGATGCATGGTTGTGATAAATAATAGTTTCAGACGGAATTGGAATGGAAATCTGCAATTGTCGGATTGAATCATCCGAAAATAGGAACCTGAAGGTGCATTATGCAACATGTCAAAGCAATGCTTCATCCGGAACGGGTTGATGAAGTGAAGGGTGCTCTTGAAAAAGCGGGATATAAGGACATGGTTACTGATAAAACTCGTAGCCCAAATAAAAAGAGCGGTATATATGTTGAGTACAGCCATGGCAATATCGAAATAAATACAATTTCCATGAGTGAAATCGAGGTCTTCGTCGATGATCCTGATGTAAAAGATGTCGTCGAATCAGTCCGAAAGTTTGCCAACTATGGAAAGATCGGTGGATTTAAGGTATTTGTCTGGCCTGATACCGTGTCAAATTCATTGCAACTCTCTGATGAAATAACGGAGTGATTACCAGGAAACTCCCATGAGATGAGCATAGAATATCTGATTAACATGGAAAACTCACAAATGATTCGGGGTCTTTCAGCGGTCAATTACTTTGTATCTGACGTGGCTACTGCGAAAAAATGGTATATGGAACTGCTCGGTGTCCTCCCGCACCGTGAAAGCCCGGACTATGTTGAATTTCACGTAGGAGCCTCAAAACACGAATTAGCCCTGATTGACAAGAAATACGAATGGAAAAATATGCCTGTTCCCCCTTCTGGTGCTGTCGTATACTGGCATACAGACGATGTGGAAGCATTCTTGGAAAAACTAATGACCATGGGTGCAAAGGAACATGAACCAATCCGGGATTTTGGTGGAGGATACATGGCAGCATCTGTAGTGGATCCCTTTGGAAATATCCTGGGCATTATGTCAAACCCCCAATATCACACGTTAAATCCTCATCCGCTGGTCCTGTTGGATTTTCATGAAAGTCCCATGGAATCCGTTGAAAATGGATAAAAAAGGGAAGAAAAGAGGTGTGATTCAGGCATCCTCTAATCCTCTCTGGTTTCACATCATATTTCACTGTCTGGCTATTTATATCTGACATCCTTCTTGTGAGAGATTTTCTGCTTTTGGGTGACTGTATCAGAAAGCTGTTTCCTATATGTTTTATATTTAAGAATGTTGAATCTGTTCTGTCAAATGTGTTCTATCAAAAAATAGAATATGACAAATAACAGTAACAGGGAGAAAAACATGTCAAAGGTAAACCCGTTTGAGATGGCTCAACAACAACTCCAGGATTGTGCAAAGATCCTTAATCTGGAGCAGGGTGTTGTTGACATTCTGATGCAGCCGCAGAAACAGATCCAGGTTTCCATCCCGGTCAAGATGGATAATGGCACAACCCGGGTATTCCAGGGCTTCCGTGTGCAGTATAATAATGCACTTGGTCCATACAAAGGTGGTATTCGGTTCCATCCTGAAGAAACAATAGACACCGTTCGCGCACTTGCCGCATGGATGACCTGGAAAGGATCTGTTCTTGGCCTGCCCCTTGGTGGAGGAAAAGGAGGAGTTATCTGTAATCCGAAGGAGATGTCCGAGGGTGAACTGGAACGGTTGAGCCGTGGGTATATTCGTGCACTCTGGCAGCACATTGGGCCAGATATGGATGTTCCGGCACCTGATGTCTATACCACCGGTCAGATCATGGCATGGATGATGGATGAGTACTCCGTTATCAGCGGAAAGAATCAGTATGGTGTTGTCACTGGTAAGCCGATCGTTGTTGGTGGATCCCTTGGTCGTGGAGATGCAACCGCAAAAGGTGGTATGTATACCCTTCGTGAAGCTGCAAAAGAGCTTAAGCTTGATCTCTCCAAGGCAAAAGTAGCCGTCCTTGGTTTTGGAAATGCAGGGACATTTGCAGCAACACTTGCCCAGGAAATGTTTGGATCAAAGATTGTGGCAGTCACCGACTCAAAGGGTGGTGTGTATGATGAGAATGGTCTTGACATCGATGCATTAGCCGACCATAAGAACAAAACCCGCTCTGTCATCGGATTCAAGGGATTAAAGACCCTGACCAATGAGGATGTCCTCGCTCTTCCGGTTGATATCATCGTTGCAGCTGCACCTGACGAGGGAGCAATCAATGGAAAAGTTGCAGCAACCATCAAGGCACGGGTCATCTGTGAACTTGCAAACGGGCCGACAACTCCTGAAGGGGATGAAACCCTCCATAAAAACGGTGTTCATGTCATACCTGATTTCCTCTGCAATGCCGGTGGAGTGACTGTTTCGTATTATGAAATGGTCCAGAATATGTACATGCACTACTGGTCACTTGATGAAGTATACGCAAAACTTGACAAGGCAATGACCAAATCATACCACGAAGTTCTTGCCGCCTCAAAAGAATACAAGATTAACATGCGTCAGGCTGCATATGTTGTTGCAGTCAAGCGTGTTGTTGAGGCAATGAAAGTTCGTGGCTGGGTATAACTAAATATCAACTCTTTTTTTCCGAATCGGTATGTAACAGAAGTTACAACGATTTCGTATTTTATGTAAACATTCCGCGACCAGGTTCGGGATTATCTGTTCAGAAAAACTAAGGGATCACATCAATACTGTTCCTTCATCCATTATTGCAGAGATATCTTCAGGGAGGCAATTACACGGTGAGAAGTCGTGAGATTTTTCATCCCAAAAAGCAATCCGGCGACCATCGATAACCATTAACCTCTGGATGCTGAAGGGTGGAATGGTGAGGAGTTTTCTGTTATCAGGACATACAGGTATTTAGATGAGGTTCTTCAATACCGCCGGACCGGTAAATTGTGAGAAGCACTATTGTCTCCCGCCTCTTAACCGGTTTAATCTTCCTGACATACTCTCTCTCATCAGTCAGGAGAAATATTTTGTCCTACATGCACCCAGGCAGAGTGGGAAAACCTCATGCCTGCTTTCATGTGCTGAATACTTCAATAAAGACGGGCGGTATTATGCACTCTATACAAATGTTGAGGCCGGTCAGGCTGCCCGGGAAGATGTCATGTTAGCGATGCGGGCTATCCTCTATGGGATGCTCCAGAGAATGGACATTCATCTTCCAAATCTTATCTCAACAGGTGAACTTGAGCAGATAATTCTTGATAATGGCCCGTTTGGTGCTATGGCAACCTTTTTTACCAGATTATCTAACAGACTGGATAAACCACTCATCCTGATGATAGATGAGATCGATGCACTTATCGGCGATACTCTGATATCAGTTCTCAGGCAGATTCGATCGGGGTATGATACTCGTCCTCTTCATTTTCCATCATCCATCATCCTTTGCGGAGTTCGTGATGTTCGAGACTACCGTATCCATTCGGATAAAGACAAGGCAGTCATCACCGGTGGAAGTGCCTTTAACA
>ERZ1645192.1154-NODE-1154-length-22204-cov-8.015486_pt1 | contig 22204 bp, 31 predicted proteins | sample MGYA00575354_ERZ1645192 | MGnify/ENA primary metagenome ERZ1645192 (study PRJEB40844, sample SAMN11349763) | freshwater sediment metagenome | isolation source: river sediment | host: Sediment | place: India: Faizupur Khadar , New Delhi | collected 2017-02-21 ... | reverse complement strand
TGGAGTTTTCCTATTTTTAGTCCCCCTCCCAAACCATCCATACCATAGTTTTGGAAAGACACGTTGAATACTTTGTTCTTTTTCATCTTGCCATGAAGTGTTCCCACCACTATAAATACTATTTTTAGGTCTTGGTCCAATATGAAGTTCTGTATTTTCGACAAGAAATGGAAAATAAAAATACTGACCCCAAATAGCATGAAACAATCCAAAGAAAACTAATCCTAGGTGCACACAAATAATAAAAGCTAATAATCCATTTAAAAACTCAACTTGGAAGACTAAAGTCGAATCGGTATATTCAGAAATTAATTCACTTTCTGGAATTAAAACATTTGATTGAAAATATGATACTCGGAAAGAGAAATAAATCAAAATTTGTTCAATAAATCCAATTATTAATAAAAAAGTCCAATGCCATCTAACTAAGTATGGACAATATTTTTTTCCAATTCGAGTAATAACTGCATAAGCAGCAATTCCAGAAAGTTGTGTCCAGAATTTACTTATAGCTTCAAATACTTGAGGAATAATCTTATTATAAATTTTATAATAAATTGGTAAAATAGCTTCTTTTTGTGATTCGTTTAAGTTTGAAATAATCATTGATATCGGATCAATATAATATCGAAGTCCGGTATCTGGGTCAATTTTTACTATTCCTTTGATAAAAGCATAATAAATTAATTGTCCTGGATTATACCAGTGAACATTTTCCCCTAATTTTAAATCTGTTAATACAACTTGTCTACTAATTGAAGTTAATTGAATTGCATCAATTCCTAATTTATGTAAATATGGTAATTGAATTAACATACTTCGATACAGTGCAATTAAATCAATTAAATGTCGATACCATAAATAACCTGCAAATAAACCAATACAAGTAATATAAAAAGACGTTTTTAAATTATAACGAATTGTTAAAACGATAAAGCGTATAAAGAGAATGAAAAATAATAGATTTTCAATATCTGCTAAGGTTAATCCATCTTGAACTTGACGCCACAATCCTTCAATAATTAAACGGCAAGTTTCAATAGATAGAGCTGATCTAGAGGCGAATTCAAGAGTTGAAAGATTATCATTATCAGTTAAAAAGTTTAAATTTGTTGGATTCTCAATTCCAAACCAATTTAAAACAGTTTCTTGATCAATATTAATTAAAACCAATAAAACTCGAAAGAAATATAACATAAATTTGTTTTAGAAAAATCTTTTAGAATATTTTTATCATCATCTTTCACGTAGTAATTTGTCAAGGTTTTTAGTCATACGGTAATAATAAAAAGAAAAAATTTTATATTAAAATTATATGTACCCCCAAGGGAATTCGAATCCCTGTCTGCTCCGTGAAAGGGAGCTGTCCTAGGCCTCTAGACGATGGGGGCATTTTAAAGAGTGTATTAAGCGGGCAACGCGATTCGAACGCGCGACATCAACCTTGGCAAGGTTGCGCTCTACCACTGAGCTATGCCCGCGACTACACTTAATGTTACTGAAAATAAACAGTAAACTCCTAACGTAATTATAAAAAAAGAAATTCAAATTGTCAATAGCTAAAATAATTAGAAATTATAGTTAAAACTATAATTTCTAATTAGTTAAATTGCAGATGCAATCCCATCAGCAGCAGCAATCACAATAACAAGACTTACCCATGCTTGGAAAACACGATTAAAATTACCTTTTGAAGCTTCCCATTCGCCTGGTGTAGCTAATGCTACAGGAACTGTTACAACTAAACCTAATGAAATTAAAACTAATAAAGCAGTTAAAGCAGTTATCATAAATATTTTTGAAAAATTTTTATATCAATGATCTAATTAAATGTATACGAGATTAAAGATTACCTTTTTTTAAAGCTAATAAAACAATTACTGCTGGACCTGCTAACATAATAACGCCTGTCGATACTAATTGTCCTATAATTTGCCAATTAATCATTTTTAAAATCCTTATTTATCAATTTTTAATGAAATTTTAAGTAATAAAATAACCAATAATATTATTTATAATTTTACTTTAAAATCTTTAAAGTAAAAATATTATTTTTTATTATTATAATATTTTGATTGTATTACAAATAAGTAAATAAACTCTTTAATATTTTAATAAGTTTATGTTATTATTTTAGTAGGGGTTGCTAACTCAATGGTAGAGTACTCGGCTTTTAACCGATTAGTTCTGGGTTCGAGTCCCAGGCAGCCCAATGCTAAAATACTTTAAGTTTAAAACCTAAATTATTTAAGATTTTTTAATCTTTCAACTATAAAATTTAATGAAAAAAATTTATAAATTAACACTTCGTTAAAACTTAGTAGGTATTTTACCTAACTTTAAAAGTTAGGTAAAAATAATTATTAATCAATAGGACGCATTGATAATACAGGCTCATTAGCACGGTTGATACCTTTTTCAAATCCAGCTGCAGCAGCACGAGCACGACCTGAGTGCCACCAGTGACCAACTAAGAAGAAGAATGCTAAGAAGAAGTGTGAACAACATAACCATGAACGAGGTGATACATAGTTTACAGAGTTAATTTCTGTAGCTACACCACCTACAGAGTTTAATGAACCTAATGGAGCATGAGTCATGTACTCAGCTGCACGACGTTCTTGCCAAGGTTGGATATCATTTTTAATTTTATTAATATCTAAACCATTTGGACCACGTAAAGGCTCAACCCATGGTGCACGTAAATCCCAGAAACGCATTGTTTCACCACCAAAGATAATTTCTCCACTTGGTGAACGCATTAAATATTTACCTAAACCTGTTGGACCTTGTGCTGATGAAACATTAGCACCTAAACGTTGGTCACGAACTAAGAATGTAAATGCTTGAGATTGAGATGCTTCAGGACCTGTTGGACCATATAATTCACTTGGATATGCAGTATTATTGTACCATGAGTATAATGAAGCTGTGAAACCCATTAATGAAATTGCAGCTAAACTATAAGAAAGGTATGCTTCACCTGACCAAACGAAAGCACGTCGTGCCCAAGCGAAAGGTTTAGTGAAAATGTGCCAAATACCACCAGTAATACAAAGAATACCAACCCAGATGTGTCCGCCAATAACATCTTCCATGTTATTTACAGATACAACCCAACCGTCACCACCAAAAGGAGAACGGAAAACATAACCAAAGATTACAATTGGATTTAATGTTGGTGTTGTAATTAAACGAACATCACCACCACCAGGTGCCCATGTATCATATACACCACCTAAATACATTGCTTTAATAACTAATAAAAATGCACCACAACCTAAAAGACATAAGTGAATTCCTAAGATTGTTGTCATTTTATTTTTATCACGCCAGTCATAACCGAAGAATGGGAATGATTCTTCTAATGTATCTGGACCTAATAATGAATGGTAAATACCACCAAATCCTAATACTGCTGATGAAATTAAATGAATAACCCCAACTGCAAAATATGGTACAGTTGTTGTAATTTCACCACCAGGTCCAATTCCGTAACCTAATGTAGCTAAATGTTGCATACAAATAAAACCTTGCTCATATAAAGGTTTTTCTGGTACGAAATGTGAAACTTCAAATAAAATCATTGCACCGGCCCAAAATACCATTAAACCAGCATGTGCTACGTGAGCACCTAACAATTTACCTGAAACATTAATTAAACGAGCGTTTCCACTCCACCAAGCGAATCCTGTAGACTCAATGTCGCGACCCGCGATACTACTATTAAAGGGCGTTTCCACGTGGTAATACCTCCTCAGGGAATACGAAGTTTTCATGTGGTTGATCTTGTGCAGCCATCCATGCACGAATACCTTCGTTTAATAAAATATTTTTTGTATAGAACGTTTCAAATTCTGGATCTTCCGCAGCACGTAACTCTTGTGACACAAAATCGTATGCACGTAAGTTTAGTGCTAAACCAACGATACCAATAGCACTTGTCCATAAACCAGTAACTGGTACGAATAACATAAAGAAGTGTAACCATCGTTTGTTTGAGAATGCTACACCAAAAATTTGTGACCAGAAACGGTTAGCAGTAACCATTGAATATGTTTCTTCTGATTGAGTTGGAGTGAATGCACGGAATGTATTCGCAGCATCACCATCTTCAAATAGTGTATTTTCTACTGTTGCACCATGAATAGCACAAAGTAATGCACCACCTAAAATACCAGCAACACCCATCATATGGAATGGGTTAAGTGTCCAGTTATGGAAACCTTGTAAGAATAGTAAGAAACGGAAAATTGCTGCTACACCAAAACTAGGAGCAAAGAACCAACTTGCTTGACCTAATGGGTATAATAAGAATACTGAAACGAATACAGCAATTGGACCTGAGAACGCAATAGCGTTATAAGGACGAATCCCAACTAAACGAGCAATTTCAAACTGACGTAAACAGAAGCCAATTAAACCAAATGCACCGTGTAATGCAACGAATGTCCAAAGACCACCAATTTGACACCAACGTGTAAAATCACCTTGTGCTTCTGGACCCCATAAAAGTAATAATGAGTGACCCATACTATTCGCTGGTGTTGAAACAGCAGCAGTTAAAAAGTTACATCCTTCAAGGTATGAACTAGCTAAACCGTGCGTATACCATGATGTTACAAAAGTAGTACCTGTCATCCAACCACCTGCAGCTAAATAAGCAGTTGGGAATAATAATAAACCTGACCAACCAACGAAAACAAATCGATCTTTCTTTAACCAATCGTCAACTAGATCAAATAAGCCACGTTCTTGGTTTTGCCCAATAGCAATGGTCATATTTTAATAATCCTTTAATTTAATTATTGAAAGAGTAAACTTCTAATTTATAGTTTTACTCTAGTCTTATCAATCTAAGTAATCATTATACATCAACAATAAAAAATTATTCACTAAAACTTTTAATCTCAATAATTTAATTAAAAAATATGTTTCGTATAACATTTTTAAATACTATACGAAACGTAAAGATTAACTAATATCATCTACTTGAGTATAAATGAAGAATAATGCCATACTAATTGCTGGAAACACTAATCCAACAAGAGGAACTAAAATTGCAGGTAAAAATGTAGCTGTCATATTTTAATTTATAGAAATTTTTAGTTACAAACTGATAGTATATTATTGTATATGAAAATTGATTAGAATTTAACATTAATATAAATCAAAAATTTCCACTATTTTATAGTAGAATTAATATTATTAAATTTAATATAATTACTTTTACAAAAAATTTAGAATATATTATCAGTTATGGAAACTTTATTATTATCTCGTTTACCAGAAGCATATGTTGTTTTTAGTCCAATTGTAGACGTTTTACCTGTTATTCCTGTTTTCTTCCTATTATTAGCATTTGTATGGCAAGCTGCTATTGGATTTAGATAATTTTGAATTTATAATCAAATTTAGTATATGTATAATATTATACTATAAGTACTATTTAGGCTTATAAGTTAAATTAAAGAAAAATACAAATAAATGGTAGAACCTTTATTATCTGGAATCGTTTTAGGAATGATCACTGTATCTGCACTAGGTCTTTTTGTTGCAGCATTTTTACAATATCGCCGTGGTAATCAATTTGAAGTTTAAAATTTTTTATAACGAAATATAAATTTTTAAAATTTATATTCGTTATAAAGAGAAATGGAATTAAAAGAGAATAAAAGTTCTATTGACTATTTTTAATTAATAAGTTAGAATACATTCACTAAAGGATAATTTTAGTTTTCAAATAGCTGGTGTAGCTCAACGGTAGAGCAACGGATTTGTAATCCGTAGGTTGGGGGTTCAAATCCCTTCACCAGCTTTATGTCATAATATAGAGAGTAAATTAGAATTGAAAAGTTATTTTGGTTTTAATGTATTGAATTTATTAATTAGTTAAGAGTTATAGAAAATTTTTTTTATTGGGCCGGGTTGGATTCGAACCAACGTAGCATAACGCAACGGATTTACAATCCGCCTCCTTTAACCACTCGGACACCGACCCCTGATAATATAATTGTACCAAATAATACGTCAAACAACAATATTTTAAGCAAATTATTTTAAATATTTTAAATAATTTTAATATTGACGTTTGACTCAATTTTGACTAATATAACTTTTATAATTAAACTTATGGGTAATTAACTCAGCGGTAGAGTGTCTGCCTTACAAGCAGAAGGTCACAGGTTCAAATCCTGTATTACCCAGACTAAATTTAGGGCCTATCGTCTAACGGATTAGGACAGAAACCTTCTAAGTTTCCAATGTAGGTTCGATTCCTACTGGGCCTAATAATATTATCATTTTATAACTTAATTATCTCGTACATATTTAATAGTATTACAATATTAAAACGAAATTAACTAAAGCTTTTATATTCCAGTCATACTTCTAAGTATAAAGTATAAAAGTAGAATAAAAATTATAAAAGATAAAATTAGTATAATTCGTAATTTAGGAACTTTTAATAAGTTTTTTAAAGGAGCCAATATGACTAGAATTAAGCCCACCATACTACTAATAAAAAATCTGGGATAACGAGAAATATTATTCCAAAACTCACTCATAATTTTATACTTAACAATTATTTAGATTTCATTATATAGCTAATCTAAAAATTTAGACAGTAACTGAAGTAAACCCCGGTTTAATTTTTTTATAAATTATGACTCTATTTCAAATAAAGTATGTTAGAATTATAGTTAATAAAGTAGAATAAGGCTCTGTAGCTCAGTGGTTAGAGCAGGGGACTCATAAGCCCAAGGTCGTAGGTTCAAATCCCACCAGAGCCATCTACTACAATACAAAAAGATTCTGAGTTTATCCTATTAGGAGAAATGGCTGAGTGGTCGAAAGCAATAGATTGCTAATCTATCGTACAATTATTTGTACCCAGGGTTCGAATCCCTGTTTCTCCTTGGTTTAAAGATTTATTAAAAATAAAATTGACATATAAAAAATTTATATTAGTATATAAATACTAACATGGGATCGTAGTTCAATTGGTTAGAGCACCGCCCTGTCACGGCGGAAGTTGCGAGTTCGAGTCTCGTCGGTCCCGTTTTACTGATTAAATAATTTAATAATAATATTTTTATATTATTATTAAATTATTTACTATTCACCTTGAACTTTTAATAAAGCAAATCCTAACGAAAGACCAAATAGAGTCATTGAAAAACAAATAAATGCTGTAGTAACAATTTCGGGACTTGCATACGGAAAAATTGATCTGATTAATTCCATAGTCTTAAATATTATAAAAAGATTAAATAATTAGAAACCATTTCGAGCCCAAACAGTTAATGCTAATGAAAACGTAAACATTGTCATTAAACCGGCCCAACCTAGACTGATGATATCCATATATATATATATAATTTGTTTAATTTTTATAATTTAAAAGGAATTAATACCTTTTAAATTATTTATTATAGTATTATACAATACCATTTGCCCAATCTACATCAACATTTTCAATAATTAACGATGAATTATAAATTTGTAAAATAATTAATAAAAATACTAAAAACGCAACCATTACTACACCCATAATTGGAGTAGTTCCCCAACCAGGTGCAACTTTACCATATTCAGCATTTAATGGGCGTAAAATTTCCCCTAATCTTGTTCGTAATGCCATAAAAATATTTTCTATTTTTAATAAATTAATTTTTTTAGTATATGTTATATAATATTAAAACGTTAGTTTATAATATCATATAACATGGAAACAGCAACTATTATTGTAATTTTTGTATCAAGTTTACTTTTAGGAATTACTACATATTCTATTTACACAGCTTTTGGACCAACTTCTAAAAATCTACGTGATCCATTTGAAGAACATGAAGATTAAAAAATAAAACCAAATAAAATGGTTTTATTTTCTAATAATTCTTGGTGTTTCTCTGAAAAATACGGCAAAGAAAATTACCATTAAAGTACCAATAAGTAAAAATGTATAAACTAAAGCTTCCATTGTTTGATCCTATTTAAATTTAAATAAATATAAAAACGCGGCTATAATTTATACAGCACCTTGTTTTTTCGTTGATTTATCACCTAGTTTTTGGAATGCACCAAATTCTACTTGTTCTGTAACTTCTGCACCAATACCAGTAAATACATCACGGAAGATTGTTCGACCACCATGCCATAAGTGACCAAGGAAGAATAATAAAGCAAAGTTTGCATGACCAAATGTGTACCAACCACGTGGGCTACTTCTAAATACACCATCTGATTCTAAACTTGTTCTATCAAATTCAAAAACTTCGCCTAATTGTGCTTTACGAGCAAATTTCTTAACTGTTGGAGCATCTTTAAATGTTTGACCATTTAATTTACCACCATAGAAATCTACTGTTACACCAACTTGTTCGATACTGTATTTTGATTCTGCACGACGGAATGGAATATCTGCACGAATAATACCATCTTTATCAACTAAGATAACAGGGAATGTTTCAAAGAATGCAGGCATTCGACGTACTGTTAATTCACGACCTTCTTTATCTCGGAAAATTGGGTGACCTAACCAAGCTTCAGCAATACCATCTCCTTTATCCATTGGACCAGCACGGAATAAACCACCTTTTGCTGGGTTGTTACCAATATAATCATAAAAGGCTAATTTATCTGGAATTCTTGACCAAGCTTGACTTTCCGATAATCCTTCACTTACTGAGGCTTCTACTTGACGCTCAATCTCTTGTTGGAAATAACCACTATCCCATTGGTAACGAGTTGGACCAAATAATTCAATAGGTGTTGCAGCAGCACCATACCACATTGTACCTGATGTTACAAAAGCAGCAAAGAATACAGCTGCAATACTACTAGATAATACTGTTTCAATATTACCCATTCGTAATGCTCGATATAATCTTTGTGGAGGGCGTACTGTTAAGTGGAAAATACCCGCAAAAATACCAAAAATACCAGCTGCAATATGATGAGCAGCAATACCACCTGGGTTAAACGGGTTAAAACCATCTGCACCCCAAGCTGGAGCAACAGGTTGAACTTTACCAGTAATTCCGTATGCATCTGAAACCCAAATACCAGGACCAAATAATCCTGTTACGTGGAATGCTCCAAATCCAAAACATGCTAAACCTGATAAAAATAAATGAATACCAAAGATTTTTGGTAAATCTAAAGCTGGTTCACCAGTTCGAGGATCACGGAATAATTCTAAATCCCAATAAACCCAATGCCAAATTGCGGCTAAAAAACACATACCTGATAAAATAATATGTGATAAAGCTACACCTTCAAAACTCCAAATACCAGGATTTGAAACGCTTTCACCAGTGATACTCCATCCACCCCAAGAATCTGTAATTCCTAAACGTGTCATAAATGGCATAACAAACATACCTTGACGCCACATTGGATTTAAAACAGGATCTGATGGATCAAAAACAGCTAGCTCATATAATGCCATTGAACCAGCCCAACCTGCAACTAAAGCTGTATGCATTAAATGTACTGCAATTAATCTTCCAGGGTCATTTAAAACAACAGTATGAACACGATACCATGGTAATGCCATAGTAATAGATTCCTCAATATAAATATATGGTTTTTGACTTTCTTACAACTAAACTAAATAAAAGATTAGCTACTATAATATTATAAGCAAAGATTGAAAAAATTAATTAATTTATTGTTTAGAAGTTGATGACTTGTCTAAAATTTAAAAGTAGAGTAAGATAAATCTTAAATAAATATAGTTATTTATCCATTTTCTTTTATAAATTCTTTTTATTTACTTATGGCTAAAAAAAGTATGATTGAGCGTGAGAAAAAGCGCATTCGTTTAGAAAAAAAATATTCATTGAAAAGAAAAAATTTACTATTACAATATCAAATGGCTGACAATTTTATTAACAAAATTGAAATTCATTCAAAAATACAACAATTACCAAGAAATAGTGCAAAGACTCGAATTCGAAATCGGTGTTGGAAAACAGGACGTCCACGTGGAGTTTTTAGAGATTTCGGAATTTCACGTCATGTTTTTAGAGAGATGGCTCATCAATGTTTATTACCAGGTGTAACAAAATCTAGTTGGTAATAAGAATTTCTTGTAAATTAAATTTAATGATTTTTATTAATTTAATTTACAATTATATAGTGATAGATTTTAAATCAATCTTTTTATTATAACTTAACATATTAAATTTTTTAGATTTACAACAATTTAACTTTAAAAACTAGGAGTTTCAAAGATGATCTATGATTCACAAGTTTATACAGCATTATGTATTGGTTTATTAGCAGCAGTTTTAGCAATTCAATTAGGTACAACACTTTATGAATAATTGAATTTAGTTTATTGAATTTAACATTGGAAAAGATTTATTTTAAAAATAATTAACATTTTATGGTAACAGAAAATTTAAAAAAGTTTAATACACCCGTTTTTCCATTTACAGCCATTGTTGGTCAAGAAGAAATGAAACTTGCTTTACAGTTAAACGTTATTGATCCAAAAATTGGTGGGGTTATGATTATGGGAGATCGTGGAACTGGAAAATCCACAACGATTCGAGCAATTGCCGATTTACTTCCTGAGATTGAAGTGGTAAAAGATGACCCGTTTAATTCTCACAAGTCAGACTTAGAGTTAATGGGAAATGAAGTAAAATTAGCTATTCAGAATAATCAACCTATAGAAACTGAATTAATAAAAATTCCAATGGTTGATTTACCTCTTGGTGCTACAGAAGATCGGGTTTGTGGAACAATTGATATTGAAAAAGCTTTAACGGAAGGTATTAAAGCCTTTGAACCTGGCTTATTAGCGAAAGCAAATCGAGGTATTCTATATGTTGATGAAGTAAACTTATTAGATGACCATTTAGTAGATATTTTATTAGATTCAGCGGCTTCAGGTTGGAATACTGTTGAACGAGAAGGCATTTCAATTCGCCATCCAGCGAGATTTGTACTTGTAGGCTCAGGTAATCCAGAAGAGGGTGAATTACGTCCACAATTATTAGATCGATTTGGGATGCACGCTGAAATTCGTACTGTAAAAGACCCAATCTTACGAGTGAAAGTAGTAGAAGAACGAACATCATTTGATCAAACCCCACAAATTTGGCTTGAAAATTATGAGTCACAACAACAAGAATTACGTGATCGTATAGTTTCTGCACAAAAACTATTACCAACAGTTGAAATTGATTATGACTTACGGGTTAAAATTTCTGAAGTATGTAGTCAATTAGACGTTGATGGCTTACGAGGAGACATTGTAACAAATCGTGCTGCCAAAGCCCATGCAGCTTATAATGGTCGTGATAAAGTAACGGTTGAAGATATTAAAAAAATTATAACTTTATGCTTACGTCATCGATTAAGAAAAGATCCATTAGAATCTATTGATTCAGGTAATAAAGTAAGTAAAGTGTTTAATGAAGTTTTCGAAATTGATCAATAAAAAGAAAAAATAATTAAGTCTTCTTTATTATTTATAATAAAGTATTCTCTCAATATTATTATTATTTATGTTAAAATTAATTGGAATTTTTACAAGTATTTTTTTAATTCTAATTATTTTCTTAAGAATTCCGCAAGAAAATGTTGGACTTGCAAGTTTTGCAACAAAAAGTAATTTACTTGGGTCTCCACGTTCAGCTCAACGTTTTTTAAATATTCTAACAGGCGTTGGGATTTTAATTTATTTAGGAATTGCTATTAAATTGAATTTAATTAATAGTTAACAATATATTTATTAGTTAACGGAAAACGTTAACTAATAAATAGAGATTTTACCAAAATCCTAATGAAACGGCTTTATCAATTGGTAAACATGCTCCAATACCAAGCCATACTGCTGTAAAGAATCCAACAATAAACATTAAACTAGCAATTGGACGACGGAATGGGTTTTGGAATTTATTAACATTTTCAATAAATGGAACAGTGATTAATCCTGCTGGAACTGCAGCCATAGCTAATACCCCTAATAATTTATTTGGTAAAACACGTAATAAATTAAATGTTGGGAAAAAATACCATTCTGGTAAAATTTCTAATGGAGTGTTAAATGGATCTGCTGGTTCACCCATTTGTGTTGGTGCTAACGTTGCTAATCCAACACAACATGCTAATGTCCCTAACATAGTTAAAGGGAAAATATATAAAAGATCATTTGGCCATGCTGGTTCGCCATAATAATTATGACCCATTCCTTTTGCTAATTTAGCTCTTAATTTTGGATCAGTTAAATCTGGTTTTTTAATTACTGACATAATAGAAGTTGTTGATGTTTATAATATTTTATTTTATAAATTATAAAGGTCCTGAAATACCTTGTTTACGAATCATTAAGAAATGCGTTAACATTAAAACAGCTGCTGCTAAAGGTAAAACAAATGTATGTGCACTGTAGAATCTTGTTAAAGTCGCTTGACCTACACTTTCACCACCTCGTAAAATTAATACTAATGGCGGTCCAACAATTGGAACTGCAGCCGGTACCCCTGTTACAATTTTACATGCCCAAAAACCTACTTGATCCCATGGTAATGAATAACCTGTTACACCGAATGAAACTGTAACAACTGATAAAATAACACCTGTTACCCAAGTTAGTTCACGTGGTTTTTTAAACCCACCTGTTAAGTATACACGGAATACATGTAAAACTAACATCATTACCATCATACTAGCAGACCATCTATGAACTGATCTAATTAACCAACCAAAATTAACGCTTGTCATGATATATTCAACAGACGCAAAGGCATCTACTACACTAGGGCGATAGTAGAACGTCATAGCAAAACCTGTAGCAACTTGAATTAAGAAACAAGTAAAAACTAGACCCCCAAAACAATAAAAGATATTCACATGAGGTGGTACATACTTACTTGAAATATCATCCGCAATTGCTTGAACTTCTAGTCGTTCTTCAAACCAGTCGTAAACTTTACTCATAAAAAATTTTTACAGTATTTAACACGGTTAAGCGAACTATTGGAAATATGTATAAAAGGCGAGAGTGGGATTCGAACCCACGGAATCCGCAAAGATTCATCTGATTTCAAATCAGACGCAATCGACCAACTCTGCCATCTCGCCAAAAAGATTAGCATAAAAACTAATCTTATTTTTTATTAATTAACTGTCATATGTTGTTTTTCCGCTGAATTTAATTGAAGCAGGATCAGGGTTTTTTCCGATTGAGAAATCACGGCTGTTCATAGCGATACGACCTGGATTAACTTTTTCTGGAAAAACACCATCTTTTGGATGTAAGTATTGAACTTCACCACTTGGAAAAATACGATAAATCTTATAATTATTAATTTTAAAAGTTCGTAATTGAGTTCCTAGAGCTAAACATTGTTCTTTACGAGCTAAATATAACAGATTGTCTCCATTACGCATAATTGCAGCGCCACCCGTAGGCATTTCAAAGATTTGTTCTTTTGAACTTGTCCACGTAATAGCATATTTTTCTTCAACTTCAGCTGATCTCAGCCATCCTCCAGTACTTCCACCAAATGTTGGAAAAGGTGTTTGTAAATTTAATGTCATTTCTAAAATTTTATAAATGTTTAATATTCACTATATAATTTTAATTGAAAAGTAATTTTTTTATTAAAATTGTTTAAATTTCTAGCGGAGAATGGATTTGAACCATTGACCTTCGGGTTATGAGCCCAACGAGCTACCAGGCTGCTCTACTCCGCGACTATTAGTTTGTTAGGAATTTAAGTTAGAATTAAACATATAATGTTATAGAAAAAGAAATAATTCAGTTACTTAGTTGAATAATAATATAATTTACTTTAAAAGTCAACTATATTATTATTCAGATAAATTATTTTTTCCTTATTTTAAAGATGCTTTTCCACCAGCTTCTTCAATTTGTTTTTTCGCTGCTTCAGCAGCATCTTTAGCAATACCTTCTTGAATTACTTTTGGTGCTGATTCTACTAATTCTTTAGCTTCTTTTAAGCCAAGACCAGTAATAGCACGGATAACTTTTAAGATAGCAATTTTCTTATCTGCAGGTACTTCATCAAGACTTACATCAAATTCTGTTTTTTCTTCAACTTCTTCGACAGGAGCGGCAGCAGCCATCATAATAGGACCAGCTGAAGCTGCCGAAGCATCAACACCAAATGTTTCTTCAATTGCACTTACTAATTCTGATGCTTCTAATAATGTTAATGTTTTTAATTCTTCAACGATTTGATTAATTTTTTCTGACATAATAATACTTATATATAAATAACTTTAATATTGATTGGCGATAATTTAGCCAAAAGCGGTTAAATCTAATTTAATTGATGGGCCCATGGTGCTACAGATAAATAAACTTTTAAAATATTTACCTTTTACACCAGATGGTCGATTTTTCTCAATAGAATTGTATAAAGCTTTTAAATTATCAAGTAATTGAGTTGTACCAAAATCTGATTTTCCAAAGCTAACATGAACAACTCCAGTTTTATCAGCTTTATATTCAAACTTTCCTTTTTTAAATTCGCTCAAGGTTGTTTCTAAATTAGTACTTACTGTGCCTGATTTTGGAGATGGCATTAAGCCTTTTGGTCCTAATACTCTACCTAACTTTGCTAATTTGGGCATCATATTTGGAGTTGTGATTAGTAAATCAAAGTTTATATTACCTTGAGTAATATTTTCAATTAAATCATCATTTCCAACAATATCTGCACCTGCAGTTTTAGCTTCAACAAAATTTTCTTCATTTGTTAAAACAGCAATTCTTAACTGTTTTCCTACCCCATGAGGTAATGTGACAGTTGTTCGTAATTGTTGATCCGCATATCTTGGATCTATATTCAAATTTGCATGTAATTCAACACTTTCCACAAATTTTGTGTTTGATGTTTCTTTTAGAATTTCTATAGCTTCATCTAAACTTGAATAAATTTTATTTTTAGTTTTTTCAATATTTTCTCGGTGACGTCGCGATAATTTTCGCATAAATTTCTCCACTAAAAACTTATTTAATTTTAATTTAATCTACAATGGAGATACCCATATTTCGGGCAGTTCCTTCAACAATTTTCATGGCACTACTAAGTTTTGTAGTATTTAAATCTGGTAATTTTATATTCGCAATTTCTTCTAATTGAGCTTTAGTAATTGAACCAACACTTACACGATTCGGTGTTGAAGACCCTTTTTTAATTTTTGCAGCATTAACCAATAAAACCGAAGCAGGTGGTGTTTTAAGAATAAATGTATAACTTCTGTCTTCATAAACTGATATTTCAACAGGAATTACAAGTCCGACTTTATCACTTGTTCGGGCATTATATTCTTTACAGAATGCAGCAATGTTTACACCATGTTGACCTAAGGCGGGACCAACAGGAGGTGCAGGGGTTGCTTTTCCAGCAGGTAAAGCTAACTTAATTAATGCAGTAATTTTTTTAGCCATAAGAATTTAACAATGTAGTTTGAAAAAAGATTGTAAACGAAATATAATTCAATTTGATTTTTACCAGTTTTGTTTAAAAAAAATTGTAGCGAAAACCAACTTTAATTATTCTATATAATCTTTTAGGGATTTGAATTCTATTTTAGTAAAAGATAAAACCCTCTTAAAGAGAGGAACGCGCCCTGAAGGACTTGAACCCTCGACATCTAATTTTGGAGACTAGCGTTCTACCAACTGAACTAAGGACGCACATATTGTATTATAATTTTAATAAATCAAAATTACAAGATCCTAAACATTAATTAATTTAAATATTTACGTATGAATTCTTTTAATAAAAATACTGATAAAATTTTAATTAAAGATTTGTTACCTCATAACTTTTTAGCAGAAAAAATGGTTTTAAGTTGTATTATTTTTAATCCAGATGCACTTGAAATTACACGTCAAAATCTTGTAATTAATGCATTTTATTTTAAGAATCATCAAGAATTGTATCGCATTCTTCTTCAAATGGATGATAATAAATTACCAATCGATATTGTTACCGTAACTTTGTTTTTACAAGATAATGGACTACTCGCAAAGATTGGGGGGATCAAAATTTTATTAGATCTTGGGAATCAATCTTTGACCTTTTCCTATCTAACCGAATATATTAGAATTATTAAAGAGAAATTTTTAAAGCGTTGTCTAATTAAATTTGGTTATAAAGTTGTTCACTCTGGCTATATTACAAATCTTTCACTAGAAAATAGTTTAGTAAAAATTGAAAAAGAATTATTTAGTTTAACAACGGAAATTCGTACCAATCAAACATTAAATACAGCCCAAGTATTAAACGAATTATTTGCTGAATTAAAGAATAAATTCCTAAACCCTCAATTACCAGGATTACCAACAGGATTTGGTAAATTGGATGAATTAACGCAAGGTTTTCAAAAATCGGATTTAATAATAATTGCTGGTCGCCCATCTATGGGTAAAACAGCTTTAAGTTTAAATATTGCTTTAAACTGCATGAAAATATCTCGTTTACCAATTTTATTTTGTAGTTTAGAAATGTCTAAAGAACAAATTCTGTATCGATTACTTTCTAGTGAAACAGGAATAAATCAAATGAAATTACGAAGTGGGAAATTAAGTCAGAATGATTGGATAAAATTAAATAAAGTAATGAGAATCGTCTCAAAATTACCTCTCTTTATTGATGATACATCAAACTTATCAATTCAAGATATTCGAGCAAAAATTAAAACTATAATTTTAGAGCAAAGTCAAATTGGATTAGTGATTATCGATTATCTGCAACTAATGCAAAATTTAGATTTTAAACAACGAAATCGAGTTCAAGAGTTATCACAAATTACACGCGATTTAAAAGGATTAGCACGAGAATTTAATATTCCTATTATTGCTTTATCTCAATTAAGTCGGAATGTGGATAATCGTATTGATCAACGTCCAATTTTATCTGATTTACGTGAAAGTGGGTCAATTGAACAAGACGCTGATCTTATTTTGATGTTATATGGTTCAAAAACAAACCAACCAAATTTATCTGTTGCTGGAAATAGTTATTCAAAAAACAAATCTTCCCTTACAGAGATTATTATTGCAAAACAACGTAATGGTCCGACTGGAATTATAAAATTAGAATTTAATGAAGATCGAATTCAATTTTTAGATTCGGAAAGTAAATAATGCCCAGAACCAGATTCGAACTGGTGACACGAGGATCTTCAATCCACTGCTCTACCAACTGAGCTATCCGGGCTTAATATAAATTGTATCAAAACTTTTAAATAATGACAACATAATTAGAAAATTAAAGGTTGCTTATTAAAGAAGTTTTTCGTATAATTGAACTGGATATAGGATCTAGTATAATTTTTAAATTTATTTATCATGTCAGAATCATACGATAGCAGCATATCATAAAGTATAAAAATTAGTATTAGACCTATATCTATACTTTTTTTTTTATTTACTTATTTGTTTACAAATCCCAAATAGAATATTTGTTCTATTTTTTTGTAAAAATTGATACAATAGTTATTGTAGTCAATCTTACTATTTTTAACTTTATTATTATTAAAATAAAAAGGAATTCTATAAAATGACACCTTCATTAGCCAATTTTATTTCTAGTTTAGTTGCAGGCGCTCTTGTTTTACTTGTGATTGGAATAGCTTTAGTTGTTATTAGTAAAAGTGATCGAGTTACACGCGCTTAAAATTCTGGTAAATCTTTAAAAATTCATTTATACTGTTTTTAGTTAAATCTATCTTAGGATATGATAATTTAAAATAAATGTCTTATGATAAATATTAGTTTTGGTCCCAATATCTTTTTAGGTATTATTGTCAGTATTGGTGTATTAATATTATATTTTCTCCGAAACGTTAAACCTGAAGTGGCCAGAGATGAAGATATTTTTTTTGCAACTATTGGTTTTCTATACAGTTGTATTTTAATGGTTCATGGATGGAGATTAGATCCGATTCTTTTGTTTAGTCAAGTACTTATTATTATAACGGTTCTAGTAGCTGGATGGGAGAATATTAGATTACGTGGTTTAATTGCCAATATGGCAAAAGTAAAGAATAAGAAAAAAGTTTAGTTTCTTTATTTTGAAATTCTTGGTTTCAAGTTTGTAAATAACTTTTTTAAATTATGTTTAAAAAATATTCACAAATTTTATCTGTAATATTAGTAGGTCTTTTTAGTATTTTTGTAACAACTGCATCAGCTATTGATTTAGATGAAGCAACAAGAACAGTTGTTAAAGATGCTTCAGGTAAAACTGTTGTTTTAACACCAGAACAAGTAAAACGTGGTAAACGATTATTTAATGCAACTTGTGGAGCGTGCCACGTTGGTGGAATTACTAAAACTAATCCAAACGTTGGTTTAGATCCAGAAGCATTAAGTTTAGCAACTCCACGTCGTGATAATATTGATGCATTAATTGACTATTTAAAAAATCCGACTTCATATGATGGTTTAGATTCAATCGCTGAAGTGCATCCAAGTATTAAGAGTGCTGATCTTTACCCACGTATGCGTTCAGTAACAGATGATGATTTATATGCAATTGCAGGTCATATTTTATTACAACCTAAAATTGTTACAGAAAAATGGGGTGGTGGAAAAATTTACTATTAATAGTAAATTTAACTCTTCTTCTTTTCGTCGGGGTTCAACAATTATTAATTGAACCCCGACGAAAAGAAGAAGAGTTTACAAAAATGAAAATTAATTTTACACTAAAAGCATGTAGCTCAGTGGATAGAGCGTCAGATTCCGATTCTGAAAGTCAAGGGTTCGATTCCCTTCATGCTTAGAAAAAAGAAAAAAATATTTGGGGCTGTTTCGGTTTCGACATTTAGAATTAATTAATATATGAATCAGGTCGAAGTTTGTATTCTTCGTAAAAACATACAAATTTAAAATAACTGCTAAAAATTTACTTTTATCATTGTTAACTGTTTTTGGATTTTCGAAAAAGAATCAGTTACAATTTGCTTTCTAAAAATTAATGAAAAAACTTTTTTCACTAGACCTCGACTTTTAACTCTAATCTAGTTTAGAATAATCTATAAAATCAATTCTGTTCTTAGAAACTATGCCTGTGAACGAGTATATTAAGAATTATTAAATGGACGTGGGTTCAAGTCCCATCAGCTCCATATTTATTTGCATTCGTGGCCGAGTGGTTGAAGGCACCGGACTCATAATCCGTTTTCCTCTGGAACATCACTGGTTCGAACCCAGTCGAATGCATTTTTATCATTTTTATATTGTTTTTTTTACAATCTAATTGTAAGATTATAAATAATTACATTTAATTACGACAGAAATCATGGCTAAATTAAATATTCAACAAACAATTAATAATGTTGAAAAACAGTTCTTAAAAGACAATCTTCCAATTCTTCGAATTGGTGACAATGTTAAAGTTGGGGTAAAAATTATTGAAGGAAATAAAGAACGTGTTCAATCCTATGAAGGAATTATTATCGCAAAAAAAAATAGTTCTATTAATACAACAATAACGGTTCGAAAAACGTTACAAGGGATTGGGATTGAAAGAATCTTTCTAATTCATTCACCAAAAATTGATTCAATTACCGTTTTACGGTCTTCAAAAGTTCGTCGTTCAAAATTATATTATTTACGAGACTTAAAAGGAAAAGCAAGTCGTTTAAAACAAACATTTAAATAAAATATTCATTTTTAATTTTTATTAAAAAAATTTTATTTGTATTAAAATTACGTAGTATAATATAATATAGTAAAGTAAAAGTAAGAATATTGTTCTGAAATTTTGCTTTATATTAATTTATAATAAGGAGTTATATGGTTACTTATAAAGTGACGTTATTAAGTGAAGAACATGATATTAATGCAACAATTGATTGTAATGATGATGTATTTGTTTTAGATGCAGCAGAAGAGCAAGGAATTGAATTACCATACTCATGTCGTGCAGGTGCTTGTTCAACTTGTGCAGGTAAAGTAACAGCTGGTGAGATCGATCAATCGGAACAGACTTTCTTAGATGACGATCAAGTAGAAGCAGGTTTTGTTTTAACATGTATTGCATATCCAAAATCAGATTGTACAATTTTAGTTCATCAAGAGGATGAATTATACTAATCTAAGAACTTGAATTAAATTAGAAGAAGTGTCTAGTTATTATTCTAGACACTTCTTCTAATTTAATTAAAGTTACTTATAGTTTAATTAGAAAATATTAATAATAAACTTTTAATAAGAACCGAAAGACAACTCTCAGAAAAGTTTTTTTAATGAATCCGAAAATTTTATAGACCGTATATTTTTATTTTTTAAGTTTTCATATTTAATTCTTTTAATTCAACTTAAAATAAATTGTAGAGTTATTAAGATTAGACAATTTAAATTTTATTTTTTATATTTTCGACAGATATTTGTATACATTTCTGTCGAAAATATAAGAACAAAGTACAAAGTCTAGAAGTTTAATTCCGCCGCTTGAACTTTTTCGAATTGTTTTTTCTTTAAAACTAATAAAATTTGTGTTAATAATACACAGAAACAAAAAGCTAAATAACCAACAATTCTTAGAGGATCTTGTAAGACAATTTCAGATTCTTCTTGACCAAATCCCCCAACATTTGGATCTAAATTTAATGCCTGATCAGTTTTTACAATATCTCCAGCTTTAACAATTAAATCTAATCCAGCAGGAACAATTTGTGAAGTTTTTGTACCATTTGAATTTACAATAACAATTGTTGATTCACCTTTTTCTGAATTTGTAATTTCTGTAATTTGACCTGCTTGAGTAGCACCAAAAATATTTACATTACTTTTTTCACCTGTTGGGTAAACTTGTCCACGACCACGGTTTCCACCAGCATAGAATGGATAAGTTAAATATTTAATCTCAGGATTTTTTTCAGGATCTGGAGCTACAACGGGGAAAAGTAATTCTTGGTGTGTTTTTCCTGCAATTGGACCAACAACAAAAATATTGTCAAATTCAGTACTGTAAGGAGATATAAAAACACCTTTATTTTTAGCTTTAACTTCTTCTGAAATTTGACTCTTAGATGCTAGTTTAAAGCCTTTTGGTAAAATTAAAATTCCACCTACATTAAGATCCGCTTTTTTTCCATTAGCTCCAATTTGTTGCTTACTTGTATCATAAGGAACTTTAATTTCTACTTCGAAAACTGAATTTGGAAGAACAGCTTGAGGTGCTTCAATTTCAATTGCTTTTTGGTTTAAATGACAATTAGCACAAGCTAATTTACCGTTTGCTGCACGTGGATTTGAATAGTTTTGTTGTGCAAAAACCGGATATGCTGATGATTCTTGCACACAAAAACCAAATACATTTATAGCAATCGTTAAAGCAAATAAAAGACTTTTAAAAAACTTGTTAGTTGCCATATTTTAAATACTTGTTAAGTATAATTATTCTATTATAAAAATTAATTTTTTATTAAAAACAAGATAGCTAACCCAGAAAAATACAATAGTAAAATTGCTAATGACAGCAATAATTGTGTCAATGGATCAGTAGAGGGGGTTAAAATTGCCCCAAGTATAGTTGAAACTAATATAACATATCGCCATGCGCTCAACATTTGTTTTGGTGAAACAATATTTAATAACCCTATTAATATTTGTAAAATTGGAATTTGAAATGCTAAGCCTGTACTATAAAATAAAACAAGAATAAATTCAAAATATTGATCAAAAGACCAAAAAGGCTCTAGGACTTCTTCACTATAATTTAAGAAAAAGTTTAAAGCTGCTGGTATTAAAGTATAGTAAGAAAAAGCTAATCCTAAACCAAAGAGAATTAGTGAACTTAATAATAGTGGTAAAATAATTTTTGTTTCTTTTTTTGTTAATCCAGGTAATAAAAACAATATTAATTGCCCAATAATAAAAGGACTTGAAAATAATAACCCGGTGTAAAAAGAAATCTTTAGTGTTGAAATAAAATATTCACCAGGAGAAATCTGAAAAAATTTTACATTACTAACAGGTAGTTCAAGGATTTTAACTAAACTTTTAACTTCAATAAATGCGAAACAAGTTAACAATAAAATTATCCCAAAGACTAAAAAAATGCGTTGACGCAATTCTTCAATATGCTCTGAAAAAGGTAATTCTAATGTTATAATTGAATTATTTGTAAAATTAAAATTAGAATTAGTCGTCATTTTAAACGTTTATTCGTACTATTCTAGAAATTTATTTCAG
>ERZ1645192.1153-NODE-1153-length-22222-cov-7.062796_pt1 | contig 22222 bp, 18 predicted proteins | sample MGYA00575354_ERZ1645192 | MGnify/ENA primary metagenome ERZ1645192 (study PRJEB40844, sample SAMN11349763) | freshwater sediment metagenome | isolation source: river sediment | host: Sediment | place: India: Faizupur Khadar , New Delhi | collected 2017-02-21 ... | reverse complement strand
CAGATATCTTTATTCACTCGTTACTGTATCACAACAGCATTGCAATTCAGCAATACTAATTTAGGAAAATAGTTTATATGATTCTGAATAATGTTTAAGCATTGCATAGTAAGTATCTGCTTCTTCACTCTATGACAAGACCGATTTACCCCTTCTCAGTCAGGTAACGCCAGAATCTCCTGGGCAGCATCTGCCTGTGAAGCTTGTAATTGCTTCTTTCCTCGATTTTTATTGAATTGTAATATTTGCGCCACAACTCCTGGAAGCTTCTTTCTTCAGGATCATGGAATGATTCATACAGCTGCCCGTTAACAGGATTAACAGGAAGATCGGTAAATGAGATTCTTGAAGTTTCCTTCTTATCAGAGTAGAATCCGAAATTCCTTTTCAGGTCATAAATTATCCATTCCTGATCTGAGAATCTGTCAGTAAAATGGTTAATTACAAGTGGCAGAACATTGTACTGAGGAGAGAATGCGGCAAAATAACTTTTCTCAGCCGTTTTCTGAAAACGTGTGAACATTCTTATCCGGTCAGCTTCGCGTGCCACCTTTCTGTGAAGTTTATTTATTTCAAGAACAGGCCTGAGTGTAAAATCAGCTTCAATGTTATAGTTTCGTTCAGTCATCAGGCGTATGAATTCGTAGATAAGCATCCTGGATCCTGGTACTTCCGACATGAATACCCTGTAAATCCGATCGGCATTATCCTTTGAGGTTCTTTCGATGATTTTGTTCCAAACCCTGTCAGATTTTTCAGCTTCAGCAGGGATGAAAACCGGCCGGCTGAAAAGAAATAACTGTTCCTCGCTCTTCCCTATTATTTTGTCCGGGATAATCTTAAGCCTGTAACTTTCGAAGATCAGAGTGAGAAATCCGTCGAAGGTGTCGTCAAAACAAAGAAGCGTCATTTTAAATATTTATCATAAAGCTCTGCAGGCTGGTAAAGAGGTAGTTGTATTGCTCCTGAAGGCTTCTGTCCTGAAAGCATCAGATGCCTGACAAGTTCCGGATCAAGCCCTGTCACTTTTCTGAGGGGTCCAAGTTCATTACAGGTAATAAAATACTGCGCTCTTTTCATTACAACACCTATTTTCTTCAGGTGATCAGAATTAAGGCGGCTGTACCTGCGGGATGTAACTATCAGGTTAGCAGAATGCACACCAATTCCGGGCACTTTCAGAAGCATTTGATAATCAGCCCTGTTTACATCTACAGGAAATAATTCAGGATTGCGTAAAGCATAATTCATTTTAGGATCAAAAACAAGATCAAGGTCAGGATGCTGTTCATTGACTATCTCATCAACGCTGAAGCCATAGAACCTCAGAAGCCAGTCGGCCTGGTAAAGCCGGTGTTCTCTCTGCAGAGGTGGAGAACTAAGTACAGGCAACCTCCTGTCGTAATCATTTACCGGTATGTAGCCGGAGTAATAAACCCTCTTCAGTTTCCTGTGTGAATAAAGCTTTCCTGCAAGAGACAGTATTGTTCTGTCATTTTCAGGAGTTGCACCTATAATAAGCTGGGTGCTCTGCCCTGCAGGAGTAAATTTGTTTACCTTTCTGTATTTCCTTCTGTCTTCACGGTTCTCACTGATCCTGTCAGTAATCATCCTTATAGGTTTCAGTATACCCTCATAGTTTTTTTCCGGGGCAAGAAATTTCAGATTTTCTTCAGAAGCAATCTCCATATTTACACTCAGGCGATCAGCCCATGAACCTGCTTCGAATATAAGTTCCCTGCTGCAGCCCGGAATCACTTTCATGTGAATGTACCCGTTATATGAATGCCTCATCCTGAGATCCTTAACAGTTGATATCATCTGCTCCATTGTATAGTCCGGATTTCTGAGCACCCCTGAGCTGAGGAACAATCCTTCAATATAATTTCTCCGGTAAAATCCGATTGTCAGGTCGGAAACCTCCTGAGGTGTGAAAGTTGCACGCGGGTGATCATTGCTTCTTCTGTTTACACAATAAGCACAATCATAGATGCAGTTGTTGCTTTGCATTACTTTCATCAGCGATATGCATCGTCCATCCTCACTGAAGCTGTGACATATTCCCCAGGCAGAAGCATTGCCGACCATACCAGGCTTATTCGGTCGTTCAGTACCGCTCGATGCGCATGAGACATCGTATTTTGCAGAATCAGCCAGTATTTTCAGTTTCTCAAATATCTTTTCCGTTATCATAGAATGGCTACCAAACAATGATTAGATTTTAATCAAATTGCTGATTAAAAAAATAACATAACTAAAAGAAAAAATCAAGGAATTATTGAAGAAAATTCAATAACACTCAGGAAAATTCTGAATCATAAGAAATTCCGGAAGATTTCTAATCAGGCAGCCTTCCGATATGAAGTTCTTTCTGGGTATCTGAAAGGTATTCGAAAAGCGGCATCTCCCGCAGCTTCTGAATATCCTTAACCTTGTTAACATTCACTATTACAACATCGCCCTGCCCTTTTCCGAATTCTCCCCTGAAGTCGTACATGGCAGCGATCACGGTAAGTTTACCTTCCACAATAAGGTCTTTGTATTTCTTATATGCTATATTTACCTGATAATCAAGGTTTTTTTCAATAATACGTGAATGCAGCTTGTCAAAATCCTTTATCTCCATCTCCTTAATAGTCGGCCTGAGGAAATCAAGTTCGTGCTTGATATTGTATATTTCGTCGTCAAAGCCTTTAAGATAGGCTTTTATGGCACCACAGTCGGAGTGACCCAGGAAAAGAAGAATAGGAGTTTTGAGGTGATAAATTCCATAGTCAACCGAACCCTCGGTTGAAAGTATCTGGTTACCTATATTCTGTATTGTAAAAACCTTGTTGGATGTATCCGGCATCAGCGAATTGAGTGGCACTCTCGAGTCTGCGCAGGTTACAAGTGTTATATATGGTTTCTGCTCATAACTGAAGATGTCAAAATACTCTTTGGGATGAGTTTGTGTAAAATAATTATTGCCCAGGACCAGCTGCGTAATGATCTCATTTGGAAGAAGCACTTTTGGTTTAACCGGAGCCTTCTTAATATCGGGTTCAATTTCTCCTACAGCGGCAATAACGGTTTCGTGAAGTGAATCACGACGGCTTACATGGCCAAGAAGGTGCTCAATTTCCTCCTTCCGGAGTATATCGCGCACGGAGGAATGAGCTTCACATATTTTAAACTCTATTCCATTTTTTGACAGATCCTCATGAAACCTTTTAATAAGCCGGGCTCCGCCTGAATCGATATATGCTGAAGTGCTCAGATCGAAGATAACTGTTTTGATCGGATGCTTTGACTCCCTGATCTTTTGTCTTACTACACGGTAGATATATGCAATATTAAAGTAGAACAGTGAAGCATGTACTCTGAAGATAAACACGCCGGGGATCAGCTCATTGTCAGGATGCCTCTGTATTCCTGTATACCTGTTTGTGCCCGGTATCCTACCCAGAAAAGCTATATGGGGACTCGATACCTCCCTGATTATGAGAATGAGTGAAAAGAGCGCTGCAATAAGTACACCTTTCAGAATGCCAAGTACGATAACTGCCACCAGCGCTGTCATTGCAATAACAAAGTCAAACCTGTTCACCCTGTACATTCTTTTCATCTCCTTAATATCGACAAGGCCCTTTATGGCAACGAGGACAATTGCTGCCAGTATTACCATTGGAAGGTTTTTAAGCAGTCCTGTCAGAAAAAGGAGGCAGACACCTATTGTAACTGAAGCAACAACAAGAGATAATGGTGTTTTTGCACCGGCTTTATCGTTAACAGCTGACTGGGATAAGCCACCGCTTACAGGATAACCCTGCCCAAGTGAAACAGCAAGGTTGGCAATACCAAGGGCAAGCAGTTCCTGACCGGCATCAATCTCGTAACTGTTCTTCTGTGCAAGTGTCTTTGCCGCTGAAACTGATTCGATATAGGCAAGCAGAAAACAGGCAAAGGCCAGGGGAACGATATTCATCATATCGCTTAACAGGCTGTCAGCTCCAAGGTCGGGAAGCCTGAACTCCGGCAGACCAGAGGGCAGGATACCTACTGTCTTAAAGCCCATGCCTGCAAGTGGGGTAAATGTAATTGAAACTATTGAAAGAATTACTACAACAATTGCCACAGGCTTACCGGGCAAGTACCTGTTTCCGGCAATTAGCAGGGTAATTGCCACTATACCGAATAACAATATTATTATATTGGTATCAGGTATCTGCTTCCCCAGAATAATAAGTCTGCTGAAAAAAGATTCGCCACCACCTGGAACACCGAATAGCTTCGGGAGCTGCGTAAGCCCGATAGTAATTGCAGCGCCGGCTTTAAAGCCTACAAGAACTGTCTCGCTGATGAAGTTTATTATACTGCTCAGCCTCAGCACATAAGCAAGAACAGCGATTCCGGCAAAAACAAAGGCTGAAAGGGACGCCAGGTCGACCCACCGTTGAATGTCTCCCTGTGCCAGATCGGCAAGAGTAACTCCAATCAGCATTGAGATTGCTGAAGTGGGCCCTATTGCAAGTTGTTTACCTGTTCCGAAGAAAGCATAGAAAAGTCCTCCGAGCAAATAACCGTAAACTCCGTATTGCGGAGGAAGTCCGGCAAGGGTTGCGTATGCAAGTGAGACCGGAATTGCATAAGCTGCAAGTGTAAAGCCTGCAACTGCATCACTTCCAAATATATTAAGGTTATATTCCGGCAACCAGCTGAATGCAGGAATAAACTTTTTCAAATGAGTTCTCAAAGATCCGGAAGCCTCCATAGGTTAGAGTTTTATATGTCTATAGTGCTAATTTATATTATTAAAGATACCAATTTAACAGTATTTGACAATTCCTCTGGGGTAACTTTCGTATTTTTGTGAATATAAAGATCTTGCAGAATGGTTACACTTATCATACCTACACTGAACGAAGAAAAAACAATACGCCAGGTTATTGAGCTTGCCGGCCGTTCACCGGTGGTAAATGAAGTTCTTGTAATCGATGATAAATCGTCCGATGATACCCTGAGAGCTGCAAAAGTTGAATCTGTAAAACTGTATACAAGTACGCGGCTCGGCAAAGGTGCATCAATGAGAGACGGCATGCTTCTGGCCAAAAATGAAGTAATCGTTTATCTCGATGCCGACATACTTACTTATCCGCCCGACGTGGTTGAAAGACTTGCTGATCCGATACTGAAGGATGAGGCTGATTTTGTGAAATCATGCTTTGACAGGCAGGCAGGAAGGGTAACAGAACTTGTCGCAAAGCCTTTGCTCAGCATTCTTTTCCCTGAACTGACCAGGTTTTCCCAGCCTCTCAGCGGAATGGTGGCAGGAAGGAAAAGTTTTCTTAAAAAAGTCGAACTTGAAAATGATTACGGTGTTGATATAGGTCTGCTTATAGATATACACCTCCTCGGGGCAAGAATAAAAGAGGTAAATATCGGTTATATCGAGAACAGGATGCAGAGCTGGGAAGCGCTTGCAAGGATGTCAAGGGAGGTCTCGCTGTCAATAATAAAAAGGGCCAGGTCAATTGAAGGCTATAATCTGGAAACACTCCAGAACATGAGTCTTATCCGCACACAGATGGATTTTGCAATCCGTGACACCCTGATGGGCCTGAAGAAGATGGTTATCTTCGACATGGACAACACAATTATAGAAAACAGCTTCATTACTACAGCTGCTGAAGCCTTTGGATTCCAGAAAGAACTTATAAAGATTGTAACCTCAAACGACAATGCCTACCTGAGAACCAAGAATATAGCAAGGCTGTTAAAAGGAAAGTCAGTTGATGAGATTCTTAATGTTACAGACAGTATTCCTATTGTGCGTGATGCGGAGGTTGTCATTGCTGAGCTTAGAAATAGAGGTTATATCTGCGGTATTATTAGTGACAGCTATGATGTAGTCACAAATCATTTAAAGAATAAACTGGGTATGGATTTCTCCATTGGAAATGAGCTTGAATTCTCAAAAAGCATCGCCACCGGTGAGGTTAAGGTGCCATCCTCCTTCCTCAAAACTCCCAGGAGCACCTGCAATCATGATTTCTGCAAATCAAACGTTATGATACAGCTTGCAGAAGAGTACAGCATAGAGATAAAAGACATAATCACTGTCGGGGACAGCGAAAATGACATCTGCATGGTCAGGGACAGCGGAACCGGAGTTGCATTCATGTCAAACAGCAAATACCTTAACCTTGTGGCAGACGCAGAAATCAGGGAAAGAAGCTTCATGTCTCTGCTTGACATAGCCAGATAATTAAGTATATTTGGGAATAAACTGAGATCATGATTACAAATTATGTTATTCTGGCTCTTTGCATTATAGTAATACTGTCATACCTCTTCGATGTTTCTTTCAGGTACTCAAGGATCCCCGGGGTAGTTCTGCTTATAGCGCTCGGAATCATCCTGCAGCTTACAGTAAAATATACAGGGATCAGCATCCCCAACCTCAGACCGGTACTGCCAGTTCTTGGCACCCTGGGGCTTATACTTATTGTAATGGATGCAGCACTTGAGATAGAGCTTGAAAGAAACAAAAAAACAGTGCTCATAAAATCTATTGCTTCAGCTACAGTTATGCTTATTGTATTCACCGGGCTTCTTGCTGTAATCTTTATAAGAATATTTCATCTGCCTGAGGTAACTGCCCTGCTGAATGCCATTCCCCTTGGAATAATAAGCAGTGCTGTGGCAATTTCCTCCTCAGTGCTTCTTGAAAAAAACCAGCGGGAGTTCATTACTTTTGAAAGTGCTGTTTCAGACATTCTCGGGATACTTGCTTTCGATTTCATCCTCCTCAACCAGGGCACTGTTGGCACCGGAATAATAAACTTTGCATTTAAAGGACTGATTACAGTTGTAATTGCAGCCGTAATGACAGGCATACTGGCATTTCTCCTCCATAAGATTAAATACCATGTTAGCTATATCATAATTCTAACCTCAGTAGTGCTGATCTATGTACTTGCAAAACTGGTTCATCTTCCTGGATTATTTCTTGTTGTAATTTTTGGCCTTGCCCTGTCAAACAACCAGTTGATTGAACACACTGCAGTTAACCGTTATATTGATTTCGACAAATTCAGGGAGGATATCAGCTCATTTAAGAAGATCCTGGCCGAACTGACTTTCCTTGTCAGATCCTTCTTTTTTATAATGTTCGGTTATTATACAAGCCTTGCCGGATTCGCTGACATTGGAAACCTGCTGTTTGCCATGAGTATAACTTCCGGCATATTCATCCTCCGATGGATACTTCTGAGAATTTTAAACGGGAAAAACAGCGGCAAACTGGTATGGTTTGCTCCCCGGGGACTTATAACAATCCTTCTTTTCCTCAGCATACCTGAAACAAACAGAACAAGCCTGATCAGCGAGGAAGTGGTCACACTTGTAATTCTTCTTTCAATATTTGTAATGATGATAGGGAATATGCTTCCCGAGAAACAGTCTGAAAATCCACAAAAAAGTTCTGACTGATTATTGCCCGGTTCCGTAAAACTGAAATTCACTCTGGTCTGATAAGGCTACCTGAATGAAGTAATTTTTCCTGCCTGTCTTCTCAAGGCTGCCTTCAATATATTCCCTCATTACATAAGCATTGCGTACATTCTCCTTGATATGACTAATAAATATCCAGTGGTAAAATTCAGCTGTGGGACTTGTAGTAATAAATCCCGGATTATCCATCTTAACTGCCATACCCATGAAAAAGACTTTGTCCTTTCCACCGATATCAATTGAAATTACCATGCTGTCACGAACAGGAACAAAATGTACGTTAAGCCCTTTCTCAATCCATCCGCTGAGGTTCGTTGTTGAATCTCCCTCCGAATAGTATGCTTTTTGTATTTTATAATCTCCCAGCCTGACCTGTCCATTTACTGTTACAGGTAAAACACACAATATCAACAATATATATTTCAGAAATCTGTTTTGCATCAGTCCGTTTTTTAGGGAAGCAAGATAAATAAATTTAAAGTATCTGAGAATGGCTTTATTTTGTGTTTCCTGTTATCTGAATCAGATCCCCGATTTTGCACGAAACAGCCCGGATCAGATCATTGGGATTAATCTTCAACTGAAGTCCCCTTAATCCGGCACTTACAAAGATATTCTCATATAAAATACAGCTTTCATCGATGAATGACAGATAGAGCTTCTTCATGCCTATCGGGGAACATCCACCTCTTATATAACCTGTAAGGCTAAGGATATCATTAACAGGCACCATAACTGCGCTTTTATTCCCTGACTGTTGAGCAGCTTTTTTGAGGTCAAGCTCCTCAGCGCCGGGAATTATACAAACAAAAATACCTGTTTTGTCACCCTGCAGGACAAGCGTTTTGAATACCTGTTCAATATTCTGCTTCAGTTTCTCAGCAACTGCCATAGCACTCAGATCAGACTCATCCACTTCATAAGCAAGCAGTTCGTATTTTATGCCCATTGAATCAAGTATCCGTGCAGCATTAGTCTTCATCAGGGTGAAAGTTTTTTCAAATTTTATTATAAAGTTAATGCCGGGAAAGATTCATTAAACTTAATTTCTTGATTACTTTTATAAACTATCCTAAAATACAACATCTATGGTTTTCAGAAGGCCTGAAAAGAATATTATTGTATGCGGATGTTTTGTCCTGATTCTGCTTGCAGCACAGGCCTGCATGAAAAAGGAAATAGTCGCAACAGACAAACTGCTTTCGTCAAAGTATCCTGCAGACGGACCGGGTGCGGCAGTAGCTATTATTAAGGACGATCAGATTATTTTCAGAAAGGAATACGGGCTTGCCGATCTTGCTTCAAAAAATCCGGTTGCGGCCAGCACAAATTTCAATATATGCTCCCTAACAAAACAATTCACAGCCTATGCTATCCTTAAGCTTGAATATGAAAAAAAGATATCCCTTAATGATAAAATAGAAAAGTACTTCCCTGACTTTAATCCTGATGTGGCATCGGCGATCACAATCCGGCAGTTACTAAGTCACAGTTCAGGATTGATAGACCATTACGATTATGCTGACAGGAAATCAAAAACACAATTCAATGATTCAGATGCACTGAATGCTGTAAAATCGGTTGACTCTGTCTATTTCCCTGCAGGTAAGGGATACCGGTACAGCAATACTGCATTCTGTTTGCTTTCACAGATAATTGAAAAAGTATCAGGATTATCATATCCTCAGTATATCAGGGAAAATATCTTTAGACCACTTGGTATGGATAACAGTGATGTAATCCATACTGATCTTACAATACCTGAACGTGCCACAGGATATCAAATTGAAAATAATCAATTTATCAGATCAGATGCCAGTGAAAATTTTTTCTTTTCAACTATGGGAGATGGCGGCATATATACTTCTGCTGATGAATATCTTAAATGGATCAGGGCTATAATGAACAGCTCAGTTCTGAATCCTGAACTTATCTCTGATGCCCAGTCTCCGCATAAGCTGATTGACTCTGCAAAAAATCTTTCCTATGGCTATGGCTGGTTCATTATTGGTTCCGGAAAAAACAAAACAGTGTTCCATACCGGATCAAACGGAGGATTCAGAACAATCGTATTTATGATTCCTTCAATAAAATATGCAGTTATTATTTTCTCCAACCAGTCAGGAGTTGATCTTGAACAACTTGTAAATGAATTAAACAAAATATTTATTACTGATCCTGTAAATTATATCAGGCTTGATTCTCTGATTTCATAATTGCAGCAGGTCCCTAAAGACTATAAGCCCTATGAAAAACAACATTACCCTTTTTGCCTTCATCCTATCGTGCATTTTATTTCTTTCACCTGGCTGCCAGAGAAAAACCGACAAAACACCTGTAATTCTGATAAGCGATCTCTATCACCCGCACCAGGACGCTGATGATCATTTTGACCTGGCAGCTATGTATTCAGTTAAAGGATTTGATATCAGGGCTGTGATAATCGATTATGCAATGCCTGAAAAAAATCCCGGGATAATTCCTGTACGGCAGTTGAATCACATTTACAATATCAATGTCGGTGCTTACAGGGGTCTGAAGGAAAAACTGAAGTATCCTTCAGATAAGGCGCTTGACCAGAAGGAATTCCAGGACGGTTGCAAGAAGATATTAGATGTACTGCGGGAATCAGAGAAAAAGGTTCTTATCTTTTCAGTAGGCAGCCTGCGCGACCTGGCAGCTGCCTTCAACAGGGATTCTGCATTATTTGAAGCTAAGGTGAGCAAAGTTGTGATCTTTGCAGGAGAAGCAAGTGACAATACATTTACTGAATACAATGTAGGTCTTGACACAACAGCTTATGCCAGGGTAATAAATTCAATGCCAAACCTTTACTGGGTGCCATGCTTTGACGGCGGTCTGTGGAAGAACAATGGAAAAGGATCTTTCTGGCGCGGAAATCACAGAGAACTCCTTAAGAATGCCTCTTCACTTCAGATGAACTACTTCCTTTACTGTCTGACAAATAATCCTGATTCAACAAATTATATAAGCTTTCTTGAAGAACCTGTTAACCAGACAGATTATAAGAATTTCATAACAGGGGACAGTGTCCCTGAAAGGTCACTTTGGTCTTGTTCGGTTTTTCCATATTTTGACATGGAAAATTATGAAGCTTCAGGCTTCCCGTTTGCTTTTTTTGCGAATACACTGATATCAGATAAAAACGGGAACATCAGTAAAAATTCTGCCGGAAATGTCATAATGACTTTTAAGGTCACTGATCAGGAAAATTATGCAAAGCAGATGAACTCAATCTTCACTGAGCTAATCAGAATGAAATAATAATATACTAACCTGAACGTTAGTAATATATAACCGGGATTTATTACACCTTAAATGAGAAAGTATATATTTCTGACAATAATTGTAATATCCTTCCTGAATGTTACCTGCAGCAGGGATGAAGATATTCCTGAAGCTGGTCTCTCTGTCTCAGATTTTGAGAAACACCTGAAAGCTGAAATGACATATCCGGAGATTATCAAGCTCTTTGGTGAGCCGGATGAAGATATAGGAAGCGGCATCCACATCTACGTCTACAATCTGACTGATAACACCAGGGTATGGATCGGATACACTGACAGGATACTTTATGCAAGGCAGGTTGACGGAAGAGGTACCGAGTTGAAAAGACTAATTTGAAGAATTCTGAGTTCTTCATAAAAAAATCTGCGATCTTTGAGGTACCCAAGTTCAATTGCATGAAAAAGCTCATAGTTTTAACATTGCTCCACATTTTGTTTCTGTTTCCTGTATACAGCCAGGAAAAAACTAAAATCTCTGAAGATATTGAGCTTATAAAGCTAACTGCAAATACTTTTCTTTCTGTTTCTTACGGTGAGATCAGAGGCTATGGCAGGGTTGCATCAAATGAACTGATTTTTACAAACAATAAGGAAGCCATTCTTTTTAATACACCAATAAATGACTCGCTTACAAAAACTCTTCTTACCTGGCTTAGTGATAAAATGGGGCTAAAAGTAACTGCCTTTGTAGCGAACCACTGGCACGATGACTGTATTGGCGGATTAAATTATCTGCATGTAAGGAATATTAAATCTTATGCAAACAAGCTCACTATTGATATAGCCAGGGCACAAGGAAAAGCTGTCCCTCAGAACGGATTCAGCGATTCACTTAAGCTGAGGCTGGGTGACAAAGAGATCCTTTGCTATTACATGGGAGCTGCGCACTCAACCGATAATATAGTTGTATGGATACCTTCCGAAAAACTTCTTTTCCCGGGTTGCATGTGTAAAAGTATCGACTCGCAGAGCCTGGGCAACACAGCAGACGGTGATCTTAAGGAATATCCGAAAACAATTGAAAAAGTAATCAGTAAATTTGGTTCTGCAAAGATTATTGTCCCCGGACATGGTGCTCCCGGTGGATCTGAATTGCTCGGTCATACCCTGTCACTTGTCAAAAATTAAAAATACATGTCATGATCTGCAAATACCCCGAAAGCTTTGCCCGTTTTTATGATACTATCTATCATCAGGTGAGAGATTCCACCGATCACAGCTATTTCCTTGAAAAGATGACTCAGACAAAAGGAAAAGTACTTGAAGTGGGTGTTGGTACCGGCCGTCTGTTCACTGATGCGCTTAAACAGGGTGCAGATATTTACGGTCTGGATATAAGTGAATCGATGCTGAACGTACTGTATTCCAAACTGCCGCAAAAAGATCACAAGCGTCTGTCTCTTCAGAATATAACCGACTTCAGTTATGATTTTAAATTTGACCTCATTATGGCTCCATTCAGGGTCATTATGCATCTGCTTGAAAAAGAGGAACAGATAAAAGCCCTGAATAATGTTTACGAGCATCTTAATCCCGGCGGGATATTTGTATTCGACACATTTGTTCCTGACCTTAACCAGATTATAAACGGACTATCCAACAGGATGGACTTTGAAGGAGAATACGAACCCGGAAAAATTATCAGAAGATTTGTATCAACAACTCCCAGCCTTATTAAGCAGACAATCACTGTTCACTTTCATCTGGAATGGGACGAGGAGACAGGGCTGAAGACAGAAGACTGGACTCTTCCAATGAGGTTCTTTTTCCGGTATGAATTGGAACATATTATTGAGAGATCCCTGTTTAAAAACTACAGGATTGTGGGAGATTATCTGGAAAATGAACTTAATGATAACTCAAAGGAATTTATTGTAATCTGTAAAAAATAAGTAATAATAAACCCGGTACTGCATATTTAAAAAGCCTTGCTTACTCCGTGCAACGCCGGGAACTCTGTGGTAAAAAATATATGAAAAAGCATCTTTTCCTCCTGATTATCAGCTATCTGCTTGTATTAAACTCATCTGCCCAGGATCCGGACAAAAAGACAGACTGGTGGGGCAATATAGATGGTTACATAAACCAGCAGGACAAACTTACATTAACCCTTGTCAGACAGGCACTCAAAGAAAATCCCCCGGCTGTGGAGGAAACACTTAACCGGAAAATGGCTCTTCTTATGATTGACAATGTGATGCATGAGGAAAAAGCACCACTGCGACCTGCTGTTCAGGAGTTCTTCCACTCAAGGATTGCAGAGGCAATCGATGAGATTAAAAGTACCCGAGTTGAAAAGGGAGCAATGATATGGAAGATGTATGATCACGCGTGGATTGTAAAAACACCGTCTGTTACAATTGCATTTGACCTTCAGAGAGGCATACCCAATATTCCAGAATTCATCACGGAGAAGTCAAAAATAAAGGAGCTTATCGATATAACAGATATACTATTCATTTCTCATTATCACGGCGACCATGCAGACAGCTGGGTTGCAGAACAGTTTATTGCTCAGAACAAACCTGTAATCACACCCCCCGGAATTTTTGAAAATCTGCCTGTATATGAAAAGATTCAGCACCCTGAGAGGATTGCCCATAAAGTACAGGAGTTCGAGCTGCCTGCAAAAAAGATGAAGCTGAAAGCGGTTATTTATCCCGGACATCAGGGTGAAAAGATCCTGAACAATGTTGCCCTTGTTTTTACAGCGGAAGGGCTTACATTCTGCCACACAGGGGATCAGTCATATAATCAGGACTTCGGATGGATTGACAAAATAAGTGATCATTTCAATCTTGATGTTTTGCTTATCAATTCATGGTCTTACCAGCCCGGACGAATGTTAGGTGATGGTTACAAACCAAAACTTATAATACCTGGACATGAGAATGAACTTGGTCACACAATCGATCACCGGGAGCCCTTCTGGCTCAATTACAACAGATTAGGAGACAAGACTACATACCCATGGCTCCAGATGGCATGGGGAGAGAAATATCATTATCTCCGCTGAAAGAACTGTATCTCAGGCAAAAATATCAAACATAATTGCAGCAAGCGAAGCTCCGATAAGAGGACCTACTACAGGTACCCAGGAATAACTCCAGTCACTGTCTCTTTTACCTGGTATCGGCAGGAAGAAATGCACAAGTCTTGGCCCCAGATCACGGGCAGGGTTGATCGCATACCCTGTTGGTCCTCCGAGAGCTAAGCCTATTCCAAGCACAACTAAAGCCACAGGCAATGCATTGAGTGATCCCAGGCCTACATCAGGAGCAGCCATATAAAGAACGGCCAGGGCAAGCACATAGGTTCCTATAATTTCAGTAAGCAGGTTGTATCCCATGCTCCTTATATTCGGTGCAGTACAGAATACAGCCAGCTTCAGATCAGCATTGTCAGTGGCATCAAAGTGTTTCTTGTAGGCAAGCCAGGCCAGACAGGCTCCGAACATTGCTCCAAGCAGCTGCGCTGAAATGTAGAGTGGTATCAGTGAGACTGAAAATTTGCCTGCCAGCGCAAGTGCCAGTGTAACAGCAGGATTCAGATGTGCACCGCTGACAGGGGCAGCTACAAGCACTCCTGTAAAAACACCGATGGCCCACCCGAATGTTATCACTATCCAGCCTGAATTATTTCCCTTAGTCCCTGTTAAAAGGACATTGGCAACGACACCGCTTCCAAAAACGATGATCATTGCCGTGCCAAAAAATTCTGCAAAAAAAGCATTCATATTTTATATAGTTTGATGTTCTGGTTAAACTTGTTGCTGGTTGAAAATGGCTCCTCTCCCTGGAGGGGCTGGGGGTGGGTTTTTGACATTTAAAACTTATCCCCGGCTACCGGCTGCCGGCTACCGGTAACCGGATCTATTCAGCCCAAGCCTGTGCTGCATTAACAGCTTTACGCCAACCTGCAATATAATCTTTAGTTTTCTTCTCATTTAGCTTCGGGGAGAAAGTTTTGTCTGCTTTCCATTGCTTCTTAATTTCACCCAGTCCTGACCAGTAACCAACTGCCAGGCCTGCCAGGTAAGCTGCACCAAGAGCAGTTGTTTCAGTAATCTCAGGCCTCACCACCTTTGATTTCAGAACATCAGCCTGAAACTGCATCAGGTTGTTGTTTACAGTAGCTCCACCGTCAACGCGCAGTTCCCTGATCCTTATTCCTGAATCCTTTTCCATTGCAAGCAGTACATCAAGAGTCTGATATGCAATACTGTCAAGGGCTGCCCTGGCAATATGTGCCGAGGTGCTTCCCCGCGTAATACCGACAAGTGTTCCGCGGGCATGCTGGTTCCAGTAGGGAGCGCCAAGTCCTGCAAAGGCTGGGACAAAATATACTCCGTCGCTGTCATTCACTTCAGCTGCCAGCTTTTCAACTTCGGCTGATTTTTTGATTATCCCCAGTCCGTCTCTCAGCCACTGAACCACAGCGCCTGCAATGAATATGCTTCCTTCAAGGGCGTAGATTGTTTCATCTCCGATCTTCCAGGCAACTGTTGTCAGCAGTCTGTTTTTCGATGCAACCGGTTTCCTGCCTACATTTACCATCATGAAACATCCGGTACCGTAAGTATTCTTTACCATACCCGGCTCAATACACATCTGTCCGAAAAGAGCAGCCTGCTGATCGCCTGCTATTCCTGCAACAGATATTGCTGTTTCAAATGCTCCCTTTGAATGTCCGTAAACCTCACTGGATGATCTTACCTCGGGAAGAACAGATTCCGGGATATCAAAGATCTTCAGCAGCTCTTTATCCCATTTTAGGGTATGTATGTTGAACAGCATGGTCCGTGATGCATTTGAAACATCAGTTATATGAAGTGTTCCTCCGCTAAGTTTCCATGCGAGCCATGAATCAACAGTTCCGAAAGCAAGCTGACCCTGTTCTGCAAGCTTCCTGGCTCCTTTTACATTATCAAGTATCCATTTTAGTTTGGTAGCAGAAAAATAAGCATCAACAATAAGTCCTGTTTTCTTTCTGATCCTGATGTCAGTGCCTTCTTTTTTTAGTTTGTCACAATAATCAGCTGTTCTCCTGTCCTGCCACACTATAGCTTTATGTACAGCTTTGCCTGTTTTCCTGTTCCATACAATTGTTGTCTCCCGCTGGTTTGTAATCCCTATTCCAGCAATATCTGAACTTCTGAGTTTTGCCTTTTTAATAGCTTCAAGGGCTACTTCGTACTGCGATGTCCAGATTTCTTCAGCATCATGTTCAACCCATCCGGGCTTTGGAAAATACTGCCTGAATTCCTTCTGTGCAGTAGATATAATCTTACCTTCCCTGTCAAAAATTATTGCCCGGGAGCTTGTGGTACCCTGATCGAGAGCTAAGATGAACTTCTTCATTATATCTTTATTTTATTTATTATCAGCCAATTACAAATACTTATCAATCAATGCATTATAGCTTTTCAGCTGTATTGATTTCCACTCAGCATCATGACTGGTTTCCCTGGCCATTATATCAGCCACCACAGGTGCAATTTCTGCACTTGCCCTGGCATTCAGGAGAATCGATCTTGTTCTTCTTGCAAGCACATCATCTATATTCACCGGCATTTCATTCCTGCATATCCATTCAATTTCGGCCCTTGTATATGGAAGATCAGGATGAAGTGTTCTCCCGGCAGACGGATCGTCTGATATGATTTTTACAATTTCTGATTCTCCTCTTCCGTAGATCTTCAGTCGTGTGCTGCTTTTATCAGAAACAAGGCTAAGATTGCCTGTATTACACTTTCTCTTTTCAATGAGTCCCTTTTTAATTGCGCTGTCAAGAGCCTCTTCGGCCATCCTGCGGTAGGTAGTCCATTTGCCGCCAACAATTGAAACCAGTCCTGAATCTGTTACTGAAATCTTATGTCGCCTTGACACTTCCTTTGTTGCATGCGGATTGCCCGGATCGGCAGCAAGTGGTCTCAGTCCTGCAAATATGCTCAGTATGTCCTTTCGTTCAGGAGCACGTTTAAGATACAACGAAGCAGTTCTTAAAATGAAACCGATTTCCTGCTCGAGCGCTTTTGGTTCCATTGATATTTCATTCAGGGGAGTATCAGTTGTTCCTACAACAACCTTATCGTACCATGGTATGGCAAAAAGCACACGCCCGTCCTCTGTTTTGGGGATCATTATGGCTGAATTACCCTGCAGGAAAGATCGGTCGAGCACCAGGTGAATACCCTGGCTGGGCTTTATAGATGCAGATGCTTCAGGATTATCGAGCCTTGATACTGAATCGGCAAACACACCTGTTGCGTTTATCACAACCCTGCCTGCAATATCATATTGTTCCTTCGTACCAAGGTCTTCTGCCCTCACTCCATTTATTTTTCCCTTTTCATCTTTAAGAATACCTGATACCCTGAAATAATTCAGAATAGTTGCTCCTCTTCTTACCGATTCCGAAGCTAGTGCGACTGCCATCCTTGAATCATCAAACTGACCATCATGGTAAACTATTCCTCCTTTCAGGCCTTCACTCTTCAGGTTCGGCAGCCGTTTAAGTGTTTCAGAAGGATTTATGTAATATGATTTCCCAAGGCTCAGTCGTCCTGATAGTATATCATAGAATTTCAGGCCTGCATAGTAAAGGCAGACATCGAACCATGAAAACAGAGGGATTATAAACTCCTGATCGGATGTCAGGTGAGGAGCATTTTTAAGCATGAGTCCCCTTTCATGAAGTGCTTCAATAACAAGAAATATATCCCCTTTTGCCAGGTAACGGACGCCACCATGAACAAGTTTAGTACTCTTGGATGATGTGCCTGATGAAAAATCTGCCTGCTCAAGAAGAAGGGTTTCATATCCCCTTGAAACTGAATCTAGTGCAATACCCAGACCTGTTGCTCCTCCGCCAATTACAATAATATCCCAGATTTTTCCCTGATCCTTTTTAAGGTTCCCGATCAGTTCTTTACGGTTCATTTCAGATAATTAATTATTCGGATAATAATATTAATAATTAATTATGAATTATAGTCTGAAAAAAACAAAATATAGATATCTTAATCAGGTTTCCTGGTGCCTTGGAGCCTTGGTGGCAGGGGATTTTAGCCACTAAGACACCAAGTCACAAAGAAATCACAAAAAAGTATTTGGGAATATACTTGTTTTTGGAGAAAAGAATCCAGGTATCAGCTACCTGATTATTTTTTTAAGGATTTCGGGATTCCCATCGTTGGGAGCAGGCTTCAGTTTGAGTATTTTACAGACAATATTATATACATCTACATTGTTCAGTTCATGTAAGGTCCTGTTCTTCTTGAAAGCCGGACCCGCAGCATAAAAAATTGAATAAAGTTCCGGATTCTGGTTGTCATATCCGTGAGCACCTCTGCTTCGTGAAGCTGAAGGCCTTGTTCCTATGCTCCATGAACTGTCGGCGACTACAACAATTTCCGGTATTCTTGGATGAGTTCCGTAATGCCATTTCTCAGGAAGTTCTGACTTTCTCCAGGCTTTTACACCAGAGGTACTGTTAATAAGAAGCAGAACACTGTCAGCCTTTCCGGAAGCAGGATTTATAAGGTAAACCGGATTGCCTCCTGAGATGGATTCTATCAACCTTTCAGGCACCACTGATTTAAGATTAATGTATTTCTCAGGTGAAACCGATGCCATTCCATGATCAGAAAGGACGATAAGGTTCACTCTGTCGGCAAAGGGAAGCAGTGCAATTTTTCCTCTGATGACACCTACAAGGCTGTCAATTGATTCCACAACCTCTTTTGTTTCTTCCGATTCAGGTCCGAAAGAATGACTTGTCGCATCGGGCTCATCAAAATAGAGTGTAACGAGATGAGGCCGCCTTTCCTCAGAATATGAGAACCACTTCATCACAGTATCTATCCTTTCTCCGTAACCTGTTGATTCATCATACTTTTTCCAGTAATAGGGATGCATACCACCAACAGGAGCTTCAGATCCCACCCAGAAAAATGAAGCGGCCCTTAGACCCTGCTTCTGTGCAGTGACCCACATAGGCTCACCTCCATAAAAAGCAGGATTTTCAACTGCCTGCCTGTCTCCCATCCTGTAGAACATTCCCAGATCCGGTGCAGGGAAGCTGTTGTTAACAAGTCCGTGATGATCAGGGTATAAACCTGTAGCAATTGAATAATGGTTCGGGAAAGTGTTTGTGGGAAAAGAAGAAATCATCCGGTCAGCCTTTATTCCGTCTTTCGCCAGAATATTCATATTAGGCGTATTGTAGATTACAGGATAATCATACCTGAATGCATCAAATGATACAAGCAGAACATAATTCTCCGGTTCTTTCTTATCTGATTTTACAAATCCGGCAAATACCAGGCCCAGAATACAGGCTGATATTGATATAACTGTCTTCGCTTTAAACATTCTGATATCTATATGTTAACTTTCAGTGAGTGCCAAATATACCGTACTTTTCAATTTTTTGGTAATTTTATATCAAATACATAACTCTGGTGAAACAAAACACAAAATGAAAAGATTTCTCATACTAATTTCTGTTCTTATGATTTCCGGATCCCTTTGCTTTGCACAGAGAAACAGCAAAGCCTTACTTGTAATTGACATTCAGGATTTCTATTTCCCAGGGGGAAAGATGGCTCTTTCAGAACCTGAAAAAGCAGCCGGGAATGCCGCACTCCTCCTTGGATGGTTCAGGGAGAAAAAACTTCCTGTAATCCATATCAGGCATAATTCCGAACCCGGAGGGAAAATAAACGAAATAGTAAAACCTCTTGAAACAGAAAAGATTATCACAAAAAATGAAATCAATTCCTTCAAGAGTACCGGTCTGAATGATTATCTGAAAAAACTTTCTGTGGATACGCTTGTGATCTGCGGAATGCAAACCCACATGTGTGTTGAGGCAGCAGTCAGGGCAGGTGCTGACCTGGATTATAAGGTTATTCTTGTACACGACGCCTGCACAACAAGAGACCTCATCTGGGAGAATAAAATTGTTAAAGCCCAGGATGTTCATCTGTCAACCCTGGTAACTCTGAAGAACTATGCCGTTCTGAAAAGCACTTCTGAATATCTTTCTCAGTTTTAGTAAAGTCTTCCTTATTCGCTGATCCTGAAAACAGCTGGACCGGTACAGTTATATTCGAATCTTATCATGCCGCTACCGTCAGCTTTGTATAAACCTGAATCAGTGCCGTTAACTGTCAGCCTGTACGAACTGTCAGGACGCAATTCCGTGAGTGTAAATTTATATGAATCAACAGACCTTATTTTCCAGATAATGCTGCTTTTACTCCATTCTTCAATATCAATAAGAACAGGCAGATTTCCTGACCTTATAACTGACAATCCTTCAGAATTTTTGTTGCCGGGGAAATAACGCAAAACATTGTCTGTCATATCAATACCATAAAAACCCCTGTCTGTTATACTGAAACCTTCTCCCTCAACGCCGTACCTGGAACTTTTTAAGTGTACTTTATACACTTTACCTCTGAGCACATAACTGAATTCAGTACCGTCAATAATACCTGTAATGTTCGGCTCCAGCCCGAACCTGTTCCATGCCGGACGAATGCCGTATATATCCCTGTAAAGAGCGCTTATTGATGTAGAGGCTCCCGCAAGAATATCTTCTCCTATGCCCTTCTGCAAAGTTCTTGAATAACGCTGTGATGAAAGACCGTCAACCTTATACTGTTCGAGGAGCTTCTGAATGTACTTAACAGCAATATCCTTGTTGTATTTAACATAGGACCTTACAGCCAGGTAACCCCATGTAAGGAAAATATCTCCGTTTTCATAATTCGGGAAGGGCCAGTTCACCTGTTCATAAACCTCTTCCTTCCTGAATGAATCAAAACACAGAGGCCAGTGGAAAAGGTTTTCCTGAGACATCCTGCTTTCTATCTGATCAAGAATAGATTTTATACGTGCCGGATCCTCACATATTCCGAAAGCTATTGCGGCAAAATTAACAGGTGTTACAAGGTTATCTCCATGAAGAGATCCATCCTTGTCGCGCCAGTAGATGTATTGTTTCTTCTGTTCACTCCAGAAACCACCTGCATCAACCGGTCTGTTAAATGAATCCTTCAATCTGGCAGCCACCCTGGAATAATAGGCTGCCTTACCTGCATCACCTAAAATATTTTCACATTCCGACCATTGGTTAAGCGCTTCATACATCAGGGCATTAACAAAGGCATTTTCATGGCTGGCCCATACAACATCTATCCAGTCACTGCACTTTCTTTCAGAAGTATTATCATTAAGCATCTCAAAGAGCCCATTGTTGTTTGAATCCCTCTTAATGAGCCAGTTGAGTATCTTTTCACAATTTTCCTTGTGTGATCTCAGCCAGGCAAGATCTCCGGTCTGCTGAAAAAGCTCTGCAGTATTTATCACCTGCGATGGCTGGGCATCTATTGTATAACCCCATGGACAATCATAATAGCCTGTCTTAAAATCATAGTTACTGTTCTCTGCTTCCGGAACATTATGCCATCGTGCAAGGACCCTTCCGCCCTCCTCTACTGCGTGATCACGTTCACTGTCGAGTGTGGATGCAAAATTCTTAAGATAGTTGCTGTCATTCACTGAAAGTCCTGTCATGGCAAAGAAGGGCTCATGAAGGCATTTCCAGTTTGTAACCCAGCCATTGCCCCCGATAATGTTCTTATCAACAACTCCATAGCGACCGGTTGTATTTAGTAGTTCACGTACTGCAACAGCATCAATGCCGGGAAGTTTTCCCCTGTCATATTCCTTTTCATAATTGACATATTGCAGCTGCAGTTTCAGGGCCACCCTGCCCTTATAAACATCAAAGGGCGCAAAAACATCTTCTTTCCCGGCTTTGAACCTGCTCAGGTCATAACGGGGAGCAAGCTCTTCCGGAGAAAGATACTGTGCAAATCTCAAAACTTTTCCGGGCACATTTGAAAACGAAGCAGCTATTTCGCCCGATGATGATCCGGCTTCAATTCTCAATCCGCTTCCTGATACAGTTTCCCAGAATGTGACTCCATTTGTGTGCACTCCATAAGTATCATGCTGGTCTTTAAGGTATTTACACCAGACAACACCGCCTGTGTTCAGTATCCCTCCTTTCCAGGTATCAAGACTGGCGAAATTCCATGCAGGAATGGCTGTCGCTTCAATTTTGCCGCTGTTAAGATAGTTCCGTTGAATTTCCCAGGTGATTTTTTCAGGATAAGCATTGAAGAACCAGGTCTCGGAAATCTTCATTTTATCATTTCCGAAAATAATGTTGCTTATGACTACAATGTTTTTGCGAATTTTTACTTCCGGATTTTTTTCTGACTGAAGTGAAGTAAACAGAGATGAATCTGCCCCGAAAGATGTCCACGCTCCTCCTTCTGAAAGAGTGCTTCTTCCGCTTACAGTCATCTGACTTATCCTGCAGCCGCCGGAGTAACTTACCTT
>ERZ1645192.1151-NODE-1151-length-22241-cov-5.720860_pt1 | contig 22241 bp, 18 predicted proteins | sample MGYA00575354_ERZ1645192 | MGnify/ENA primary metagenome ERZ1645192 (study PRJEB40844, sample SAMN11349763) | freshwater sediment metagenome | isolation source: river sediment | host: Sediment | place: India: Faizupur Khadar , New Delhi | collected 2017-02-21 ... | reverse complement strand
CCCAATTCAATGTGAAACTGCCCGCTCTGACGCAATGGATGCTCGCGGTTGGGAAGTGGACCCTTCCCGTGACTGTCGCGCTTCTCGTCCTGGTGTGCGGCGCCTTTCTATCTCTGCGAAGAAAGCTGAAGAGCGATGCCGACGTGCGAATCCGCTGGAGCCGTGTCGCGTTTCGGATTCCCCTTGTGCGGCGCGCCTGCTCCGCGTTGGTGAACCTGCGCTTCGCAAGGACCCTTTCGCTCCTGCTCGGCGGAGGCGTGCCGCTGGTTGACGGCGTCGGCCTGGCCGGGCGCGCCACCGGCAATGCCTGGGTGAGCCACCTGGCGGAACATGGGGCCGAAGCCTTGCGTCACGGGAAAAGTCTCGCCGACGCGATTCGCGCCATCGAACCGCTCAGCGCATCGCTTCCGGGCTGGATCCAGGCCGGCGAGGCCAGCGGCAAGCTCGAGGACCTGCTTGAAAACGCCGCCGACCGCTATCAGCAGCAGTGGGACCGGCTGATCACCCGCGCGATCGGCGTGTTGGAGCCTGTCTTGATCCTGATCGTGGGGCTTTTTGTTCTGCTGATTGCCTTGTCGATCCTGCTGCCGGTGATGTCCCTGAACCAGGCTATGATGTGACCGGCAGGGGGATTCGCCTGCGCCGGCGGCCGCGGATACGGAGGCTGTGCGTGTAGCCCGCTTCGCGCGCCAGCTTGACGGCGCCGTCGAAGCCCGAGGCGACGTTCTCCGGCGTGTGCGCATCGGATCCGAACGTGATGTCGATTCCTCTCTCGCACGCCCATTCCAGGATTTGCGGCGAGGGATACATTTCTCCGACGGGATGCCGGAGGCCCGACGTGTTGATCTCGATGGCCATGCCGGCCCGCGCAATCCGGTCGAGTGCCGGGAGAACGAGGTCCGGCAGGTCCTTCTCGTCGGGGCGGTCGCCCCCGCGTTTCGGCAGATCCAGGTGCGTGACGACATCGTAGAGCCGCGTGTCCGCGAGGTCGCCGACCAGTTCGAAATACCGACGCCACACCGCGTTGACATCGGATGATTCCCAGAGCGAAAGATCGTCGGGATCGTCCATGTCGGAGGACCCGAGGTAGTGGACGGACCCCAGGACGAGATCGAACGGACAGGCGGAAAGCCACTTCGACATGAACGGCTGGCATCCTTCGAAGTAGTCCGCCTCGACTCCGAAAAGCACTTTGCATTCGCATTCCGCCCGTGCCTCCTCGAACCAGTTCCGGTAGAGGTCGAACTGGTCCATGTCCATCCGGTGTTCGGAGTCGTAGAGATGCGGGGTGGGGCCGTGATCGGTCACCGCGAATTCCCGCAGGCCCTTTCGGCAAGCGGCGGCCGCGTACTCGGCAGGCCGGCCCTCGGCGTGTTTGCACAACGCGGTATGGGTGTGATAGTCGGGCGGAACGCTCAGGTACTTCTCATTCACGCAGATCGAGTTTAGCCCGAAACGGACGGCGTGACAAGGCTGAATTCCCCGTCAGGAATCGGCATCTTTCTTCAGCTTACCCAGTTCCAGTCCGTGCCGGACGATGTGCCCCTGAATCATATACAGCACGTCCTCGGCGATGTTGGTGGCATGATCGGCGATCCGCTCGAGACACCTCGAGACGGACAACAAGGCGATGAGGGATTCGACGTGCTCGGGATGCGCGCGGATCATGTCCTTCACCTGGTCATACATCCGGCGGTTGATTGCATCGACCTCGTCATCCTGGGAACAGACCTGCCGGGCCAGGCTGGCATTCATGTTCACCAGGGCATCGAGGCTGCTCCGGAACATGGCCTGGGTTTTCTGCGCGATGCCCTTGAAGTCGAACGGGATGTCGATCTTCATCTGTGAGTTCAAGTATTGCGCGCGTTCGGCGATGTTCACCGCGAGATCCCCGATCCGTTCCAGGTCGTTGTTCATCTTGAGAACGGCGACGATGTATCGGAGATCGATCGCCACCGGCTGGTGCAGGGCGAGAATCTTGAGGCATTCCTCCTCGACGTCGATCTCCGCCTGGTCGATTTGCACGTCGCTCTCGATGACCTGCGCCGCGATCGCGCTGTTGCGTTCGGCAACCGCCTTCACCGCCAGTCGCACGCTGTTCTCCACGACGGCGCACAGCGAAAGGACCTGTTGTTTCAGCCTCTCGATTTCCCTCTGCAGATGAACGGGCATGCCACACCTCCGGTATCTTGTTCGCCCCTAGCTTACGGCCGCGACAGGCGCCTGCAAGGGGAAAGGGTCCTCCTAACCGATTTCTAACGAAGCCGTAATGCGGGCTGAATGCGCGGGGGCGATGGTGATCACGAAACAACCGGGGATACCTCGGTGACAGGCAACACACCACCAGAAGGAGATGCGAGGATGAAGAAGACCTTGATAGCGGCAGTTTGCGGCGTGGCCCTGCTTGCGGGAACGGCGGGCTGGGCGGACAACTCCAAGATCGTGCTCGACGGATCCACGACGGTGGGCCCGATTGCGAAGGCGTTCGCCGAGTACTACATGGGCAAGCACCCCGAGGTGAACATTACGGTCAGCGAGTCCGGCAGCGGCAACGGCGCCAAGGCCATCATCAACGGGACGGCCGACATCGGCAATCTGTCCCGCCGGATGAAGGAGGAGGAGTTCGATGCGGCGAAGGCCAAGGGCGTTGATGTGATCGAGCACGTGGTCGCCATGGACGCGCTCGTGATCGCCGTCCACCCCAGCAACCCGGTGAAGGGGCTGACGAAGGACGAGCTCAAGCAGATCTACATCGGCGAGATTACGAACTGGAAGCAGCTGGGCGGGCCGGACATGAAGATCGTGGTCATCAGCCGCGATACGAACAGCGGGACGTATGAAACCTTCCAGCTGCTCGTGACCAAGTCCGACCGCGTGACGGACAAGGCGGAATACGTCGGCAGCAACGGCGCGGTCCGCCAGCGCGTGCTGACCACCGCCGGCGCCATCGGCTACGTCGGGCTGGCGTTCACCGAGGGGCTCAAGTCGCTTCCGGTGAATGACGTGGAGGCGACCGAGGAAACGGTGAACGACAAGAGCTACCCGATCTCCCGGGCGCTGTACATGTACACGAACGGCGAGCCGGCGACCGGCACGCCTCTGGCCGACTTCGTCAATCTGTACAAGACGGATGACGGAAAGAAGATCATTTCGGAGCAGGGTTTCGTGCCCGTGAAATAACGGAGACGCATGAGCGAAGCTCGCAGCCTGATGCTCAGCAAGAAGGCCAGCCGCCGGAGGCGGCTGGCCTCTCTTGCCGGGCAGTCGCTTCTATTCCTCGTCACCTCGCTGTCGAGCGTCGCCGTGCTGTTCATCTTCATCTTCATCGCGAAGGACGCGATCCCGTTCTTCGAGCTGCGCGGCTTCCGCGAGTTTTTCTCCAGCACGCAGTGGTATCCCTCGCACAGGCCGCCCGAGTTTGGCGCTCTCGCCATCTTTTTCGGCAGCGCCATCGTCACGCTGGGCGCGGCGCTTGTGGCCGTCCCTTTGGGAGTGCTGGCCGCGGTCTGTCTGAGCGATGTACTGCCGTTCAACCTTCGGCAGATCGCAAAGCCGGTCATCGAGATGCTTGCGGCGATCCCCTCCGTGGCCTACGGATTCTTTGCCCTCGTGGTGCTGGCTCCGCTCCTGCAGACGCGGGGCGGGGGCGCTCTTTCGCTGGTCTTGTGGGCCGTTGGCGTGCCGGTTTCCATCCTGTTGGTGATCGTGCTGGGCGAGATGGCCGGGGAGCGCTTCCCGGAGAAGGTGCGGCGTCCCGTCACCTTCCTTGCCATGGCGCTGCTCGGTGTGGCTGCGCTGGCGGGCCTTCTGCGCGCCGCTTCCTTTCTCAATGATCTCAAGATCGCCAGCGGCGCGAATGCGCTGAATGCCTCTCTGATTCTCGGGATCATGGCGCTGCCCACGGTGGTCAGCGTGTCCGAGGATGCGCTCCAAGCCGTCGGCCGCGATCTTCGAATGGCAAGCTACGCGCTCGGCGCGACGCGGGCCGAGACGCTTCTTCGCGTCATCATTCCGGCCGCCGTCAGCGGGATCGCGGCGGCGGTGATTCTCGGGATCATGCGCGCCATCGGCGAGACGATGGTCGTCTGGATGGCGTCCGGGAATGCCGCGCAGATCCCGCAGCCGTGGTTCAATTTTCTCGAGCCCATTCGAACGCTCACCGCCACGATCGCGGGCGACATGGGCGAGGCGGACCAGGTGACCGGCTCCGCCCGCTATCACGTGCTGTTCGCGATGGCTCTCTGCCTGCTGGTCTTCTCGTTCCTGTGCAACGTCGCCAGCGAATGGATCGTCGCGCGGACGCGCAGGAGGATGGCATAAATGGCCGGCACATCCACCAGGAAGCTTCTGGACGCATCGTTTACCGGATTCGGGATCATGTCCATTGTCCTGATGGCGGCGTCGCTCCTTGTCATCCTCGCCCCCATCTTCTCCAAGGGAATCAGCGCGTATGTGTTCAGGGCGACCATCGAACATCGCAAGGCTCAGCTCGATCTGTTTGAGGAGGGGAGCGAGAAGCGCCTTCACGAGGAACTGGGCCGGGTCGCGGCGGCGCGCAAGCCGGTGTACGACATGCTGTCCGCGTTCGACGCGGAACTGGCCTCGAAGCCTGCCGCCGAGCGCCGGCCGTACACCGCCGAATTGAAGGAGCTCAAGGCCGAACTGCGCGCGCTGCTGGGTCCGATTCCCGGAGAGAGCAAGCGGATGCTGATTCGCGACCATTACGGGCAGACGCGATGGGACCGCGCGCTCGTCGAACAGCACCGCGTACTGTTCGCCGAGCAGTACGACTACTCCGATCCGACGAAACCGGGCATCAAGATATGGGTCCCGCGCGCGGACAGGTTCAAGGGAACAGCGCTCGAGCCCTTGTTTCCGTATGTCCGCGACCACCTCGGCGACATGCTTCTGCCGCGGTGGACGTTTTACCGCGGATTCCTGACCCAGTCGTCGCGGGACGCGCACTTCTTCGGCGGTATCTGGCCCGAGGTGCTCGGGACGTTCTACCTCACGATCGGCGCGATGCTCTTCGCCGTCCCCATCGGCGTGATTTCCGCGATCTACCTGGTCGAGTACGCGAGGGAGAACGCGCTGATCCGGCTCCTGCGGAGCTGCATCAGCACGCTGGCCGGTGTTCCCAGCATTGTCTTCGGACTCTTCGGCCTGGCTTTCTTCATCAATGCCGCTCATGTCTCGAACTCCAAAAGCGTCCTCGCCGGGTCACTGACCCTGGGCCTTCTGATTCTGCCGACCGTCATTCGTTCCTCGGAAGAGGCGCTGCGGGCGGTGCCCGCGACCTACAAACAGGCCGCGTTGAGCCTGGGCGCGAGCACGTGGAAGTCCATCACCTCGGTGATCCTGCCCGCGGCTCTGCCCGGGATACTGACCGGCATCGTGATCAGCATGGGCCGGGCCGCGGGCGAGACCGCCCCGATCATCTTCACCGCCGCGGTCAGCGTCGGCAAGCCTCTCAGCCTGCTGCAGACGCTGACCCAGCCCACGCCGGCCCTGCCGTGGAACATCTATAACCTCTGCACGGAGCACGAGGCGGTCGACGAGATCCGCCACGTGCAGTACGGCATGGTGTTCACACTCGTCGTACTCGTGCTGATTCTGAACCTGTCTGCGATCATCCTGCGCGCCAGGCTGTCGAAGAAACTGCGGACGTAGGGTGCGCTTGCGGGCGCCGTTATGGTATATTGAGAACGAGGAGTGACGGCGGAATATGAATCCGGGAGGACGGATGAAAAAAAACAACTCAGGCGATCCCAAGGCAACCCGCAAGAGCGCGTTCATGACCGGCTACGACATCGAGGTGAACGCCGACATTGCCGCGCAGAACGCGTTCGACCGGATGAAGCAGGTTGGGTTCGGCGCGCTGACGGAGCAGGAAAAGACGGTCGCGACCGTCTGGTTGTTTGCGGGAAAGGTGGCCAATTCGGGGTTCCACGGGTTCTTCTCGAGCGACGCCGGAGACCTGGCGTTCTACGCTCCCACGGCCCTCAAGAACATCGGCGCATTCAAGATGGCGAAAATTGCCGCTGCAGCCAACAGTGCGTTCGGTTCCAAGGGGCCCCCGAAGGATCGCGGCGCGCGGCGCAAAGTCTGGCGATCTTTCCCCGGGGACGTGACTGGGAAGTTCGAGGCGCTCGAGTCGTCGTTCTACAAATGCGCCGACGATCTGGACGAACTGCTTGAGAAGTACGTGAAGAAGGCCAGCGCGTCCTGATTCGGCGGGCTTGGAACGACTATCCGAACCGTCCCGTGATGTAATCCTCGGTCTGCTTCTTCTCCGGCTTGGTGAAGAGCCGGTTCGTCGGCCCGAACTCGATCAGGCTTCCCTCGTAGAGAAACGCGGTGCAGTCCGATATGCGCGCGGCCTGCTGCATGTTGTGCGTGACCGTGATGATCGTGTAGTTGCGCCGCAGTTCGCCGATCAGGTCCTCGATGCGGATGGTCGACTTGGGATCGAGCGCGGAGCAGGGCTCGTCCATCAGGATGATTTCCGGATTCACGGCGATGGCCCGCGCGATACAGAGCCTCTGCATCTGCCCGCCGGAGAGCCCCAGCGCGGATTCGCGCAGGCGGTCCTTGACCTCCTCCCAAAGCCCCGCGCCCCGCAGGCTCTTTTCGCAGGTCTCGTCCAGGATCGACTTGGAGCGTTGTCCCGCGATCCTCAGTCCGTAGATGACATTCTCGTAAATGGATTTCGGGAAGGGATTTGATTTCTGAAACACCATGCCGACGCGCCGCCGGAGCTCGATCACATCCACCATGGGCTGGTTGATCTCCTCGCCGTCCAGTTTCAGGCTGCCTTCCGTGCGCACGTTGTCGATCAGGTCATTCATCCGGTTGATGGCGCGGAGAAGGGTGGACTTGCCGCAGCCGGAAGGGCCGATCAGGGCCGTGACCTTCTTGCGGGGGAACGACATCGAAACGTCGAAGATGGCCTGTTTCGGACCGTAGAAGATGTTCAGGCCCGTGGTTTCAACGACCGGGTTCGTGACGGTATCGGTTTGCACTTTCATGCCGTGAGAACCATCGCGCGGGAATGTTAGGAATCCGTGAGGACGCCGCTAGAAAATGATTGGTCGGACGGTCCCCAGCCGGGGCAGGGGCGGGTCGCGCATCAGGCCGGCTTGCCAGATGTAGTCGGTGTCCGTGGGGCGGATCCATCGGTAGTAATCGGTGCGGTCTGTCGCGGGGGAACTCGTTCCTTCCGTGGGCATGGACACGCCGACCGGGCGGATGATCTCCACCAGGCCCTTGTCCACCCAGTACTTTACTTCTTCGCGAACCGATTCGGCGTCGTGGGACACCCGGCGGGCCATTTGCTCCGCGCTGATGGCGCCTGACTGCTCCACCATGCAGCGAACCAGGTAGCGCAGGGTGACGCGGTCCACGGCGGTCTTGTCCTGCATGTCCGTGACCATGACATTCTCCCGGGGTGAAAGGAGGGACCCGCCTTGCGAGCGGGTCCCCCTGAAAGACTAGAACTTCGCAACCAGGTCGATCTGCAGACGCTTGTAGTCCGTGGAATCATCAATCTTCTTGTCGTTGATGAAATAGGTCACGCCCGCCTGCCAGTTCTTCAGGATCTGGTATTTCGCGGAAAGCCTGTGGCCCTTCCCGTCGGTGCCGCCGCCCCAGCTGTCCGAATCCACCAGCGCGCCGAGGAACGCATCCTTTTCCAGCTCCCGGTAATCGTACCCAAGCTCGAAGGTCTTCGGGTCGCCCGCCTTTCCGAGCTTCAGCCCGCCGATGTACCCCTGGTTGTCCTCATCCGCCTCGCCGTTGTTGATGTAGGAGGCAAAAAGGGTTACCGGCAAGCCGACGTTGAATCCGAATTCGACGAATCCTTCGATCGGCATGTACTCGTTGGCGTATGCCTTGTTCGTCGTGCCGCCCGACACGCTGCCCTTGACGGTGCTGTTGCCATAGCCGCTGTTCCCCGCCTTGTAATCCAGGACGTCATACCCCTCGACATTCTGGAAGCCGTACAACGTGCTGCCGACCATCAGGTGCATGTCATCGGTCGGCTTGTACTTCACCGCGATCTGTCCCGCGTACAGCTTGGTATCGTCATCCGCGGCCCGCTCGTACAGCCACTGGTAAGCCGCGTTCGCCAGGAACTCGATCTCGTCGCCCGTGTGGAACTTCGCGGCAAGCCCTTCCGGGTTGAAATCGCCGTCCACCGGGAAGCCATCGGCCACCTGGATGAACGGGTTCTTCATCTTGCCGGCGATCAGGTCCAGGCCCTTCAGCGTCTCGGGATGCCAGTCCACGTACGCCAGGTCCAGGAACACGCCCTTCTTGCTGCCTTCATCCGTCAACGTGGTGTTGCCGGAGATCGGGTCGCCGAGCCCGGGCGTCTTGCCCTCATCCGTCGAGAGCTGGATTCCCGCGTCCACTTCGCTGTTCACGCGCGGGAACACGCCGAACCGGGCGCGAATCCGGTCGCGCTGGCGGCTATCCTTGTCCTCTTCCTTGATCTGCTCGAAGCGATATCGCAGATCGCCCTTCACCTTCATGTCGTCGTACCACTCCGCCTTCGCGCCGCGCGCGCCGAGCAGGCAGAGTCCCATGACCAACACGGCTAACCTTCTCATCGTCACTTCCTCCTGTGCTGTTGTCCTCTTGTCGCACCGGCACTCTTGTCGCTCGCCTGCCAAGGGAGCGCACCGGCTGTCAAACGTGCGCACACAGTCGGAAAAGCGTGTTCAGACGGAGTGAGGCGGAAGTTAGAAGTTCACTGCCCGGCGGATTTTCCAAGGATTGGAAAATCCATCCGAAAAACATCCAAGGTTTGGAAAAAGTTAAAAAAAGTCCAAAAACTTCCGGAAAACCGCCCCGCTCATTTCTTTCTATAAGTAGACGCGATTTCCGCGTGAGCGGGACGTTGTCCCTCAATCGCGGGCTTACGTCCGAAATCGCGTCTACTAAGGAGGAGAGATGGCGAGAGACAGTCCGGCATTGTGACCGGTTTATCACAAAAATAGCAGGTTCAGCCTGGGTGTGGCGTTGGGGGGCGGCGTGCGTGCGATCCGTCGCGGGGGTTACGACGGGGTGAGGCCGAGGCCGCGGGTGAACCAGGTGTCTCGCGCGGGTTTGTTCCCGGTGGTTGTCGCGTCCGGGACCAGCACGGTCAGGGCCTTTGGGAGAAGGCGGATTTCGACGTTGGGGCCGGCTTCGACCAGTTCGCCGTCCATCTGGATTGGGGCGGCGAGTTTACGGCGAACGTCCATGCGCTTAAACCGGCGGGTGAGCATCTGCGGAATCTGGTCGATCGTGCCGTTGAACAGACGACCCACGTTTGCCAGCAGAAGCGGCATGTCTTGGCGGAGGGCGACAACCATTTCCATGTAGCCGTCGTCCGGCAGGGCTTGAGGCGCGATGCGCGCGCCGCCGCCGTACTGTGTCAAATTGGCTGCGGTGAAGATGATCGGATCGGGAAAGGTGAGTGTCTCGCCGTCATCGAGTGACACCTCGAATGGCTGGGCGACATAGCCGATCAGTTCTGCGGCGCCGGCAAAGACATAGGGCAGGATGCCGCGGACGGGGAATGTCTCGAAGCTTCGCACGATCGCGGCATCCCACGCCATGCTGCAGGTCACGAAGAACGGCCTGCCGTTGGCCGTGCCGACATCGATCTGGCACCGGTTCGCGCCGGCCAGTGCCTTCACGGCGCCGGGGATGTCGAGGGGGATTCCAAAATGCCGGGCGAAGCCGTTGCCGCTGCCGGTGGGGATCACGCCGAGCGCGGTGCCGGTGCCCGTCAGCACGCTCCCGATGCTGTTGACCATGCCGTCGCCGCCGGCGATCAGGATTGTGTCCGTCCCGTCCTCGACGGCGCGCAAGGCCTTGCTCTGGCCATCAGCGATATCGTGGCTGAACTGATAGGAGACGTCGACGCCTTCGCCGCTCCAGTGCTTTTCGACGACAGCCCAGAAAACATCGAACGATACACCCAGCCCGGATTTCGGGTTAATCAGCACGCGCACTTTGCGCAGCGAGCCGTTCTGCTTCCCGGAGTTCATCCCGCAACAAGTATACCACGCCCGTCAACAGGCCATCTCGCTTCGGCAGGACTTCCCATGCAGAGAAAGAGGATTTTCAGGCGGGATTTCGAGAGGCAACCGGTAAGGCGATGGTGAAGGTGCTGCCCACGCCGACGGTGCTGTCGACTTCGACCTTGCCTCCGTGCGCGAGAACGATGTGGCGCACGATGGAAAGGCCCAGTCCCGTGCCGCCCAACTGGCGGCTGCGGGCCTTGTCCACGCGGTAGAAGCGCTCGAAAATGCGCGGCAGGTGCTCGGCCGGAATACCAGGCCCTTCATCGCGGATGGAAATGAGAACGGCCTCCTTCGATACGGCAGCCCGGACGAGCACCGTCTTGCCCTGAACGCTGAACTTCACGGCGTTTTCGACGAGGTTCACGATGGCCTGCTCCATGAGCGGGGCGTTGATTCGTGCCGCGAGGTCCGCGGGACATTCGATCTCGATGCGGATGTCCCTGGCGGCCGCCTTGGGCTGGCACAGCTGAACGGCGGCATTTAGCACGTCCCGGATGGACGCGCGTTCGAGCGCCACCTGGCTGATTTCCGCTTGCTGTTCGATCCTGGAGAGGCTGAGCAGGTCTTCAATGATCGAATTCAGGCGGTCCGCGTGCTTCGCGATGATCCCGAGGAATCGCCGGGCATCCTCGGGGTGGTTTACCGCGCCTTCCTGCAGGGTTTCGACAAACCCCTTGATCGACGTGATGGGGGTCTTCAGCTCGTGCGACACGTTGGCGACGAAGTCCCGCCGCAGGTTCTCAAGTTTTCGCAGGCGCGTCACGTCGTTGAGAACGACCATCGCGCCGGTGCTGCGGCCGAGCGCACTCTTGAGGGTTGTGACATGCGCGAGGAGATAGCGTTCTTCGCCGTTGAAGAGGACGACGTCCCCCTCGACGGATTCCTCCTTCTCGAACGCCTGCTCGATCAGCTTGTGCAGATCGGAATTCCGGATGACCTCCTGCAAACTGCGGTTGAAGGCGTCTCCGGGCCGTATGCCGAGCAGGCGCTCGGCGGCGGGATTGAGATTGATTACCCGCCGGCTTTCGTCGATCGCCACGACGCCTTCCATCATGCTGGCGAACATCGTGCCCTGTTCGTTGCTCTGTCGTTCCAGGAGCGTGATCTTGTCGCCCAGCTCGCCCGCGAGCCGGTTCAGAACCTGCGCGAGTTCGCCCAGTTCCTCGGACTCCGGGACCGGCACTCGGTGGCTGAGGTTGCCCAGCGCGAAGCGCTCCGCAGCCGTCTTCATCTCTTCGATCGGGCGGCTGATGCGCCGCGAGACCGCGAAGCTGCCGACTCCCGCAAGAAGGACCAGGAACACGATGCCGGCAAGAAGTTCGAGCCGGAAGGCCCGGAAGGGCTGCTCGACGGAATACAGGGCGAGGGCGGTACGGATGACGCCGATCACGTTCCCGTCCCGCTCGACGGGAACCGCCACGTACATCATGTTGCGCTGGCGGGTCGTGCTGTAACGGGTCGATGTTCCGGTCCGGCCCTGCAATGCGTCGGCGACTTCGGGACGATCGGCATGATTCTCCATGTGCGCCGCCGATTCTTCGGAATCGCCCGCCACGCTCCCGTCGGGGAGCATCACCGTGATCCGCGTGTTTGAATCGTGTCCGAGTCGCTTGCATAACGCATCGAGTGCGGCGGGATTCACAGGGGCGATCAAGGATTCGATCTCCGGACGGAGCAGGCGCGCCCGCGCCTCGAGATCCAGGCCGGTCCTCGCGACGTAGAAGTGATGGAGCCGTTGAGAGACGAACCAGGAGGCCGCGAGAATCGAAAGCAGGGAAACGGCGAGGAAATACGGGAACAAGTGCCAAAGAAGCCGTTTCTTTTTCATGGCGTCATTCTTTGAAACGATAGCCGACGCCGCGGACGGTTTCGATGTATTCGCCGCAGGTGCCGAGCTTTTTTCTCAAGCCAACGACCTGGACATCGACCGATCGGTCGGTGACCGGGTAGTCCTCGCCCTTGATTTCGTCGACAATCTGCTGGCGGGTGAAGACCCAGCCCGGACGCCTGGCCAGGAAGTGCAGAAGCTGAAACTCCGTAAACGTGAGATTCACGATCTTGCCTTTGACGAGCACTTCGTGACGCCCGGGATGAATGACGATCTCCCTCGCCTTGAGGGGCGCCTCCTCGTCGGCGGACGCCTTGGCCTTCCGGCGGAGCACGGCCCGCATTCGGGCGATGAGAACCTTGGGACTGAACGGCTTCGTCATGTAGTCGTCGGCGCCGAGTTCGAGGCCGGTGACGACATCCGATTCCTCGCCTTTGGCCGTCAGCATGATGATGGGCGTGTGGCTTGTTTTTGGATCGGCCTTCAAATGCCGGCAGACTTCGAGCCCGTCCAGGCCGGGCAGCATCAAGTCCAGGAGAATCAAATCCGGATGGGCGGTCTTCGCGGTCTTGAACCCGTCCTCGCCGGTCAGGGACTGGGTCACGCGGTAGCCCTCCTTCGCGAGGTTGTACCGGACGAGTTCCTGGATATCCTCCTCGTCCTCCACGACCAGAATATGTTCCTTCGCCATGTTGAATGATCCTCTTGTCAACACGCCGATACTCCCGGGATTCTGTTAGGATTGTGTGAGGTTTGCAAAAGATTTCTGTTTCCCGCGCGTTATCGCTCCCGGATGAAGCTGAACGCTTCGAGGGCGCGGTCGCGCGCGGCGCCGTGCTCGACCAGGGGCGGGGGATAGCCGGTCTTCCTCAGGGCGTCCCGCGGGGCTTCCCACGGCTGGTGCACCCATTTCGCGGGCAAGGCCTTCAGTTCCGGTATCCAGCGGGTGACGTAGGTGCCGTCGGGGTCGAACTTCCCGCCCTGGAGAACGGGGTTGAAGATGCGGAAGTAAGGTGCGGCATCCGCCCCGCAGCCCCCGGCCCACTGCCACCCGAGGGTGTTGTTCGCGAGGTCGGCGTCCACCAGCGTATCCCAGAACCACGCGGCGCCTTCGGTCCACGAGAGCAGAAGATCCTTCACGAGAAACGACGCCACGATCATGCGTACCCGGTTGTGCATCCATCCGGTGCTCCACAGCTCGCGCAGGCCCGCGTCGATGATCGGATAGCCGGTTTGTCCCTTCTGCCACGCCTTCAGAAATTTCGCGTTCCGGGCCCAGGGAAACTTTTCGAACTGCGCGCGAAGAGGCCGCGCAGGCGTGAACGGGAAGTGATACAGGAGATGATGAGCGAATTCCCGCCAGCCCAGCTGGCGCAGGAACGCGCCCGCGGCCGACTGGACTTGTGGGGCTGATGTTCGCGCCTCGTCCTGGATGGCGCTCCATACCTGGCGTGGCCCGATCTCGCCGAAATGGAGGTGCGGCGAGAGCCTGGATGTCCCGGCCTCATGCGGGATGTCTCTGGCCTTCGGGTAATCTGCCAGGGCGTCTTCGATGAAATTCTTTAGCTTGCGCCGGGCGCCCGCTTCGCCGGGATTCCAAACCTTGGAAAATCCGTCCGCCCAGCCGATCTTGGGAAGCAGTGCGAGTTCGCGCAGATTCATCGACTTCGGCCAGCGGGCCGGGGAGGGGATGGATCGGGGTTCGGGGGCCGGTCGTCCCGGCTCGCCCTGTTCCTGGCACGTTTTCCAATATGGAGTGAAAACCTGAAAAGGTTTTCCCTGGCGGTTCTTCAGAGTCCAAGGCTCATGCAGCAGGGCCGAATTGAATGACTCGGCCTGGAGGCCGGATTTCCTCAACGACTCTTTTACCTGCGCGTCGCGCTTCAGCGCCGCGGATTCGTAGAGGCGGTTCCAGTATACGCTTCCGGCGTCGGTTTCGCGGATGAGCGCGAGAAGCGTATCCATCGTTGGACCGCGGCGAACGATCAAGCGCGATCCCGCCGCCCGCAGGCTGTTGTCGAGCGCCGAGAGGGAATGGTGCAGCCACCAGCGGGACGCGGCGCCGGGAGCCCAGCGTTCATCCTCTCCGGGGGCCGAGATGAAGACAGGCACCACGGAACCGTGTCTGCAGGCAGCGATCAGGGCCGGGTTGTCGGCTGTGCGCAGGTCGCGCCGGAACCAGACGATGGCGGGTTTCGATTCCATGAAGGTTCAGGTGTCAAGGCATTCGCGAACCAGCCTCGCCAGTTTTTCCGGGGAGAACGGTTTCGGCAGGAATCGGATTCCCTTGTGGAAAGCGAATTTCTGGCGCAGGGCCTCGAGATGGTAGCCGCTGGTCAGCAGCACCTTGAGATCCGATTTCTTGGTCCACAGGTGTTCGGCAAGTTCTCCGCCCGTGATCCCGCCGGGCATGACCACATCCGTCAGCAGCAGGTCGATCTTGGCCGCGTGTTTTTCCCAGATCAACAATCCCTCGGCCCCGGATCCGGCTTCGAGCACGTGATATCCATATTGGGTGAGAATGCTGCAGGCCAGGATGCGAACCGAGGGCTCGTCCTCGACCACCAGGATCGTTTCATTCCCGCCCTGCACCGGCAGTTGCCTTTCCTGCTTCACCTCGACCTGCGGCGGACCGCTGTACAGCGGCAGGTAGATGTTGAACATCGCGCCCTGTCTCTCTTCGCTGGAGACTTCGATCCATCCTTCATGCTGCTTGATGATCCCGTACGCCGTGGCCAGGCCGAGGCCCGTACCCTTGCCCCGCTCCTTGGTCGTGAAGAACGGCTCGAATATCCGCGCCTGCACGTCCTTGTTCATGCCGACGCCGGTATCGGTCACGTGCAGGCAGATGAACCGGCCCTGCCGTGCTTCCGGGTTCTTCTTGACGTGCTCCGCGGCGACGTCGACCGTCTCCGTCGAAATGGTGATCTTCCCTCCCTTCGGCATGGCGTCGCGCGCGTTGACGACGAGGTTGACCAGCACCTGCTCCAGCATCGACTGGTCCGCTCGAATCGTGGCGGGCTCCTTTTGCACGCTGAACTGCAGGACAATGTCCTCCCCGATGATCCGCTGAAGCATGCTGTTGAGACCTTTCAACGTCTCATTCAGGTCCATCACCTTCGGCTGGATCATCTGCTTCCGGCTGAACGTCAGCAGTTGGCGGGTTAACTGCGATGCCTTTTCCGCGGCCCTGGAAATTTCCTGCAGTTGTTCGACCACGCCGGGTTCGAGGTTCTTTTCCAGGAGCAGCATGCTCGAGTAGCCCAGGATGGCCGTTAGAATATTGTTGAAGTCGTGCGCCACGCCGCCGGCCAGGCGTCCCACCGCCTCCATCTTCTGCAAATGCCTCATCTGGGATTCGAGGTTGAGACGCTCCGTGATGTCCACGCCGTAGGCATGAACCGTCTGGCTTTCGAGAATCGGGTAGAAGGACCACGAGATCGTCCGGTCGGCGATGTTGACCTCGACCCGTTGGCGCGACTGTTTCGTTTCCAGGCATGCCCGGACGAACTCGGCGGCCTCGGGAGGCAGGATGTCGCGGGGGTTTTCGCGGCCGAACGACATCGACAGTTCCTTGGCCGCCTGGTTGAAGTAGCAGAGCGTGCCGTCCGCAGTGAATTCCAGGACCGGGTTCGGATTGAACCGGGGAAAGGCCGCCAGTTTCCGGATCGCGTCCTCGGCGTGTTTCCGGTCGGTGATGTCACGCATGGATTCGATGGCGCCCGACACTTCGCCCTTGGCGTTGTAGAGCGGGGTGGCGGTGATCCACACGCAGATGCCGTTCGTCCCGACGCGCGGCAGGACCGCTTCGGCGATGAGGCTGTCGCGAACCTTCTCCACGTACGAGTACTTCTTGGCGATCTCCGGGTTGGGCTTGAACACGAGGTCGACCAGTGTCGGCTGCCGCTTGCCGTAGAAAGGAACGCTGTATTCGTAGTTTCCCTTGCCGAGCATGTCCGAGGCCGGCACGCCCGTCATCGTTTCGACGGCCCGATTCCAGGCGATGATGTTTCCGTTGCGATCGATGGCGAACGTGGCGTCCGGCAGGAAGTTGATGATGTCCGCCAGCCGCTGTTCGGATTCTTTGAGAGCCTCCTGGGAGGAAATCCACTCGGTGATATCGCGGGCGGTGGAGATGAAATGCGTGACCTGTCCCGAGGCATCCTTGATCGGGGTGATCGTGGCGCCCAGGTAGTAGTGCTCGCCGTTCTTTCGCCGGTTGACGAAATCGGCGTGGAACACGTCTCCGGCGGTGATGGTCTTCCAAAGCCGCTCATAGAACTCGGCCGGGTGCTTGCCCGACTTCAGGAAGGAGGGCGTTCTCCCGACGACCTCGTGTCGTGTGTAGCCGGTCAGTTTCTCGAAGGCCGGGTTTACATACTCGATGATCCCGCTCTTGTCCGTGATCAGCACGCTGTCCGCGGTCTGTTCCACGGCGCGGGAGAGCTTGGTCAGCTGGGCTTCGGCCTCCTTGCGTTCCGTGATGTCCCTCACGATCGAGAGCACCTCGTTCTCGCCGCTGACGACCATCCGGCATTCGAAGGTCTTGACCTTGCCGCCAAGCAACAGCTCGTATTCGTAGTCCTGTTTCTTGCCGGTGGCCAGCGTCTGCGCAATGTAATGCATGCCCTGCTGGGCGACTTTTGCGGGGAGGTAGTCGAGGATGCACTTCCCGATGATCTGGTCCGGCGGAGCCACCAGGTCTGATTGCTTCTCCGCCTTGCAGTCGAGAATGACGCCGGCCTTGCTGATGCGGAACATGAGATCCGGGATGGCGTCGAGGATGACGCGGTTGCGCTTCTCGCTGGTTCGAAGCGCGTCATCGGAACGGCGCTGCTGGATGGCCGCGCCCAACAGGCCCGCCGCTGTTTTCAGCGCATCGATTTCGGCCGTTGACCAATCCCGCTCCACGGAGCACGAGTCGAACCCGATAAAGCCCCACCACTGTTGTTCAATGAAGATGGGGACGATCAGCACCGAACGAACATCGGCCTTCGTCAGGAGCGTGCGCTCCGCTTCGGGAAATTCCCGGACGTGCCCGTCAATCACATGGGCCCGGCTCATGACATCGATCCATCGGCCGAACCCGCGCGATCGAAGGGACAACTCGTGCAGGTCCGGCGTGTACATCAGGGAGGCGACCCCCGCGCCGGTCCACTCGAATTTCCGGGTCGCGATCGTGTCCCCGCCGCTGATGGTCCGGTTCTCGAAGATATAAACACGGCTGACCAGCGTGGCTTGTCCCAGGACCGCCAGCACATCCGGGGCGCATTGCTCCCACGCCGGCTTCTTCATGAACTGTTCCGACGCGAAGGCGACGGCCTCAAGAATGGCTTCGCGTCGCTTGAGTTGCTCCTCCGCCTGCTTGCGCTCCGTGATGTCCATGATCATGGCCATTTTCGAAACGCGGCCGTCGGGGTGGGTGATGGGCGTGTTCAGCACGTAGTACCAGCGATTGTCCTTGGGGTTGAGAACTTCCCAGCGGACTGTTTGGCCGCGAAGGACGTTCTCGCCGACACACCAGGGGCATACGTTGTCGCGATGGTGCAGGATCTTGTAGCAGTCCTCGCCGATCGGTTTGCCGCCGACGTGCTCGATGAGCCGCTTGTTCATGAACTCGAGCTTGTAGTCCGGGGAGCAGATGTAAATCTGGCCGTCGAACGCCTCGACCACCGCCTCGTACTTCGCCCACGATTCCTTCAGGGCCTCCTCGGCGCGTTTCCGGGCCGTCTCGTCGAGCAAATACCCGTGGAAATGGGTGATCTTCCCTCCATCGTCCCTGATCACGCGCGTGAAGTCGTACACCCAGCGCACCTCGCCGCCTTTGGTCAGAATTCGGTATTCCTGCTCGAAGGATGCCTCGCCCGCTTCACTGTGTCTCGCCACTTCCTCGGCCACCCGGGGAAGATCGTCGGGATGCACGATGGAGCCGTAGGGCACCTTGCCGCTCAGCAGATCCTCCGGCTCGTATCCAAACTGTTCGATATTCGGGGAGACATACTCGACCGGCCAGCCCTCCACCGCTTTCCATTTGAAGACCACCGTCAGACCGCCCATGAACAGTTTACGCTCCTCGATCAGGGCCTCGTCCGCTGCCGCTTTTTCCAAGGCCTTCTTGGCCAGGCGAAATTCGAGTTGGTCCATGACGATCGCCGCAAGGCTCTTCAAGGCCGCACGCTGTGTTTCGGAAAGCTCGCGCGGCGTGGTGTCGAAAATGCACATCGCACCGATGTTGAGCCCCTGCTTCGTCCTCAACGGAGCCGCCGCGTAGAACCGGATTCCGTCCTTGGCGCGGACCATCGGATGGTTTCTCGTCCGGGAATCTTTCGCGGTATCGGGCACGACAAAGACGTCCGAGCCCTCGATGGCGATCGTGCACAGGCCTCCATCGCGCGCGGCTTCCGTCATCTGCGTGCCGTGCCGCGCCTTGAACCAAATGCGATCCTGGTCCACGAGGCTGATGGCAGACATGGGGACCTGGAATGAACTTGCCGCGATGGCGGCGATGCGGTCAAAAGCAGGTTCAGGAGGTGTGTCGAGAATCTCGTAGCGCCGAAGCTCCGAGAGTCGCTGCGCCTCGTCAGATGGAGTTGCGTGTGGCGACATGATGCCCCGCCCTTTACCCGTGCAATTATAAACACCACCGCGCCAGCCGGGTCAAGCCCGGTCGACCCTCATTTACGGGGAATGGGGGTCTTTCCAAGGGCCGGAAATCCTGTGAAAGAAATTTCCAAGGATTGGAGGATTCTGGTATTACTGGCAAACCTGATTTGAAAGAGAGTGTTGAAACACCATGAGCTATGAAAAAGTGAAAATTCCGTCGGGTGGAGCGCCCATAACCATGGGGCACGGCGGGAAACTGCACGTCCCGGACCATCCGATTATCCCGTATATCGAGGGCGACGGCACCGGCCCGGATATCACGCGCGCGGCGATGATCGTATGGAACGCAGCGGTGGAGAAGGCTTACGGCGGCAAGCGCAAAGTCGAGTGGATGGAGATCTATGCCGGCGAGAAAGCGAACGTGGTCTACGGGAAACCCGTCTGGCTGCCGTCCGAGACGCTCGAAGCGTGCCGGCAGTTCCTGGTCTCTATCAAGGGCCCACTCACGACGCCTGTCGGCGGCGGTGTCCGGAGTTTGAACGTTGCGTTGAGGCAGGAGCTTGATTTGTACGTGTGCCTGCGCCCGGTCCGATGGTTCCAGGGCGTTCCGTCGCCGGTCAAGCGGCCGGAGCTGACCGACATGGTGATCTTCCGCGAGAACACTGAGGACATCTATGCCGGCGTGGAGTGGGCGGCCGGAACGCCCGAGGTGAAAAAGATCGTCCAGTTTCTTCAGAAGGAAATGGGCGTGAAGAAGATCCGGTTCCCGGAATCGTCCGGCATCGGCATCAAACCGGTCTCGCAAGAAGGCACAAGCCGGCTCGTGAAAGCGGCAATCCGGTACGCGATCGACAACGGGCGGAAGTCGGTGACGCTGGTCCACAAGGGCAACATTATGAAGTTCACCGAGGGCGCGTTCCGCGACTGGGGCTATGAAGTCGCGCGCGACCAGTTCGGCGCGGAATTGATCGAGAAAGGGCCGTGGATGAAGATCAAGGGCCCGAAAGGCGACATGACCGTGAAGGACGTCATTGCCGACGCGTTCCTTCAGCAGATCCTGACGCGCCCCGCGGAGTACTCGGTCATCGCCACGCTCAATCTCAACGGCGACTACATTTCCGACGCGCTCGCAGCCTGCGTCGGCGGGATCGGGATCGCCCCGGGCGCAAATATCAACTACGACACCGGCGCCGCGGTCTTCGAGGCCACGCACGGCACGGCCCCGAAGTACGCGAACCTGGACAAGGTCAATCCGGGGTCGCTGATCCTGTCCGGCGAGATGATGTTCCGGTACATGGGCTGGACCGAGGCGGCCGACCTCATTGTGAAGGGCGTGGAGAAGACGATCGAGAGCAAGGTCGTCACGTACGACTTCGCGCGTCTGATGGAAGGCGCGAAGGAAGTGAAGTGCAGCGAGTTTGGGAAAGCGATTGCTGAGAATATGTTCTAGTGCATGGTGCCTAGTGCCTGGTGCTTCGTTGACCAAGCACCAAGCACAACGCACCAAGCACCAAGTACCCAGCGCCCAGCAGCACAAAGAACGGCAAGCGGAGGCAGTGTGCGTTCAAAAGCATCCAAAATCGTGAATCGTGCGGCAATGAGGGGAATCGCACGGCGTCTGAAGAAGGCCCGCAAGAAGGTCGTCTTCACCAACGGCGCGTTCGACATCCTGCACGCCGGGCACGTCACGTATCTCGAGTTCGCGCGAAAGCAGGGCGATGTTCTGGTCGTGGGGCTTAACTCCGACTCATCGGTCCGCCGCTACAAGGGCGACAAGCGCCCGATCAACAAGCAGGCAGACCGGGCGAAGGTACTGGCCGCGCTGGAGTGCGTCGACTACGTCGTTATCTTCAACGAGGATGAGCCGGCGAAACTGATCGCCGAACTGTTGCCCAATGTCCTTGTGAAGGGCGCGGACTGGGCGCACTACGTCAGCGGCCGTGATGTTGTTGAGAAGAACGGCGGCAAAGTGGTGCTGGCGAAGATGGTAGAGGGCCGATCGACCACGGGAGTAATTCAGAAGATTCTGATGGGCAATCGTCCTCGTCGTCGTACTCGTTCTCGTCCTCGAAATTGACGGCATGAAACCTCAGTTTGACCATGAGAAACTGGACGTGTACCAGGTTGAACTACAGTTCATCACTTGGTTGGCGCCATGCTTGGATGAGCTTCGGGCTGTTCCTTCTGCCTCGTCGGCTGAAGTCGGAGATCAGTTGGATCGGGCGAGTCTTTCCATGTTGCTGAACACGGCAGAGGGGAACGGCAAGCGACAGAGTCGTAGCCGGGCGAAATTCTTTGACGATGCCCGCGGCTCGGCAACAGAGTGTGCGGCTTGTCTCGACGCGACGGTGGCCAAAGGCCTCAGCAGCGCCGATCGAATGCATGAAGGGAAACAACTGCTCCTTCGAATCGTTTCAATGCTCACGAAGTTGGTGGACATGTTTTCGAGTTCTGACAGAGTGAAGGAGTGCCCGGCATCGTACGCAACAGATCGGATGATCGAGTACGAGGACGAGCGCGAGGACGAGTACGATTTCAAGATGGGTGGAACATGAGCGATAAATTCATTGTGACGGGCGCGGCGGGGTTCATCGGCAGCAATCTCGTGGCCGCGCTGAACGCGCGCGGCGATTCGGACATCCTCGCGGTCGACGAACTCGGGGCGGACGAGAAATGGAAAAACCTCGTGGGCCTCGAGTTTCAGGACTACTGGGAGAAGGATGACTTCCTTTTCGCACTGCGCAACGACTCGCTGGGGAAGGTGGACACGGTGTTCCACCTGGGCGCGAACAGTTCGACCACGGAGAAGAACGCGAGCCATTTGGTAGAGAACAACTACCGTTTCACGCGCGAGCTTTGCGAGTGGTGCATGCATCACGACATCCGGTTCATCTACGCCTCCAGCGCGGCGACGTACGGGGATGGCTCGTTGGGGGAGTCCGCTTCGGACGACGTGACCCCGACGCTCACGCCGCTGAACATGTACGGCTACTCGAAGCAGATGTTCGATCTGTGGGCGATGCGGCACGGGTTGTTCGATCGGATCGCGGGCTTGAAGTACTTCAACGTGTACGGCCCGCGCGAGGATCACAAAGGCGACATGCGCTCGGTCATCAACAAGGCGTACCACCAGATTCGCGAGACCGGGGAGGTCAAGCTCTTCAAGTCGTACAAGCCGGAATACAAGGACGGCGAGCAGTTGCGCGACTTCGTCTATGTGAAGGACGCGGTCGCCGTGACCCTCTTCCTGCATGACCAGGCGGATGTGAGCGGACTCTTCAATTGCGGGACCGGCAAGGCGCGGACGTGGAACGACCTCGTCAAGGCCACGTTCAAAGCCATGGGCATGGAGCCGAAGATCGCGTACATCGACATGCCGGAATCCCTGCACGCCAAGTACCAGTATCGCACCGAAGCGGACATGGCCAAACTACGCGATGCGGGCTACGAAGACGAATTCACATCGCTTGAACATGGCGTCGCCGATTACGTGAAGAACTGGCTGATGAAGTAGATCGCGATGGGGGGCGCATGAGTGATTCGCGTATGGGACTTCGACTTCCTCTTCTGGCTGTTCTTCTTGGTTTCTTAGTCCTCGGGTGTGGGAACGATGTTCGCCGCAAGGCTGAACTCGCGCGTGATGAAGCAGCCTACTTGGAGTCCGAACCTCTCGAGGAGTGGGCTAGGGAGTGGGGCGTGGACGACACGGTTACTCCCAAGCCAGACGTGTTCTTCCT
>ERZ1645192.1150-NODE-1150-length-22243-cov-12.619840_pt1 | contig 22243 bp, 18 predicted proteins | sample MGYA00575354_ERZ1645192 | MGnify/ENA primary metagenome ERZ1645192 (study PRJEB40844, sample SAMN11349763) | freshwater sediment metagenome | isolation source: river sediment | host: Sediment | place: India: Faizupur Khadar , New Delhi | collected 2017-02-21 ... | reverse complement strand
TCGACATCGCCGACGTCTCGACCTCCTTCGCCATGGAGCAGATCAAGTACACGACGGCCCTGCCGCTCCAGTACGTCGTGGTCGAGAAGTCGACCGAGAAGGCGGCCGGCTGACCGCGCGGGGTGCCTGCGTCGCCGGTGTCACGCACCGCGGAATTCCGCAGCGCTTCGTTGTCGTCGGGTTGTGAGCCGGGCCGCAGCTCGCTAAACCGGAGGAGGCACGCCGGCTACGGTCGGCGTCCGACCCCGTGAGGCGACGGAGAACGGTATGGCGCGGCCTCACCCGCCGACAACCTCGACCAGGACGATCGTGCGCGCCGCGATGCTCGCGCTCACGCTGGCGCTCGCCGCCTGTTCCGGCCGTCCCGACGGCGTCATGGCGCCGACCACGCTCACCGCCGAGGGTACGTCCGCCGTCGACCTGTTGGTGGTCTCCACCCGCAACCGGACGAACGATCCGGCCCGCCCCTTCGGCGGCGATCGCGGCGACCACGCCTCGATGAACCGGGTGGTGGTGTCGATCCCGCCCGCCGCCGCCCGAGAGGTCGGCGAGATCCAGTGGCCGACCACCGTGCCCGCCGACCCGGCCAGGAGCTTCGCCGTGGTGCGCGACGACGCCATCCCCGAGCGCGACGGCCGCGCCTGGTTCCATGCCACCGGTAAGCGTCGCGTCCTCGTCTTCGTCCACGGCTTCAACACCCGCTACGAGGAGGCGGTGTTCCGCTTCGCCCAGATCGTCCACGACAGTGGCACCGACTTCGCCCCGGTGCTCTTCACCTGGCCGTCGCGTGGCTCGGTCTTCGACTACGTCTACGACCGCGAGAGCACCAACTGGTCGCGCGACACGCTGGAGAAGCTGCTGCGCGCCGCCGGCGAGGCGCCGGACGTCGCCGAAGTGACGGTGATGGCCCATTCGATGGGCTCGTGGCTGGCGGTGGAGGCGCTGCGCGGTCTCGCCCTGCACGGCGGCGTGCCGAAGAAGATCGGCAACGTCATCCTCGCTTCTCCCGATCTCGACGTCGACGTCTTCGAGCGCCAGATCCAGCGCATCGGCGCGAACCCGCGCGTCACCCTGTTCGTGTCGCGCGACGACCGAGCCCTCGGCCTGTCGAAACGGCTCGCCGGCGACGTCGATCGCTTGGGAGCCATCGATCCGGCGCAGGAGCCCTACCGCTCACGGCTCGAGCACCACGGCGTCACCGTTCTCGATCTGACCGCGCTCAAGACCGGCGACGAACTGAACCACGCCAAATTCGCCCGCAGCCCCGAGGTCGTGCGCCTGCTCGGCAGCCGGCTCATCGCCGGACAGCAGGTGTCGGAGAACCGCGTCGGCCTCGCCGACCGGCTCGGAGCGGTCGCGATGGGGGCGGCCGGTACCGTCGGTTCGGCCGCCAGTCTCGCCGTCTCCGCCCCGATCGCCGTTTTCGACGCCGACACCCGCGACAGCCTCGGCGATCGTCTCGGCGCCGTCGGCCGCCACGCCACCGGTACCGTCACCCCGGTGGTCGATCCGTGAGGCGGGGCGCGGCGACCCCGGCGACGGGCGCGACGGCTCATGCTATAGGGGCGCTGCATCCCACCGCGGAGAGATCCCGGTTCGCCCCTCGTCGGAGCCCCATGCGTCTCGTTCCGCTCGCTCTCGCTCTTCTCGTCGCGACGGCGCTCGGCTCGGCCGAAGCGCGGGACTGGAAGCGCATCCGCGTCGCCACCGACGGCCACTATCCGCCCTTCTCCTCCCTCGATGCCGAAGGCCGGCCGATCGGCTTCGACGTCGACGTCGCCCGCGCCGTCTGCGTTCGCCTCGCCGCCACCTGCGAGTTCACCGCTCCCGGCTGGGATGCGCTGGTTCCCTCGCTCGTCGGCGGCCGTGTCGATCTCCTCGTCGCCTCGCAGCCGATCACCGAGGAAGCGCGGCGCGTCGTCGAGTTCACCGCCGCTTATCACCACCTCGCCCCGCGCTTCGTCGGCCGCGACCTCGCCCACCCGGTCGACCCGCGCCCCACCACCGCCCGTGGCCTGCGCATCGGCGTACGCGCCGGCACCGCCCATGCCGCCTATCTCGCCGCGGTCTATGCCCCGGCCGGCGCCACCATCACCGCCGCGCCGAGTGAGGCGGAGGCGCTGACGGCGTTGGCCGGTGGCCGGCTCGACCTCGTCCTCGGCGACACCCTCGCCCTCTACGCCCTGCTCGATCGCGATTTCTCCGGCAAGGGCCTGCGCTTCGTCGGTCGCCCGGTCGACAGCGCCCGCCACTTCGGCGCCGGCGCCGGCATCGCCTTCCGCCGTGACGACGCCGATCTCGGCCGCGCCGTCGGTCAGGCGCTCGTCGACCTCGACCACGACGGCACGCTCGACCGTCTCGCCGGTCGCTGGTTCCCCTTCGCGATCCGCTGATCGCCTGCGAGACGAAACCTTCCACACCAGGAGACGGACATGGCCAAGATCGCATTCATCGGGTTGGGCGTGATGGGCGGGCCGATGGCCCGGCATCTGGCCGTCAAGGGCGGTCACGAGGTGACCGTCTACAACCGCTCCGCGGACAAGGCCGCGGCCTGGGTCGCGGCCCACGGCGGTCGCGCCGCCGCAACACCGGCGGAAGCGGCGAAGGGGCAGGACATCGTCTTCGCTTGTGTCGGCAACGACGACGACCTGCGTCAGGTGACGATCGGCGCCGATGGCGCCTTCGCCGCCATGGCGCCGGGGACGATCTTCGTCGACCACACCACGGCTTCCGCCGATGTCGCCCGTGAGCTCGACGCCGCCGCCCGCGCCCGCGGCTTCGCCTTCCTCGACGCGCCGGTCTCCGGCGGTCAGGCCGGCGCCGAGAACGGCGTGTTGACGGTGATGGTCGGCGGCGAGGAGGCGGTCTTCGCCCGCGCCGAACCGGTGATCGCCGCCTTCGCCCGCGCCTGCAATCTGATGGGCCCCGCCGGCTCCGGCCAGCTCGCCAAGATGGTCAACCAGATCTGCATCGCCGGCCTCGTCCAGGGCCTCGCCGAGGGCATCCACTTCGCCCACCGGGCCGGCCTCGATGTCGAGAAGCTGATCGCCACCATCTCCAAGGGGGCGGCGCAGTCCTGGCAGATGGAGAACCGTTGGAAGACGATGGACGCGGGGACATTCGACTTCGGCTTCGCCGTCGACTGGATGCGCAAGGATCTCGGCATCGTCCTCGGCGAGGCGCGCCGCAACGGCGCCCATCTTCCGGTGACCGCCCTCGTCGATCAGTTCTATTCCGACGTGCAGTCGATGGGCGGCGCCCGCTGGGACACCTCGAGCCTGATCGCCCGTCTGGAGCGCTGATCCGAGAAACAGCATGATGTCGGCCGACGCGCCCGGTGGATCCGAACGCCGGGTCACGCGGACGGCGCATGGCTCCCTTGCGACGGCGGAACTTGTCGCCGCGTCGGCACGGCTGCGAATCTCGCTGCGGTCGCACGAGTCCGGACCGACGCTCGCGATCGGCGGCGGCGACCCTGTCGTACGAGATTCGAACGACCCGTTCGGTTCTCGTAGTCCATTCGTCGTAGATGCCCCGTCCGAACGAGGGCCGAGTCGACGAGTCGGATCCGGCGTCGCGGAAAGATCCGCCGGATCCCGCACCAGGGAGAATTCGCATGAAGCGCCGTCAGTTCCTCAAGACCTCGACCGTGGGCGCCGTGAGCGTCGCGGCTGCCTCCACCCTCGCCGCGCCGGCCATCGCTCAGAGTCAGCCCAAGGTCGCTTGGCGTCTGACGTCGAGCTTCCCGAAATCACTCGACACGATCTTCGGCGGCGCCGAGACCCTGTCGAAGGCCGTCGCCGAGGCGACCGACGGCGCTTTCCAGATCCAGGTCTTCGCCGCCGGTGAGCTCGTGCCCGGCCTGCAGGCCGCCGACGCGGTGACCAACGGCACCCTCGAGATGTGCCACACCTGCTCCTACTACTACGTCGGCAAGGACCCGGCCTTCGCCTTCGGCACGGCGGCGCCCTTCGGTCTCAACGCCCGCCAACTCAACGCCTGGTTCTACCACGGTGGCGGCAACGAACTGCTCAACCAGTTCTACGACAAGTACAACTACATCGGCTTCCCGGCCGGCAACACCGGCACCCAGATGGGCGGCTGGTTCCGCAAGGAGATCAAGACCGTCGCCGACCTCACCGGCCTCAAGATGCGTATCGCCGGCCTCGCCGGCCGCGTCATGGCCAAGCTCGGCGTGGTGCCGCAGGTGGTCGCCGGCGGCGACATCTACCCGGCGCTGGAGAAGGGCACCATCGACGCCGCCGAATGGGTCGGCCCCTACGACGACGAGAAGCTCGGCTTCTTCAAGGTCGCGCCGCACTACTACTATCCGGGCTGGTGGGAAGGCGGCGCCGCGCTGCACTTCTTCATCAACAAGGCGAAGTGGGCCGAACTGCCGAAGACCTATCAGGCGATCCTCACCTCGGCCGCGGCCCAGGTGAACGTCGACATGCAGGCCAAGTACGACGCCCGCAATCCGGCGGCGGTGAAGCGCCTCGTCCAGGCCGGCGCGCAACTCCATCCCTTCCCGGCGGAGGTCATGGACGCCTCCTTCAAGGCGGCGACCGAACTCTATGCCGAGATCTCCAAGGAGAACGAGTGGTTCAAGAAGATCCACGATGCGGTGATGGCCTTCCGCAGTGACGAATATCTGTGGTGGCAGATCGCCGAATTCGGCTACGACGCCTTCATGATCCGCGCCCGCTCGCGCGGCTGAGGCGTCCGGAAAGACGATGCGGCGGGGTTTTCGCCGACCCCGCCGTCACCCCCTCCTCGAGAACGAAACGCCCTTGTGCGAGAACGGTTTTCCGCCGCACGAGACGGCTGGCGCATTTCGATGAAATCGGCTTAGATGCGGCATCCACCGACCTCGGAATGGTTCGCACCTTCCGGGCCGGTCGGTCGATCCGCACCGCGAGGCACTCGGGAGGAGTGTCCGACGGTGCGCCGGATCCGCGGCCGAAACCGAAGCCGCGCCGAGTATCTCTGGGAGGAGATCCAACACATGGAACGTCGCAAATTCCTGAAGTCCGCCACCGCGGGCACCGTGGCCGCCGCCGCGACCACCGCGCTCGCCGCTCCGGCGATCGCGCAGAGCGCGCCGAAGGTCAGCTGGCGCCTCACCTCGAGCTTCCCCAAGTCGCTCGACACCATCTACGGCGCGTCGGAAGTCATGGCCAAGGCGGTCTCCGAGGCCACCGACGGCAACTTCCAGATCCAGGTCTTCGCCGCCGGCGAACTGGTTCCCGGCCTGCAGGCAGCCGACGCGGTCACCAACGGCACCCTCGAGATGTGCCACACCGCGCCCTACTACTACGTCGGCAAGGATCCGACCTTCGCCTTCGCCACCGCGGTACCCTTCGGCCTCAACGCCCGCCAGCAGAACGCCTGGTTCTACCACGGCGGCGGCATGGACCTCCTCAACGAGTTCTTCGCCAAGCACAACATCTATTCGATGCCCGGCGGCAACACCGGCACCCAGATGGGCGGTTGGTTCCGCAAGGAGATCAAGACCGTCGCCGACATGTCCGGCCTCAAGATGCGCATCGGCGGTCTCGCTGGCCGCGTTCTGACCAAGCTCGGCGCCGTACCGCAGCAGATCGCCGGCGGTGACATCTATCCGGCGCTGGAGAAGGGCACCATCGACGCCGCCGAGTGGGTCGGACCCTTCGACGACGAGAAGCTCGGCTTCTACAAGGTCGCCCCGCACTACTACTATCCCGGCTGGTGGGAAGGCGGTGCCTCGCTGCACTTCTTCATCAACAAGGCGAAGTGGGCGGAACTGCCGAAGAACTATCAGTCGATCCTGGCGACCGCCGCGGCCATGGCCAACGGCGACATGCAGGCCAAGTACGACGCCCGCAACCCGGCGGCGTTGAAGCGCCTGGTGCAGGCCGGTGCCCAGCTCCATCCCTATCCGGCGGAAGTGATGGATGCCGCCTACAAGGCCTCGAACGAGCTCTACGCCGAGATCTCCAAGGACAACGCCGACTTCAAGAAGGTCCACGATGCGATGATGGCCTTCCGCGGCGATCAGTATCTGTGGTGGCAGATCGCCGAGTTCGGCTACGACGCCTACATGATCCGCGCCCGTTCGCGCGGCTGATCGACGAACGCCGGCACCGACCGACGAGGAGAGGCCCGGGGAGCGATCCCCGGGCCTCTTCGCGTATCCGCAGCGCTCGATCGCCCGGTCCCGTCGGACGCGCGCCCCGTGGAGCCTCGAAACGAAGAAGGGGAGCCGGCGGGCTCCCCTTCGCGTCGTGTCGATCGAGCGTCGTCCTCAGAACTTCGGCGGCGCGCCGAGGTCGAGTCCGGGAATGTCGATCTGCGGGATCTTGTCGAGTTGTTCGAGGGCCTTCTTCTGCTCCTCGACGTTCACCTTCTCCTTGGCGCCGATGACCATGCCCGGCGTGGTCATCACCAGCGTCACCATGATCAGCTGGATCACCACGAAGGGCACCGCGCCCCAGTAGATCTCCGAGGTCTTCACCGGTGCCATGGTCTTGCCGGTCACCTTGTCCTTGTAGGGGTTGCGCGGCGCGACCGAGCGCAGGAAGAACAGGGCGAAGCCGAAGGGCGGGTGCATGAACGACGTCTGCATGTTGACGCCGAGCATGACGCCGAACCAGATGATCATCGTCTTGGCGATGTCTTCCGGCGAGGTCAGGTTGAAGGAATGCGCGATGGCCAGCGCCGCCGCGTCGGTCTTGAAGATGAACTCCGCCGCCGGCTTGATCAGCGGGATGATGATGAACGCCAGCTCGAAGAAGTCGAGGAAGAAGGCGAGCAGGAACACCGCCAGATTGACGATGATCAGGAAGCCGTAGAGGCCGCCCGGCAGCGAACGCAGCAGTTCCTCGACCCAGACGTGGCCGTTGACACCGTAGAAGGTCAGCGAGAAGACGCGCGCGCCGACCAGGATGAAGACGACGAAGGCCGAGAGCTTGGCGGTCGATTCGGTCGCCTGACGGACGATGGTGAAGTTGAAGCGGCTCGGATCCTTGTCGATCGTCCGTTTCAGCCAGGCGAGCAGCATCGCGCCCGAGGCGCCCATGGCACCGCCTTCGGTCGGCGTCGCGACGCCGATGAAGATGGTTCCGAGCACCAGGAAGATCAGCGCCAACGGCGGCACCATGACGAAGGTCACCTGTTGGGCGATCTTCGACAGGAAGCGGATGCCGAGGAAGCGGTCGGTCAGCCAGTTCACGCAGGCGATGGCGAAGGAGAAGGTGACGCCCACCGACATCGCCAGGATGACGAAGTCGGCGCCGCCCTTGACGTTGGTCCGGCTCATCACCCACCAACCGACGATGCCCGACACCGCCACCAGGAAGGCGAGCGAGAGGATGCCGCGGTTCTCGTCACCGCTCATCAGCACCCGCACCAGCTTGACCAGGAAAGCGAGGCCGGCGAGCGCCACGAGGCCCAGCAGCACGGCGAACAGGATCTCGTTGAACCCGCCGGAACCGGCCGCCGCGATCGTGTTGCGGAAATGCGGGACGAAGCCGACCGTTGCCACGGCCAGACCGGCGAGCAGCAGGGCGGCGTTGATGCGGGCGAGCCGCGTCGCCGCGATCGGGTTGGTCTCCTTGAAACCGATCGCCTCCGGCGGCAGACCCGGCGCCGCCTTGGGGAAGACGATGGTGACGAGGAAGACGTAGAGCGCATAGAGCGAAGCGAGCACGATGCCGGGGACGAAGGCACCTTCGTACATCGCACCGACGTCGGCGCCGAGCTGGTCGGCCATGACGATCAGCACCAGCGACGGCGGGATGATCTGGGCGAGCGTGCCCGACGCCGCGATGACGCCCGAGGCGAGCCGCCGGTCGTAGCCGTAGCGCAGCATGATCGGCAGCGAGATCAGGCCCATCGAGATCACCGAGGCGGCGACCACGCCGGTGGTGGCGGCGAGCAGCGCGCCGACGAAGATCACCGCATAGGCGAGACCGCCGCGCACCGTGCCGAACAACTGGCCGATGGTGTCGAGCAGATCCTCCGCCATGCCCGAGCGTTCCAGTACCAACCCCATGAAGGTGAAGAAGGGAATGGCGAGCAGGACGTCGTTGTTCATGACGCCGTAGATGCGCTCGGGGATGGTCTGCAGCAGCACCCAGTCGAGGTGGATGTTGCCGTTCGAGAACGGCGCCAACTCGACACCGACGACGAAGAAGAACAGGCCGCATCCGGCGAGCGAGAAGGCGACGGGGTAGCCGAGGAGCAGGAACACCACCAGCGATGCGAACATGATCGGGGCGATGTTGTGGGCGATGAACACAGCCATGAGGTCGGTCCGAGCAGAAGAGGAGCAGTCCGGCCCGCACCCTCGCAGAGGGGGACCGGCGGGGCGGGGTCGTCAGTGGGCGGGCTTCTCGCCGGGGGCGTCGGCGCTGGCGAGAAGCCGTTCGGCTTCCGCTTCGGCCGCCGCGTGATGGCCGCCGGCGGCGTGTGCATCCTCGATGAGGCCCTGCATCACCCCGATCCGCTTGATCAGCTCGGAGACGCCTTGGACGAAGAGAAGCACGAACCCGGCCAGCACCAGGAACTTCGCCGGCCACTGCGGCAGACCGCCGGCCGAGAACGACTGCTCGTTCGCCCGATAGGAGGAGAGAAAGAAGGGCAGCGCCGTCCACACGATCACCGCCGCCATCGGCAGCAGGAAGAAGATGTGGCCGATCAGCTCGATCACGTTGCGGGTCGTCTTGGCGAGCGTCGTGTTGACGATGTCGATGCGGATGTGCTCGTTCGCCTGCAACGTCCACGAGGCGCAGAACAGGAACACCGCGCCGAACAACATCCACTGCGCCTCGAGCCAGGCGTTCGACGACATGTCGAAGATCTTGCGGATGATGGCGTTGACGGTCGAGATGATGATCGCGGCGAGAATGGCCCAGGCGGCGATCCGGCCGAACCGAACGGTGAACGCATCGACCGCTCGCGAAAATGCTAGAAGGGCGTTCAAGCTGACATCCTCCCCGAGACGAGCTTTCTGCGGACCAGACTTATAGACTGGTCAGAAGATTTATCCAGACGTCCCGGCCTCCACCGATGCCGCTCGCCGACGATTTGTTCGCCTGGGTTTCGAGCCGGTCCCGCGTGGATCTCCCCCCGAGATGTCCCTGATTTCCCCTATATCAAGCATGGAACGAAAGTCCTAGCCGAGATCGGTCGAAACCCGCGCTCCCCCCCGGAAACCCGGCCGTTCGCGCGACCGGGCGGTTCCATCGGAGCGGTGAGCGGCGCATCGGGGTTCAGGTGAGTTCGTCGACGTGATATTCAGGCCCGTTCGTCGGCGACTCCCGCCCGCCGATCGCGAGGTACGTGACGTGAACGGAATGACCATCGACCAACCGATCTTCTGGATTTCGGTCGTCAAACTGATCTGGATCGACATTCTGCTGTCCGGCGACAACGCCGTGGTGATCGCGCTCGCCTGCCGGTCGCTGCCGGAGCGCACCCGCCGCATCGGCATCATCGCCGGCGCCGGCGCGGCGGTCGCGCTGCGCATCGGCTTCGCTGCGATCGTCACCGTCCTGATGGGGCTTCCCTATCTCCATGCCGTCGGTGCCGTGCTGTTGCTGTGGATCGCGATCCAACTGGTCGGCCCGGGTGAGGACGAGGCACACGGGACGACCGCCGGCGAGACGTTGTGGCACGCGGTACGCATCATCGTCGTCGCCGACGCGGTGATGAGCCTCGACAACGTCGTCGCCATCGCCGCCGCCGCCCGCGGCTCCGTCGGTCTGATCGCCTTCGGCCTGATCCTGTCGATTCCGCTGGTCGTCGCCGGATCGACGCTGGTGATGCGGCTGCTCGACCGCTTCCCCTGGCTGGTGTGGGCCGGCGGCGGCCTGCTCGGCTGGATCGCCGGTGAACTCCTCGCCGAGGAACCGCTGCTGCGCGAATTCCTACCGGTCGACCACGGTCTCGCCGGCCATCTCCTGCCGCTTCTCGGGGTGGCGGTCGTACTCGCCACCGGCCGGCTGCTGCACGCCCGCGTCCCGCCGAACGAGGCCCGCGAGATCGCCGTCGCGCCGCCCGCCGACCTCGTCGGTCACGCGTCCGATGCCGAGCGGGCCGATCGCTCTCGGTGAAAGGCGTAGAGGCCGGTCGCCACCACGATCGACGCGCCGACCAGCGTCGGCGTGTCGGGATATTGACCGAAGACCAACACGCCGGTGAGGAACGACCATACCAGCAGCGTGTAGCGGAACGGTGCGATCGCCGAGGTCTCGGCGAGGCGGGTGGCGAGAAGCAGGCCGACATAACCGGCGAGCAGCGCCACGGCATTGGCCACCACCAGGCCGCCGAGGAACGGGTCCGGTACGACCCATTCCACCCGGCGGCCGACGAGATGCTCGAACGGCCAGACGCCGACGCCGAGCACCGTCACGGTGACGGCGGTGACGAAGGTGACGAGCGATGCCGGCGCGCTCGCCGGCAGCCGCGCCGTGGCGATGTCGCGCACCGCGACGAAGCCGACCGAGATCAGCACCGCGATCGACCAGGCGTCGAAGCCCTCGAGGCCCGGCCGGACGATGATCATCACCCCGACGAGGCCGACGGCGATCGCCGCCCAGCGCCGCGGACCGACCTTCTCGCCGAGGAAGACGGCGGCGCTCGCGGTCATCGCGAGCGGCGTCGCCTGGAACACCGCGGTGACGTTGGCGATCGGCATGTGGACCAGCGCCACGAGATAGAACAGCGTCGCCCCGATCTCACCGACGAGCCGCACCGCCATCCGTGGCTCGATCATGCCGCGCCATTCGCGCCAGTCGCCGCTCCACGCCACCACCACACCGACCAACACCGACGCGATCGCCCCGCGCAGGAAGATCGCCTCGCCGAGCGGCAGCGTCTGAGTGACGTATTTCATCAACGTGTCGGAGCTGATGAAGGAGAACATCGCGACGTTCATCGCGACGATGCCGCGCGAGTTGTCCCGGGGGGAGGGCATGGGAAATCCGGTGAGTGGGGAAACGAACCGATTGAACCCCGAATAGCCGATCGCCGCACTCGCCACCATTCACGGCCACGCGACCCGGATGCGCGCCCCGCGCCGGGCTCCCTTTCGGATCTCGGATCAGCCGCCGGTGGTGCTCATGTGGCGCAGGATCGACGGTCCGGCGCCGGAACGCTCGATGACGAAGTCGTGGCCTTTGGGCTTGCGGTCGATCGCCGCCTCGATCGCCCGGTCGATCGCCTCGTCGCCATCGCTCTCGCGCAGCACCTTGCGCAGGTCGGCGGCGTCGTTCTGGCCGAGGCACATGTAGAGGGTGCCGGTGCACGTGAGGCGGACGCGATTGCAGCTCTCACAGAAATTGTGGGTCATCGGCGTGATGAAGCCGAGCCGCCCGCCGGTCTCCTCGACCCGCACGTAACGCGCCGGTCCACCGGAGCGGTGGTCGATGTCGGCGAGGGTGAAACGCGTCTCGAGGTCGGTGCGCACCCGGCTGAGCGGCAGATACTGGTCGACCCGGTCGCCGCCGATCTCACCGAGCGGCATGGTCTCGATCAGCGTCAGGTCCATACCGCGAGCATGAGCGAAGCGCAGGATCGCATCGATCTCGCCCTCGTTGAAGTCCTTCACCGCCACCGTGTTGAGTTTGACCGCGAGCCCGGCCTCGAGCGCCGCGTCGATGCCGGCGAGGACGGGGGCGATCTCGCCCCAGCGGGTGATGCGGCGGAACTTCTCGGCGTCGAGTGTGTCGAGCGACACGTTGATGCGCCGGATGCCGGCGCGTGCGAGGTCGTCGGCGTGCTTGGCGAGCTGCGAGCCGTTGGTGGTCAGCGTCAGTTCGTCGAGCCCGGACCCGAGATGGCGGGCGAGCGACCCGATCAGCGTCATCACCCCCTTGCGCACCAGCGGTTCGCCACCGGTGAGCCGGATCTTGCGGGTGCCGAGCCGCACGAAGGCGCTGCACAACCGGTCGAGCTCCTCGAGGCTGAGCACGTCCTTCTTGGGCAGGAAGGTCATGTCCTCCGACATGCAGTAGTGGCAGCGGAAGTCGCAGCGATCGGTGACCGAGACGCGCAGGTAGCTGATCCCCCGCCCGTAGGGGTCGACCAGCCGCGACCGTCCGTCCTCGCCCACGATGAATGCCATGTCCCACTCCACCCGCGGCGCCGCCCGCCGTCGGGGTGAACCATATGTCGCGGCACGGCGTCGTCAACCGGGGCGCACCGAGACTTGCGTATCTCCGATGCCCGACCTATGTCCCGCAGAACCCGACGTAGCCCGGAGATGAGCCGCGATGACCACCCCGACCGTCCGCCCGACCGAGATCCGTCTGACCAAGGACCGGCGGACCCTGATCGTCTCCTTCGAGGGGGGCGAACGTCACGAACTCCCGGCCGAATACCTGCGCGTCCTCAGCCCGTCGGCCGAGGTCCAGGGTCATTCGCCCTCCGAACGCAAGACGGTGGGCGGCAAGCGCGACGTCGAGATCATCGGGATCGAACCGGTCGGCAACTACGCCGTCCGCCTGAAGTTCGACGACCTCCACGACACCGGCCTCTACACCTGGCCGCATCTCGCCGAACTCGGCCGCGACCACGACACGCTGTGGACGCGCTATCTCGGCGAACTCGCCGCCAAGGGGCTGAAGCGCGAGAAGTGAGCCACCGGCTCCGCGAGCGCTCCGGGCGGTCCGCTCCTGAAACGCCGAAGGCCGGAGGTCGCCCTCCGGCCTTCGCGTCACACGGCTCGTGGCCGGTTCAGTTGATCACCACCACCCGGGCGCCGACCTTGACGCGCTCGTAGAGGTCGGTGACGTCGTCGTTGGTCATGCGGAAGCAGCCCGACGACACCGCCTGACCGATGGTCCAGGGCTCGTTGGAGCCATGGATGCGGTAGAAGGTCGAGCCGATGTACATGGCGCGGGCGCCGAGCGGGTTCTCCGGGCCACCCGGCATGTAAGCCGGCAGGTGCGGCTGGCGGCGGCGCATCTGCGGCGGCGGGGTCCAGCCCGGCCATTCCGCCTTGCGGGTCACCGAATGGGCTCCGGCCCAGGCGAAGCCGGGACGGCCGACGCCGATGCCGTACTTGAGCGCCTTGCCGTCGCCGAGCACCAGATAGAGCCGGCGTTCGGCGGTGTTCACCACGATGGTGCCGGCACCGTACTTCTCGGAGAACGACACCACCTCACGCGGGATCGGCGTGTAGGACGGGCCACTGGAGAAGAAGCCGCGCGAGCCCGGGCCTTCCACCAGATTGCCCATGGCATCGTAGCGGGGCTGAACCCCGGGATTGTATTCTGCGCCGGCCTGCATCGGGAGGGCGACCACCCCGATCGCCACGGCCGCCGCCACAAGCATCGTCCTGCTCATGCCGTCCTCTTCGATCTTCAGAAGCTGAGATAGGTTCGTCGTCCGGGTGAACGACGTCACGCCGAAACTCGCCGCCATAATGGCGGTCCGGACGCGCCCGAACAAGTCGCGGCGGTGCCGAGCCGGCCGTCGATCACCTGTCGCTGCGTGATTTCGCCGACCCTGTGTTCCCCCTGCAACGCCTCGCCCCTCCGGTGGAGACCCGGACGGCCGCGGAAGCCCGGCCGATTCGGTGCGGTCGCGTTAAGCAAAGCCTAATGAAGATCAACGAAGATCGGCGGATCGACCATGATCCGGCAGGTACACCCCGTCGGGCGCGAGGGACGCCGATGGCTCTCGACTCGAAACATCTCGATCTACTTGCGCGCGACGCGAGTACCCCCGGGCGCGGACGACTGCTCGGCGATCTGACGCGCCTGATTCTGGTCGAGCGTGACGCCGACGAGACCGAACTCGAAATCTTCTTCGACATCGTCCGCGCCATCCTGTCGACCGCCGCAGCGAGCGACCGCCGCGAATTCGCCGAGGTCGCCGCCGGCCACCGCAAGATGCCGCACGACGTCATCCTGGTGCTCGCCGAGGACGAGATTCGCGTCGCCGAACCGGTGCTGCAGCGATCCGTCGACCTGACCGACCTCGACCTGATCGCCCTCGCCGAGACCAAGGGCGACGACCACCGTCTGGCGATCGCGGCACGCGTCAGCCTCTCGGGCGCGGTCACCGAGGTACTGGTCCGCCACGGCTCGGACGCCGTTCTGCATCGTCTGGGGAACAACCCCGGTGCCGAGTTCAGCGAAGACACGGTTCGCGAACTGCAGCATCGCGCCGAGCGCGATGAAGAGCTCTTCCGCATCCTGATCGAGCGTCCCGATCTCGCCGACGTGTTGGCGCGCTGCATGCGCGACACCCTGCGTCGCATCGTCGAGAAGTCGCGCTCCAGCCACGAGACCGCCGTCGCCGCCGCGCGGTCCGGTAGAGCCTCGGGTCCGAAGATCATCGACGTGTCGACCCAGGCCGAAACCGCCGCCACACCGCCGCCGAAGGTATCACTGGCCGAGCGCCCCGACGTCGCCCGTCTCGTCGCCCGCATCCGCGCCGACGCAGCGGCCCTCGACGCTGCGGTGGTCGAACTCGCCGACGCCGATCATCACGCCGACCTCGCCTGCCTCCTCGGCGAGATCGCCGGTATCGACGAGAGCCAGGTGTTGCGGGTTCTGGTCCGCGCCGACAGTGTCGGCATCGCCACCGTCGCCCGCGGCCTCGGTGTCGGTGACGCCGCCTATGCCCGCATCGTCGAACTGCGCCAGCGTCGCCTCAAGTTCTCCACCGGCCAGGCGCGTTTCGAGCGCGAACACTACGGCCGTGTCGACGCCGCCGAAGCCAAGGCCACCATCACCCAACACGGCGGCCGCCGCGCCCGGGCGTGACCGCCCCGCTCCGAAACGAAGACCCCCGCGCCGAGCGATCGACGCGGGGGGCGTGTCTTCGATGACGACGCTTCTCCACCCTCCGCCGAGGATCGGTTCTTCGAAGACGTCGCATCGGCCCTGGTCGACCGTCGCCGACACGGGCATCTGGAACGAGGGGTCGGCGCCCGGCCTCAGCCCAGGTTCAACTCCTTGAAGAAGTCGTTGCCCTTGTCGTCGCAGACGATGAAGGCGGGGAAGTCGACGACGTCGATCTTCCAGATCGCCTCCATGCCGAGCTCCGGATACTCGACGCATTCGACCTTCTTGATACAGTCCTGGGCGAGACGCGCCGCCGGGCCGCCGATCGAGCCGAGGTAGAAGCCGCCGTACTTCTGGCAGGCGTCGCGCACCGCCGCCGAGCGATTGCCCTTGGCGAGCATCACCATCGAGCCGCCGAACGACTGGAACTGGTCGACATAGCTGTCCATGCGGCCGGCGGTGGTCGGCCCGAACGAGCCCGAGGCCATGCCCTCCGGCGTCTTGGCCGGACCGGCGTAGTAGATCGGGTGGTTCTTGAAGTACTCCGGCATCCCTTCGCCGCGCTCCAGCCGCTCGCGGATCTTGGCGTGGGCGAGATCGCGGGCGACGATCAGCGAACCGGTCAGCGACAGCCGGGTCTTGATCGGATACTTGGTGAGTTCGGCGAGCTGTTCGGCCATCGGCCGGTTCAGGTCGATCTTCACCACCTTGTCGTCGAGATGGTCGTCGGTGATCTCCGGCAGGTACTGCGCCGGATCGTGCTCGAGCGCCTCGATGTAGACGCCGTCCCTGGTGATCTTGCCGAGGCACTGACGGTCGGCCGAGCACGACACCCCCATGCCGATCGGCAGCGACGCCCCGTGGCGCGGCAGGCGGATGACGCGCACGTCGTGGCAGAAGTACTTGCCGCCGAACTGCGCCCCGACGCCCGAGGCCTGAGTCAGATTCAGCACCTTCTCTTCCATGTCGAGATCACGGAAGGCGTGGCCGAGTTCGGTGCCCTGGGTGGGCAGTCCGTCGAGATAGCGCGCCGAGGCGAGCTTGACCGTCTTCAGGTTCAACTCGGCCGAGGTGCCGCCGATGACGATGGCGAGGTGATAGGGCGGACAGGCGGCGGTGCCCAGCGTCAGGATCTTCTCCTTGATGAAGGCGAGCATCCGGTCTTCGGTCAGCATCGAGGGCGTCTGCTGGAAGAGATAGGTCTTGTTGGCCGAGCCGCCGCCCTTGGCCATGAACAGGAACTTGTAGGCGTCCTCGCCCTCTTCGTAGATGTCGATCTGCGCCGGGAGATTGTTCCGCGTGTTCTTCTCCTCGAACATGGTGATCGGGGCGAGCTGCGAATAGCGCAGGTTGCGGCGGAAGTAGGCGTCGCGCACGCCCTCCGCCAACGCCCGCTCGTCACCGCCCTTGGTGAACACCCGCCGGCCCTTCTTGGCGCTGACGATGGCGGTGCCGGTGTCCTGGCACATCGGCAGCACGCCGCCCGCGGCGATCGAGGCGTTCTTGAGGAGGTCGAGAGCGACGAACTTGTCGTTCTCGGTCGCCTCCGGATCCTTCAGGATCTTGGCGAGCTGCGCGAGATGACCGGGTCGCAGATAGTGGTTGATCTCTCCCATCGCCGCTTCCGAGAGGAGGCGCAGCGCCTCCGGCTCGACCACCAGCATCTCCTCGCCGAGGAAGCTCTCGACCTTGACGTGATCGGCGGTGAGCTTGCGCCACGGGGTCGTGTCTTTGCCGAGCGGGAACATCTCGGAGTACTGGAACGCCGGTGTCTCGGTGGTCATCGGAGCGGTTCTCCCGGAAGGTGCGGATGGCGCGCGGGTCTGCGGCCGAACGCCGCGACGGTCGCCCGCGTTCTAGACCCGTTGTGTCGTCGCGCCAAGGCGGCGATTGGTCGGAGGAGGGGAGAGAAACGAAGAGGCGGCCCCGAGGCCGCCTCCAGATCGAAGTTCGAGGGAGCACGACGTCCGTCGCGGTCACGGCGACAGATAGGCGCCGTGTACCCATCCGGTGTCGACCGGCTCACCGGCGGCATCGAGCACCGATACGCTCAGCCACAGCCCGTTCTGTTCCAGTGGACGCACCACCGTGCCCTGCGGCAGAAGTCGGATGGTGTCGAAGGCCGTCCCCGGACCTCTACGGAGATTGAGGCCGCTCACCGGCATCACGGTACGTGTCACGTCGCCGTCGCCGGCGCGGTCGCCGAAGACTTCGTAGCGCAGGCGCGCCATGTTGAAGGCGGGACCGGGATCCCACTTGCGCGTCGGGGCGACATCGTCGTGGCCGACGATCTCGTCGATGCCGTAGGTCGCGACGAGCCTCTGGACGATCTCGACCAGCGCCGCGAACTGGATTTCCGGATACGGCTCCCACCCGATCGGCTGCGCGCCGCCGTGCGGATTGCCGTTCTTGTGGACGCCCATGAACGGATTGGCGATGCGGACTCCGGCTTCGCTGTACCAGCCGTCGGCATAGGGGTAGAGGTCGCCCCAGTTCGCGAGTTCGATACCGAAGGCGTGTTGGTTGAGACCGCTGAGATCTCGCCACGACGACCGGCCGGCATGATTGGCGGCGGTATCGAAATCGACACACTGGATGACCGAACCGTCACGATCGATCACCAGATGGGCGGATGACTTCGCCGTGTTGTCCGGGGCGCGGAACCACTCCGCGCTGCTCCGGCCGGAACTGCCGCCGGTGAAATGCACGACGAGAATCTTCGGGGTGCGGGCGAACGGACCACTGTCGTATCGAGCCTTCACGGCCTCGACCGAGCGGCCGTCCCGCCAGAGGTGATGATTACGAATGGAGAATGCCATGGTCCGGTTCCTCGCGAGGACATGAGCCCATACGAAGATAGCGCGACGCCGTGGCGAAAACTACCGGTGATATATCTATAGGTAATACACGCGTATTACGCGTCTGCCCGGCGGCGCATCCTGCCCGTCCGAGGTGTGATCGATCGGGCCGCCACCGCGATCACCCGCCGCCGGTGATCGCGCCTTCCCACCTGTCGAGGAAAGCCTCGGCCGAGAGCGTCCGGAAGTCGGGTATGGCACGGCGCAGGTCGCGGTGCGACCAGTCCCACCAGGCGAGCCGGTCGAGCCGCGCCGCTATTTCTTCCGAAAAGCGTCGGCGGATCACCCGCGCCGGATTGCCGGCGACGATGGTGTAGGGCGCCACATCCTTGGTCACCACCGCGCCGGCACCGACGATCGCGCCGTTGCCGATCGTCCTCCCCGGCAACACGATCGCGGCGCGGCCGATCCACACGTCGTGACCGACCGTGACCCGTTGCGCCCGCCGCTTTTCGAACTCCTCCACCTCGTCGTCGACGTCTTCGAAATACTGCCACGAGCGATAGGTGAAGTGCGCCTGTGCGGCACGCTCCATCGGGTGGTTGGCCGGGTTGAGGCCGGCCAGCGCTCCGATCGAGACGAACTTGCCGATGTCGGAATAGACGATCTCGCAGTCGTTGACGGCGTAGGAGTAGTCACCCAGGACGCTCTCGATCACCGTCGTGCGGGCCCCCACCTTGCAGTACTTGCCGAAGCGGCTGTCGCGCGTGACCGAGGTCTCGTGCACCAGCGGCTTCGCCCCGAGCCGCTTCTTGCGCAGGTGAGGAGGAAGTCTCTCGTCGCCGTGCGCCGCACTGCGCGAAGAGTGTTCACTGGAATTCATGTTGTGAATGCCATTTCTTGCTGCGAGGGGGTGCCGGATACGCGTCGCCCTACGGAAGAATGCGTTCCGTAGGGTTGCGAGGTCGCCGCTTTCTTGGCGCTACCGCGACGAATTGTCGAGATCCATCGGTTGCGAAACCGCCGCACTCGGGGCATCAGGAGGGCGTCGCCGGTTCGATCGCCCGTCCACCCCGAGCGCGGCGCGAGCACCCGCGACTTCCGTCTCCTGGAGACGGTGCCGATTTCGAACGAGGACGATATCCCATGAAGAACGAGAGCCTGTGGTCCTTCCTCGAGAAGTGGGCCGGCCGCGACCGCCTGCGCCGCGACATCGCCGCCACCGTCCATGCTCTGGCCGACGCCGGGCGCGACATCGCCGCGCTCGTCTCCGACGGCCCGCTCGCCGGTGAACTCGCCGCCGCGACCTCCGAGAACATCCAGGGCGAAGTGCAGAAGTTCCTCGATGTTCATTCCAATGATCTGCTGATCGAGGCCTGCAAGCGCGCGCCGGTCGCCGCCATCGCCTCGGAAGAACTCGACCACCCGATCGCCATCTATGACGACGGCACCGTGCTGGTGGCGGTCGACCCGCTCGACGGTTCGTCGAACATCGACACCAACGTGTCGATCGGCACCATCTTCTCGATCCTGCCGGCCCCCGACCACGTCGACGCCTCCACCCACGACGCCTTCCTGCAGAAGGGCCGCGACCAGCTCGCCGCCGGTTACATCCTCTACGGGCCGCAGACGACGCTGGTGATGACGGTGGGTGAGGGCACGCAGATGTTCACCCTCGACCGCCGCCGCGGCACCTTCATCCTCACCGACCGAGCGATGACCATTCCCGAGAAGACCCGGGAATTCGCCATCAACTCGTCGAACCAGCGCCATTGGAACGAGCCGACCAAGCGCTACATCGAGGAGTGCATCCACGGTAAGGAGGGCGCTCGCGGCGAGGACACCAACATGCGTTGGGTCGGCTCGCTGGTGGCCGACGGCCACCGCATCCTGGTGCGTGGCGGCGTCTATCTCTACCCGGCCGACAAGCGCAAAGGCTACCAGGAGGGGCGGCTGCGCCTCGTCTACGAGTCGAATCCGATCGGCTGGGTGGTCGAGCAGGCCGGCGGCGCGGTGTCGACCGGCAACGAGAATCTCCTCGATCTCGAACCCCGCGTCCTGCACCAGCGCATCCCGCTCGTCTTCGGCTCCAAGCACGAGGTCGAGCGCATCGAGAGCCACCACATCCTCGACGAGGACGAGGAGGACGTCGCGGCGGAGTGAGTCCGGCGACCGCGGGTCGACAGGCACTTCGATCGCGAGCGGTCCCCCCCTCCGTCGAACGGCTCCATCGCAGGCGAGGCGAAACGACGCGCGACCGCTCCGGTCGCGCGTTTTTCCGTCTTTACCGTTGACATTCGGGTTCCGGTCTGGCGTTGGACCCACTCCGGTCGCGAGGTCCGCGGCCGTCCGTGTGACTGCGTGAGCCGGCTCCCGAGGGACGAGCCGGCGAGGGGGAGAGCCGAGATGACCGTGTTGCCGACCGATGGCCTGACCTGGAAGGTCTCCGCCGCGATCCGCGCCCTGGCGATGGACGCCGTCGAGAAGGCCAAGTCCGGCCACCCCGGCGCGCCGATGGGCATGGCCGACATCGCCGCGGTGCTGTGGCTGAATCATCTGCGCTTCGACCCGAAGAAGCCGAATTGGCCGGATCGCGATCGCTTCGTGCTGTCGAACGGCCACGGCTCGATGCTGGTCTACGCGCTCCTGCACCTGACCGGCTTCGATCTGACGATCGACGACCTGAAGTCGTTCCGCCAGCTCCATTCCAAGACCCCGGGCCACCCCGAATACGGCTACACCCCCGGCGTCGAGACCACCACCGGCCCGCTCGGCCAGGGCATCGCCAACGCCGTCGGCATGGCCATCGCCGAGCGCACCCTCGCCGCGCAGTTCAACCGCCCCGGCCACGACATCGTCGATCACCGCACCTGGGTCTTCGTCGGCGACGGCTGCCTGATGGAGGGCGTTTCCCACGAGGCCTCGTCGCTCGCCGGTACCCTGGGCCTCGGCAAGCTCAAGGTGATCTGGGACGACAACGGCATCTCGATCGACGGCAAGGTCGGCGAGTGGTTCGGCGAGGACGTCTGCGCCCGCTACGAGGCCTACGGCTGGCATGTCGTCCGCGCCGTCGACGGCCACGACCCGCAGGCGATCGACGCGGCGCTGAAGGCGGCCGCCGCGGTCACCGACAAGCCGGTGTTGATCCAGGCGAAGACGGTGATCGGCAAGGGCGCGCCCAAGAAGCAGGGCACCGAGGGCTGCCACGGTGCCCCGCTCGGTGCGGACGAGATCGATGGCGTGCGCGCCGCCATGAGCTGGGGCCATGCGCCCTTCGACATTCCCGACGACGTCTATGCCGCCTGGGACCGCACCACCCGCGGTGGCGAGCTCTCGGGCAACTGGGAGAGCCGTTTCGAGGCCTATGCGGCGGCCCATCCCGAACTCGCCACCGAGTTCACCCGCCGCATCGGCCACGACCTTCCGGCCGATTTCGCCGCCTTCGCCGCCTCCACCATCGCCGAGGTCGCGGCCGAGGGCGAAACCATCGCCACCCGCAAGGCGTCGCAGAACGCCCTCAACCTGCTGGCGCCGAAACTGCCCGAATTCCTCGGTGGTTCCGCCGACCTCACCCATTCGAACCTGACCAACTACAAGGGGCAGACCCCGATCACCCGGAACCCGGCCGGCGATGCCGTGCTCTACGGCGTGCGCGAGTTCGGCATGACCGCGATCGCCAACGGCGCGGCGCTGCACGGTGGCTTCCTGCCCTATGTCGCGACCTTCCTGGTCTTCTCCGACTACGCCCGCAACGGCGTACGCATGTCGGCGCTGATGAAGCAGAAGGTGGTGCACGTCTACACCCACGACAGTATCGGCCTCGGCGAGGACGGCCCGACCCATCAGCCGGTCGAGCATGCCGAGAGCCTGCGCGTCATCCCGAATCTCGACGTCTGGCGTCCCTGCGACGCCGTCGAGACGCAGGCCGCCTGGGTTTCCGCCGTCAGCCGCACCGACGGTCCCTCCGCGCTCCTGCTGTCGCGCCAGAACCTGCCCCATCAACCGCGCAGCGACGCGCAGATCGCCGAGATCGCCTCGGGCGGCTACGTCCTGGTCGACACCCCGGCGCCGCAGGCGGTGATCGTCGCCACCGGCTCGGAGGTGGCGCTCGCCGTCGCCGCGGCGAAGGTGCTCGGCGAGGCGGGCGTACCGGTGCGTGTCGTCTCCATGCCCTGCGTCGAGGCCTTCGAGCGCCGGCCGAAGGCCGACCGTGACGCCGTGCTGCCGAACCTGCCGACGGTGGTGGTCGAGGCCGGCACGACCCGCGGCTGGTGGAAGATCGCCGGACGCGACGGCGCGGTGATCGGCATCGACCGCTTCGGCGAGAGCGCCCCGGAGAAGACCCTGTGGCCGCTCTTCGGCTTCACCGTCGACGACGTGGTGGCCACGGTGAAGAGCGTCCACGGCTGATCCGCAGGGTCGTCGCATCGAATGGTCCGACCGCCGCGGCCGACCTCCGCGGCGGTTTTGCCATTTTCGAGCCGTCCACGGGTCCGTGAAGCCCACGATGCCCGAAGGATCGGCTTGAACGGAAGCGCCGGCGGGCTTAACCAGTCCGACGTCGATCGTCTCATCCATCGCCCGACGATCGCGCCGAATTCGAGGAGAGTCCGATGTCGCTCGTATCCATGCGCCAGTTGCTCGACCACGCCGCCGAGAACGGCTACG
>ERZ1645192.1148-NODE-1148-length-22249-cov-6.441741_pt1 | contig 22249 bp, 11 predicted proteins | sample MGYA00575354_ERZ1645192 | MGnify/ENA primary metagenome ERZ1645192 (study PRJEB40844, sample SAMN11349763) | freshwater sediment metagenome | isolation source: river sediment | host: Sediment | place: India: Faizupur Khadar , New Delhi | collected 2017-02-21 ... | reverse complement strand
CCCTACGACTCCTGCGCGACGAACTCCGTGTGGCCTGTGAGCAAAGCCGCTGTGCCGCGCTGGTCAGGGACGTCCGCGCACGACTAGCGAACTCACAATGACCGCCAAACGCCTCGTTCTCAGAGCATTGCGCACCCACCAGGCACGCAGTGTCCCTACGTATTGCTTCTTCCTCCCCGGTGAGCAGATCGTCCGGATCGCCGACATCACGCGTATGCGGCGCGAAGGAGACGCAACGCTCCAAGGCTTCCAGCGCAACGAGATAAGAAGCCACGTGAACGCGATCGTCGATTACCTGGACCAGGGAGATGTCCTGTTTCCGAATGCCATCATTCTCGCCCTGAACGATGCGGTGGAGTTCAGACAAGCCCGCGGGCGTGAACCGACTGGCTCCCTGGGCACCGCAGACATTGGCACGCTAACCATTCCGCTGGACGCCGAAGGAAAGGCGGCGGCATGGATCGTTGACGGCCAACAGCGCTCCCTTGCCCTATCCCGTACCCGAAACAAGAAGATCCCCGTCCCCGTCGTCGCCTTTATCGCCCCCGACCTACGGACGCAACGCGAACAGTTCATTCTCGTCAACAAGGCGCGGCCGCTACCCACCCGCCTCATCAACGAACTGCTCCCCGATGTGGATACCTATCTTCCAAGGGACCTCGCCATCAGGAAGATCCCGAGCGAGCTCTGCAACCTTCTAAATCGCGACCCCACCTCCCCCTTCCACAAACTCATCCGGCGCATGGCTGACACCGGAGGCGACAAACACCACGTTGTCGACACAGCCATCATCGAAATCCTCAAGCGAAGCATCAACACTCCCCTTGGCGCGCTTTCCCAGTATAAGGGCATGGGGTCTGAACCCTCTGACATAGATGGCATGTACAAGATGCTCCTCCTTTACTGGACCGCCGTCCGTGACGTGTTCCCCGAGGCGTGGGGCCGTTCCCCAAGCGCGAGTCGCCTGATGCACTCTGCTGGGCTGAAGGCGATGGGTGTACTCATGGACCGCATTATGGCTCGGGCCTACAACCAGCCCGACCCCTCCGCCGAGGTCCGCTCCTCCCTTCTGGCCATCGCGCCTCACTGTCGCTGGACGGAGGGCGTATGGGACGCCCTAGGCCTCCCGTGGAACGGCCTGCAGAGCGTCCCGAAGCACATACGCGCCCTCGCCGACCTCCTGGTACGCCTCGACTACGAAGCCACTAGGCGCCGGGCCAAGTGAAGTTCATCTACGCCGACAGCCTCGATTTTGTCGACCCCGAGTACGACTTCCAGGCCGACGCTACCCGGGCGGGTCGGGATGCCTATTGGGGCGATGCCTACGCCCATGAACTCCTGGGCTATGCCCCCTATGACGGAATTCTTGTCTCGCGGGCCATCGTCGGAGACCATCGCCTGCGCGGCAAGTACACCGATACCCAGGCCATGCGCTTCCGCCGCGTCGGCGCCCGCAAGTTCCTGCGCCTGGACAAGCCACACCTCGCGCACACACTTCTGTTCGGTGACTGCGGGGCCTTCTCCTACGCCAGCCAGTCTCGCCCCCCCTACACGCCAGAAGACACGGTCGAGTTCTACGCCGATGGGCGCTTCACGCACGGCTGTTCCATCGACCACATCATCTTCGAGTTCGACGCCGACGCCAAAGGAATGAGCGGTGGCAGCCCGCAGTCCCGCGAGCGCTTCGACATCACCCTGGAACTCGCTGACGCGTTCATCAACAGGAGCCGAGACCTCGGCCCAAGTTTCACCCCGATTGGCGTCGTCCAGGGATGGTCCGCCCCATCGAAGGCCGAGGCCGCCCGCCGTCTGGTCGCGATGGGCTACCGGTACCTCGCCCTAGGAGGCCTCGTCCCACTCAAGACGTCGGCCATCCACCAGGCTGTCTCCGCTGTCCACGACGCCGTCGCTCACGTGGATGACCTGCGTATTCACCTTCTAGGCTTCGCTAAGGCCGACCAGCTAGCCGAGTTCTTCCGCTACCCGCGGCTTGCAAGCTTCGACACCACCTCTCCCCTCCTACGAGCGTTTAAGGACGCCCGCCGGAACTACTATCTGCGTAACGCAGACGGGAGCATCGAGTACTACACAGCGCTCAGGATCCCCCAGGCCCTCGAGAACGCTCACCTGAAGCGCTCCGCCCAGATGGGCCAGTTCCGGCAAGAAGACCTCGCGGCCAAGGAAGCTGCCGCACTTAGCGCAGTCCGGTCGTACGCCTGCGGGGACACGTCAGTCGATGTCGCACTAGCGGCCCTGTTGGACTACTCCCGCGCCTTCCTATGGAAACCCACCCTAAGCGAGCGGGACCTGAGCCGCCACCTCGCCACCCTCCGGAACAACTATGCCCGCACGCTCGAGGACAGGCCGTGGCAGCGCTGCCGCTGCGCCGTATGCGACTCCCTGTCTGTCGAGGTCATGCTCTTCCGCTCCTCCAATCGCAACAAGCGGAGAGGCATTCACAACCTTGCGGTCTTTTACGAACACCTCCAGGAGCTTCGCCGCTCATGCTGAGTTTCACATACAGGGCCCTGGTCCCGAGGCAAAGTCCGCACTACACTCTGTTTACGTTCTGTGCACCAGCGTCCGAGGTCCTCACTTTTGCTCAGATTGACCGCGCCGGCCGCGCCTCCGGCGGTGCCCTGGTAGGCTTCCAGAGACCCCAGGTCGCGGATCACATCCGTGAGATCCGCAGCTACCTCGCGGCTGACGAGGCCATTCTGCCGAACAGCGTCGTTTTAGCGTTTACCTCCGGGGTCGAGATCGACCTCCTCGAGGACGGCACTGCCAGGGTCCGCATCGACGCCGAGCCGTCGCCGCCAGGGTTTGTCGTCGACGGACAGCAACGCCTTACCGCGCTGAGTTCACTGCCCGACAAGGCCTTTGATGTCCTGGTCTCCGCCTTCCTCTGCAGAACGGCCGAGGACCTGCGCAAGCAGTTCATCCTCATTAACAATACGCGCCCACTGCCAAAGCAGCTCATCTACGAACTGCTCCCAAGCGTTTCCGGTCTTCCGCATCGCCTCTCCTCGAGATCCACTGCCGCGGCACTCGTAGAAAGGCTGAACTATGACGAGGAATCCTCACTCCGGGGCCAGATCAGGCAGCACACCAATCCAGGCGGCGTCCTCCAAGACACTGTGCTTCAGAAGCTCATAATGAACTCCCTGAGCGACGGGGCCTTGCGTGAGTTTTCGACATACCCAGACGGATCGGACGCCTCGTTCCACCTCATAAGCAACTACTTCTCCGCCGTACAGGATGTGTTCTCGGACTCATGGGCGAACCACACACCCAAGACTTCGCGCCTCCTTCACGGGGCCGGCATCGTCGCCCTTGGCTACGTCATGGAGCACCTGCACGCCACGACCGGCGCGGTCGCGCCTGAGTCTTTCGCATCGGGCCTGTCAGTCCTTCGCGGGCAGACTGCGTGGACCCAAGGCTTCTGGGACTTTGGCGGCGAGCGCCGCGCGTGGAATTCACTCCAGTTCGTGCCGCGCGATTGCGCGCTCTTGGCGGACCATCTGCTCCGACTCGTCAAGCGCGCACGGTCGTCGCCTCTGTTGGCCGCCCCGACCTCCGGGGCCCTCTAAGTACAGACACGGACGCTTTTGGGCTTGCGCCGCTCCGGTGGATGGTCGACTGCTTTCGTTCCGTGCGGTTGAGTAGTACCTTCTCTCGTGGTCCAGGGGGAGGTTGCCGATGGATGAGCGTCGGCGTCGGGTCCGCGAGGGCGACATCGGTGCGAAGGTGGGGGGCCATTGCCCAGTCGGCCACCCCCCGACTGAATGCGTCAACTACCAGGGGGAGGTACAGGTACCCGGCCCAGGTGGCGACGTTGGCTATGCCGGCCACCCACGAGCGATCTGGGGCCTGCCCTGCAAATTCGCGTTTGCCCTTGTCCGCTCTGGGACGGGAGGCAGGGTCGTGGACCGTAGCGCGGTGCGCTCTCCTGCCGATAACCACGGCCAGCCCGTTCAGAAGGGTATCGGTCCGGCCTCGGGCCGAGAGTGGTCACTCGCGCCACGCTTAGCAGCCACAGGTGGAGATAGCCCGCACTGGGCACATCTCAGCGACGTAGTACGCAGCCTGATTCTCCTTCACGGACTCGAAGGCTTCTTGGGTCCGAACCGGTACACCGCACGAATCCGGCCGCGGCCTCCGAGAGGGTCTCCCGCCACGCCTTCAGTTCGTGGCTCTAACGTCGTAGCGGTACCAACTTCTGGCGCTCCTCGCTGGTCAGACTATAGGCCCGCCGACCTTCATCGCGGTCGGCTTGGGGGACCCCTTGCGGATAGCCTCGGCCGCGACCTCGAACTCGAAGGACAGTTCACCAGGCATACGTCGCGCCCGGACCAACTCGATGATCCACTGGCGACCTCAGGTAGATTGGGGCAACGGTCTTAGGCATCGTGGATACATCCTGCCAAAAGGCTCAGCTATTCCAGAAACCGCGCAACTGTTCAGAATGGTGAGGGAGCTTCGCAATGGCGGTGTTCGTTCGCGCCCGAAGGCATAGATGCGAACCCTGGGGGGTAGGCAAAGCGACCGAGATTGGTAGGCGCGAAGCCACAGTTGCCTGGTTCGATTCTCCGCTGTCGGAACGGCGCACCGAGACGGTCCCGGTCGAACGATTGGAGAAGGTCATACTGGAGCGGCAAACCCGTGTGTACTGGCTCGATCCGGCCGCAGGGGTGTGGCGGGTGGGGCGAGTGCGCGACGCCGATGATATCGCCGCGGAGGTCCGGTTCCCGAATGGCACGGACCGTGTGCTTCCCGTCGATGCGTTAGAGGTCCGGTGGGATCGCCCCGTTGAGGAGCCGAGCGCCTTCCTCGCCGAGCAAATCTCCGAGTCCCCGGCATTCTCCGAGGCACGGACCCGGTTCGCCCGTACACTGGTGGACCAGCGCGGCGCTTGCGCGGGCATGTCGGGGCTGATCTCCTCCGCCATCGAGCTCGAGCCCCACCAGGTGGAGGTGGTGCGGCGGGTCCTCCAGGATCCGGTGCAGCGCTATCTTCTTGCGGACGAGGTCGGGCTCGGGAAGACTATCGAGGCTGGCGTGCTCATCCGCCAGTACGTACTCGACGATCCTCACAACCATCGGGTCCTTGTGCTCGTCCCCCCAGCGCTGGCCGTACAGTGGCGGCGGGAGCTCCGCACGCGATTCCTGCTCGGGCACCTGTTCGACCAAAGCGTCCGCGTGCTGCCCCTCGGCACGGCTGCCGACACCCTGCTGGAGGCGCTGCGCTGGGCCGAGATGGTGGTGATCGACGAGGCGCATCATCTCAGCCGCTCTCCGGAGCTATACAGCGCCCTGCGAGAGGCCGTCGCCGCCGCGCCGCGGCTGCTCCTGCTCTCTGCCACGCCGGTGCTGCACAACGAGCGCGGCTTTCTGGAGATGCTGCACCTGCTCGACCCCCACGTATTTCCCCTGGACAGCGAGGAGGCTTTTCGGCGGCGCATCGAACACCGCCAAAGCCTGGCGGAATCGGTGGCGGGCCTCGTCCCCGAGAATCTGCTCCGGATCGAGGACTTCCTCGACGAACTTGGGACCTCCTTCCCGGACGACGAAAGGCTCCGCGCCCTAATGGACCCGCTACGCGAGTTGGTGCAGACCTTTCCGGACGAGTCCGACCCCGCGCTCACGGAGGCGCTCGCGGCACTGCGCGCCCATATCGCGGAGACCTATCGGCTCGACCGGCGAATCCTGCGTAACCGCCGGCGTGACCTGCCCTTCCTCACACCACCGCGCGCGGGGCTCACCCGTGTCGACTACTCCTCCTCAGCCACGGGACGCCTAGTGAACGCCCTTGAGGAGTGGCGTAGTGCCGCAGCCGAGTCCTTCTACGGGCGCGAGGAGAGCGGGGAGGCCCGGGCCCTGGGGCAGTGGTTCCGCGACCTGGTGGAAGCACTGCTCGTCGATCCGGCGAGCATCGCCACCCTGGCCAAAGGACGCGCCCGCTCCCTGGGCGCAGAACGCGAGCGACGACTCCTTGACGACCTGGCCCAGGCCGCTGGCGCCTGCGACGGCGACCGCGACCGTCTTGAGGCTCTGCTCCAGGCAGTACGCACCGAACTTGAAGGATCCGCGAAGCTGGTGGTGTTCTGCTCGCGCCAGGCGGTCGCCGATGCCGTCACCGCCTTCCTGAGCCAAGCGCTCACGGTACCCGTGGACCGCCACGCGCTACCTCCAGCCGACGAGGACGCGGACCTGGAGCAGCCCTGGGAGCGGTTCCTCAGCGCCCCTGACCACCGGGTACTGGTCTGCGATCCCGCCGCGGAGGAGGGTCTGAACCTTCACGGGGGCCACAAGGTGGTTATCCACTTCGACTTGCCGTTCGCCCCCAACCGTATCGAGCAGCGTCTAGGACGGGCCGACCGTTACGGCAGCGGCGAGGAAATCCGTTCTATCGCACTGTGCTGCAGCGACGACGCCTATTTCGAGGCCTGGCTAGGCTTTCTGGAGACCGGGCTTGGACTATTCAATCGCTCCGTTGCGAGCCTCCAGTATCTGATCGACGACGAGATGCGGGCGCTGACGCGCACCTTGTTGTTTGAAGGTACTGACTCGCTCCAAGCCCTCACCGACCGTACGAGCGGGGAGCACGGGACCACGGCGCGCGAGCTCAGACGGATCGAGGACCAGGACCGCCTCGACGCGCTTACCCTACCCGAAGATAGCGGCGGCGACCGTCTGTCGGAGGTGGACAGCAACTGGCGCGGAATCGCTGACAGTGTCCAGCGCTGGCTCACCGGCATACTGAATGTTGGAACCGAGCCGGCCCCGCCCGGGCCAGAGTGGTTCGGATTCGGTCCTTTTCGATTCTGCTTCTCCTATGGGCAAGGCGGGCGAGACACCCTGATCCCCTTGCGGCGCATCCTATCCGCCCTGTTGGGGGTGCTCGACCCGGAGGCACCCGGGGCCGGTCCCCACCGGCTCAAGACCTGCTGGTACAGTTGCCGTCGCCAGACGCTTCGCAGTGCTTCCGCGCCTCCCGAGGGAATGCGTCTTGTCCGCTGGGGCGAGGATCTGGTGGAGCGGATTCAGCATCTCATGGACCTCGACGATCGCGGGCGTTCGGCGGCCCTGTGGCGCTCGGTGCGCGGTCACGCCCCTCTGTCGGACGCGCCGGCCGACATCTACCTGCGCTTTGACTTCATCGTCGAGACTGACATCAACCGGGTGCTCGCCGCTGCTGGAGAGGCCGACGGCTTGGCGCTCCGCAAGGCCCTCGCCCGGCGCGGTGACATGGCACTCGCGCCCTTCTACCACACAGTGTGGATCGACGAGGGCCTGTCCTTAGTCACCGATCGAGCGCTCCTCGATCTGCTGGAGGCGCCGTATCAGCGAGAGACTGGCGACTTTCCCTACCGCGATTGGAACCTCAACCCGCAGCGCTGGCCCATAGTCGCATCCCTTGGACTGCCGGCCGTGGACGCCTGGCGGCAATGGGTCCCGCAGGCTCGTGCTGCGGCCGAAGTGATCCTGCGCCGCGAGAGCGGGTTGGAAGAACTCTGCGACCAGGCCATAGAGCGCGCCCGGGTAATCGACCAAGGGCGCTTCGCCCAACTGCGGGCGCGCCTACAGGTGGCCACCGGCGCGGATGCCGAGGCCACCGCAGCCCTGCTAGCACGCGAGGAGCGCATCGCCAATGGCCTATACGAAGGCATCCGCGCCCCACGCGTCACCCTCGGCACCGTCGTCGCGGTGTTCCTTTCGGCACATCCACTGGCCATCGACCAAATAGCCGGTGGAACCCACCATGGCTGAGGGCCACGCTTTCGACTTCACCGCGCTTCAGCAGACCCTTCTCGACTGGCCGGTGGCAGCGCTGCCCCCGACGGGGGGCATAGCCAGTCCCCTGCTAGGACGCCTGCGGCAGATCCTGGAGGGGGCCCGAATGCGTGGAGCCCCAGAAAGTCCACCTGACCTAATGGTGCTGGTCCGCCAACTACTTATCGCACGCAGCACCGAGAACCGAGTCGAGCGCCTGAGCGTTCCGCGCGGCCACGGCTGGCCTAGCGCAGAAGCGTGGCGGGGCTTCGGATTCGATGTCACGCCCGCCCCGGAGCGCCTGCTGCTGGAGCCCCGCCCCTGGCGGCCTGACTGGCTTGGTGGCCTGACGGAGGGGCACAGCGATATCTTCGAGCCCGAGCACCAGGCCCGGGTCGCCCGCGCTGAGGCGCGCGTGCCCATGGACCCCTTCCTCCGCGAGGTCACTGGCTTCGCCGACTATGTCTGTCCCGGTCAGCGCGAGGCGCTCTTAAGCGCCTTGTTCATGCCAGCCGGAAGCACCCTGATCGTCAACCTGCCAACGGGGGCCGGCAAGAGTCTGGTAGCCCAGGCTCCACTCCTGGTCCGGGGGCCGGATGCGGGCCTTACCCTGTTTGTCGTGCCCACGAACGCCCTGGCGCTGGACCTGGAGCGTCGCACCCAGGCGCTGCTTCACGCCCGTGACCCCAGGCGTGAGCCCTTTGATCTGGCCTGGATCGGCGGACGTCCCCAGGCAAGCCGCGACAGCATCCATCGGCGCGTGCGCGCCGGCGGCCAGGGGATCCTGTTCGCCTCGCCGGAGGCCGTATGCGGAGCTTTGCTGCCCGCGCTCTACCAGGCCGCGGAGCGGGACGCCCTCAGCCATCTCGTCGTCGATGAGGCTCACTTGATCGCCCAGTGGGGCGACGCCTTTCGCCCCGCCTTCCAGCAACTGGCCGGCGTGCGCCGGGGGCTGCTCGCATCCTGCCCGGGCAATGGTCTGCGCACCCTGCTGCTCTCGGCGACCTTTTCGCGCCCGGTGGTGGAGACCCTGGAGGCCCTATTTGGTCCTCCCGAACAGCTTCAGTTCGTCTCCGCTGTGCACCTGCGACCGGAGCCTCGCTACATCAGCCGTCGGGTCAGCGGCCGGGAGGATAAGCGCGAGCGCCTGCTCGAACTCCTGCGTTACGTGCCACGGCCCTTCATCCTCTATTCCACTACGCGACAGGATGCGAGGGACTGGTACCGGGAGCTTCGCGCGGCGGGTTATGCCCGCATCGCCTGCTTCCACGGCGAAACGCCCGACGCCGAGCGCGAGCGGGTTATCAGCGACTGGGTCAATGATCAACTCGACGGCGTGGTCGCCACCTCCGCGTTCGGCGTGGGCATGGACAAGGCGGACGTGCGCACCGTGATCCACGCTGCCCTGCCCGAGACCCTCGACCGCTTCTACCAGGAGGTTGGCCGTGGCGGGCGCGACGGCCGCGCCAGCCTTTCGATCACCCTCTTCGATACTCGCGATGAGAGAATTGCCAGGAGGATGACGACGCCCACCCTCATCGGTGACGACAGGGGCTTTGCCCGCTGGAGCACCCTCTACCGGCAGAGCGAGACCGACCCAAGCGATCCCGATCTCCACTTACTCGACCTGCGACGGGTGCCTAGCGGATTGACTCAGCAGACCGATTACAACCGCGACTGGAACATGCGCACCCTGATCCTCCTGGCGCGGGCTGGGCTGATCCGATTGGAGTCCGTCCGCCCGCCGGCCCCGCAGCCCACCACCGACGGGCCGGGAGCGGTGGTGCCGGAGACCGCCGACAATCCCTGGGAGGACTACTTTGCGCAGATCCCGGTGCGCTCCCTCGATCCCCGTCTCATGGATCAGGCCCACTTTGAGCATCGCATTGGAAGCGAGCGCCAGCGCGGCGCAGCGGCCGCAGAGCGGGCTTTCGCGCAGATGCTCGACGCCTTGGACGGCCGGCAAGAAATGGCAGATGTGCTGGCCAATCTGTTCTCGAGCGATGCACCGGGGCGCACCGTTCTTGTGTCGCCGGCCTGCCGAGGCTGCCCTGCCAGCGGTGGAGCACCTCATCCCGACAGCGTCCTTTATCAGATCCCGCCCGGTATCGGCATTGAGCGGATAGCCACTCACGACAATGCCACCTGGCGACAGCGGTTCCCCGGCCTCGACCCTGCACTGGTGGTGCTCTGCCCCAGCAGCGGCTGGCCTGACGGATCGGTGCTGACCGCGGTCACGGCGGCAGTCGCCCTGTTCGGAGTGAGCGAGGTCGCGGCCGCGCGGGCCCTGTGGGAGGGCGAGCCCGCCCTTGCGCACCTGCATCGCTCCGCAAGAGGCCGGATATTGGTCCGGCGCGACCTGGAGGATGACCTCCCCGGCCCGCACACCCTGCCCCTGGCGCGCGCCACCCTACTCCTTCCATGGGACGCGAGGCCTCTGCCGGACGAGATCTTCCTGCTCGATCGGCCGCTCCACATAGTGCTCGCGCCCCACGACATCGCCGATGCCCGGCACCCGCTACGCCGCTGGCGCGATACGGCTACCAACTGCATTGAACTCAACGACTTCCTGCGCAGGGCCACACGATGACTATCCTCAACACTGCCAGCGACGGCTTCTTCAACGTGCTGATCGCGCTGCACCGCACCGTGGCCCAGCATGGACCCCTGGACCGGGATCGCCTGCTCGGTCTGTGCGCAGCCGGTCCCGAAGCTGATACCCAGCGCCCGCGCCAAACCCTGCTGCGCTGGACCCAGCTCGGCCTCTTCCGAGAGGCGGACAACCAGGTCTCCCTAGCGAGAGACGACCGCGATCCGGCACGGCTCGCGGCGCTGTGCAGGCAACTCCTCTTCCACGAGGACAACAACCAGGCCTTCTGGGACCGAGAGGGCACCCGCGCGGCAGATTTCACCCGGGCTCTGTCCTTCGTGCTGGCCCAGGACATCTACGGCGAAAACTTTGAGACCCATGCCGAGGTGCAGGCTCTGGAGCAGAGGCAAATCCGTGACGACGGCCGGCGCATCCTCCAGAACGATGTACGCTGGAACGGCTTGCGGTTCTGGGGAGATTACTTGGGGTTCTTCTGGGTAGACCACCGGCGCTGGCCGGACCCAACCGCCGCAATGAGAGAGGAGTTACCGCTCGTTTTTGGGAATCAGCGCGAGTTTGCGGCCGCCGATTTCCTGTCCCGGCTTGCCGATCGGCTCCCGGTGCTCGACGGAGGCCGCTACCGGGTTGAAGTGGAAAAGGCCCTGGACCCAGCGGAGTGGCACGGTCCATCCCGGCCGGACCTGCTCTCGACCTCCCTGTCTCGTGCCCTCTGGCGACTCGCCCAGCCCGGCGGCACTTTGCGGCTTGAATCCCGAGCGGATGCAGGCGATGGCCGCACACTGCAGCGCTCCGGCGGGCGCGACTGGCTGCGCTTCACCCACGTGCTTTCCGTACGAGGAGCTTGATCATGTCCTTGAGCCGCTACTGGCCCAGCCGGGACGAGATCAACCGCTGCATCAAGTCTGAGGCGGAGTCCGCCCCGGACGCAGTGCTGATGGCCGTCCACCGCCCCATGCCGCTGCTTCGGCGTGACGAGGGCTCAGGCCCGGAGGAGCCCGCCACAGAGAACGACTTGCTGGAGGCCTTTCTCTCCGACGACCTGCCTCAGGGGACCCTGCTGATGCCCATCACCGGTCCATCTGGTGCCGGTAAGTCCCACCTCATCCGCTGGCTCGCGGCCCAACTCGGGCGCGATCCGCGGGCGCGGCATATGCACGTCATTCGCATCCCGAAGAGTGCCAGCCTGCGCGATGTAGTGGAGCAGGTGCTGGAACCGCTGGCAGGCGATGCGCGCTTTGCCGAGGTGAGGGAGAACCTTAGGCGGGCCGTAGCGGCCGTCACGCCCCATGAGGCATCCATCCGGTTCTCGGCAGCCCTGGAAATCGCCCTGCAGGAACTCGCAGAGCGGCTCATCGTCGCACTGCACGCGAACCCCCCTGACACCGAGCGGCGCCAGCTCAGAACGCGCGCCGACCATGCACGCAATCTCCCCGGGCTTTTCAACGACCCGGCGCTGCGCCGGCACATGACAGAGAAAGTGCTCACCCCAATAGTCCAGCGTGCAGTCTACGGTCGGAGAGGATCGGATAGCGAGGAGGACGAGGCACTGCCCCAGTTCCGTGCCGAGGATCTTGTGGTGCCTGACGAACTGCGTGCCGCCCTTGGACATGCATCGATGCAGGTACAGCGTTACTACCACACGGGGCTCAATCGCGACGACGGATCAGGCCGGGAGAGCGCTGCAGCCGTCCTCAACGAAGTGGTGGATCGGGCGATCCGCGAAGTCTTCCAGCTCGAGCAGGCCACCGGTGGCGTGACGCTAGAGTCGATAATTCTCCGGATCCGTCAGCTCTTTCTGGAGGATGAACGAGAACTGGTCCTCTTGGTGGAGGACTTCGCAGCCCTTTCCGGCATCCAGCAGGTGCTGCTCTCTGTCTGTATCCAGGAAGCCGAGCGGGACGGGCGCCGAGTCCGCTCGCGGATGCGCACGGCCCTCGCACTCACCGACGGCTACCTGGTGGGCCGAGACACCATTGCTACGCGCGCCCGGCACGAGTGGGTGATCCAGGGCGGCAGTGGCCCCGAAAACGTTATCGACCGCACCGTCGAGTTGGTCGGCGCCTACCTGAATGCCGCGCGCTGGGGCGAGACCGAGCTGACCCGCCAGTTCCACGAGAGCGCGCCGGGGCCCGGACAGGAGCTCACCGCCTGGATCGGCATCTTTGAGGACCCAGAGAGGACGCCGGTTGCAGCGGGCCAATTAGAGGCCTTCGGAACCAGCGCTGGCGGGATTCCCCTGTTTCCGTTCAACCGGGCCGCCGTAGCCCTGCTCGCCGAGCGCCACCTGCGCAAAGGCGGGGTTCTGCAGTTTAACCCCAGAAAGGTAATCAACTTCCTCCTGCGTCAAGTGCTGCTCCAACGCGATACCTTCGAGCACGGCGAGTTCCCGCCCCCTGAGTTCGAAAGGGCATCACCATCCGCAGGCATTGCTGCCTGGCTCGCTGCCGAAGCCAAATCCGAGCTGGAACGGGCGCGTTTGGCGGCGTTCACCTTCTACTGGGGAGGAAATCCCAAGAGCCCCGAGGAGGCCGGAGGAATAGCGCCGGAGTTGTTCGCCGCCTTCGGCTTGCAACGGCCAGCAAGTCTTCCGGAGAAGCCGAAAACCCCAGAACCCCAGCCGCCGCCGCGGCCTCGGCCCCCCACCCCGTTGCCGGAGCCTACGCCGCCCCGCCCTCCTGCCGCGGACCCCCAGATAGTCGAGTGGGGACAGAAACTTGATCGCTGGGCGAGCGGTGAGGAGTTGGCGCAGCGGGATGCTAACGTTCTCCGCAATGTCCTCAAGCGGGCGCTGGAAAAGGCTATGCCCTGGAACCGCCTGCGCATGGGCAAGCGCAATCTGAATCTGCTGCTCACGCTTCCAAACGCTCGCGGTAACGAAGCAGCAGCAACCTTCCGCTTGGCAATCGCCACCGACCATTCGGACACATCTGGTCAGCTGCGCCAGACACTGCTCGGCGCCCTCCGGCTCGACAGCTCCAGTGGCCGCGACGACTATCCGGAGGCCGACGAAGACAGCGCACGGCTGGCAACCCTAGTAGAACGGCTGGTCGCCGAGCTAATCCCCATCCTGGAGCAGGAGCGCGCGCGCGAAGTCAAGGTTCTGGCTTGGGCCCTGGGGCGCCAGGCAAGGGTCTTAGGCTTGCTTCCGCGTCAGCGCCTGCCCCGAATGGATATCCAAATGCGTGCAGTGCTGGCGGTGGGGCCGGCCCCCGGGGAAGTTACGGCGAACCCGAACGAGTCCCGCTGGGAAAAGCTGCGGCGCGACGGGGCAGCCCTACGTTCCGAACTGCGGGGCGCGCTCCTGGAGCGCATCGGGTGCTTCCAGGGCGATGGCCGAACCCCATTCGCCATTGATCCAACCCTGGTCGACCTTCCAGACGGAGAGGAGCCCCCGGACCCTGGCTGGCTTTCGCCAGTGCAGCGCGAACACTGCCGACAACTGTCTCCCACGCGCCTACCCGCTGCTACCCGTCCCCTGGTCGAGGAGCTTCGCGCCTTCGCGGCCCGGCTTGACGCGCTGCTTGGCCCTGAGCGGGACAAACAGGGGCTGGTGAGCGAGCTGAACAGCCTGATGCAGGCCCTGGAGCCGGTCGGCGTCTGGCCGGAGGGGTACACGCGGTTCGACTTTCGCCGGGATATCGAGACCTTTCGCACCGACAACTTGATAGCCCAACTGGAGGAGGCCGGCCCGCTGTTGGACGCGAGCATTGAGGCGGACCTCGCGGCGGACGAGACACTGGATCGTCTGGGGCGCCTCAACTTCCCGACAATCCGACGCAGCGCCTCTTTTCTCACTCAAGTCGAGCGCTTCCTGGACGAGGCCGAGCGTGCCATGACAGTCAAGGAACGGGAGCTGGTCGGCGTCGACCCGGACGCGGACGCCAAGGAACTGGCCCAGCTGCTGGACCGAATTCATCGCGACCTCTGCACCCTCGCCGGGGAGGAAACTCCATGACTCTGATCGAGCGCATTCGTGACCTCCAGCACCGTGCCCAGCAGCAGGCCGCCCGCCAGACGAGTCTCGACGAAGTCAAGAAGCTCCTGCCACTCCTGCAGCAGGCGCGGACGCTTTCTGAAGGGCTGGCCACGGAAGTACAGCAATTGCGCCTGCTCCGGGACCAGGGCCTTGTCCTGCCCAACCCGCCCGAAGCCACAGGCGCCGCCCTAAGAGTGCTGGGCCGGCTCCGGGAAAGGTTCGCCCAGGAGCGCCGAGCCGAGCGCCTGACCCAGAGGCAGGACTGGGAGGGGCTTCAAAAGCAGACCCAGGAGGTATGCAAACAGGCAACTCAAGGACTGAACAAGACGTGGCGCGACTTCGTCACCTCGGCCTACAGCGGTGACAATCCCGAGAATCTGGAGCGGACGCTAGCGCCCACCGAGGGCAACCGCGCGTTGCTCAGCCGCTATCGCGAAACTTATCAACGACTCATCGGCCTCGCCCGAAACCGCCCAGTCGGGCGGGAGGATTTCGAGAAGGTGCGCGAGTTCGCCCGCGCGCTAAATGCGCTACACCAAGGATTCGACCTCAACGTGCCGGATGCGGTGAGCCGCTTCCTTCGGGGGGTCGCGGCAGGCGGCGCGACTATCGACCTGTTGACCGACGAGGTCCGCGCCTGGCTGAAGGGCCAGGGCAAGTTGGAGGCCTATCGCATCGTCGCGGGCACGTCCACCCCGTGATGGCCGGCTCCATGGGCGAGCGGTTCGGGGTCGAGCAGTTCCTGCGCGAGGTACTCGACGCCATCGAGCGTCAGGAGGCTCGCCTCCTCGTCTGGGGCCTGGTTGACGGTCGCATGAGCGGCGACGAACTCGCAGACCTGATCGCCCCACTGCTGGACGCGGCTTGCGCCCAGGGAATGGACAGCTTCTATGCCGCCGACGAGGTCATCGCGGCACTCGCCGAGCGGGGCCTTCTGTTCGCGACCGATGACCTACCCTATCCGGGCTTCCGCTCTCGGATGGCCGAGACCGTGCGCCTGGCCTTTCGGCTGCGTCAGCTTTTTCCGAAGCATGCGGGCCCCGACGGCTGGCAGCAGGCTCCTACCCTGGTGGCGGACTTCCGCTTCGCCCAGCGCCGGCGCCGCTACCCGAGGCGCGACATCGACCCCGCCGCCCTGGCAGGCGAGGTCGGCGCGGACGCCGCGATCTCGGCAAGCCTCGCGGCGCTGCTCGACGCGCGCGGCCTCGACTACCGCCTCGCTGCGTTCCAGGTCCGAGCCACCCGGCGAATCTTGCATGGGCTCACCGAGCGGCGCACCTCGGGGACTCTGGTCAGCGCCGGCACGGGCAGCGGCAAGACGCTCGCTTTCTACCTGCCCGCCATGGCCCGCGTGGCCACTCTGCGGTTGGATCGGACTGGCGGGCGCAGTTGGGTGAAGCTGCTGGCCATCTATCCCCGTACCGAGTTGCTGCGCGACCAGTTCGCCGAGGTCTACGCCGAGGCCCGCCGGCTTGACCCTATGCTCGGCGCGCGCAGCGCAGGCAAGGTGCGCATCGGGGCACTGTTCGCCGAGACACCGACCAACGCAAAGGTGCTGCTGCAGCATGGCTGGGACGGTTGGCGACGCACCGAGGCAGGCTGGGTATGCGGCTTTATGCCATGTCCGGCTCCCGGCTGCGAAGGAGATCTGATATGGAGCGAGCAGGACATCCTGAGTCACCGAGAGGCGCTTGCCTGCGCCCGCTGCGGCCACCGCGTCACGGGTGAGGAGGTGGTCCTCACGCGCGAGACCCTCCAGCGCGACCCGCCGGATGTGCTCTTCACCACGACCGAGATGCTCAACCAGCGCATGTCCGACGCCCGCACTCGACACCTGTTCGGGCTCCGTCCAGGTGCGGTGAGACCCCCGGAAATTCTGCTCCTCGACGAGGTCCACTCCTACGCGGGCAACCACGGCGCCCAAGTCGGCTTTCTGCTGCGCCGCTGGCGCCATCTGGTGCGTGCACCCATTACCTTCGTTGGGCTGTCTGCCACCCTGCGCGACGGGGTGCGATTCTTCGCGCGCCTCGTCGGCTTGGCCGAGCATCAAGTGGAAGAAATCCGCCCCTACCGCGAGGAGATGGTAGCCGAGGGCGCCGAATACCTGCTGGCCCTGCGCGGCGACCCGGTATCGCGCACCGCGCTCCTCTCCACCACGATCCAAACTGCCATGCTGATGGCCCGCGCCCTCGACCGGCCGGACGGCGTCCCCAGCCGGGGTCTCTATGGGCAGAGAGTGTTTGCCTTCACCGACGATATCGACGTCACCAACCGGCTCTACTTCAGCATCCTGGACGCCGAAGGCCGCAACGACCGGGGTGAGCCGGACTTGGTCCGCCACCCCGACGGCCCTCTGGCAGCGCTCCGCCGGCCCCTGCCGTCGGCGAGCCGAGAGCGCTACGGCCAGAATTGGCATATGGCAGAGGCCATCGGCCATCCCTTCGAAGAGCGCAAACGCGTAGGACGCACCAGTTCCCAGGACCCCGGCGTCGCCCGCGGCATGGATCTGATCGTCGCCACTGCATCTCTTGAAGTGGGCTTCGACGACCCCGGTGTCGGTTGCGTCATCCAACACAAGGCCCCGCGGGATCCGGCCCAGTTCCTGCAGCGGAAGGGACGGGCAGGTCGCCCGCGCGGCATGCGTCCTTGGACCGTGGTGGTGCTGTCGGACTACGGCCGAGACCGCCTCGCCTACCAGGGATACGAGCACCTTTTCGACCCTGAGTTGGAGTCGCGTCACCTGCCCTTCGCTAGCCGCTACATCCAACGCATGCAAGCGGTTTACGCCCTGATCGACTTCTTGGGGCTCAAACTCGGGCCGGATTTGGCCGGCGGCAGCGTCTGGACCCTGCTGTCCGGGCCCTTGGACGGGGGCCAGTGGGCCACCGGCACCGGCCGCGCACTCCAGACGGCGCTGGTCAAGCGGCTCGCCGCGCTCCTGGACGAACCGGACACCCTCGCCGAGTTCAGCGAGCACTTGGAGCAGGCACTCCAACTCTCGGCCTCGGATGTGAGGGCACTGCTTTGGGAGTATCCGCGGCCACTCCTGACCGCGGTCATCCCCACGGCGCTGCGCCGTCTCAGCAGCAACTGGCGCCGAGGCAGCGAACCGCGAGCGGACTTCGCGATCCGAAACAACCCGCTACCAGAGATGGCGACTGCCAACCTGTTCAGCGACCTTAATCTTCCGGAGATACAGATCAGCCTCCCGCCGGCCTCGCAGGGCGGCAACCCGCAGCTAGAGCAGATGGGCATCGAGCAGGGACTGCGTACCTTCGCCCCGGGCCGGGTTTCGCGCCGGTTTGGGGTGCGTCGCTCATGGATCAGGCATTGGATAGCACCAGAAGACGGCGGCCGCCACGATGTCCGACTAGAGATCTCCGCCTTTTACCGTGCGGACCTGCTCGGGAACTGGCTGGTGCACGACGGGGACGGGGCGGTCGAAATCCCCGTTTACCGGCCCTACGAGATGGCCCCGGTTCACCCGCCCAAGTGGGTCGGCGATACCTCCAACGCCTTCTTGGACTGGCGCTCCCAGATCGTGGCGCGGGAACCGGGCGTGCCCCTCCAGGTTCCGGCCGGATCGCCCTGGCAGGATCTCTTGGGCGAGATCGTCTGCTTCCGCCATGCCGAGCACGCGCCCCTGGAGGTGCGCCGTTTCGCTCTGGGATCCCATGCCGACATATCCGTGACCCGAGGCGAAGGCTATCGGGCGCGGTTCGAATTCTTGAACGAGGGTCAAACCGCTGGCATCGGATACGCCCTCAGCGTCGACGGCCTCCGCATTCTGGTAAGGCTGCCCGAGGCCCTGTGGCAGCGGCTTGCGGACTCGCCACCCCTCGCGCGTGCGGTGCGCACGGAGCGGTTCTTCGATCCCGCCAGCATGGCCGAAGCCCTGCCGACGGTGGCGAATCGCTTTGCACGCAACTGGCTTGCGACCATCTATTTCGCAGCGCTCACTCACGATGCGCTGATCCGCGGCGTTACCCTCGAAGCAGCTGATGCCGCACTTGCCAGCGGGGAGGGCACTCTTGCCGTGGCCGACGTGCTGGAGTCCCTGTTTCAGTCGTCAGCAGACACCGACGAGTCCAGCCAGTCCGAAGCCGGCGGAATCGGCGGCGACCGGCTGCGGCGGGATCTCTCTGCATTGCTGGAACAAGAGGACGTACGTGCCGGCCTGCGCGCCCTTGCTCGGTGTTTGTGGGAGCCCCTGGACGCCTCCTGGGAGCCGATCCTGCGGCGCTGCTTCGTCACCACCGTCGGCGCCGCAGCCTTGGAGGCGATCTGCGACCTGTGCCCCGAGGTCGACCCACTCGGACTCGCGGTGGATATCGATCCAGGGCCTCGCGGGCCCGACGATCTCTTCGGCGGCGAGAGCGGCGAGGCTGAAGTCTGGATCACCGAGACCTCCCCGGGGGGCAGCGGCGCCATGGAGGACTTCCTGGCCCGCGTGAGCGAGGACCCGCGGCGCTTCTATCGCCTGCTCTCCGCCCAACTGCGACCTAACGAGTACGCGCAGACGGACTTTCAACTACGGCGCCTGCTGGCCGCCCTGGCCGGCGACCATCCCGACCCGGAGCTTAGAGAAGCGATAGAAGGGGCCCGCCGCGCTGACAGCGCGGCGGCCCTGGACCGGGCCATGAGCGAGCTTCGGCGATCCCTCGCCGCGCGCGGATATGTGCTTTACCACGCCTTCCTGTCGGCACTCGCCACGCGCGTGCTCAAGCCCGGCTCCACGCCGGCGAGTGACGCATACCTGCATCGACTGGCAAGCGATTGGGTCCGTGAGGAAGCGCGTCTTGGGGTCGAGCTTGATGGCCGCTCTATCGCGTTCCGCTGGAGCCGTGAGGAAGACATCGACCGAATTCTGACCGGAGTTGGAATGGCTCTGCCGCAGCCGGCGGAGCGGCCTGCGTGGCGCTTCAATGCCGTCTACGGACTACTCTGGCGACGCGGGCGGGAGATCCGCCGCATCGGCCTGGAACCCTCCAATTCGTTCTGCCCCCTCCCCGCCGCCGAGCGTCTCCTGGTGTCGGAGTATCTATCGGGGGAGATCGAGGATATCTCAGTCGAGGCGCCGGACTGGCGCGAGCGCACGTTCACGCAGCTTGCCTTAGCTGGCATCGCTACACTCAGCGCCCCGCTTGCGCGGCGCCAGGCGCTAGCAGAGGCCCTGCGCTTTTTCGCTGTGAACCCGGTCGAGGTCGACTACCTGCTGGTTTACGCAAGATTGGCGGCTCTGCGGCGCATCGAGGACCGGGTAGAGGCTGACCTGGAAGTGGAAGAGGTGCTGCTGTGAACGCCGAGCCCTATCGCACTCGGCGCATTTTCAGGAGTTCCCTGACCAGCCAGGACACGATCCGGGAACTGTTCCAGATACTGTGCCTTGCGGAGTTGCTCGACCCCAGCGAGGAAATGTGGCTGGTCAGCCCTTGGATCAGCGATCCCGTACTGCTCGACAACCGCGGAGGGGGGTTCGACTCGGTAAACCCGCAGTGGCGGCGGCGCGAGATCCGCCTGTCGGATTTCGCGGTGCAGGCCATGACCAACACCACCCGCGTGGTCGTGGTTACCCGGCCCGACGTCCACAACGAGACTTTCATCGAACGGCTGCGTGAACGTGCCTCGGAAACCGGCGTGCGCGAGCGTCTGGAGGTCATCCTGGCGGAGCGGCTGCACGTCAAGGGAATCCTGACGGCGGCGGGGCTGCTCTCCGGCTCAATGAACCTGACCTACAGCGGGCTTGAGTTGAACGACGAGCTCGTACTCTTCGAGACCTCTCCCGAAGCCGTGGCCCAAGCGCGGCTCGCATTTCGACACTATCGCTCGGGGAGGTCCGATGAGCGCTGACACCGCCTGGTGGGAGGGGTTCTTTTCCGGAAGCAACGGACTGCACTGGGAGGCCCTCTCGACCCCGGGGCACCCCTGGTCGGGAGATGTGTTGCCCTGGATCGCGCTTGCACGGGCTGCGAGTCCGGACCTGACTATCTGTCTACCGCGCCTAGACGCCGCGGGTGCGCCGTCCTGGTACTGCGCGGCCCGAGGCCGGCGCGGCAGCCTGCGGCTGCGCGAGGCACTGCAGGCCTTCGTCGGACCCTCCTACTCGGATTTTGAGGGCCGGCCCTATCCGCTCTCTCCGGACGACGAGGTCGAGGCCGCCTTCGCTGAGGGAACCGTCGCCCCCGCCTATCGCGTGCGGCCAGCGAGTCCCGATGACGTGCCCCGGATTCGACGCGCTCTGGAACTCTACCTAGGGCTGGTGGAGCGCATGCCAGATAGCGCCGAGCGCGGGCCGCGGCCTTTGGGTTTCCTGCGCGCTGAACTCGACCGTGCCGTGCTGGCCGGCAACGAGCCTGAGGCACGCCGGCTGATGGAGCGCATCCGGACCGTCGGGCGCCTGGATGCCGAGAACCTCCTGTTCCTAGAGGTCGAGGTACGGGCCGGACTCGGCCACTGGCGCGACATTGCCGGAGATGCGGCGCTCCTCTCGAGCCTCATCGGCCTTCGCCTGCCGCCGCGGGTTCTCGCCGACTTGGTCGAGGCCCTCTACCGGGTGCATGTGGAGCCGAGAGAAAACAAAGAAGCCCCGGAAGAGGCGTTGGAAGCCTTCCGCCGTGCCGGTCTGGTAGGCCACGCACACCTGTTTGGCAGCCGCCGCGGGGTCCAGCACCCGCGGGTACTCAAGGCATTCTTTCTCTTCGAGCTGTGCCGGGAGAACCGCGACCCTGCCCAACTCAAAGCGCTCGCCGACGCGCTGCTGGAGGTCCCACGAGATCCCTTCGCCGCGGCGTTGGTAAGGCTGCTGCCCCAGCCCGAGCCGGCGGCAGACAAGCAGGCTGAGCCCTCGGAGGCCTTCATCTCTCAGGCGGTTGCGCCGGCAGTTCCCACGGCGAATCCTATGGCCGCCGCGGATGAGGCCTTCTACGCGTGCGAGATCGACCGCGCCCTGACTCTGTATCTGGCCGCACCGCCCTCGCCGAAGCGCCTGAGTCAGCTGATCCGCTGCGCGGAGGATATCGGGACCGCTGAGGCTGCAGGTGAGGTGCTCGCCGCACTCGACCCGGGAGACGGCGCGGAACGTCTCCCGGAGACTATGCGTCGCCGGCTCTCCAACCTGCAACAGGTATGCGGCAGGGAGGAGGCGAACGCCCCACCCCGCGGTTGGTTGGAATGGGCTCGCCGTGTGGCGACGGATCCACTCACGACCGACGGGTTGTCCCTGCTGCGCGACCACGGACCCACTTGGGACGTGGAGGCTCTGGTAGGGAACCTGGACGCGGTCGCAGATCTGGCCATGCTCCTGGGCAACGCCGAAGGAGCCGCCGCGGACGTTTTCCGGGAAGCCACCGCCTATATCTATCAGTCCTTGGCCGTCGAATCCGGTGCTCCGGTGCGGACGCTCAAGCCCCTCATGCAGGTTCTGCTAGCGCGACTTGCTCTCCTGGAAGACCCCTCGCGGGACGAGTTGGAGTTGGCCCGCGACCTGGCGGCCACGCTGCTCACCACGGGTCTCGACCGAGAAGGCTACGCCGACCTGGTCGCTGACCTTCAGGAGTTGCAGGGCGCGCAGGCATCCCTGGTAAATCTGAGCTGGTCCCTCGATCTGGCCGAGTTGCTCGCCATCCACGCCTGCCCGGGCGCCGAGGTGCGTCTCAGATTCGTGGTGGGCGTAGTCGATGTGGCCCGACGGCTCGCACATCGACTGACGTACGCGGATCGGCTGGTGGTGGAGTACCTGTGCCGGGACTGCGGCCTCCACTATCCCTCCGAGTTCGCCCAGGAAAGCGCCGACGACACCACCGGCGACGACCGCCTCTCCGGGAAGAAGGTCGGCATTTACACCCTGATAGAGCCCGCGGGCCAGCGCGCCGCCCTACTTCTAGAGCGGAT
>ERZ1645192.1147-NODE-1147-length-22249-cov-11.235875_pt1 | contig 22249 bp, 17 predicted proteins | sample MGYA00575354_ERZ1645192 | MGnify/ENA primary metagenome ERZ1645192 (study PRJEB40844, sample SAMN11349763) | freshwater sediment metagenome | isolation source: river sediment | host: Sediment | place: India: Faizupur Khadar , New Delhi | collected 2017-02-21 ... | reverse complement strand
TGAAATTCCGCGGTTCCGTGGGGGCCTCCGAACTGTCGGCAACCCTCGACGGCCCTGCCGGAGAGAAAACCACCTATATCGTCTCTGCACGCCGCTCTTACCTCAAATTCCTCTTCGGAATCATTGAGCTGCCCTTCCTGCCTACCTTTAACGATATGCAGTTCAAGGTGCGCACCCGCTTCGACAAAAAGAACGAATTGACCCTCACCGGACTGGGTGCCATAGACCTCAACGAGCTCAACCTCGACATCGACAACCCCGACGACCAGCAAAAGTATATCCTCGGAACCATCCCCGTCAACGAACAGTGGAATTACACGGTAGGGGCCGTCTACAAACATTTCCGCGAAAACAGCTACCAGACGGTGGTCCTCAGTCGCAACCACCTGAATAACAGCGCCTGGAAATACCTCGAGAATGACGACAGTTCCGAAGAAAACAAAACGTTTGACTACCTCTCTGAGGAAATCGAGAACAAGTTCAGGGTGGAAAACAACACCCGTATCGATGGCACCAGAATCAACTTCGGCGCCTCTGCCGAGCAGGTGACTTACACCAATAACACATCAACCCGAAGGTTTTACGGCGGGCAGGTGACCGGTATCCACTATGAGACCGACCTGAACCTCCTGAAATGGGGTCTTTTCGCCCAGGCCAGTAAACCCTTCTTCGGGGAGCGGCTCACCCTTTCGCTGGGATTCAGAGCCGATGCAAACAACTACTCGAGCCAGATGAACAACCTGTTCAAGCAGTTCTCACCCCGCTTCTCGGCTTCCTGGGCCCTTACCGACCAGTGGAGCCTCAATTTCAACACCGGCCGCTATTACCAGATGCCCTCCTATACCTCCCTGGGTTATAAAGAAAACGGGAAGTATGTCAACAAGAGCACCCAGCTGAAATACATCTCGGTAGATCATCTTATCGGGGGGTTGGAATACCGGCCCCGGACCGGCATTCTCTTTTCGGCGGAAGCCTTTTACAAAGGGTACGGCCGCTATCCGTTCTCGGTCAACGACTCCATCAGCTTGGCCAATAAAGGGGCTGATTTCGGGGTCATCGGCGATGAAAAGCTCACTTCCACCTCCGATGGAAGAGCCTATGGCGCGGAATTCCAGACCCGGATCACAGGAAAGGGTTTTAACCTCAACCTCTCCTACACCCTGGTGAGAAGCGAATTCACCGACTGGAAAGGTGATTTCATCCCTTCCAGCTGGGACAGCAAGCACCTGCTGATGCTCACCTCCACCAGGGAGATGAAACGCAACTGGCGCGCAGGGATCCGCTGGCGCTTTGTAGGAGGACTCCCCTACACCCCGTGGGATCTGGAGAAGAGCGCCATGGTAGAGGTATGGAACCTGACCGGCGGCCCGAGCCCCGACAACCAACACCTCAACAGCGCCCGTTTCAATCCCTTCCACCAACTCGACGTCCGTATCGACAAGGCATGGTACCTCAACCGGTTTACCGCCAAATTCTATATCGACTTCCAGAATTTCTACAATTTCCAGGCTGACCAGAACGACATCGTCGTCAGGGACACCAACGCCCAGGGTGAGTTCATTCTGACCGATAACGGCACACGCTACCAGTTGCGTACGGTCAAAAACACCACCGGCACTTTTCTCCCCTCCATCGGGATCATCGTGGAATTCTGACGTGGAGAGCAGCTTTGCTCCTGAGAGGGCCATCTGAAAACCTTCCAGCCCATCTCCGGTTCCGGCCTGCTCTTTTTTAATATCTTAGTCCATAAAAAACGGCGGGAGATTATGCTGTGCATCCACCTGAAAGAGACCGACCCCTGGTTTTGCCTGGCGGCAGAAGAGTTTCTGCTGAAAAACCACACCGAGGATATCTTTATGATCTGGCAAAGTGAGGATACCGTAGTGGCCGGCAAGCACCAGAACATGCTGGGAGAAGTGAATTACCGGTATGTAAGGGAAAACGGCATCAGGCTGGCCCGCCGGATATCGGGAGGGGGAACGGTATTCCACGACCGTGGAAATGTCAATTTCACCTATATCAGGAATGTGTCAGGACCCCAGGAGATCAGCTTTTCACGCTTCACGGAACCGGTCAGGGGAGCATTGGGGGAGCTGGGTGTTGTGGCGGAGACTTCAGGCCGTAATGATCTGCTGGTGAAGGGGAAAAAGGTGTCAGGGAATGCCGAGCATGTCTATAAAAACAGGGTCCTCCACCATGGGACCCTTCTTTTCGATGCTGATCTGGCGATGCTGGGACAGGCGATCCGGGTAGTCCCGGGAGCCTACCAGAGCAAGGCCGTCCCATCCAACCGCAGCGCCGTGGCCAACATTTCCGAGTTCCTGCCCTCCCCCATGACCATCGACACATTCATCGCCCATATTTTCGGGTATCAGCTTTCACGGGTGGCCGGCAGCCAGATGTACACGGTTCCGGAAGAGGAACGCCGGGAGATTGCCCTGCTGGCAGAGACAAAATTTAAAACCCCGGAGTGGACCTTCAGCTATTCGCCGGCTTATACTTTCTCTCGTACCAGTTTTCACCCTGAAGGCCCATTGGAGATAACGCTGCACGTCGAAAAAGGAATCATTGTCAAGGCAGCAATAACCGGTGACTATTACGGTACTGCCATGGCCCGGAGGCTGGAAGGGCATCTGGAAGGCATCCCCCATCTTTATGAATCCCTGCTGGAAAAACACCAGATACTGGGAATGCCTTCAGACCCCGAAATCCTCTACAGCTATTTCTGAAACCACCTCCCGATTCCAGATTCCATCACCTGACCGTGTCGTTCCTGATCTCCGTGATTGTAGTATCCTGAACCGGAAGCGGTGCATCGGTCCAGGAGAGTCCTTCAGGCTGCATCTTCCAGCTCTTGCCGACCATATCACGGTCCCAGGTGTTGGAGACATTGTCGATATCCCAAATGATCTCCTCCATGCCATCGGAGAGAAAAACGGTACTTCCTTCGGGCACTTTCAGGGTCATATCGAGGCGTTGGTCGCGCCATTTGGCCTGATCGCCCAGCAGGTACCAGGGGTCGAAGGTCAGGACGGTGTCGGCCAGCTGGTAGTGGTAAAGGATGGTTTGAATGTTATTGTTGGCATCGCCCTGGGTACGGCCTCTCGATTGTTTTTTAACGACCAGCACAAAATCATTGGTGGCTGATTTTTCGATGTCGAGGCGAGGTTCTCCCAGCAGCACTACCTTGTCGTCGGCCAGGACGGCTTTACAACGGGGCAGGTCGGCTTCCATCTCCCCGAAGTCGTCAAATTTGTCTTCTGCCAGCTTCAGGTAAAGGGTTTTCCCCGGTGTGGGATAGAGGGTTTCGCTCCCGGAGAGCGTGGCGTTGCTCTTGAAGTTGCCGGCTTCCCTGGCAGCCACCGTGACCAGGCCCATCAGTCCCACCAGCCATAACCCGACCATGATCAGGCCAATAGCCGTGTTGTTGGAGCGGTAACGGAAGACCAGCTTGGTGCCTGCATAGAGTATGGCCAGCAAGGGAATGCCCACCAGCAAAGCCAAAAAGGTCACCCCCCAGGCTGCCCCGGAAGGCGTGATAAACTGGTTCAGCAATCCGTGGAAGGGCAGGTCGGGATTCCACATCACCGGCCAGTCGGCCAAAAAAGTCTGTCCCACGATAACCGTCGAGATAAATCCCAGCAGTCCCAGAAATCCCGTCATGATCAGGAAAATTCCGACGGTGACGGCAATGATGCGCAGCAGCGAACGGGCCACCTCCGGCGACCGGTCGGCCTGTCCTGAAGCAGTAACCTTGGATGCAGATGCTTTGGTGGCAGGAGGGGTGATCCCCGCAGCAGCAGCGGTAGTGTCTCCCTGAGCATCATCCCGGACCGACTTTTCAATGTTTGAAACAGTCACCTCTTCTCCCCGCATTTCAAGACGCTGGGCGGTGGTCTGTGCCCTGGGAACCGCAATCCAGAGAATCAGATAGGCCAGTAAGCCCACCCCGTTGGCAAAAAAGAGGACTACAAAAATAATGCGCATCACCAGGGGATCTATCTTAAAATAAACCGCCAGGCCACTGCAAACCCCTGCAAATACCCGGTTGTCGCCGTTGCGGTAGAGACGCCGCTTCCGTTTAGCCGTAAACGAGGCACCCACTTCTTCCCCTTCCTGGGCCTTGAAATCCTCGGGCGTCCCCATCGTGGAGATCACCTCATCGACCCACTCATTGATGATGACTTTGTTTTCTCCCTTTCCCTTTTCTGTAAACAGCTCCGCGATACGCATCTCTATGTCTGCCACAATCTCCCGGCCTTCCTGGGTGTTGCCGAAATGACTCTTCAGCTTGATCAGATAACCCTGGAGCTTCTCATAGGCATCTTCCTCTATGTGAAAAAGTGTTCCGCTGATATTAATGGTGAATGTCTTTTTCATGGTTTCCTTTTTTAATTGTTTTCTGTTTTTTCTGCTTCGGTGGTTGTTTCCTGGTGCGACTTGATCCGGGCTACCGCTTCAACCAGTTCCAGCCACGACATTTCCAGCTCGCCCAAAAAAGTGCGTCCTTCAGGGGTCAGTTCATAATACTTCCGCGGTGGCCCCTGCGACGACTCTTCCCACCGGTACCCCAGCAAACCATCATTCTTCAGACGATTCAGCAAAGGATAGAGGGTCCCCTCCACAACAATCATCCGGGCCTCTTTCAGCTCTGCAATGATGTCACTGGCATACCGGGGCTTGCCACTGAGTACCCGGAGAATGCAGTACTCCAGGATCCCTTTGCGCATCTGCGCTTTCGAGTTTTCAATGTTCATTTCTTGCTCCTTTCATTTGTTTAACTGTTTTGGCTTTGAGGCATGTTCTGTCGCAGGTCCATGGCTTCCTGCCCTGCAAAACAACCTTGTTTATTCATGGCGCTTCATGTTATCCGGCACATTATTCCTACCTGGATCTTTTTAAAGAACTATTCCTTCCTTTACATTGTAATTGGTATTGCAAATATATAAAATTGTTACAGTACCATGTAACACACGGTACTATATTTTTTTACTTTTTTTTTCGCGACTTCAATTAAACCACTCATAATCAACATCTGATTCCTGTCATGATACGGCTTTTCTCTCCCTTTAGACTGTCCTTCCGATATCCTGACCCTCTGACCCTCTGATATTCGGTCCTTCCGACCTTTTGAAATTCTGATATTCTGACCTTCCGAAATTAAAAAAGGCCGCCCCTTTCGGAACGGCCTTCGCTTGCTTGTAAGGTGAGATTTTGGTTAATTGAAAATATAGCGTAATCCGAACTGGATTCCGAAGACGCTGGAGGTAGTCATGCTATTGGTGAAGGTTTCCACCGGCAGTTTACCATTGACGTACGACATGGTATAGGTAGGCACGTTGTTGACGTTACCTGCTGAACGCAGAATAGCGCCGTTGGAGACGGTCAGGTTTTTAGCGACCCCCCAGTCGGCTCCGTCCATGGCGCCGAAGTGGCGCAGGACAGTGCTGGCCAGGTTAGCGGCATTGAGGATGTCGGCGCTGATCTGGATCACGTTTTTCTGGCCTTTGACCATGACTTTGAAGTCCTGGAGCAGTTTGATGTCAAAACGGTTGTACCAGGGGAAGTAAGCCCCGTTGCGTTCGGCATATTCTCCTTTGTGTTTGCTCAGGTACTTGTCCTGCTCCACATAGCGGAAGAAGGCGTTGGCTTGCTCCTGGGCGGTATAGGTGACCGAACCGGCTTTTACGTCGACGAATTTGATTTCAGAAGGATCCTTCGGAATATAGATCAGGTCGGCAGTGACGCCGTCGCCGTTGAAGTCATTACCATAGCGGTAGGAGAAGTTGCCAGCGTTATAGCCGGAATAGTATACCGAGAAGGTGGTTGCGGCCATTTTCTGGGCGTACTCCAGCTTATAGGAGAGAGAGCCGACCACTTTATGCGGAGTAAGGTACTGCGAATAACTCAGGTCGAGGTCGTTCTGACCGCGGACCGATACGTTGTTGGACCAGGCGGAGGCGGCCTGTGACCCCGGGTTGCCGCTGATGTCCTTAGCCATCGAGTAGGTGTAGGCGACCATACCTTCCAGGTTTTTCACCACGGGGAAGGTCAGCTGGGCGGTCAGGTTGTAGCTGTAACCCTGATCGGTATTTTCCATCACCATGGCGTTGGAGATGGAGGAGACAATACGACGGCCGGCGGTAGTAGGAGTCCAGATCGGACGGTTATCGGGACCGTTGTAGGTCAGGGCCGGGTTGGAGGGAGCCAGGTTGGCATCACGCTGTACAATAGCGTTGATGTCTTTGGTATACAACCCTTCGAGGGTCAATACCATATCGAGCGGGAGCTTGACGTCGACAGCCAGGTTGCTTCTCCACACCTGGGGCATTTTGAAGTCGGGGCTCACCGAGGCCAGAGACCCGGGGGCTACTTTACCGGCCGTGGTCGGGAACAGCGTGGTATTGGAAAGATGGAACTTGGGATCGGGATTGAAATCAAGGGTAGCCAGATGGGCGGTGTTGGTGATTTCGACCGTATTCTGGATCATCCCGCTGTTGGTAGGCTGGTTGGTGAAGAAGACAAAGGGAAGCCTTCCGGTGAAAATCCCGGTACCTCCACGCAGCTTCAGCGACTTGTCACCCTTTACATCCCAGTTGAAGCCCACGCGGGGAGACCACAGCAGTTTGGAGGCGGGCCATTCGCCCAGGTTGAGTTTTTCACCATTGGCAAAGGTCAACGCGGAAACGGCCGGGTTGTCGGTCAGCTCGTTAAGATAAATGGGAAGATCAACGCGTACCCCGTAGGTCAGCTTGAAGTTTTCAGTCACATTGTAAATGTCCTGGAGGTAAGCCGAGAACTGTCCAAAGTCCAGTTCAGCCATGGGTTTGTCTTCACCCTCAGTCAGCGAATAGGTGATCCCAAAGGCAATAGGCTGGCTGGCTCCGCCGTTGATATGGTCCTTGAAGGCGGCAAAATCCTTGAAACGATAGAAACTGGTTCCGTAACGCATGTAAGCATTTCCGAAATAGAGCTTCTCGAAGGAGGCCCCTGCCGTCAGGGTGTGTTTCCCAAGATAATAGGTGAAGTTATCGGTGAAGGTCAGCACATTGTTGATCACATCGTTGTTAAAGGTGAACAGCTCATAACCGGCACTCATGTAGGAGTTTCCGTTGCCATCCCAGATGTCGATAAAGGGGAAGATAGAGCTGGGGCTGGTCCGTTTATCCCTGATTTTGGTATAGGTGGCCAGGAACTGGTTGGAGAATTTCCCGCCGAAGTTGCTGTTCAACTCACCCACCAGCGAATTGACCGTATTGAGAAAACCGTAGTTGGTATTCTGGAAAGACATGGCATCCTTGCTGACGCGGTTGGAGGTAGCCCTCGGATTGGGAGCACTGTTGCCGTTGACGATCTGGTCGTTGCTGCTGCTCACGGTATTATACCTGACGGTGAGCTTGTGCTGTTCACTGATGTTCCAGTCGACGCGGGCCAGAATCTTATGGTTCTGGCTGGCAAAGGAGCCATAGCTTTCGTAGGGACCGGTTTCATAACCATACTTGGATTTCAGCAGGCTGCTGAACTCTTCCAGGTCGCTGGCGGGAACACGGGTGACATTGCTGCCAGTGACTCCGCTGCGGGCGGCAAGATATTCCATTCCCGGGTAGGGCGAGTTTTCATATTCGCCATTCACGAAGAAGAAAAGCTTGTTCTTGATGATCGGTCCGCCCAAACGGCCTCCGATGATGGTCGTGGAGGTCTTGGCCGCATCGGGAAGCCGCTCGCTCCCAACATACCGGCCGTTCAGATTCTGGTCACGGTAATAGCTGTAGACCGACCCGCTGAAGGTGTTGTTACCGCTCTTGGTCACGGCATTGATCCCGGCACCGGTGAAATTGGCCTGCCTGACGTCGAACGGGGCAATATTGACCTGCACCTCCTCGATGGCATCGAGGGAGATAGGCTGGGCATCACCACCCGGCATGTTATTGGTGCTGAGACCAAAATTGTTATTGAAGTTGGCACCGTCAATGTTGATGTTGTTCAGACGACCATCACGACCGGCAAAAGCATTGCTTCCGCCCGATAAGGGCGACAACCGCGTGAAATCACTGATGCTCCGGCTGATGGAAGGCATGGTCGTAAGCACTTCGCTGCTGATATTGGTAGCCGCACCGGTCTTGTCGGTGCCGAAGGCCGAAGGCTTCGCACCCACCACCAGCACTTCTCCTACATCCACCGTGCTCTCCTTCAGCGTGGAATTCAAAATGAAGGACTCACCCAAAAGAAGCGTGATCTCACTGTATTTCCCCGTAGAGTACCCAACAAATGAAATATCCACAGAATAGGGACCTCCGGGGCGCATCCCCTGGATGGTGAACCGCCCTTCACTGTTGGTAATGGTTCCATACTGGGTCCCCGATGGAGTATGGACAGCCACTACTGCCGCTCCCGGAAGCGCTTCACCTGAGTCGGAAATAACCCTTCCGCTCATCCCTGAAGTAGTCACCTGAGAATATGCTGCTGCCACCGAAATAAACAGGAACAGCATCATCACTGTTAGCTTTCTGACTTGTTTGTTCATACAAATTTTCATTTTAAATTTTATGACGCAAAAATAGTTTTTGATTCCTTATTTTTTAATCAATTTTAACACTTAAACCCCTGAACATACGGCTTCTTCTCTCTCCAGTGCCTGAAAAACTTCGCCCATAACAGGATAAAATCACTTCATCATACTGTATTTCAAAAGCTTAAATCGATTTTACATCAGGTCACTTGTATGCACTTTAAATGTAGAATTTATCAAAAATGTAACCACTGATTTCTCTCTTAAAGATATAACCAGTTATCAACAAATTATCAAACTTTTTCACTATACGGGCAAGGCCCGCCCCTATTGAAACAAACCTGGCTGGAACAGGCTGAAAAGGAACTGACAGGAAGTGAAAAAAAGAAGATTTGACAGGAACAGGCCCTCAGGAATCGGGCAGGATAAGACCATTGATAATCTGACCGGTAGTGCCTGTGTAGGAACGGCGGGAGCCGTTAAAGATGCGCCTGCTCCGGAATCCATGCACTCAGTTGATGGTCCTGTTGCCCAGTTTGTCGGAAAGGCTTTTTTCAGCCTTTTTCAGGTTTTGGATTTTGGCCAGTAGTTCAAAGAGACGCTCGTCATCGTTCAATTTATGAACCACCCCGATTTCTTCCTCCAGTTTTAGATGCATCTCTTTGATTTTCATCAATTTGAATTCATAAAAAATCCGGGGTACCAACCAATCCAGAATTTCGCTCTCCTTTTCCGTGAAGGCCCCGGCTTTGTTCCACCGTTTGCTCTCCACCCATTTTTCGGCCAGCAAGGTACTGGCCATCTGACTCACTGCTTCGTCGGGGTGGTAGATGAAATACCTTTCGGGTTGAAACGTGGGGTCCCCGATTCTTTCGGCCGTCTCCTCCACGATGGTTTTGAATACAGGCTTATCCGATATGATCTCGTCTTCCTTGAGCCCGGAAATCAGAAATTCCCCCACGGTGATGATTTCCGGTTTTCCGGGGTGTTCACCTTCACGTTCAAAGAGAGGGGTGTTGCAATACCGGAGCAGGAAACGGAGCAGTTCCATCTCCTGAGTGGTCAGTTCCTCCGGGGTGGTTTCGGTAATCCGGGGAGGCCGGGGGCTTCTAACAGGAGCCACGGCAGGAAGGGGCGTTCCGGCCACTCCCGACCGGTTGCTGAGGATCTTGCGCACTTCGCTGTAGAGGAGGGCTTCTTCCACATCGAGCTGACGGCTGCATTCCCTGATATAGACCGAACGGGCGACCGGGTCGGGAATCACCGCTACGGAGCGGATCACCTCGCTGATCAGCCGGGCCCTGGCCATCGGATCGCTGCCTGCCTCTCGCAACAAAAGGGTGGTCTTAAACCGGATAAAATCGGTCTCGTTCTCACTGATGAACTTCAGCAGTTCTGAGGAGCTGTGTTTTCGGGCAAAGGAATCGGGGTCCTCCCCCTGTGGCAGCAACAGCACCTTAACATTCATGCCCTCCTCGAGCACCAGGTCGATACCGCGCAGGGAGGCTTTAATGCCTGCCTCATCGCCGTCGTAAAGAATCGTTATGTTGGAAGAGAACCTGCGAATCAGCCTGATCTGGTCGTGCGTCAGGGCTGTGCCAGAAGAGGCCACCACATTCTCAATGCCCGACTGGTGAAGCGAGAGTACGTCGGTATAACCTTCCACCAGGAAACATTTGTCGGCACGGGCAATCTCCCTTTTGGCATGGAAGATCCCGTAAACTATCCTGCTCTTGTGGTAAATCTCCGATTCGGGAGAGTTGAGGTATTTGGCGGTATCGGGTTTACTGATCAGGATGCGCCCCCCGAAACCGGTCACCCGCCCCGCAATATTATGGATGGGAAACATCACCCGGCCACCAAACCGGTCCCGGATCCACTCCTCCCTCCTGATGGTCAGTCCCGTTTTCTCCAGATACTCCATCCGGTACCCCTCCTTCTGCGCCGCTTCCGTAAAGGTGCTTTTTCCATCGGGGCAGTATCCGAGTTCAAACTTACGGATGATATCATCTCGGAATCCCCGCTCCCGGAAATAGCTGAGTCCTACCTGCCTTCCTTCGGGTTCCTCCCATAAATAACGTGAGAAATATTTCTGCGCGAAACCCGATACGATCATCATGCTCTCCCGGTCGTCCTTTTGCTGCTTCTCCTCCTCCGACTCCTCTTTTTCGACCACATCGATATGGAATTTGCGGGCCAGGTATTTGAGGGCTTCCGGATAGGTAAGGCTCTCATGCTCCATGATGAAATTAACAGCAGTTCCCCCCTTGCCGCAACCAAAACACTTGAAGATGCCCTTGGAGGGGGACACCGTGAATGAGGGGGTTTTCTCGTTATGGAAAGGACACAATCCCAGATAGTTGACACCTCGTTTCTTCAATACTACGAAATCGGAAACCACTTCTGTGATCTCAGCGGCATCGAGGATGCGTTCAATGGTTACCTGGTCGATCATGGTGCAAAAGTAAAAAATAAGATCCGCCTTTTGAGGAAATCAGCGCCGGAACATCTATTTTTAGAATCTTCAATCCATGGGAAAAAATACCCCGGCTCATCTGCACCAGGGCACACCATGAAAACCGGATTGAAGCCACGGAGGAATCCCTGGAATTGCCGGTACTGCCGGAGAGGTTCATTGAAATCCAATATACTTTATATCTCAGTTTATGAACAAGAAAACCATAACGATCCTAGTCTTTCTGCTGGTAACGCTCACGGCAGGGGCCCAGCGTTTTGAGGGGGGTATCCTGGCTGGCTTTAATGGCACCCAGGTAGAAGGGGATTCCTATAAGGGATACCACAAGCCCGGGGCTCTGGCCGGACTATGGGTGCAGACCGACCTGGCACCGGCGGTTTTCGCGGGTTTCGAACTTAAATATGCCCAGAAGGGGGCCCGCAACCGCCAGGATCCCAAAAACCCCGTCCCAGAGAAATACATCATGCGCCTGGGATACATCGATATGCCGGTCTACGCCGGATTCCGCAGCAGCGACCGCATCTCGGTGATCGGCGGGGTCTCCTTCGGCTATCTGGTCCATTCGGTAGAAATCAATGAAAACGGCCCTTTCCCCCCGGAAGACCAGAAACCCTTCAATGACCTCGACCTCCAGCCTTTCCTGGGTTTTCAGTTCGACCTCCTGGAGCAGCTTAAACTAGACCTGCGACTGGCCTATTCCGTTCTTCCGGTGAGGGGAAAACCCGACAACGACCTGTGGTACTGGCGCCAGAACCAGTTCAACAACGTGATCTCCATGGCCCTCTATTACCGCCTCGACCGGTGACCGGCCCGATAGCCCCGTCGCGCCCCGCTGAAAGCCGCCCTCCTGCCCGAAGCAGTGTAAAGTTGGCGCTTCATTAGCCCTCTTTCTCTTCCCGAGGGTGTTGGAAAAACAATGGAACCAGATGACGGTGGCCTTTATTGCAGGAGTTAACTAACATAAAGAAAAGCGTTTACCCATGAGCAAACGGAAAATAGTTGTAGCGGTGACCGGGGCCAGTGGCGCCCTTTATGCCCGGCTTCTTTTAAAACGGCTCTTCACCCTCAGAGAGCAGTTGCAGGAAGTAGGGGTGATCTTCTCGGCCAATGCCACAGAGATATGGAAATATGAGGCAGGGGAATCCTTTAACGCGGTACCCCCCTTCAAAATCTATGAGCGGAATGACTTCTATGCCCCTTTTGCCTCTGGCTCCTCCTCCTTCGATACCCTGATCGTTTGTCCCTGCTCGGCCGGGATCCTGGGGCGCATAGCCGGGGGCATCTCCGATGACCTGATCACCCGGGCGGCCGATGTGATGCTTAAGGAGCGGCGACGGCTGATCCTGGTCCCCCGCGAAACCCCCTTTAACCTCATCCATATCGAGAACATGAAAACCATCACCCTGGCCGGAGGAGTCATCTGTCCTGCCATTCCCTCCTTTTACTCCCGCCCCCAAACCCTGGAGGAAGCTGCCATGACGGTCATCGACCGCGTGCTCACCCTGGCAGGATTCCACCACGACGGCTTCCGGTGGAACGAATAAAAAAAGGGAGTGATTACCACTCCCCTTCTCCTCTTTTTTAATAAATGATCCTGTCAGGCCGTCTGACCCAACAATCTGATCGTGTCATTGACGTAATGCAGCTTCCTGAGCTGCTCATCTTCCACATCTACCTTGAAAATGGTCTCAAAAAAGTAGGTGAAGATGGTCCAGTCGGTGGAATCAAAATGAAGATCATCCTGGAAGCTCGCTTCCAGGGATATATCCTCCTTCCGAACCCCCGTTTTGCGCAAAACCCTGTATAGGTTTCTCCGGACGGTTTTGATCTCCATATTCATGCTTGTAACTTTGCCGATTCGTTTTAAACAGCAATCGAATAAATGAATTTTCGGGTCAAATATATTCATTTTTCATAAACCGCTTCATTACTTAATAGTATTTAACCTAAGGAGTTCAGATTCAGATAAGATTGAAGTAATGCACAAAGGTCAGTGGTTCAGCAGGTGTTCCAGCCACTCCCGTTTCAGGAGGCTATAGACCTTAAGGTTGAAAAAGCGATCGGTATGGTATTCTCCTTCTCTTTCGGTTCCCTCGGCGGAAAAACCAAGTCGTTCGGGGATGGCGGCACTCCGGAGGTTTCCTTCCGCTACTTTGATCTGCAACCGGTTGAAATTGAGATTCCGGAAGCCATAATTGATCAATTTGTCCACGCTCCGGCTCATCAATCCCCGGCCTTCCATTTTTTCGACCAGCCAATACCCGATTTCAGCCCGGTGGTTGATGAAATCCATCTCCTTAAATCCTACCAGTCCGGCAAAATCTCCCCTGAACCAGATCGTATACACCTCGTTCCGGATTTTCTCAGGGGGTGAAAGGAGCATTTTGATGTATTGCCGGGAATCCTGAAGGGTACGGGTCTGGTCGACAAAGGGCAGCCAGCGACGGAGAAAAATGCGGTTCCGGTCAATGGCCTCGAAGACCGTTTCAGCATGGCTCATTCTGATCAGTTCCAGGTGGGTATAGTCGTCGATCTGCAGGTATTCCATAAGAGATCTTTTTTAACTTTGCGTTAAATGTTGAGAATAACAAAAATAGCTTTTATGAGATTGAAACTGTTGTTAGGGATGGCTTTTCTGTTGGTGTGGGGTACTTCCTGCAGTCAGAAGAGTGGTGTGGGTCAGGGGCCGGTGGTGATCATTGAAACGCCGGAAGGTGATATCAGACTCAGGTTGTATAATGAAACCCCGCTGCACCGCGACAATTTTCTGAAGCTGGCCCGTGAGGGGTATTATGACGGGGTTTTGTTTCACCGGGTGATCCGTGAATTCATGATTCAGGCGGGAGATCCAGACTCCAGGAAGGCTCAGCCGGGGGTTCAGTTGGGCAACGGCGGGCCCGGGTATACCGTACCGGCGGAGATTGTTCCGGGGTTGTTTCATAAAAAGGGGGCCCTGGCAGCTGCCCGCCTGGGTGACCAGGTCAACCCGCAGAAAGCTTCCAGTGGATCGCAGTTTTACCTCGTCGAAGGCAAGATATGGCGCCCCGGCGAACTCGATACCCTCGAAAACCGCCTGGTGGCCAACCTGCAGCAATCGATCCTCAGGCAGGTCATCACCCCCGCCCAGGAAGAACTCAACAAATACCGCCAGGAGAACAACCAGCAAGCCTTCAATGAGCGGGTAGCCGTTCTGCAGGCCCGGGCCGACAGTCTCTTTCAGGCGGCCCCTAAGCCCTCCTTCTCTGAGGCCCAGCGTCAGGCCTACACTACCATAGGTGGATCGCCCCACCTTGATGGCGGGTATACCGTCTTCGGGGAGGTCATTGAAGGACTGGAGGTGATCGCGAAAATCTCGGCTGTTCAGACCGATGGTGCCAACCGTCCGCTGAAAGATATGCCCATTAAGGTTAAGGTAATAGACTAAGAGAGCGGCGCCTTCCCCTCCGGGAAGAAGGCGTGTTGGGGTGAACGTAGGGCTTCCGGAGATCAGAAAGGGAACGGCTCCGGGGTGTCAACCTTACCAGAGCCATTTCGGGCCGGTGCGTACTTTAACTTTTCAGACGCCTCAACCCCGACAGTGCGCCAGTGCCTTACCAGAGCCGTTTCAGGCCGATCAGGGCCTTTACCTCAGCCAGGGTTCGGGCTGCCGACTCACGGGCTTTTTCCGCCCCCTCACGCGCCACCCGGGCCAGGTAAGCTTCATCGCTGCGAATGGCAAGGATCTTTTCCCGGATGGGGGCCGTAAAGGCAATGATATCACCGGCAAGCTGCTTTTTCATATCGCCGTAGCGGATCTCACAGTGGTTGTATTTCTCCTCGTAGAATGCCACCGTTTCCGGTGCCGACACAATTGACATCAGCGTGAAGAGGTTCCGGATGGGTTCGGGCTTTTCCTGGTTCATCACGGTCGGACCGCTGTCGGTGACGGCGCGCATTACCTTTTTCCGGATCTCTTCGGGATCTTCATAGAGGAAAATGCCATTCCCTTCCGATTTGCCCATTTTCCCGGAACCGTCGAGGCCGGGCACCTTGATCATATCCTTGCCGTCGAAGGTAAAAGGCTTGGGCAGCGGGAAAACCCGGTGGCCATACATATGGTTGAAACGGGTGGCGAATTTGCGGGCCATCTCCAGGTTCTGCTCCTGGTCTTTGCCCACCGGCACGAACTGGGCCTTGTGAATGATGATGTCAGCAGCCATCAGCACCGGATAGGTGAGCAGTCCGGCATTTACATTATCGGGGTTCTGCCGCGCCTTCTCCTTGAAGGAGGTGGTCCGCTCCAACTCTCCCAGATAGGCATTCATATTCAGGAAGGTGTAGAGTTCCACGACCTCCGGAACATCACTCTGGATGAAGATGGTGGCCAGGTTGGGATCAATACCGCAGGCCAGATACTCGGCCAGCACCTGCTTCACCCCCGCCTGGAGATTGCCGGGCGTCGGATGGGTGGTCAGCGAATGGAGGTCGGCAATAAAAAAATAACAGCGGTATTCCGACTGCATTTTCACGAAACTGCGCACAGCCCCGAAATAATTACCCAAGTGAAGATTCCCCGTGGGGCGGATGCCGCTCACCACGATCTTTTGTTTTTTTTCCGTCATTTCCTCGATTGAATTTCAGCATTCCCCGCTCGGGAACTGCCGCAAAAATAGCGCTCCCTTTTAAAAGTTCCAATTCCCGAAAAATAAAAAAACAGGCTGTAACTTTTGGGACTTCTCTTCCGTCTTATGGGAGAAAAGCTTCGGAAGCAGCATGACCCTGGAGGAATACAACCACTCTGTGACCCTTTATGCCGACCGGTTATTCCGGTTTGTGGCCAAAAATGTGAAAGACCATCATTTTGCAGAGGATATTGTACAGGAGAGCTACGAGAAGATGTGGAAAAATGTGGCGCGGGTCGACGGGGAGAAGGTGAAGGCTTATCTTTTCACCACCGCCTACCATACCATGATCGACAGGTTAAGGAAGGAGAAGCGGATGGTCCCTGCCGCCGAGTTGCCGGCAGGGGGAGAAACAGTGGCCCACGGCTGGTCCGATGTCAGGGAAAGATTGGCCGCGGCAGTGGACCGCCTCCCCGAAATCCAGCGCATCGTATTGACCCTGCGCGACTATGAAGGCTATTCCTATCAGGAAATCGGGGAAATGACCGCCCTGAACGAATCGCAGGTAAAGGTTTACATTTACCGGGCGAGGGTTTTTCTGAAGAATTACATTGGTAAACCGGAAGTTTTGGTATAACCCGCTATGAAGATCACCCGCGATAATTACGAATCCTGGTTTCTCGATTACCTGGAGGGGCACCTCGAAGAAGGGATGGCCGGGGAATTCCACGCTTTCCTCAGCCTGAATCCCGACCTGCAGGAAGAACTGGAGGAGTTCCGGGAGGTAAGGCTTCACGCTCCGGAATTTCATTTCGCCGGAAAAGAGAGGCTTTTCAGAGATCATTACGACCTGCCGGGGGAGTTTGAGACGGCAGCCGTGGCCCGCCTGGAGGGAGATCTCACCCCGGAAGAGGCGGCCGCTTTCGATCATTATCTCGGCACCCATCCCGGGAAAAAGGAGGAAGCCGCTCTTTTTGAATTAACCCGGCTGACCCCTGATGAGCGCATGGTTTTCCCTGCCAGGTCGAGGCTGATGCGCCAGCCGGCAGTCGTCCGCCTCCGCCAGTGGAGTATGCGGGCCGCCGCTATCCTGTTGACCGCCCTGCTCATTTATACCCTCACCGACTCCCCCACCATCCCTCCCGGCAGTCACAAAGAAACACCGGAGATGGCGGCACGGGAGAATAACGGGGGAAGAGAAGGGGAAAATAGTGGGAAGAACCATGAGAATATCCTGCCGGAACCACCGGCAACCATACCCTCTGGCGCTGCTTCCGGCACTCTGGCAGAAACCCGTGAAAACCTGACCGCCGCCAGGACCAGCCCCTCTTCCGGGGCTGCGACACCGGGTCGTAGTTCCACCCTGTCACGGCGTGGTGAAACTGTCGTAGCGGGCGAGGGTTCCCTTTCAGGAGGAAGGAGAGCTGATGCAGGGATTCTGATGGCCACGAATGCAGTATCGGAAGGCCTGGCTCCGGCAACGCACGCCAAATCCGGCACGGCCATTGGCTCCTCCCATCCGGCAGGACCGCTCCCTAACACCCGCCAGGCGCAGGCACCCGCCCTGGTGGCTTCCCTCCAGGCACACCTCTCCCCCCGGGAAGAGAACATCAACCTGGCCAGCATCACCTCCATACCTCACCCGGCCACTGCCATGGAACCCCTGGCCGAACCCCTGGCCCAGGAAAACGAAGCCCTTCCCCTGAGCGAAATAATTCTGGAAAAGACAGGCCTCGCCGATCTCACCGTGTCCAAAGTAACCCGTTGGGGCCTCCGGCTGGCTACCGGACTGTCAGGGGAGAAATTCCGCTATCATACCAATTCCGAAGGGGAAATCACCGCCCTTAACCTGGAAACCCGCCTCCTGGGACTCTCTATCCCCGTGAGCCACTGAGGTTTTTCCCCTCAGAAATCAACCTTTTTGCTATACGGGTGTTTTTTTTTCGCCCTCCTGTAACTTCCGGAATCGGTTCCCCGTCATACGGTCAGAATTCAAAAAACAGAAAATCATGAAGAGACTATTTCTACTTTTATTGGCCGTTGCCAGCCTCATTACTACCCGTGTAGGAGCTCAGGATACCACCCGTGTGAAGGCGACGGAGAAAGAGATTATGACGGTGAAGGAGGATTCTACCAAAACCGTCGTTAAGGTAGGCGACAAGGATGTGGTCACGGTCACTGAAGAGGGCACCGGCACCGTGGTGAAGGTGGGTGAAGACGGGGTGATCGTGGTCGATGACAGTTACGGTGGTGACACCGTGAAGATTCGTATCGGCAACCGGAACATTAAAATTGTGGACAACGGGAACGGGACTTCGGTACGTACCTCCCGGGAGCCTTCGGAGAAAAAGAAGGTCCACCGCAAATTCGACGGCCACTGGGGGGGCTTTGAGATGGGGATCAACACCTTCCACACCACCGACTACTCCCTTTATGAGGGCACAGAATTCCAGGGGTATGATTTCTTCGACCTCAATCATGGCAAATCACTGACGGTCAATATTAACATAGCCGAAACAGCCTTCTCCAACGAGCGCAAGACCATCGGAGTGGTCACCGGACTGGGGTTCAGCTTCATGGATTTCCGGTTTGATCAGGCCAACCGGACCATCGCCAAGGGATCTCAGTCGCCCTATATCCTGGAGCCGGTCATGTTCGAGAAGGAAGCTGACAAATCGAAGTTCAACGTGGTCTATCTCACGGCGCCCCTGATGCTGGAGATCGCCACCCCCCTGAAACTCGACGCCCATCGTCTTACCCTGGGGGCAGGAGTCATCGGCGGACTGAACATCGGTTCCCATACCAAGGTGAAAAACGGCAGCTCAAAAGATAAAGAACGCGGCAGTTTCAACCTCAACCCGCTGAAATATGATCTGACAGGCCGTATAGGTTTCGGCGATTTCTGCCTCTTCGCCAATTATGGTATGACGCCCCTCTTCAAAACGGGCAAAGGACCCGAACTGGTGCCGCTGACCATCGGGATCTCCTTCACGAATGCCAGTTTGTAACCCGAAGGGCGATTCTCTTGCCCGGAGGGGTGCTGAAAAGCCACTTTATTGTAACTTTGTCACGGATCCACTCTCAGGTGGGTCCGTGATTGTTTTATAATCTGTTCATGGGTGGATCTGTGATTGTTTTATGATCTGCTTATGGGTGGATGCGTGATTGTTTTTTATGGGTGAACTGAAAAAATACCCCGGTTACAGACCGGCAGCTCCAGCCCTCCTGATGCTTATTTTCCTGCTCGCATCGCTCCGGGCTGCGCCGCTCCCGCCTGAAAAACCGGTTGTCCCCGGCCTTTCCCATGCCCCTGCAACAAAGGACCAAGGCAGGGATACCCTCCGTATCATCCGGAAAAACCCTGAAAAAATGCTCCGGAATATCGACTTCAGGGAGAGGAGCGACCCCGGCTTTAATTTCTGGGAAGAGGAATTTTCGGGCCACTGGGCAGGGATCGATTTCGGACTGAATACTTTCCTGCATACCGATTACAGCGGGTATGACAACGCCTTCCTGAAAAACAACCTGATACGGTCCAATAGCTTGTTCATCAACCCCTTCCAGCACAGCTTCGGGCTGAACAGAAACAAAAACACCTTCGGGGTAGTGACCGGACTGGGTTTATGGCTGGAGAGTTACCGGCTGGAGAAGAATACTACCCTGGAGAAGAGAGCCGACGGCACCATCGTACCCAAAATCCTGGTTTTCGACGATAACCAGAAATCCAAGTTTTCCCTGGCTTACCTCACCGTGCCCCTGCTGGCCGAACTGCAGATTCCTATAGGGCATGATAAAAACAGGCTTTTCCTTTCGGCCGGAGTAGTAGGAGGGTACCGGCTCGACAGTCATACCAAAATCAAATACCGGCTGGAGAGAAAAAAGGAAAAACTGAAAACCCCGGGCGACTTCTCGCTGCCCGATTTCCGTTATAGCCTGATGATCCGCGCAGGATACCGCAGTTTTCAGTTTTTTGCCCTGAGCGACCTCCGCCCCTTATTCCAAAAGGAGGCCGGCCCGGAAGTGACCCCATTTACCTTTGGGATAACCCTGATAAGTTTCTAACCTTTAAAATGATACCTCATGAGACTATTGTTGATCAGCAATTCGACCATGCCGGGGGAGCCTTACCTCGACTATCCGAAGCATGAAATAGCCGGTTTTCTGGGCCGGCGGCCGGTGACCGCCCTTTTTCTCCCCTTTGCGGCCGTCACTTTTTCCTATGATGAGTACGAAACCAAGGTCGAAGAGCGTTTTGCGGAGGTGGGCCACCACGTGACCGGTATCCACCGTGTTGCGGATCCCATTGCTGCAGTCCGTCAGGCCGAAGCCATCGTGGTTGGGGGAGGAAATACCTGGCAGTTGGTGCGGAGGATGCATGAACTGAAGATCATGGAGCCCATCAGGGAGAAGGTGCTGGCAGGAACTCCCTTTATCGGGTGGAGTGCCGGCGCCAACGTGGCCTGCCCCACCCTGCGCACCACCAACGATATGCCCATCGTCGACCCGCTGGGCTTTGACACCTTGGGCCTCCTTCCCTTCCAGATCAACCCCCACTACCTCGACGCCAACCCTGAAGGCCATGCCGGGGAAACCCGCGAACAACGGATCCTGGAATTCCTGGAAATCAACCCCCTTGTTACCGTGGTCGGCCTTCGTGAAGGCACCATGCTCCTCAGAGAAAACAACCATCTCACCCTCATCGGAAACCACACCGCCCGCATCTTCAGAAAAGGATTACAGGCGGAGGAATGGCCTTCCAGCCAGGATTTCTCGCCCCTGCTGGCCCCGGAAAAACCACTCGCCTGATCCTTCCGGCGATCGGTTCCGGCCATCAGGCCATGAACTCTCCTGATCTCACCCTTAACCGACAGGCCGTTCACAGGATGTTCAACATCCGCCCTGAGCCTAGGCTCCTTTGTCAAGGCAGTGAACCGAAGACCCGATGAATCAGCAAATTCTTCCAAACGAGTCATTTCCCAACCTATGTACAAACCGATCACCCTTTTATTTCTTTTGCTCATGATCGCCGGATGCACCCGCCCCAAAGCCGACCTGGTCGTATTGAACGCGACCGTTTATACGGTCGATTCCCTCTTCAGTATAAAGGAGAGTTTTGCCGTCGCTGAGGGTAAAATCATCGCCATAGGCCGTTCCGAAGAGATCGCCTCGCGCTTTGAAGCCAGGGAAACCCTTGATCTGCAGGGCAAATGCGTATATCCCGGCTTTATCGACGCCCATGCCCATTTTTACGGCTACGGCATGAACCTCCTCGAATATGCCGACCTGAGCGGCACCCGTTCTCCGGAAGAGATCTACGACCGCCTCCGGGAACATCATGAAAAGACGGGGGGCGCCTGGTTGTTGGGGCGCGGCTGGGACCAGAACGAATGGCCGGTGAAGCAGTTTCCCGACAACAGCGCACTGGACCGGCTATTTCCCGGGGTAGCCGTTTACCTGGTCCGCATCGATGGCCATGCCGCATGGGTCAGCTCCCGTGCGCTTGAGCTGGCGGGGATCACCGCACAGACCCGCGTCGACGGGGGAGAGGTGCTCCTGAAAAACGGGCGGCCTACGGGAGTACTCATCGACAATGCGGAGGCCCTGATGAGCGCCGTCCTTCCCCAACCGGGAAATACACTGCAAGCCCGGGCCCTGCTGGCTGCCCAGGAGAAATGCTTCCGCGCGGGCCTCACTTCGGTCACCGATTGCGGCCTGCCGAAAGAGGTCATCCTCCTGATGGACTCCCTCCACAAGGAGGGAAGGCTGAAAATCCGAATCAACGCCATGATCCATCCCGACCAGGAAAACCTCGACCACTTTCTGGCCCGGGGGATCTATAAAACAGAACGACTGCAGGTCAACACCCTCAAGCTGTACGCCGACGGGGCCCTGGGGTCGCGGGGGGCCCTGATGCTGGAACCCTATGCCGACGACGCCGGCCACCGTGGACTTCAGATCGCCCCACAGGACTACTACGACACGCTATGCCGCCAGGCCCTCGAACACAACTACCAGGTGGCCACCCATGCCATCGGCGACAGCGCCAACCGGCTGATGCTCCAGACCTATGGCCGCTGCCTCGGAGGTAAAAACGACCGCCGCTGGCGCATTGAACATGCCCAGGTCATCCATCCTTCCGATTTTGCCCTCTTCGAGCGTTACTCCGTCATTCCGTCGGTACAGGCCACCCATGCCACCAGCGACATGAACTGGGCTGAAGAACGGCTCGGCCCCGAAAGAATTAAGGGCGCCTATGCCTACCGTCAACTGCTGGCCCAAAATGGATGGATCCCCAACGGTACCGACTTTCCCATCGAGAAAATAGAACCGCTGTTCACCTTCTATGCCTCGGTCTTCCGGAGTGACCACCAGGGCCTTCCTGAAGGCGGCTTCCAGCCCGGAAACAGCCTCTCCCGCGAGGAAGCCCTCCGCTCCATCACCCACTGGGCGGCTAAAGCCTCTTTTGAAGAACACGAAAAAGGAAGCCTCGAACCCGGAAAATGGGCCGACTTCATCATCCTCGATACCGACCTGATGAAAGCCTCCCCCGAAGAAATCCTCCACGCCAAAATCCTCGAAACCCGCATCGCCGGCGAAAAACTTTTTTGATGCTGAATATGAGGAAAATAGTCAGTTCTCTTATTTTAACGGCTCTGGCAGCGG
>ERZ1645192.1144-NODE-1144-length-22277-cov-9.284808_pt1 | contig 22277 bp, 17 predicted proteins | sample MGYA00575354_ERZ1645192 | MGnify/ENA primary metagenome ERZ1645192 (study PRJEB40844, sample SAMN11349763) | freshwater sediment metagenome | isolation source: river sediment | host: Sediment | place: India: Faizupur Khadar , New Delhi | collected 2017-02-21 ... | reverse complement strand
CTGATGGAGGCGGGACATGGGCAGCAGTGAGTGCGCCGGCCTCAGCGCGCCACTTGGCTCAGCACCAGTTGCACCACCCCATACACGGTCAGCACAAAGAGCACGGTAAAAATGACGCCGGCAATGATGAACCGGCTCGCCTTGCCATGGGCGAAATCCCGTTCAAGATTGGCGCGCTTCTGCACACCCAGTGCCGCCGCCAGCACGCTGCCGATGGTTTGCAGGATCGACAGCGATTCGGGTTGTTTCGAAGGCTCTTTCTTTGATTCGTTCATGCAACTCTCCTGATGAGGCGAGCGCTGATTATACCCCGCCTGTCCAGAGGGCCACGCTGCTCTGAAGACCATCTTTCTGGAGCCGTTTGCGCCGGGCTGTCATCGTCGCCTCGATGCAGTACAGTGACGACCGCATCGACACTGTGAACCCAATCCGTTCAGGAGCCGACTCATGGAGACCCTGCGCCCGTTCTCGATCGAGATTCCCGAAGCGCAACTGATCGATCTGCGGCAGCGGTTGGCCGCGACACGCTGGCCCGAGGCCGAGACGGTCGATGACTGGTCGCAGGGGGTGCCTCTGGCCTATCTGCGGGAGTTTTGCAGTTATTGGGCGCAAGAGTATGACTGGCGCGTGACCGAGCGACGGCTCAACGTCTTTCCCCAGTTCAAGAGCCAGATCGATGGGCTCGACATCCATTTTCTGCATGTGCGCAGTCGCCATGCGCAGGCGCTGCCGTTGCTGATCACCCATGGCTGGCCTGGTTCCATCGTCGAGTTCCACAAGGTGATTGCCCCGCTGAGCGATCCCACCGCATTCGGCGGCAGCGCCGACGATGCCTTCCATGTCATCTGCCCCTCGCTGCCGGGTTATGCCTTTTCAGACAAACCGCGTCAGACAGGCTGGGGGGTTGAGAAGATCGCCACGGTCTGGGATGCCCTGATGCGCCGACTCGGCTATCAGCGCTATGTGGCACAAGGAGGGGACTGGGGCGCTGCGGTCACCACCGCCATCGGCACGCAGAGTCTTGGCGCCTGCATCGGCATTCATCTCAACATGCCGACTGCCTCGCCGACCCCGCAGGCGTTGAGCAGTCCGACCGAGCGTGATCAGCGCGCACTGGCCGCCGCGGCCCACTATCAACAGTGGGAGGGTGGCTACTCGAAGCAGCAGGCCACCCGGCCACAGACCCTCGGCTATGGGCTGGTCGATTCGCCGGTCGGGCAGGCCGCCTGGATTCTTGAAAAGTTCCGGGCCTGGACCGACTGTCAGGGACACCCTGAAAACATCCTCAGCCGCGATGAACTGCTCGACAACATCATGCTCTACTGGCTGACCGCCTCGGCGGCCTCATCAGCCCGGCTCTACTGGGAGAGCTTCGGCAGCTTCGGGGGCGACCGATCGGCGGGCGTCGAACTGCCGACCGGCTGCAGCATCTTTCCCAAAGAGATCGTGCCGACGCCGCGCAGTTGGGCCGAGCAGCGCTACCGCAACATCGTCTACTGGAATGAGCTCGATCGTGGCGGCCATTTTGCTGCCTTCGAGCAGCCGCAGCGGTTCGTCGAAGAGCTGCGTGCCTGCTTTGCGCTGATGCGCTGAGGGGGTGACATGGCTTTGGAAAAGAAGATTCGCGGCGTCAACCTCGGCAGTTGGCTGCTGCTGGAGAAGTGGATGGTACCCAGTCTGTTTGCCGGACTGGAGGCCACCGACGAGACCAGTTGGTGCGTCGAGCTGGGTGATCGGGCCGCCGAGCCGCTGCATCGGCATTGGAACAGCTTCATCACCCGCGATGACTTCGTCTGGCTGGCCGCGCGTGGCATCAACGCGGTGCGCATTCCGGTGGGCCACTGGATTTTCGGACCTGACTACCCCTACCACCGCAGCTATGGCGCCCACCGCCACCCTTTCGTGACCGGTGGCATCGAACTGCTCGACCGCGCCTTCGGTTGGGCGGGCGAGCTGGGGTTGCAGGTGGTCATCGACCTGCATGCCGCACCTGGCTGTCAGAATGGTTTCGACAATGGCGGCATCAAGGATGTCTGCGAGTGGCACACCGAGCTGGCCTACCGCGACCACTCCCTTGCGGTGCTGGAGCGGCTGGCCGAGCGCTATGGTGCCCATCCGGCGCTGCATGCGATCGAAGTATTGAACGAACCGCGCTGGGATGTGCCAACCGACTATCTGAAGGCCTACAACGTCGATGCCTATCGACGCATTCGTCGACACTGCCCTGCTGATCGGGTGGCGGTGATCTTTCATGACGGCTTCCGTCCGTTTCAGGAGTACTGCAACTTCATGCAGCCGCCTGAGTTCGCCAATGTGCGCTTCGACATCCACCGCTATCAATGTTTCGAGCGTGGTGACATCGACATGGACATCCATGGCCACATCGGCAAGGCGGCCGGTGCCTGGCGCGACGAGGCCGATGCGATCCAGCGCGAACTGCGACTGCCTGCCTATGTCGGTGAATGGAGTCTCGGCCTCGACCTGAAGGTGGTCTCGCTGTGGGCGCAGGGACCGTTCAACCATGCGCTGGAGCGGATGGACGCGCTGCAGGAAACTGTGGCCTACCGTGCCTATGCGGCAGCGCAGTTGATGACGTTCGAGCGCTACGCGGGCTGGTTTTTCTGGAGCTACCGGACCGAAACCACGCCGGCCTGGTGTTTCCGCGACTGTGTTGAGCGCGGCTGGCTGCCGGATGACTTCAACCCTTGAGCGGGCGCTCCTCCAGCCAGCAGACCTGCGGGTTGTGAAACAGATACTTCTCGCCGCAGACCCGGGTCAGCATGATCTTGCGGTCATGGTGCCGCGCCAGGGTTTCGTGAAAGCCGATGGTCAACAGTGTGGCGTTGGGCAGTTCGCGGTGCAGCATCTCCATCAGGCAATCCTCGGCCTTGGGGGCGAGGGCGTCACTCGCCTCCTCGATGAAGATCCAGGCGGGGCGGTGCAGCAGCAGCCGGGCGAAGCCGAGGCGTTGCTGGGTGCGCAGTGCCAGCACATGGTCCCACTGATCGCTCTCGTCCAGACGCGCCGCCAGCCAGGAGAGCCCGACACACTCCAGCGCGTAGTGGATGCTGCCGGTCTCGAAGCGGTCGGCGGGCGCCGGATAGCTGAGCAGTGAGCGCAATGTGCCATCGGGCAGGAACGGACGTTGCGGCATGAAGTAGATCGGCTGGCCGCGTGGCAGCAGCACTTCACCCTCTCCCCATGGCCAGAGGCCGGCAATGGCCTTGAACAGTGAGATGGCGGCGGTGGCGTCGCCATCGATCCAGACCCGTTCGCCACGGCGGAAACGTTCGTCGAGATGCTCGATGATCAATTTGCCATCCGGGTTGGCGATGCTGAGGTCACGCAGTTGCAGCTCATGGCGGGCCGATTTTTGACGTTTGATGTGTCGGCCATCGCCCTGTCGGCTCTCGGCAGCGAGCGCCGACAGGTCATCATGCAGCGACAGCATCCGCTCGGCGGAAGCGCGGAATTTGGCCATGTCGCCCAGGTTGTCGATCGGCCAGGAGAGTGCCGAAGTCAGTTTCTGGAACGCCTGGGCCGACTGCATCAGCACACCCAGTGTCATGACACCGGCAATGTACTGTGGGGCGGCAACCAGAATCGGGAAGACCGGCAGCAGCGCGCCATAGCCGGAGGAGAAGGAGACGATGCCCATGTAGGCAAGGGTCTGGCGATTCCAGCCCTGCCCGAGAGCATCGAACTGTCGCAAGGAGTGTTGCCGTTCGTTCTGTTCGCCCTGCATCAGCGCGATGGCCTCGGAATTTTCACGCGAGCGCGACAGGCCGAAGCGGAAGTCGGCCTCCAGGGTCTGCAACCTGTTGGTGGCCTTGACCAGTGGCCGCCCCAGCAGCAGGCCGAGCGCCGTTCCCGCGCCGGCGTAGAGCAGGGCGAGGATCACCATGTAGCCCGGCACCTGCAGCGAGGTGCCTGGCAGACTGGTGCTGCCGGAGACCGACAGCAGAATGTCGACGAAACTGCCGAGAATCAGCAGCGAATAGACCAGCGTGTGTGCCAGCATGATCGCCATCTCGCTGGCGATGCGGATGTCCTCGGCGATGCGGCTGTCCGGGTTGTCATGCTCGCCGGCGGTGAACTGCAACTGGTAGTGGTGACCCTGCACCATCCACTGGCCGAGGAGGCGCTCGGTCAACCAGTGCCGCCAGCCGATCTGCAACCAGCGCTTGACCTGCAGATGGAGCGCGGTGACCAGCATCGTCAGCACGAAGATCAGCACAAAGGTGAAGCCATGGCGCAGAAAAAGGGCCAGTGAGCGCGCTTCCAGGGCATCAAAGAGCGCGCGGCTCCAGTAGTTGGTCCAGATCACCAGCGCCACTTGCGCCAGCGTCAACAGCAGCAGCGCCAGCGTGATCGCGCGCACTTTCCACTTCTGCTCGCTGGACCAGTAGGGCCCTGCCAGCCGGATGAAGCGATGCAGAAAAAGGTAGCGCGAACGGATCGGACCGATCGCCGGCGAGACAGGGTTGGGTGAAGAATCGAGCGGGGGCATGGCGGTCGTGGTCAGACTCTGCCGGGTCTTCGTTTATCGTACATGGCCGACCATGCAGCCGACAGTGTGGCGCGCTCACGCATGGCGGTTGAGCGCATCGATCTGGCTGTTGAGCGTCCAGTAGTCGTAAAGATAGCCCACGCCACCCAGCGCGAAGGTGCAGAGATAGAGCAGGCCGGTCGGCCATTTTCCCAGATAGAAACGGTGCACGCCGAACAGACCGAGAAAGGTCAGCAGAATCCAGGCCGTGCTGTAGTCGACGGCGCCGGTCTGATAGTGCTCCTCGGCTTCACGCGCCATGGCTGGAATCAGCAACAGATCGATGAGCCAGCCGATGCCGAGCAGTCCCAGTGTGAAGAACCAGAGTGTGCCAGTGACCGGTTTGCCGAAATAGAAGCGGTGGGCGCCGATGAAGCCGAAAATCCACAGCAGATAGCCGATGGTTTTTGAATGGGTCGATCTGGACTGCACGAATGCGCTCCTGTTCTTCGGTTTTGTTGCATCGGTCGCAGCGCATCAGCGCCGCTTCAGCCATACTGCCCGGCATCGTCGCTCTTTGAAAGCGTGGCTGGCGTGCGTGTCGGGCGTTGAACATTGTTGCCGTGACTGCTGTCCAACGTGGTGTCTGGAGCCGGTTTCCGACGGGGTGCCCAGCGCGTGCACCTCTATATTTGAATGCGGTTGATGACAGTTTCTCTTTTTGAAAGGAGCTTTGCATGAAATTCGTCAATGGGGTGTTGGTCTGTGGTCTGCTGTCGCTGTCGATGTCGGCGCTGGCGGGATCGACCACGGATGCCGCCATCGGTGGCGCCGTGGGCGGTGCGGTCGGCGCGGCGGTTGGCAATGAGGTGGGCGGGCGTGAAGGGGCCATCGTCGGGGGGGGCGATAGGTGCCGCCACCGGCACCGCCATCACCACCAAAGGGGATGAGAAGCATGATGGCCATCATGACCACGATGATGACCATTACCGGCGCGTCGAGCGGGACCATGATGACGATCATCACCACCATGGTTCATCGTTCTGCCCTCCTGGACAGGCGAAGAAGGGGCGCTGCTGAAGTGGGCGCGCTGGCCTATGCCTGATTGCTGTCGGGGTCATAGGCCAGGTTGGGGCTCAGCCAGCGCTCCAGCTCACTGATCGGCATGCCCTTGCGCTGGGCCAGCGCTTCGATCTGGTCGCGGCCGATCTTGCCGACGCCGAAGTAGCGTGAGTCGGGGTGGCTGAAGTAGAAGCCGCTGACGGCCGCCGCCGGGGTCATCGCAAAGTGCTCGGTGAGCTGCACCTGGATGCTCTGCGCGGCATCGAGCAGTCTGAACAGCGTCGCCTTTTCGCTGTGGTCGGGGCAGGCCGGATAGCCGGGTGCCGGCCGGATGCCGCGGTAGCGCTCGTGGATCAGCGCTGGGTTGTCGAGCTGCTCATCGGGCGCATAACCCCAGAATTCGCGTCTGATCCGCAGATGCAGGTGTTCGGCGAAAGATTCCGCCAGCCGGTCGGCCAACGCCTTGACCATGATCGCACTGTAATCGTCGCCGACCGCCTCATACTTGGACACCAATTCCTCGGCCCCGAGTCCGCCGGTGACCACGAACAGCCCCAGGTAGTCCGCCACGCCGCTGTCGAGCGGCGCGATGAAGTCGGCCAGGCTGAGGCAGGGCGCATTCTCCGGGCGCTCGCCCTGCTGACGGATGAAGTGGAAGGTGGCCAGTCGCTCCTGACGGCGCTCGTCGGTGAAGAGCACTACATCATCGCTGCCCACCCGATTGGCTGGAAACAGGCCGAACATGCCGTTGGCGCTCAACAGCCCGTTGACCATGATGCCTTCGAGCATCTCCTCGGCATCGGCCAGCAGCTCCCGGGCATTTTCGCCGACCACCGCATCATCGAGGATGTTCGGATATTTTCCGCTCAACTCCCAGGTCATGAAGAAGGGTGTCCAGTCGATGGTGTCGATCAGTTTTTCGAGCGGATAGTTGCGCAGGGTGCGGATGCCGAGTTCGTTGGGTACCGGTGGCCGATAGCGGCGCCAGTCGGTGACGAAACCGCGCTGACAGGCTTCTGCGTAGGGAATCAACCGGGCTGCCTGGTTGCGGCGGCCGCTGCGCTCGCGGATGGTGGCGTACTCCTCGCGCCGCTGGGCGACGAAATCATCGCGCAACGTGTCGCTCAGCAGTGAGGTGACGACGCCGACACTGCGCGAGGCATCGGGCACATAGACGGCGAGGTCGTTCTGGTAGCAGGGCTCGATCTTGACCGCGTTGTGCGCCTTGGAGGTGGTGGCGCCGCCGATCAGCAGCGGCAGTTTGAATCCCTGCCGCTGCATCTCCTTGGCGACATGGACCATCTCATCCAGTGACGGAGTGATCAGGCCACTCAGGCCGATCACATCGACCTGCTGCTCCCGTGCAGCGTGCAGGATGCGCTCGCAGGAGACCATCACACCGAGGTCGATCACCTCGTAGTTGTTGCACTGCAACACCACGCCGACGATATTCTTGCCGATGTCATGCACGTCGCCCTTGACGGTGGCGAGCAGGATCCGGCCTTTCTTCTCGATGTTGCCGCCGGCCGATTCGGCCTCGATGTAGGGCGTCAGGTGGGCGACGGCCTGCTTCATCACCCGGGCGCTCTTGACCACCTGCGGCAGGAACATCTTGCCGGCGCCGAACAGGTCGCCGACCACATTCATGCCCTCCATCAGCGGACCTTCGATCAGCTCGATCGGCCGCTCGACCTCCTGCCGTGCCGCCTCGGTGTCCTCGACGATGAAGGTCGAGATGCCCTTGACCAGCGCATGAATGATCCGCTGCGCCGGTGGCAGTTCGCGCCAGGCGAGCTGCTCGGCCTCTGGCCGGCTGCCGCTGCCGCCCTCATGGAGGTACTTTTCGGCGATCTCCAGCAGCCGTTCGGTGGCATCGGCACGGCGGTTGAGAATCACATCCTCGACCCGCTCACGCAGATCCGATGGAATCTCCTCATAGATCGCCAACTGGCCGGCGTTGACGATGCCCATCGTCAGTCCGGCGCGAATCGCGTGATAGAGGAAGACGGCATGGATCGCCTCGCGCACCGGGTTGTTGCCGCGGAACGAAAACGAGACATTGGAGATGCCGCCGGAGGTGAGCGCATGGGGCAGATGGGTCTTGACGTAGGCGCAGGCCTCGATGAAGTCGACCGCGTAGTTGTTGTGCTCCTCGATGCCGGTGGCCACGGCGAAGACATTGGGGTCGAGAATGATCTCCTCGGGCGGAAAACCGACCTCATCGACCAGCAGCCGGTAACTGCGCTGCATGATCTCCTGCTTGCGCGCCAAGGTGTCGGCCTGTCCGGCTTCGTCGAAGGCCATCACCACCACGGCCGCGCCATAGCGACGACAGAGCCGCGCCTGATGCAGAAAGGAGGCCTCGCCCTCCTTCAGGCTGATCGAGTTGACGATGCTCTTGCCCTGCACGCACTTGAGGCCGGCTTCGATCACCTCCCATTTCGACGAGTCGATCATGATCGGTACCCGGCTGATGTCCGGTTCCGAGGCGATCAGATTGAGCATCGTCACCATCGCCGCCCTGGAGTCGAGCATCCCCTCATCCATGTTGATGTCGATGATCTGCGCACCCGATTCGACCTGCTGGCGCGCCACTTCGAGCGCCTCGCCGTAGTTCTCCTCGCGAATCAACCGGGCGAAGCGGGCCGACCCGGTGACATTGGTGCGCTCGCCGACATTGACGAACAGGCTCGATGCGTCGATGACCAGCGGTTCAAGTCCGCTCAGGCGGCAGGCGGGGTCGAGCTGTGGAATCGGCCGTGGCCGGTTCCGTGCCGCCGCCTCGGCCAGACGGCGGATATGGTCCGGTGTGGTGCCGCAGCAGCCGCCGACGATGTTGAGCAGGCCGCTCTGCATGAACTCCTCGACCACCGCCATCATCTGTTCCGGTGTCTCGTCATACTCGCCAAACTCATTCGGCAGTCCGGCGTTGGGGTGGGCGCTGACCGGCACATCGGCGATGCGTGCCAGTTCGGCAATGTGCGGCCGCAGCTCGCTGGCGCCGAGCGCACAGTTGAAGCCGATGGCAATGGGTTCGGCATGGGCCACCGAGTGCCAGAAGGCGGCCGGGGTCTGGCCCGACAGCGTGCGGCCGCTGGCGTCGGTGATGGTGCCGGAGATCATGATCGGCAACGCGAACTGCTGTTCATCGAAATAGCGCCTGACCGCGAAGATCGCCGCCTTGCAGTTGAGGGTGTCGAACACGGTCTCGATCAGGATCAGGTCGACGCCACCTTCGACCAGCGCCGCAGTCGCCTCGCGGTACTCCTCCACCAGTTGATCGAAGCTGATCGAACGGTAACCGGGGTTGTTGACGTCGGGCGAGATGGAGGTGGTCTGGCTGGTGGGCCCCAGAATGCCGGCCACGAAGCGCGGCCGCGACGGATCGCGCGCGGTGACGGCATCGGCCACCTCGCGTGCCAGCCGCGCGCCGGCCAGGTTCAATTCGGCCGCCAGCGCCTGCAGGCCGTAATCGGCCTGTGACACCCGGGTGGAGTTGAAGGTGTTGGTTTCGATGATGTCGGCGCCGGCCTCGAGGTAGGCGGTGTGGATCTCGCGGATCACTTCGGGCTGGGTCAGGGTGAGCAGATCGTTGTTGCCTTTCAGCTCATGAGGGTGGTCGCGGAACCGCTCGCCCCGGTAGGCCGCCTCATCGAGACGATAGCCTTGAATCATCGTGCCCATGGCCCCATCCAGCACCAGAATGCGCTGCTTCAGTGCGGTGTTGAGCTGCTCGATACGCGCGGCACGGCTGGTCATGGTTCTGCTTATGTCCTAATTAATCGAAGGTTTTTGTCGAAAATGAAAGGTGCTATTTTAACAGAAGTGACCTTTTTCGCTGTGCCGATCTGCCGCACACGGCCATCCACCCCGTTCAATCCAACTGGTGACACCCGATGACCCCCTCCCTGACCATTACCGATGCGGCGCAAGAGTACATTGCCGAGCTGCTGGCGAAGCAGGGCGGCGAGGTCAACATTCGCGTCTTCGTCGCCGACCCCGGCACGCCGAAGGCCGAAAGCTGCGTCGCCTACTGCCGTCCCGGCGAAGAGGAAGCGGATGATCTGCCGCTGGAACTGAAAGGCTTCAAGGCCTTCATCGAGGCACGCAGCCTGCCATTTCTCGAAGAGGCGCTGATCGACTATGCCAAGGACCGCTTCGGCGGTCAGCTCACCATCAAGGCACCCCATGCCAAGATCGGCAGGATCGATGCCAGCAGTCCACTGGAAGACCGGATCAACCATGTGCTCTATGTCGAGGTGAACCCCAACCTTGCCGCGCATGGCGGCGAGGTGAGCCTGGTTGAGGTGGTCGATGGTTCGATTGCCGTGCTGAAGTTCGGCGGCGGCTGTCAGGGCTGCGGCATGGTGGATGCCACGCTGAAGGAGGGGGTCGAGCGGACGCTGGTCACGCAGATTCCCGAAATCACCGCCGTGCGCGATGTCACTGACCACTCGGTGCGCGACCACGCCTACTACTGATCCAGGCTATGCATGGTCCGCCCATCCAGGGAACTGCAAACCCGTAAAACGTGACGGATGTGGCTGAGCCGTATCAGCCGCTGTGAGGTGGTGTGGCGTCTGGCTGCCAGCCCCCACCCAGCGCCTTGTAGAGTTGCACCAGGGCGCGCAGACCTTGCTGCTGAGTGTTGATGCGCGCGAGTTCGACATTGAACAGGCTGCGCTGGGCATCCAGCACCTCCAGATAATCGGAGTAACCCTCTTCGAAGCGGCGTTGCGCCAGCCGGGCCGTCTGTTGCAAGGCGGCCACCTGCTGTGACTGGGCTGCCAGCCGTTCACTGCTGGCGCTGCGGCTTTTCAGTGCATCCAACACTTCACGAAATGCGGTGCGCACGGTCTGCTGGTAGTTGATCAGTGCTTGCTGGCGTCGTGCCTCTGCTGTCTCGACAGTCGCCTGGGTGCGCCCGAAATCGATGATCGGCCCGGTCAGATTGCCGGCGAACTGCCAGTTTTTAGCCGAGCCGTTGAACAGATTGCTCAGGTCATCGCTCTGATTGCCGAACAGACCGGTCAGTGACAGCCGTGGGAAATAGGCGGCGCGGGCAATGCCGATCTCGGCGTTGGCGGCACGCAACTGCTGTTCGGCTGCGAGAATGTCGGGGCGGCGTTGCAGCAGGGTGGAAGGCAGCCCCATCGGCACTTCCGGCAGCGGTGGCAGCTCATCGAGGGTATGCCCGGTCGTGATCGTTTGCTGCACGAGTTCACGGGGGGTGCGACCCAGCAGCACGCTCAGGGCGTTGATCTGGAGTGTGCGCTGCTGTTCGAGCGCAGGCAATTCGGCCCGGGCGGCGGCCAGTTCCGATTCGGCCTGTCGGAATACCAGTTGCGAAGTGGCGCCGTTGCGATAGCGTGACTCCTGAAAGCGGTAACTGCCTTCGCGGGTTTTCACGGTGTTCCGGGCGACGAGCAGTTGTTGATCGAGCGCGCGCAGATTGAAGTAACCGGAAGCGATGTCCGCCGACACGGCGAGGGCAATGGCGTCCCGGCTGGCCACGCTCGCCAGCAGTTGTGCCTGCGCTGCTTCGTTGGCCCGGGCCAGCCTGCCCCACAGATCCAGTTCGTAGTTCAGGACTGCCGAGACACTCAAGGCATCATGGATGACACCGCCGCCGGGTTGGGCGGTTTCCGCGCTGCCCTGCTGGCGCGAAGCATCGGCCTGTCCGCTCAGCAGCGGATAGCGCTCGGCATCACGCAGGTTGAGCAGCGCCCGTGCTTCGGCGATCCGGGCCGCGGCAACGGAGAGATCGGCATTGTGCTGCAGGGCCTCTTCGATCAGTGCCGTCAAGGCAGGGTCATCGAAGAGGTGCCACCAATGTGGATCGATCGTCGGTGTGACGGTTGCCGCCGCAGAGTCTGCTGCGGGAACCATCCAGCCACTCGGCAGGTCGCTCTGGGGTTGCAGATGGTCAGGACCCAGCAGGCAGCCCGGCAGTGTCGAAAGCAGCAACAGCGGCATCAAGAGTCTGTTACGCATGCGGATCGCTCTCCTTCTCGCGCGTGTGGGTGACCCCGTCGCGCTCGGTCAGTCGACCGATCAGCAGGAAGAACATGGGCACGAAGAGGGTGGCGAGAAATGTGGCGGCAATCATGCCACCGATGACCCCGGTGCCGATGGCGTGACGACTGGCCGACCCGGCACCACTGCTGATCGCCAATGGCAACACGCCCAGCATGAAGGCCAGCGATGTCATCACAATGGGTCTGAAGCGCTGGCGGGCACCTTGCAATGCAGCTTCCATCAGCGACACACCCTCGCGGCGATGGAGCATCGCGAATTCGACGATCAGAATGGCATTCTTGGCCGACAGACCAATCAGGGTGAGCAGACCGATCTGGAAGTAGAGGTCGTTCTCCAGGCCGCGCAGCCAGGTGGCGAGGATGGCACCGAACACGGCAAAGGGCACTGCCGTCACCACCGCGAACGGCAGGCTCCAGCGTTCATACTGGGCTGCCAGAATCAGGAACACCATGAGGATGCCGAACACGAAGGATTGGGCCCCACTGCCGGCACTGGCCAGCTCCTGATAGGCCGATCCAACCCAGCCCAGCGAGTAGTTGGCACCCAGAACCTCCTGGCTGACCGCCCGCATGGCGGCAATGGCCTGGCCGGAGCTGTAGCCCGGGGCGGGCTGGCCGAGAATCTTTGCGGCAGGAAAGACGTTGAAACGCTCGACCAGATCGGGGCCGATGGTGCGGTTCACCTTGACCAGGGCATCGAGCGGCACCAGATTGCCGTCGCTGGAGCGGACGAAGACGTGGCGCAGATCCTCGGGAGAGCGACGGAATTGCGCTTCCGACTGCAGGTTGACGCGATAGCTGCGTCCGAACAGGGTGAAGTCGTTGACATAGAGGCTGCCGAAGGTGCTCTGCATGATCGTGAACACCTGGTTGATCGGAACCTTGAGGGCGCGCGCCTTTTCCCGATCGAGCTCCGCGTAGTACTGTGGCGTGGAGGTGGAGAAGGTGGTGCGCAGTTCAGTCAACTCCGGACGTTTGCTGGCGGCATCGAGCAGTCGGTGGGCCGTTTCCACCAGGGCGGTTCCGCCGCTGCCGGTGCGGTCCTGCAGATAGGCCTCGAAGCCCCCGGTGGTGCTGATGCCGGTGATCGGCGGGGGGTTGAAGCCGAACATCTCGCCATCGCGCAGATCGGCACCCAGATGCGCGAGCGGATTCACCATGATCCGTGCATCGTCTTCGGAGGTGGTGCGTTGATCCCAGGGATCGAGCATGACGAACGAGATGCCGGCATTGCTGCGCTGTGACTGGGCCAGAATGTCGAAGCCGGCAAAGGTGACCACCGATTCCACCGCCTTCTGCTCCATCAGCCGTTGCGTCATCACGTCGGTGATCGCCCGGGTACGGTCGAGTGCTGCGGCAGCGGGCAACTGATAGGCCATCAGTACGTAGCCCTGATCCTCGGCAGGCACCAGCCCACCGGGCAGCCGGTTGAACAGCAGCAGGGCAATGGCCATCAGGCCGGTGAACAGCGTCATGCCCAGCACTGTGCGTCGCATCAGAAAACCGGAAGCATTCACATAGCCATCGGTGATGCGGGCGAACATCCGGTTGAACAGCCGGAATGGCAGGGCCGGTTCGCTGTGCACCGGTTTGAGCAGCAGTGCGCACAGCGCCGGGGTCAGGGTCAGTGCCACGATTCCGGAGATGACCACCGAGACCACGATGGTGATGGCGAACTGCTTGTACATCTGTCCGCTGAGCCCGCCGAGAAAGGCCACCGGAATGAACACCGCCGACAGCACCAGCACGATGGCGATCACCGGACCGGTCACCTCGGCCATTGCCTTGAAGGCGGCTTCGCGTGGCGACAGCCCCTCCTGGCTCATCAGCCGTTCGACGTTCTCGATGACGATGATGGCATCGTCGACCACGATGCCGATCGCCAGCACCAGTCCGAACAGGGTCAGCAGGTTGATCGAGAAACCCAGCAGCAACATGCCGGCGAAGGTGCCGATGATCGAGACTGGCACGGCCAGCAGCGGAATCAGCGTGGCACGTGGATTCTGCAGAAACAGAAACACCACCAGCACCACCAGCACGATCGCTTCGATGAAGGTGTGCACCACCTCTTCGATGGAGACCCGGACGAAGCGGGTGGTGTCGAAGGGAATTTCATAGGCCAGCCCTTCGGGAAAGCGCTGGGACATTTCGACCATGCTGGCGCGAATGGCATCCATCGTCTGCAACGCATTGGCGCCCGGCTGCAGGTAGAGGCCGATGGGGACCGTCGTTCTGCCTTTGTAGCTGGCATCGAAATTGTAATCCTGCGCTCCCAGTTCCACCCGCGCCACATCGCTCAGACGCAGTGTGGCGCCGGAGTCATCCGAGCGCAGGATGATCTGGCCAAAGGCGGCCGGATCGGCCAGCCTGCCCTGGGTGTTGACGGTATAGGTGAACGCATTGTCGGCGGAAATCGGCTCCTGGCCGAATTGCCCGGCGGCGAACTGGGAGTTCTGCTCCTGAATCGCCTGTGCCACGTCACTTGCGGTCAGGTTGAACTGCGCCAGTTTGTCCGGCCGCAGCCAGATGCGCATCGAATAGTCCTTCTGACCGAACAGCGATGCGTCGCCGACACCGGGAATCCGCTTGAGCTCGTCGATGATGTTGAGCAGCGCGTAGTTGCTGAGAAACATCGAGTCATACTGGCCGCCCGGCGCAGAGACAGTGATCAACCCCAGGATGCTGGTGGAGCGTTTCTGTACCCGTATTCCTTGTCGGCGCACCTCCTCGGGCAGGCGGGCCTGTGCGGCGGTCACCCGGTTGTTGACGTTGATGGTGGCCTGGTCGGGATCGGTGCCGATGGCAAAACTGACGGTGATGCGCAACTGGCCACTGGCAGCAGCCACCGAACGGAGGTAGATCATGTCCTCGACGCCGTTGATCTCCTGTTCCAGAGGCGCGGCAACGGTCTTGGCGATGACATCGGCGCTGGCGCCCGGATAACTGGTGATCACCACCACTTCGGGCGGAACGATGTCGGGGTATTGCGCAACCGGCAAGGCCCGCATCGACACCAGACCGGCCAGCACGATGACGATGGAGAGAACCGAGGCAAAGACCGGACGACGAATGAAGAATGCGGAAATCATGGTCTGGTTCCGGACTGGCTTGCCTGATTCGCCACCGGTGCCGGCGTCGGTCGAGGTTCTGCAGGCTTGACCGGTTCGCCGGCCTTGACCTTGATGACGCCATCCACGATCACCTTGTCACCCGGTTTCAATCCCTCTTCGATCAGCCACTGCGAACCGATGGTGATCCCCGGTTGAATCGGCTGGACTCTGGCCCGGTCACCCTCGGCGAGCAGATAGACGTAGGCGCCCTGCGGACCCTGCATCACCGCTGCCTGTGGCAACACCATCACCCCTTTGCGCACCAGCCCTTTGGGTACGATGCGCACGAACTGCCCCGGCAGGATGCTGTTGTCAGGATTGGCGAACAGTGCGCGTGCCCGGACCGTGCCGGTGGCCGGATCGATGCTGCTGTCGGTGAAGCTGATGTAGCCCTGTTGGTCGTACACCGTGCCATCACTGAAGCGCAGCTCGGCCGCCAGGCGTTCGCCCCCGGTCATCGTCATGGCGCCGCTGGCCAGCAGTTGGCGCTGACGCAGTGCATCGGTGTCGGGGTAGGAGAAATTGACGTAGAGCGGATCGAGCTGGGTGATGCGGGTCAGCAGGCTGTCCGCGCTGCCCGGGCCCACCAGACTGCCTTCCGAGCGCACCTCCAGACTGGTGATGCCACTCACCGGCGCCACCACCTTGGTGTAGCCGAGGTCGATGCGGGCTGCCTCGACATCACTGTTGGCCACCGCCAGGTTGGCGCGGGCCAGATCGAGTGCAGATTGCACACTGTCACGCTCGCGCGCGCTGATGGCATTTTCGGCAAAGAGCGCGGCGACCCGTGTCCAATCCCGTTCGGCCTGGCGCAGTTGGGCTTCGGCATCGCTCAATCTGGCCTGGGCGCGGGTCAGTGCCACCTCGAACGGAGCAGGGTCGATGCGGAACAGCAGATCCCCGGCCTTGACCCGCTGTCCCTCGACATAGGTCCGCTTCTGCAGGATGCCGGTGATGCGCGCCCGCACCTCGACTTCGCGAAAGCCGGCGGTACGCCCGGCGTACTCGTTCTCGATCGGTACATCACGCGGTTGCACGACCATGATGCCCACTTCGGGCGTTGGCTGTGCATGTGAATTGCCATCCTGCTTTCTGTCGCAGGCCGTGAGAGTGGTCAGCAGCAGGGTGCAGAGCAGGGCAGTGGGCAGATGCCGCGTTGGGAGCCGGGTGGCAGGGCGTATCATTCAGACTCTCTCCTGCAGTCGGTGGAAGCATCGATCCTGAAGCGAATTGAGACCGCAGAAAATCGGCAAGACAGACAAAAAGTCTTACAATACATGCGGAAACAGGCGGTGGAACAACGTGCTTGGATGCTGGAAAATTACATACATTCAAGTATGTTTGTCAACAACAATAACAGGCGGATCGCCTTCGAAGGAGATTTGAACCATGGCACGTCGAACCAAGATGGAAGCGGAACAAACCCGCGAACAGATCATCGATGCTGCCGAAGAGCTGTTTTTGACGCGCGGCGTGGCGCGGGCCACGCTGGAGCAGATCGCACAGGCCGCGGGAGTGACCCGCGGTGCGATCTACTGGCATTTCCGCAACAAGACCGATCTGTTCGACGCCATGTACTGTCGGGTGCATGATCCGGTCGAGGATCTGGTCAGCCAGTCGCTGGCGCTGGAAGATGAAGGGGCCATCGAGGCGCTGCGAAATTTCTGTGTGCAATCACTGCTCAGTCTGGCGCGTGACCGACGCCGGCGGCGGGTTTACAGCATTCTGTTCCACCACTGCGAATTCGTCGATGGCTTACAGGAGAGCAATCAGCGTCTGATCGCCATTCAGCACCGTGGCCTTGCCAGCATGGAAGCGCTGTTCCGCCGTGCACGCGAACAGGGCAGTCTGCCCAACGTCTGTCCACGGCTGGCGGCGATTGCCATCCACACCTCGATGCTGGGACTCTACTTCGACTATTTGCGGGAGCCGGATGCCTATGATCTGGAGCGGGAGGCAGCGCCGCTGGTCGATCTGATTTTCCGCTGCATCACCTGAACGGGCGCATGGTCTGATCAGACCGGTGAGCGGCCTGCCTGCACGATGGCTGGAGAATGCATCGGCCTTCAGGGTGTGGCAACGTCAGCCGTTTCGCGAAACAGGGTCCGGTTTCTGCCGCTGCGTTTGGCCTGATAGAGTCGCTGGTCGGCTGTGCGGAACAGCTCGGCGAAGCTCTCTCCATCCGCACCACTCTGCGCCACACCGATGCTGACGGTGACTTCAATGGTGGTGTCGCGATGGCGAATCGGCATCTGCTGCAACGCCGTTCGCACCCGTTCGGCCACCGACCAGGCCTGCGCTTCGGTGCTCTCGCGCAGCAGCACGGCAAACTCTTCTCCACCGATACGCCCCGTCAGGTCGGATTTGCGCAACTGCTGGTTCAGCAACAGCACGAATTGCCGCAACACCTCGTCACCGGCCTCATGGCCATGTCGATCATTGACCTGTTTGAAGTGGTCGAGGTCGAGCAGCAGCATGAAGTTGCTGCTGGCTGTGCGCGTCAGCAGTATTTTTTCGGCCATCAACTCGAACCCGCGACGATTGAGGATACCGGTCAGGCCATCGGTGATGGCCAATCTGTTTTGGCGGGCGAGAAACTTTTGCGACACCAGCAACAGCAGCCCGACGTTCCAGTAACCGAAGCTGGCAATCAGCACCAGCCAGGTGAGTGACGACAGCGGTGAGGCTTGCAGCAGGCTCGATTCGGTTCCGATCCTGATGATGGAAGAAGCGAGGAGGTGGGCATCCATGATCACCAGCAACCGGACCGTGAAGAGCAGGGCCAGCAGGGTGAACAGCGTGGCGTTGACCCACCGGGGCGCGGGCTGGATTTCATGCTCGGTCGGCAGGAAAAACTCGCGCGCAATCAGGATGCACAGCACGATGAATGGCAAGGAGAACAGCAGGACGCGGATGGCGTAATCGGGACTGATCTGACCGAAATGGAAAAATGCCAGACAGCTCAGAACGAAAACCACCGCCGTTGCCCGCAGTGAAGTCGGGCGCTGATAGAAGCAGCGTATCGCATGATGCAAAAAGGTCAGACCGCTCAGGATGCTGGCATTGGCGATCACCATGGAGAGCAGATCGGGAATCAGCCCGCGTGCGGCGATCAGGATCAGACCGAGATTGATCAGTGCATGGGCGATGACAAACTTGCCGAGGCCGGGTTCGTCACGGTTGTTCAGATAGATGAAGCCCTGTGTCAGCGTGCACATCAGGTAGATCAGCGCGGTGACCAGAATCAGCGTGCGGATGTCGAGGGTGGCGAAAATCTCTGGACTGGGCATTGGGTGTCGGGGGTGCGCTTCAATCGGTCAGGTGTCGGCATGACCAGATGTTCAATCAAGCATAGCCTCATTATCGCCCCAAGGCCGCAACGAGCCCGGATGGACAACTCATGGAAGCCGGTAGGCAGCCAGCCGGTTGATGGCCATACGGATCTCCGATTCGATCTGCTGGTGGCGTGTGGTGTCGAAACCCACACGAGTGCCCTCCTTGGGCAGCGTTTTCAGTGCCGGCATCAGCGTGCCGTCATCGGAGGGCAAAGCGCTGACGACCTGCTGCAACTGCCGGGCGCCGGTTTCATCATCCGTCGCCAGCGTCGCCAGTCGAATGCCGGCCAGATCAGCGGCAAAGTCGAGGTAGCTGAAGTCGTTGCCCGACTCCTGCCGGTCGTTCAGCTCCTTCTGCAGACCGATCCACTCCGCCGTCTGCGGCAGGCTCTTGAGGGTGATGAGCGCGGAGAGCAGGTAGTGCTGCGCAAGGTCTGAACGCCTGTGCAGCGTCAGCGCGACCGGGTGATCGCGGTCGCGCACGAAGGGTTCGGCCATGCCGGCCGCGTAGAGGGCCAGCGCGGTGATGGCGGCGCGGTTCTCGCCTTGCGCCGAGCCTGCGGCACCACTGCGCTCCATCGCCAGTCGGAACAGTGCCGGCAGCGCCGTGGCCAGACTCAATGCGTCATCGGTCTGGCTGATCAACTGCCGCAGCCGTTCGTTGTAGGGCGCCACGGCTGCATGGTCGATGCCCTGCCAGAGCCAGCGGCCACCCTCGGCGACGATGCTGCGCACCTGCTGTCGATCGATGTGGTGATGGAGCGTCAGCCGGTCGGCGCCGATTTCGATGCGGTCGATGCCGTTCAGGGTCTGTTGCAGAAAATCGATCTGCGGCCAGAGTTTCGTGCCCTCGCGCAGCCAGCCGTTGAGCTGTGCAAGCGAGAGCGCCGGCAGTGGCAGGGCGCCGAGCCGGCAGCGGGTGGTCAGAATCTCCAGTGGCGTGGCGGTGACGCGGCAGATCAAATTGAGGTGGCGCGCTGGCCAGAACGACAGCGGCGTGCTGGCCAGAAGGTGGAGCGTGCCCGGTTCGATGCGCACCTGGCTGGTGGCCTGCCGGGTGCCCGGCAGATGGCCCAGTGCCGCCCTGAAGAACAGGTCCAGTTCACTGGCCTGCAGCGTCAGCGCCTGGTTCGACCTGGTGGCCGATTGCTTGATTCGCTGCGGGAAGGGGGCAATGTCGGCCGTGGGGCGTGGGCGGTCGGGCATCGCCAGTGGCGCGGGCGCGGTGGCCAGCCACAGCCCGGCCGCCAGCAGCAGAGCGAGGAGCGCAACCAGCAGACGCAGCATCCGTTCAGCGGCCTGCCGCACTGCCTTCACGGCGTGAATCGGCAGCGCCAATCAGCCCGGTCGGGTTGCGTTCGATCAGATGAATTCCACTGCTGAGGTCGCGCACATCGACCGGATGGCCCAGTGCTTCCAATCGTTCGCGCAGCGTGACGGCGGCGGTGCCTGCCTCCAGTTCGGTGCGGTCGTTGCGATTCTGGTAGTGCGGCAGATCGACGGTGCGTTGCGGATCGAGCCGCCAGTCGATCAGTGCGATCAGGCTCTGGGCCACGAAGGGGATGATGCGTGCGCCACCCGGCGAGCCGAGGATCCATCTGAGTTCACCCTGTTCATCGAACACCATGGCCGGTGTCATCGAACTGCGTGGCCGTTTGCCGCCGGCGATGCGGTTGGCCACTGGCTGACCGTTCTGTTCGGGCAGGAACGAGAAGTCGGTCATCTGATTGTTGAGCAGAAAGCCATCGACCATCAGCGTCGAGCCGAAGGCGGTCTCGATGCTGCTGGTCATCGACACCGCATTGCCATCGCGGTCGATGATGCTGAAGTGACTGGTGGAGGGAAGTTCGGGTGAACGGTCTTCGGCCTGGGTCAGCAACGACAGCTGGCCCGCCGCCGCCACGCCCATGTCATGTTGCGGGTTGATCAGCCGGGCACGCTGGCGCAGATAGTCGGGGTCGAGCAGTGCCTTCAGCGGTACCGGAACGAAATCGCTGTCGGCCAGATAGAGCGCCCGGTCGGCGAAGGCGAGCCGTCCGGCCTGGGCAAAGAGATGCGCCGCCTCGACCGAAACCGGCCTGAATGCGGCCAGGTCGAAGGGCTCCAGCAGTGCCAGCATCTGCAACAGGGTCACACCACCGGAAGAGGGTGGTCCCATGCTGCAGATCCGATGACCGCGATAGGTGCCGCACAGTGGGGGCCGCTCCTTCGGCTGATAGTGGGCCAGGTCGGTGAGGCGCAAGGGGCCGGGAATGTGGTGCGCCTGTACGGCGTCGACCATGCGTTGCGCGGTTTTTCCACGATAGAAGGCAGTGGGGCCTTCGATGGCGATGCGCCGCAGCAACTTCGCGTAGGCCGGGTTGGTCAGCCGGCTGCCGGCCGTGAGCGCTTGGCCAGCAGGGTAGAAGTAGTCATGCGCCGCTCCGGGCTCCAGCAGGCCCGGATTGCTGTTCTTTTGCAGCAGTTCGGCCAGTCGTGGCGAGACGATGAAGCCCCGGTCGGCCAGACGGATGGCATCGGTGAACAGTTGCCGCCACGGCAGCCGGCCATGGCGCTGATGGGCCAGTTCGAGCATGGCGAGCACGCCGGGGGTGCCGACCGAGCGACCGCCGACGATCGCCTGCAGCATCTTCATCGGGGCGCCATCATTGTTCAGAAACAGATCGGGCGTTGCGGCAGCAGGTGCGGTCTCGCGCCCGTCATAGCTGATGAGCTGCCCGGTTCTGTGCGTCCAGTGGAGCATGAAGGCGCCACCGCCAATGCCGGAGGATTGCGGTTCGACCAGATTGAGCACCATCTGCACGGCGATGGCTGCATCGACTGCGGAACCGCCGGCGGCGAGAATGCGGCGGCCGGCCTCGGCGGCCTGTGGATCGGCGGCCACTACCAGATAGCGGCTGGCGGTGACGGCGCTCTTGCTGCGGCTGCCAGTGGCGGCTTCCGGAGCGCGGTTCTCATCGACGGCCCAGCTGCGGCCGGCGCCACCGAGCAATATCAGGCCACAGAGCAGCAGGCGCGCTATGATGGTCTGCCGAGCGACGACAGGAGAGAGCGACATGATAGACCTTTACACCGCAGCGACGCCCAACGGCTACAAGGCGTCGATCATGCTCGAAGAGATTGGCCTCGACTATAACGTAATCGCCCTCAATCTGGCAGCTGGCGAGCAGAAGAGCCCGGCTTTCCTGGCCATCAACCCCAATGGCCGCATCCCGGCGATCGTCGATCGGGATGAAGAGGATTTCGCCATCTTCGAATCGGGGGCCATTCTGGTCTATCTGGCCGAGAAGAGTGGCCAACTGCTGCCGACCGATCGCAAGGGGCGCTCGAGGGTGATGCAGTGGCTGATGTTCCAGATGGGTGGCATCGGGCCGATGCAGGGGCAGGCCAATGTCTTCTTCCGCTACTTCGAAGAGAAGCTGCCGGCGGTGATTTCGCGCTACCAGAACGAGACCCGGCGGCTCTACCAGGTGCTCGATGGCCAACTGGCGCAGCATGAGTACCTCTGTGGTGACTACAGCATTGCCGACATCGCCAACTGGAGCTGGGTGCGTGCGCACAACTGGGCCGGCGTGGCGATCGATGACCTGCCCCACCTGCAGCGCTGGCATGACACCCTGCAGGCACGTCCGGCCTGTGTGCGCGGCATCGCCGTTCCACCGCGACCACCCCGCTCCGATGCCACCATTGCCGGCGCGCGACAGATGTTGACCCGCTAGGTGCGGCTATGGCCTGATCAGGCGAAAGGTCAGATTGATCCGCGGTTCGCTCACGCCTCTGCTGCGCGGCACCGCATGTTGCCAGTGTGTTTGCAGTGGTCCGGCCATCAGCAGCAGTGAGCCGTCGCTCAGCAGAATCTCGATTCGCGGTCGGTCCTTGCGCCGGCGGTGTCGCAGCAGAAATCGGCGGCTGGCACCGAAGCTGACCGAGGCGATGGCCGGATCGACGCCCAGTTCGGCCTCGTCGTCACTGTGCCAGCCCATTGCATCGTTGCCATCACGGTAGAGATTGGCCAGAGCCGAGTTGAAGCGCAGCCCGGTCAGGGTCTCGACCTGCCGGCGAATTTCGTTCAGCAGTGGCTGCCAGGGCGTTGGCTGCAACAGCAGCCCCGAATAACGGTAGCTCGCGCCCGGATCGCCATACCAGGCCTGCAACCGGGGCAGCCGATGACGCTTGCCGAACAGCGTGATCTCATCCTGCCGCCAGGGAATGGCCGAGTTCAACTGCTCGAACAGCGATGGTT
>ERZ1645192.1143-NODE-1143-length-22278-cov-7.643702_pt1 | contig 22278 bp, 22 predicted proteins | sample MGYA00575354_ERZ1645192 | MGnify/ENA primary metagenome ERZ1645192 (study PRJEB40844, sample SAMN11349763) | freshwater sediment metagenome | isolation source: river sediment | host: Sediment | place: India: Faizupur Khadar , New Delhi | collected 2017-02-21 ... | reverse complement strand
TTTCTGCGTGCCGAAGTGGCGGAATTGGTAGACGCGCTAGGTTCAGGGTCTAGTGAGTGTACGCTCGTGATGGTTCAAGTCCATTCTTCGGCACCATTTAAAAAACAAGGGGTTAGCTGACTCAGTTGGTTAACCCTTTCTTTATTTAAGGGTGCTTGGTCAACGTTTTGGTCAACACTTTCCAAAAAACCTTCCATTTGCGTAACTGCTCTTTGGGTATCTTCTGTGTCAACAGAGTCATATCGGAGAAACATTTCCCTCGTTGAATGACCAGTAATCTTCATAATGACAGATTCCGCCACACCGGATTTTCTCATATTGGTATTAAAACAGTGTCTGGTATCATGAAAAACAAAACCATCCTCCTCACTTCTTCCATAAGGTATCCCTGCTACTTGACATGCATTTTCTAACCCAGTCCGAATATCTTTTATAGGTTTACCTTTAAAGAGGAACACATGGTTATCACGGATGTCTACCGGAATAGATTTGAGAATTTTATACAGAGCGTCACATATCGGTATCTCCCGAGCTTCCCTATCCTTTGTGTCCTGTGCTGTTAGTTTAATAATTCGTTTTTTCAGATGAACTCTGTCCCAGGTCAGATTTACGATCTCACCTTTTCTCATTCCTGTATAGTAACCCATTGCAACAATCGCTTTTGTATGAGCTGGTAATGCGTTCATGAGCTTTTTAAATTCTTCACTGGAAAGGACCCTTTTCCTTGCGTTGGAATTCTTTTTCAGCAAATCTTTAACCTTCTTGAAGATTCTCACATTATCAATACTTATCAAATCATCATCGAAAGCTCTGTATATTACTGAACGTGCAGCACCAATTTGTTGATCAATGTATGAATCAGAGAGACCATCTTTTTTTCTAATTGCCTGATAATTTTCCAGGTCAGACTTTTTGATATCTTTAACCTTGGTGTTTCCAAATTTTTCATTAAAACTGGAAAGATTTATATTAAGTGTTTTGTAGTAAGCTTTTGCTTTGACGCTTTCAAAACCCAAATACCATTTTGCCAATTCACTGAAAGTCATGTTTGCTTCGGGTTTAACGTCAAAAATTCTGTTTTCTCGTTTCTGGCTCCGGCGTTTACCTTCCGCGTCCTGTGCTTCCTTAATGGAAAAACCAACAGACTCTCTTTTCTGTTTTCCGCCAGGAAGTCGATAATTAATCCAAAATCTAACCCTTTCTGATCTTTTAGCTTTGACAAGATTTTCGCCACAGGTACACAAGCGATTACTTGCATTCTGCTTCAAATGACAAACAGGACATTCAGCTAAAATCGACATAATGTTTTACCTCCTTTCTTTTGATTGTTTATTGACTTTCTGTCGTCAGAGAATCTATATAATGATCCAGTTCTTTTTTATCAAAGAGAACTCTTCCTCCAATACGTTTTGGTTTTACAGGAAAAGGTATTTTCGCATCCGATGATATTCTGTTGCGAATTGTTTTTGACGCGATCCCCAGATAAACAGCTGTTTGGTCTACACTCAATAACCGTGGTTGAATTTCCTTAACCTTAATGTCTCTTTGTCGATTGACACCTTCTTTTCCTTCTTTTTCCTTCATTGTTAATTACCATCCCTGGAATTCGGGTTGGTAATTTCATCTCGATTTTTTATTTAAAAAATCAGTAAAAAAGTAATTTTATTTAAAAGAATTCCAATAAAAAATATTGTTTAGATTTCCGCAGAATGATTTTACCCTGCGCCTGCAGACAAATGATCTTTCCTCCTTTCCTGTTTGATTTACCATATAAGATAAGTGATAATATCTCAAATGTCAATAATTATTTTTTATTACGAATAGTTATGACAATTAAACCATTATATTTATCGTTTATGGTAATATTCTGTTATTGACATTATATCTATTCGATTATATGCTTATTTTTATAATTAATACGGAATGAATACAATAATGAAAGATAAAATCTCACCGCAACAAAAAAGAGACCTTAAAATCATTGTGGAGAATTTTCTGGAACGGGATAAGTCTTCCATAACAGGAGATTCACGCGTTCTTTTTGAAAAACTTTACTGGATACTGATGAAGAATACTCTTCCCGATGAATATTCTCATATCAGTGATATGACCGATGACGAATTAAGAACAGCTGTGCTCCATTGGTATGAATTATTAACGCCACTGTGGAAAAAGTTTAAAAAAGCTGTTTTTGATTTCAGGGAAAACATTCTTCCCGAGAGAGAAAAGCTGGAAGCTGCAGACAAAGCTCTTAATACCCCTTCCTCACCTTTATCTGTATATGAAAACCTTCGGGGATATGGTTATGTCTCCAGAGATAAATTCTACCCGATTACCCTAACGAATATTCCAAAGGTCGTTAATCTTACCTTTGATACAGGTAGGGTAAACATATTCCGCAAAGAATTAAACGCCATCAGCAGCTTCATTGATCTTGTCCAGGGTGCTCCGGTCGATTTGTTTGCGAAGTGTGGTCATTGCAAGAAGGTGATTATCATCAGCAGGACAGGGAAAAGATACCATACAGGATGCGCGGCGAAAGCGATCCAGAAAGAGTTTTGGAGAAAGAATAAAAAGACAGCAAGGGAGAAGGAAAAAATAAGGTATGCGGAGAAAAGAAAACAAAAAAGATTTCTAAAAAAGGAAAGGGAAGATGTCAAAGAACAATAAAAAAACTAAAACATCAAAGAAAGAAAGACAGATTAAAAAACTGAAAAATAAAAAATATTTCGGGAAAGAAAAGAAATCAACTCTCCCCGACCAGGAATTACTACCTCCGGTAATCGGACTGACTGACTCTCAATCCCAAACCCTACCAGCTGTTCTCGATCACACAATGTTTGACAGCACCAGCGTTATTGAAATTAGTTTTATGAAAAATGAAAAATACGCTCCGGAAATTATCCAGAAGATAATGAGTCCTGAAAGTGTCAAAAAAATACTAACTTTGAGGGATAAGAACAAAGTTCCCGAACTGTTAACTGAGGGTAAAAAAAGAATCATCGAGATATGCAAAGGAATCGAATCACTGAAGGTCCATACTTCCATGTTCATCGTTTTAGCTATGATGGTCATCGGGAGAATACTGAATGAAATATATATAGCACTCGGTTCCAATAGGTCTGAATATGCAAAATGGGTAAAAAAGAATTTTGGAGGTCATCATCGCAGATATTTTCAGCAGGCGCGTCAACTTGTGGCGATGGGAGATTTCGCAAACAAATACAGCAGTCTTGGTAAAAACCGTCTCCTGCAGATTAACCGTATACAAGACATTAATGAATACAAGGAAATTATAAGTGAACATCCTTATCCGGATATATCAATAGACATGAAGGGAAAGATATTTACTGAACATACTGATGCTGTGATTTCTCTGTATAACCTTAGACAGGGGGGAATTGATTTCGCAGAATTTGACCAGGCGTATCTTCTGGGAACATTTAATAAACAATGGATTGAACAGAAAACCGTCAAACAGATAAAAGAATGGTTGGACAAATTCCCAACCATTGCGGAGAAGAAAGAAAAGTTTGATGACTATATAATGAACAAAATGGCCATTCCCTCTGACAGAGAATATCAACCGGTCGGGAATCTCCAGAGCTTGAATAAAATACTGGCGGATTTGGTTTCCTATAATCAGAAGTATGTTCAACGTGGTGAAATGGATGCGTTAAACAGTGTTGATGACAAGATTTGGACAGATGCTGTTCATGCAATGAATTCCATGATCAAATGTAAAACAGCTCTTGATAAGAATAAAGCTACAAAGAAAAAAGGAGTGAGGAAATGATTTTATATCAGGCGATAGACAACGTTGATGTGGTAAAACACTTTTATGATATGACAAAGATAAAATTGAATGTGTTGATTTCATATGTTTTTCTTAAAGGTAATGCAATCAAACTGACTCGCACATACAGACATATGATGGAAAATACCTGTCTTGATTCAGGCGCATATTCCGTTTTCACAAATAAAGCAAAAATCTCCATCACGGAATATCTCTCATACATCAAAAGATATGGTGATCTATTTACCACGGTGTTTACGCTTGATGACAGATTCGATGATCCTGATCATAACCTTCGCAACCAGAATTTTCTTGAAGATGGATTGAAAGACAAAAGCTGGAAACCGGTTCCATGTATTCATGATGCTGGCGATCCTCTGGGAGAGATCAAAATGTATATTGACCAGGGACATGATTATATCGCTCTGGGTAGTTTAGGTGTAAGAAAGAAAATCGACGCGAAAGTTTTGGATGCTACAAAGGAACAATTTCCCAACGTGAAATTCCATTTGTTCGGGAGCTTGAATCGAGAAACACTGTTTAAATATAAACCCTATTCTGCTGATGCGTCATCCTGGGCGCAGGAAGCTGGTCAGGGAAGCGTCTATTATTGGGACACCATTGACCAAAAGGAATACTCCATTGACATTGAATCAAGAATAAAACCTCAACCTAAACCAGGTAGTAAACAGAAAACTGTGTTCTATAAGAATTTTCACCACAAAAAACAGTTTGATGAATTTCTGATGAACACCTTTCATTATGCATACAATGACCTTCTGAATGTAGCTCTACCCAGACAAATGGTTAATTTGTATTTCCTGACTCAGCTCCAGGATTTGGTCAACGCCACAGCGGAAAATAAATCTAAATCATAACGAACCACGGTTCGCTTTCATCAAGGGATTGGAATCATCTTTCCTGCAGTTCCAGTCCCTTTTTTCAGTTTGATTCTTATTAAATTAAGATTGTTTCATATCAATCCACAATAGACATTATTGCGTATAAAGACCATTCCTGTTTCTCGGGTTTCAATCTTCCACGCTCATCACAGAATCATATCAAAAATATTAAACTAATATCGAACTTCATGCTGAACATATAATAAATTTAAATATCATTTTATTTATGGAGGATTGCAATGAAGAAGAAACAATTCGGGATATTGTTAACAGTATCTTTATCAAAGAAAATGTATGAACTTGTCAAAACGTTATCTGACCAGTATCAGGTTTCCATGGGAGAGGTTGTCAGAAATTCCATCGAACTTCTGTCTCAATATGACACTGATTGGTTAACGTCAAAACCCAAAAACATAATCGCTGAAAAAAAAGAAAAATGTTCGATCGATATGACTGGTTATGATGATCATATAGATCTGGAGGGTTAACACAATGTATGAAGATTTTTACACAGAATTGAAATCAAAAAATGACATCATCGAGGTAGCGAATTCATTGGGATATAATGGAAAGAAAAGTGGGAGTTGTTACCAGGGTGATTGTCCAAATCATGGTAGCACTCAACATATTCCTTTGGTGATCTGGCCAGGAATACAGGGATGGAAATGTTATATCTGTGGTGCAAGTGGAGACGTGATCAATCTGGTTATGCATTACAAGAAATGCGATCACAAAACTGCTGTGAAGTTTCTTGCTGAAAGAGCTGGTATCCCTTATCTGGGTGGAAAGGAATTAACACCAGAAGAAATCGCACAATGTGAAAAAGACATTCAGGAGAAAGCTCTTGTTGAGAATATGTTGACCAGAGCTGCTGAATGGTATCATGATCAACTTAAACATTATCCTGAAATAATAGACCATCTTCAGGACAAGAATTATGGTTTTTCCTCTGACATTATAGATGATCTTTGCATTGGGTTCGCTCCTGTATCAAAGAAAAGCGATTACACGTCAGAGCTCGCAGATCATTTGAATTCCTTCCCCGAGTTTAAAGGGAAAATATATCTTACTGGTTTATTCAGTTTTAAATCTCCATCCGGTCCATACTATGATTACTTCAAAGGGAGAATTGTTTTTCAATATTGGAAAGGTGGTAAGGTTGTTTATATGTTGGCGAGAGCAACCCAACTAACGCCACAGGATATATATGAATGTTATAAAGATAATCTGGGAAATATCAAAATAAAGAAGGATGGGAAACCTGACTTGATCAAATACAAGAAATTAAGGGTTCATGATCCTAATGATGAAAAGAAAAAACATTTTTCCAAGTTTATTCAAAATGATATTTTTATGGGTGAAGATACTATTCGCGGCGCTGATGAAATCATAATTGCTGAAGGTGCTCCAGATTGGGTAAGTGCTGTGGATAAAGGTTTTGCTGCGATCTCTCCGGTAACAGTAAGTTTTAGGGAAGAAGACAATGAAAAACTGGAAAGACTCACTCACCATGTCAAGAATATTTACATCATCAATGACAACGAAGAGAACAACGCCGGTTACAATGGCGCCATCAAAACAGGAAAATATCTTACGGAAAAAGGAAGAAATGTTTATCTGGTTGAGTTACCAAGACCATCAGGTGTTGGTAAGATTGACCTGAATGAATACCTTAGAGATCACACAGCAGATGATTTGAGAAAGATAATGAATGAATCGAAAACTGTTTTGGAAATTCTTATTTCTGGACTTCCTGACAATTTTCTTAAAGCTCAACCAGCAATAAAAGAAGAAATTGCGCCACTGCTGGTTGATCTGGATGAAGGTGTTGTCCAGTATTACAGTGATCTTCTTCAGAAGAAAACAAAAACAAAAATAAAATCTATAATTGCTGAAATAGACACTGCAAGACAAATAAAACGTGAAAAAGAAACCAAAAAAGAAGAGATAAAGATTGATCCGGAAATTGAAAAGGAAGCTCTATCTCTTAGTGTTGATCCACTGTTATTCAAGAAAAGAATTGATGTTATCAATGATGCTGGAGTTGTTGGCGAGCGAAGAATTATAGCTATGTATCTTTGCGCGATTGACAGCAGGTTGCTACCCGATAATTTTCTCAACCCCAATGTTTTAGCTGTCAAGAATTCAGGTCACTTCGGTGCTGGCAAATCATACACACTATCCATGTGCACCCAGATATACCCTGATAATGCATTTTATATGATCACCAATGGTAGTGCGAAATCTTTATATTACCTTCCCGGTGGTCTCAAGAACAAAGCACTTATTGTAACGGAAGGTTTTCAGTTTCAGGAAAACAACGCAGCTGATTCTGAATTGGCGTATGTTACCAGGTCCCTGATCTCTGAAGGAAGAATCAGATATTGCACTGTTGAAAAGGATGAGAATGGAATTTTAGTTACAGTTGAAAAAATACTCGAAGGTCCTACATCTTTCATTACAACAACGATTATGGAAAATCTGGAACCTCAGTTGGAAGACAGATTGTTTACCGTTCATCCCGATGAAGGAATTCAACAGACAAAAAATATAATTAAAATGACAGCTGAACAGAGAGCTGGAACTTTTATTGGACTGGACATTAAAACCATCAATATATGGAAACATTTTCATAGTATATTGAAACCGGTGGAAGTGGTCATACCTTTTGCAAAAGAAATATCAGATTTTATCAGTAAGAATAAAACGATTCCCTTGTCTACAAGGCGTGCGTTCAAGAGAGTGTTAACGGTTATCCAAGTTGTTGCTTGTGCATACCAGTATCAACGGAAGAAAACTGATAACGGAAAATTGATAGCTGAGATTTCTGATTACTGGATATCCTATCAGATAGTTACGGAATCTTTTCGTGAGAACATGGGTGCTCCTGATGAAAAGACAGAGGAACGATTGGAGTTCATAAAAAAGAAGGAAAAAGTATTACCAAAGGAAATTGCTGAAGAATATGGAATATCCAGTGCTGCTGTAACTACATGGTCCAAGGATAAAGTCAAAAAAGGAATACTTTCCTGGTGTAATGAAACCGGAGATGATTTTTCTGATGACAAAGCTTTGAGTAGAGCGAAACATTCCGGTAAAGCTTATCTGAAAATTGATGATGATCATTCCGGTAAAGTAACTGGTTTACCCTTACCTGAAGATTTAATTGATGATCCTGATTGGAAGAAAAATGGAAGACTCTATAACCTGTATGATTTGAACTTGAAAAATAATCGAACCAACAAGGTGTTTAATGGTGTTAATCAGGTGTTTAATGGTGACCTTAACACCTCGCAGGACAGTGAACCGGTTAATTCCATTCCAGAAAACGATGATAAAACTACAGCTGTTAAGGTGTTTTGTCAAAATTCAGGGAATGAGAATAAAATTTATTCTGATAGTAGGACAGATGATTTGTTTGATGAATTTTCTGATATATTAAATGATAAGAATACTCCACCTTACATCTGCAGGAAATGTAGTAATTATGATGAAAATTATGATCACATCAGTGGTGAGCTGAAAGAATATTGTGATATTACCGGTAAAGAAATCAATCGTGATACCGTATGCGTGATGGTTGAACAGAAAGAAAACAAGTTGGTGGAAGGAGTGTTAACTTTTTAATTGTTTAAATGTATAAGAATGTATTGTTATAATATATAACTTTTACTTGACATAATATATAACATATGTTATCTCACTTTTACATAAGAAAGGTAAAATACAAATGAAGACTTTTTATAAAAAAATTGGCGCAACTTTAAAACAGCTGCGGAAAAATGCAGATTTGTCTCAAGAAGATCTTGCAAATAAAATGAATATTAATCGTTTATCTCTTTCAAATATCGAAAAAGGAGAAAGAAATATATCTGCTGAAGAATTGTCAAAATTTGCAGATATATTTAACACCTCTATGGATAGATTGATTAATCTGAAACAAAACGAAAAGGTTGTTTTGGAAGATAAAAAAGGGGATGATTCAAAAAAAGAAGATTTAATAAGAATAAGTGTTCCCCAAAAAAATGTTGAAAAGTTTAAAGCGGTATTGCTTTATATTTTGAATAAAATTGGGTCGAAACCCAACATTGGGGAAACAGTAATTTATAAACTCCTTTATTTTATTGATTTTGATTTCTATGAAAAATATGAAGAGCAATTAATTGGAGCTACTTATCAAAAGAATCACCATGGTCCTACTCCTATGGAATTTAAAAAGATAGTTGATCAAATGGAAGGGAAAGAAATAACGAAAATTAAAGATAAATATTTTCAATATCCACAAACAAAATATTTACCATTAAAAGATCCCGACTTAAGAAAACTTCAAGCACATGAGGTAAAAATCATTGATGAAGTATTAGGAAAATTGTCTGACCTTAATGCAACTCAAATAAGCGATTATTCTCATAATGATATTCCTTGGGTTACCACAGAAAATGGAGAGATTATTGATTATGAAAAAGTATTTTATCGCACTTCTCCATATTCTGTAAGGTCTTATGATGAAGAAACCATTTAATGAAATTAGGGAAATTGAAATATTTATAAAAGAATTTCAAAAACTTGCAAAAAAAAGATTTCAATCTCTTCCTGATGATTTTTTAACGTTTAAAGATACCCAACTAAAAATGTTTCATAAACAAAACATTGATAATAATGGTATATTTAGAATATCAGATTTAAATATAGATTGTCCGATTATCTATAAGGTAAAAAAATTTGCATGTAAATCTTTAAAAGGTAAAGGAGTCCATAGCGGGATTAGAATAATTTATGCATATTATCAGGATGAGGACATAATAGAATTTATAGAGATTTATCATAAAAGTGATAAAATAAATGAAGATAGAGAAAGAATTATAAGACTATTCAAAAATACTTAACCTATCAACTTTCCCGATTAACACCTTAACACCTCGCAACCCAGACCACACTTCCAGAATAAGATTATCCGGATAACTTTTTACAAGGTGTTTAGTCGATGGGTAAACACCGGATAAACACAGGTAAACACCGGTAGGGTGGAGAACAAAATATTCGAGTTGTTTTTAAAATTCAATACCACAATCATAATCAAACACCTTTTCAGTATTCTTTCGTTCTATGGTATGTGGCCATTTAATATAACTGTAATGATCTAGAAATCCACCCCATTTGCTAAAAGTCAGCATTTTTACGGTTCCATAACCATTTTCAAGGATAGTTACCTTCGGATGAGGTAAATTAAACAATTCAATAAGTCGTTGTTCACGTGTTTTATTTGTTTTATAACGATCAAAAATAGATTCTCTTGTTTTACTGAAAAGCTGAATATAGAATGATACATCATCAGTGTTTTTTTTATTTTTGAAAATATCTGACAAATCCCTTTCGACTTTCTCTGAAATCTCGTCTCTAGATATAGATATATCCTCACCAAGTTCCCATTTTGCATACAAAGCGCGTTCGAATTTGTCTTTCAATATTATCCTGAGATTGTCTTCAAGTTGTGATTTTGAATAAATAAACACTAAATCATTATAAAGCGCATGCCAATGTAGATAAAATTGATGAACTGCAACCGAGAACACTGCAAATTGAAAGAATCCTTCAGGTGACTGTTCAAAAGAGATGTCCTTGATATTTTCAAAACAGAAAGGACCCAATGCATTTTTTATATCATTATCATTTGAACTGACTTCATCAGGTTTAGGGTTTATTTCTCTTGTATATACTATAGGACAGCTAAAGTAATATTTATAATCCAGTGTGTATCCTTCATTTGACTTGATCAGATCAAAAACATCTAAAAAAACATTAATGTCAAATTTCGGAGGATCTATTGCTGAATAACGATCACGCTTTTCAGTATAATCACTAAATTTCTGTTTAAGATCTTCATGCAGTTTATATAGTCTTTTAAATATATTTACATAATATTGAGGATCAATTGTGGTTTCACTTATTATTTTAGAATTTCTTCTGATGCTACCATATAATTCACCTCGCACTTTTCCTTTGAACCAAACACAAGGGACATCCTTATCGATTTCTAGCCAGTCACACGTAGAAGAAGGACCATTTTCATCAGCAAAACAGATATCTTTCCATTTCTTACTTTGAGATTCCCCGTCAACGATAAATGGTTGCAAACCCTGCTGTTTCCAAAATTCATATATTAGGTCCATTTTTTCACTGCTGTAGTCAGGAATTCTATACCGGTATAGGTATTCATCATACCAGACATCAATACCAATGCGGTCTTTTTGCGATTCAATAAATTTTTCAAATCCTCCAAGAGATTTGCATCTATTAATATTTTCTATTGGAATTATGATGCTGTCATATTGTAATTCTATGGACATGGTAGCTCCTTTTACTAGCTATTAATAAATTTCTTCAAAAAATTTTCAGGAGAATTAAAAGAATTTCTGTCAGGAAGAGGCCAGTTAATTTTATAATTATTGTCCGCAACGCGAAGATTCCATTTTTTATGTCCGATATTTGAATTGACCTCGTCCTGGGAAAACACCCATCCCTCACGATCAGATACAAGAAGAACAAGAAGATAGTCATGCGCATTTAACAAATCAACAAAGTTTTTCCCGATACCCCAAAAAGGCGGATATGAACGACTAATTTTTACCATCATAATCTTGTTACCGAGAGAAAAATAATTGGACCGTTTGAATACGGATCTGAAAATCACATAGTTTTCACTTCCTGGTTGGGGTTCTTTTGCTCCTACTGCTTGTGTGAATGCTTGTATTTCTTTGTCCATAATTATACCTCATTTAAGAATATATTTTTATTAAAGAAACATCTTTTGGTATTGATTCTTATAAGTCGTTAATACTCTATCGTCCCTGACTATAACTATTGTGTTTTTTGCTCTTTCCAGCAGCTTCTCATATTCTTTTATTTTATTCATCTCTTCCTGATACTCTTTTTTTCCAAAGAAATATTTAACCGCTCCGCCTGGCGCCTCATTTAGCTGGCCATTATTCAAGACAAAATTGAGAACTTTATTTTTTATACCGCGTTGTTGCATCCTTTTTTCTGAATGATATGTGCTTTTCATAATAAATCCTCTCCTATATTAGTCTTTAATTGTGGGAAAAATTATGTCTCCAAGTTTATCGGTGTTCCATCTTTTAGTTCATCTTCAATTTTTATACTTAAATTCATTATGTGAGTTATTGCGTATCCTAATCCTTCAAGAATGGGATCATCTTCTTCTAGAATGTTTTCTAGTTCTTTTTCAATATTGTTCATATTGGACCAAAGTTTATTAATCTTGTTTAACGCTTCTTTATGGTTCTTTAATATTGTTTCGTTATTATGTCTTAGCAACTGACATAACATATAAAAACCACTATCTATGATGGAGTCTCTTGGTATTTGATATTTTTTTGCAGTTTCATTGAGTATTTTTAATGATCTGTCACTCAGAACTACTGATCGACGAATCTTATCTGGAGATTTGCTGTTAGACTTTTTTGCATTTTCTATGATTGCTTCAATCAAGATATGCGCCGTTTCATTCTTTTCATTCATAAAATTATTACAGAGATTATCTATTATTGAATTAATTTTTCTATTTGAATGTTTCTTAATCCAGCTTAATGAGTCTTCGCCTTGTTTTGTTAAACAAATTGTTGTCCTTTTTTGTTTACCAGATAAAGGTTTCATAAATTCTTTTGCGATCTGTTTAGTTTTATTTATAGTGCTGTCTTTTTTCATTATGTCCTCCATTATTTAGAATGTGATTAATAAATATCATATTACTAATTGGATGTCAAGTGATAAAAAGTAATATTATATAATGTGGTAGTATTAAATTGGTAATATTTTGGAATTATTAGCTATTATTGAAATATGATTAATATTATCTGAAGGAAATGTAGTAATTATGATGAAAACTATTATTAACTGTAGTTCAAGAATAAGATTGTACGGATAACGATTCACAGTGTTTTAAGTTTTGACGATTAACACCGGATGAACACAGGTAAACACCTGATAAAAGATGATCAATAAATCTCCTTCCAGAATAAATGACCAAAATCATCGCGTTGTATGAAAGATACCGCAGTAATCCGAAGATCATATTGAAGGACAACGTTAAAGATGTTATTAAGAGAAACGGATTTATGGTTTGATGGGTTTAACAAAAGAATAGAGAGGAAGAAATGACTAAAGATTTGACTAAAATAGAAAAAAAATTTGCCAGAAAATTTGATGAAGAAGATGGAATAAAACATGATCCCAAGCATATTAATGTAAAGTTCATACGGGAAATAATGCAAAGCACCGCGTATCATGAAGCAGGTCATTTTGCAGCGAGAGCTTTTACACGTCTTGAACTCCATTATATTTCATCAATTTCAATTATACCTAATGGAAGAAATATGGGGATAGTTAGATATTACGTAGCACCTACTGAAAGTAATCTTCGTAGAACATCGTTAGCTGTAAGAAGATCTAAAGGTTATATGTTGCTTCTGGACCAATTAGCGGGATACGGAGCACAAATGATTCATGAAAAATCTGAATATGAGTTCCTTCTTGATTATATATGTGATGAACCTAACTCAACATGGGACGATTATAGTTATTGTGCTGATTATGGAGATCTTAGTGAAAATTCTGACATAACTAGAGCGCAGAAAATTGCTGATTTGATATCTAATTCACATTATAGCAAAGATAGGATTTTGATCCTAGCATTCAAGTGGACATTGGAAATGTTGAGAATTCCATCCGTATGGAATTTGGTTGAAACCACTGCGAAAGTCTTATTATCCAAAGGTGAGGTCACTTTGAGTAATAGGGAAATTTCCAAACTAATTTATGATCCAAATTTTACGACTATTTATGATATTCCCAAATGGAAAAAAAGAATAGCAGTGAAGAAAAGATGATTGGTCTGATAAAAGAATACTTCAATATTATAGAAGAATCAATCGTGATACCGTTTTTTAGTTATCACCTACTACCTCAAAACATCAGATAGACGGAAAAGGTAAAACTGTTACACCTGGAACCCCGAAACTTTGGGACATGTTTTTAGCTTTTGCCATCCATTCCTTTGCCATTTTTCCATTAACATCCAGAGGTTCATATGGTGATGTTGTATTTATTCTGTAATCAATTGATGTACACATTGATAGAGGTAATACGCCTGCATATATCCACCAATCTCTTGCGGTATGATTTGCGGTTTCATCCATTGATCTATACATCATGTTACTTATTCCAATTTTTGGAGCTACAGCTTTCCAGTAATATAATTTTGGAGTAGGTAAAGTAAATTCAAAAGTAATTCTTACCAAGGATTTATCAACATTTGATTTTAACATTCCATATGTATTATCAACTGTTGGTTTGACTGTAAACCACACTGCGTTGTAACCAGTGGAATCATTTTTGGGAACGTCACCCTTTGAAAGTTCACCTGCAATTAAAATTTTACCCATATGTGGCGCTGATGTAAAATGATAAAGAATTATAGTTTGTTTTCCCATAAGTTAATCCTTTTCAGTTTAATAATTCCCTAATTAATGGTTTCGTTAGAAAAGTTCAATTTTCTTAAAACTTACCATAAATTTCTGAAAATACCAGTATAAATTCCTTATAAATCAACATTCTACATATATTAATTTCCAGATAAAAGGTTCCCCAATCTTTTATTCCACGAATTTTCATTCCTTTCCCTTCACAAATCAACAACCCATTACCCCTTCAACAAAACGGAGGAATTCTATGGAATCAACTCAGGAGATTCGCAGAGAAAAAGTGTTTGTCCCAAGTGATGTGAATATAAAAGACCTGATGAAGAAATACGGAATTTCGGAAACACGGGCAAGAAACTCAAAGAAGAAAGGTTTCTTCGTCAAGAACTACATGACACCCCAGGTCATCATTGACAGAGAAAATTTCGATCCGAAAGTCTGTTACAGTCTTGCAAAACAAATTTACTGGAAACGGTTTCGGAAAAATCCCATCGCACAGAGCATCAAGGAAGATATGATTCAACAAGGAGTAGAATACATGTTCAAACAATCAGGTAAAGCGAAGGAGGGTGCTACAGAAAAATACAACGAGCACTATCAGTATTATTGGATCTGTTACAACGCAATGGTCGCTTATCTGAACACGTGGGTTCGCCAAACAAAATATGACGTGGAGCTGCAGGACGATATACATCCTTACATGACCCATGGTAATCGATATTGGTCACCGGAATTCGGATGGATGTATTGTTAAACGATGATAACGGGAAGGGGAAAACTAAACGGAAAGACAGCGCGCACTGGATGAAGGATGATTGAAGGGGTTGTCCTTTGTCCTGGTGCTTGCTCTCTTATTAAATATCCAATACGAGAAGAATATTATAATAAATATATGAAAAATGTATATTTTATAATTGCATTGTTTAAAAAAAGTTGTATAAAAAAGCATATTAACTATTTTCAAGATCAAGAATTACAAAAGGTAGTAACTGTTCATTTTTTATTATGAAGAGGTTAATTTATGACTGCTAAAAAAATAACAACTGATGAAACACGAAAAATTATTGAAGATTTTGCGAAGGAAATATCAAGAAAAAAAAGAGCCGGCACCCATCCAGAAAAAACGGTTATTGATTTTAGAAATGATCGCAGAGATGGAATAGAAAGAGAAATATTTAATGTTCCAATTAATATTTTACGATTTAGAAAAGACAATGGTCGCATCGCTTCCGACGTGATGAGTCACGAAAAAATTAATGGACTATTAAATGAATGTTATGAGGAGACTCAAGAAATATTACGAGAATTTTTAAAGGAAAAAGATTCGGAAAAAAATCAAACATTGAAAAATTCCGTTAGACATTCAGGACAAATTGAACCGGCTATCATTACGTGCGATGGTTTTTTAATAAACGGTAATAGAAGAAAAATGGTTATGGAGGAATTATTTAACGATCATAACATACCAAATAGACATGAATTTGAAACAATGAAGGTCGTAATACTACCAGGAGAAAAAGATGATGGTGGTGCACCTACTATTAAGGAAATTGAGAGAATTGAAAACAAATATCAGCTACAGAGTGATGGTAAAGCTGAATATACAAATTTTGACAGAGCAATAACCATACAGAGGAAAATAAAAGCAGGAATGTCCCTAGCTGAACAGTTGCATGATGATCCCAATTGTATCGGATTAACTAAAAAAGAATTTGCTAAGGTTATACAAAAATATCAGGATGATTTTTTAGGTCCACTTGAATGTATTGATAATTATCTTGAACAATTAGGAAGACAAGAACTTTATGATAATATTTCCGAAGGAAGAACGGATCCTGAAGGTAGATGGCAAGCATTCATCGATTTTTATAAAAGTATTTATAAGCCATTAAGAAATGAAAAGACAAGAATCAATGATTTTCAAATTGACGAAGATGAAATAGGTGAGATTGAAGATGTAGCACATAAGATTATCAGGAAAAAAGATTTTCCAAATATAAAAACCCATCAAGTTATCAGAGACTATGCAAAGATATTGAAAGATAAACATGCAAAAAAAGTTATAATGAAAATTAAAGATGTGTCACATGAACTTAATGACAATGATGACGATGATTTTAAGACTATCGACAAAAAATGGGGGAAAAAATATCATGAAATAATTGTCGGTAAAGTTATGGAAGCCAGAAGAATCATAGAACATACAAAAGAACTTGAAACGCCGATAGAGTTACTTAATCAAGCTCTAAGAAAACTTAATCATGAGAATATGAATCCCGATGGTATGAATGTTCTTAATGCTAGTGAAGCTTTGGGACTATGTAAGGAAATTCAGGAAAGAGCTCATGAATTAGAAAAAGAATTTTGGAAGACGAGAGAGTTACTTAAAAAATTAGAGAATAAATATAAAAAATAATGATAATAGAACTATACAAGAATCATTTATGCATAAAAAACATTACCCTTCAATCCTATCAAATAAATCAACTAAAATTTCTAGGATTTAAAAGTATAAGTAATAATACTTTAGAATATTTAGGTTCGGATTTAAAAAAGGTATTAACCAAAGTTATAAAATATTTTCAAAAAGAGAAAATAAAATATGAAATATCTGAGGACTGTTCAAAATTTATTAATGAAATATTTTTCAAAATAAATGAATTTGAAAAAATAAAGAAATTAGGAAAAAATTTCAAAAATGGAATTTATGACGAGAAATTATTAGCAGATTTTTCTAAATTTTTATCGACCCACCTAGTGAGAAAGTTAAAGAAGCATCAGATAAAATCAGCATTTCATCTTTATTTAATTCAAAACGGAGCAAATTTTTCTGTACCGGGTAGCGGAAAGACATCTGTTGTCTTGAGCGTTTATGAAAAATTAAGGAATGAAGGTAAGGTAAATATAATTTTTGTTGTAGGTCCAGCTGCGTGTTTTGGCCCGTGGCGAAATGAATTTTACGAAACAATTGGAAGGAACGTAAATTATAAAATTCTGGCAGGTGGAAATAAAAATATTAGAAAAGAAGAATATTTTGCTAATAAGGATAACATATCAGAATTATATTTAACAACTTTTCAAACGTTAATTAATGATCAATCAGAAATAAATAAATTTTTTATTCAAAGAGGAATAAAACCATTCTTAGTAATTGATGAAGCTCATTACATTAAGCAAATAAATGGAAGTTGGGCGAGTGCAGTCCTAACGATCTCAAAACATTCTAAATACCGTTGTATTCTAACTGGCACACCGATACCAAACAGATTAAGTGACATTTATAATTTATTTGATTTTTTATGGCCAGATAACGAAACCATAGAATCAGATTCGAGAATAAAAATTGAATCTTTGGAAAAAAATAAAAAGCTTAATGATGCGAAGGAAATATTGGAAGGTAAAATCGGATCTTTATTCTATAGAGTTAGAAAAAAAGATCTTGGTTTAACTAAACCAATATTTCATGAACCAATTGTTCTCAATATGAATAAATATGAACAGATAATTTATAACGCAATTGAAAAAAAAATTAGACATTATTCAATGGAAGATTACTTAAGAAATATTGACTTTATCAATAAATTGAAGAGGGGAAGAATGATGCGTTTGCGTCAAAGCGTTTCTTATATAAATCTTTTACGTAAACCAATTGAAGAATATGATGAAGATATACTTAAAGATGAAAAAGACATAAGATACATTGTTCGAGACTATGACAATCTTGAGCATCCGGCGAAGTTTAATTATTTATCCGAGAAATTAGAAGAATTAAAAAAGAATAAAGAAAAGGTTGTGATTTGGACAAATTTTATAGGTACTATTGAAAAAATTGAAGAATATATTACTAGAAACCTAAATTTATATTGTAAGTGCATTTATGGAAAAACACCAATTGCACAAACGACAATATCGGATGAATGTACAAGAGAGCAAATAAGGGATGAATTCGTAAATGAAAAAAGTGGATTAGATATTTTAATTGCAAACCCAGCAGCTTGTGCTGAATCAATATCACTTCATAAAACGTGTCATAACGCTATTTATTATGATTTAAGTTACAATTGTGCACAATATCTTCAGTCACTAGATAGGATTCATAGAGTTGGAGGGTCGGAAACAGTTGAAGCAAACTATTATTTTCTTCAGTACAAAAAATCCATTGATCAAGACGTATTACTTAGTCTGAGACGAAAAGCAAAAAAAATGTATCAAATTATAGATAATGATTATGAGATTTATTCCTTAGATATGTTTGATGATGATGATGAATTAAAAGCTTATGATAGAATATTCGGTAATAATGAAAAGTCCATTTAAAAATATTGCATTATTTCAATTATATAATCTCTGTAAAATTATGTCAGAGTCAGAGCTGCAAAACGAGAATTATATTAAAAGCAAATATATAGACAAAGCTTTATATTTCGACGAAACAAAAAATTTTCTTAAATATTTAAAAATTGTACATTCCGTAGAAGATGAATTAATTTTTGATAAAAGTTTTACTTTTGTTACTTCATTTGATGATTTTAAAATAAAAATATTAGAGATAATATTTCGTACTAAGGGTGAAATATTAAATCAGCTAACTGATTTTTTATCGAACTTTAAGATCGAATCTGAGGGCATTATATTCAGTGCGTCATTAATGGATAAAATTAAATATAGTGATATTAGAAATATTTTACTCGAACTAGAGCTTATTTCTATACACTCAAATAATAATTCTTATATATTAAATAATAAGTATGTTGATAATTATATTAAAAATATTGATCAGACTACCTTGTCCCTCGAAGCATTTAAGAAAAAACAAAATGCTCAGGACGAATTGGGTTTGTTAGCAGAGAAAGCAGTTATTGATTTTGAAAGAAAACGTCTCACAAATATTTCGATAATGTTTGGAGATATCGAACATACTTCTCAAAAAAATGTTAGTGCAGGTTATGATATAAAAAGTATTGAGAATTATCTTGATGATAACTTAAATAAGATTACAAGATTCATTGAGGTAAAGACAGTATCATTATCAGAATTTAATTTTTATTGGTCACGAAATGAAATAGACAAAGCGAGAATAATAGGTGAAAGATATTATTTATATTTATTGCCAGTAAAATATCAGAACACATTTGATTTTGAAAATATATTGATAATAAACGATCCTTTTCAAAATGTTTATCTAAATAATAATGATTGGATAAAACAAGAGGAAACTATTTCTATAAGAAAGAAATCTAAGTGAGATTATATGAATAAAATATATAAAGGTGATTGTGCAAAGTTGCTGACTGATTCAGATATATTTCCTGATAAGAGCGTTAATTTGATTGTTACCTCTCCCCCCTATGCAGAAAAAAGAAAATATTCATATGAAGGTGTACACCCTGACAAATATGTTGAATGGTTTGTGCCTATAACAAAAGAACTACACAGAGTTTTAAAGGATGACGGTTCATTTATTTTAAATATAAAGGAACACCCGGAGAAAGGAGAAAGAAGTACGTATGTTTTAGAATTAGTTTTAGCATTAAGAAAACAAGGATGGTTTTGGATTGAAGAGTATTGTTGGTATAAAAAAAATTCATTTCCTGGCAAATGGTCAAACAGATTTAGGGACGCTTGGGAGAGATGTTTGCACTTTACAAAAAATAAAGAATTCAAAATGTATCAGGATGAAGTCAAAGTCCCTATAGGTGATTGGTCAAAAAAAAGATTTAAATCTATGAGTGAAAATGATTTTGTTAGATACATTTCAAAAAACAACGGTCATCTGGGAAGAAATGTTTCCAATTGGTTAAATAAAAAAAAGGTTTATCCTCATAATGTATTAGTGTTTGAAGAAGAACATCATTTATATATAGACAATGTAATTGAAACAGCAGTGGATATATCTAAAAAGAATCACAGCGCAAAGTTTCCAGTAGAGTTGCCTTCTTGGTTTATAAGATTATTTTCAAAAAATAATGACATTATTTTAGACCCTTTTCTTGGTTCTGGAACAACAGCGGTTGCTGCAATTTTACATCAAAGACAGTATGTTGGTATAGAATTAAAAAATGAATATTTTGAGGAAGCACAAAAGAATATTAGTGAAGTCAAAAAGATAATGAAATAAACAAATTAATATAAAATACAAAAATGATAATTCCTATTTGTAACTCCAGTTATGAGTTCTGGTGAGTGATTGAAGGTAGGTATTCACTTATATAACAAAGAAAAAATAAAATATAAGACAAACGATATAGTTCAAGTGTTGATCTGTTTGATGTAAACTGTAAAGAAAATGTCCATCGAACGTTATCTCGCACTATATATGACACTGATGGTCGTGTATTAATTGACGACCCATATAAAAACCAAAATGGGGAAGATATAGTTTCTAATTCTATAATAAATCACTTACAAAAAGAAGTTTGTAAATAAGCTAAGGGATTATCTATAGTGTCTTATAATACGAGTGGTGAAACGATAGATTCTTTTAAGGAAGATCTAGGATGGGATTCTTTTCTCTCTGATTCAAGAGTAGACGCATTACAAAAAAAAGTCTGTAAATAACCAACTCACAAAACGAAAAGTGATAAGGGAAAAACCACCTAATGAGTATCATCGACATTTTCAAAAAAATGATTTCCGGTGACAGTAACCGGTCAGGAGATCAAATTCAAAAAAGAGTGGAACACTCGAATCCTAAAATCATTACAACAATTCAAGAAAGTCAAAACAATACGATTGATAATTGGAAAAATAACCAAGATATTATAAGTGGACTCGAATTTAATGCAACTTTACAACTGCGCACTCCTCTACGTGTTTTGTTGAGGCATGGTGAAATTCACAATGACATTAATACTGAACCGCCCAAAATCGTAAAAGAGATGTGGGAAGGTATTTGGACTATACAAACAAAATCTTATCGAGAACTTGGTATTGATATTGATAAACCAAAGGTAACACATTCATCAGATGTTGGACTGGTTCTACCTGGTGATTATTTACCTTTCCTTATTTCTGTTCGAAAAATTGTTGAACTCGATGAACCTATTGAAAATCGAATAAAAAAACTACGTGAAATGAATCTTTTGGACAAATGGAAAATATTTGTGAGTCAAATGGGACCTAGTCATATAAGTCAGAAGACTGGGATTGAGTGGATCATTGACTATTTTTTCCCTCCATTTATTATGACAATACCCCAAATAAGTGACAGTGTAAAGGACTCTCTATCTCAATTGGGTTTAAATACCGCTAACAGTATTGAATCTGCACCAGATGAAACTCTATTGAGAATTAAAGGTATCGGGAAAACAAAACTCAAGACAATTCGTGACTACTGTTCTGGAATAAAAGATAACCGAGATTCCGATAGAATTGAAGATGTTGTTAGGTAATCCCAAGAAAAGTTTATGTAACGCAGAAAAACCATCAAAAGTGTATCTCCGGAAAATCAAAGCTGAAGCTACTTTCTCTAAGTCCTGATTTCCGGACAAAGCTACCCTCCTACTGTTCTCGGACTCGTGTGATCACAGTACCTAAGTGTTGGATACAGTATGATTCGCCTAATATGGTTCTACCTGAAGCTACCTGATGGTTGATGACAGCTGTATAAAAGCTCCTGTTGTAGCTGTGGCAAATTTTAAGAAACGTGCGAATAGCTGAATTCAAGCTTTTGATGCTAAGTGATGGATAGCTGATACAGTTCGGGTTATGAATCATAGGTGATGATTTTTCTAAGTGAATGAGACCGGCGTTCTGGTGTTGTCTAAGTATTAGGTGATGTTGGGTTCGGAATCGGGAATTTTCTAGGTGTCCTACCTGTCCGATACTGGTGTTCTGGGTTGTTGGGTTGGGATGGGGGAGCTACTGAGGGGTAAGTATATTAATTTTTGGTCAACACTTGGTCAACACTTTACAGAAAATAACCCCTTGTTTCCTCAAATATCCTTACCCACCTAAAACCAAATATTGCTTGATATATTAAATACTTTAGGTTATCCTTCGCTATCCTGAGGTAACCCAAATTATGCATTCAGGGTCTAGTGGGAGTACTCCTGTCCGAGTTCAAATCTCGGCTTCGGCACCA
>ERZ1645192.1141-NODE-1141-length-22296-cov-8.316263_pt1 | contig 22296 bp, 19 predicted proteins | sample MGYA00575354_ERZ1645192 | MGnify/ENA primary metagenome ERZ1645192 (study PRJEB40844, sample SAMN11349763) | freshwater sediment metagenome | isolation source: river sediment | host: Sediment | place: India: Faizupur Khadar , New Delhi | collected 2017-02-21 ... | reverse complement strand
AAAAGAGCGCCTGCCAGCGGCGCTCTGAATATACTTCCCACACCGGCACCGATGCCCGCGGCCATCATGATGCACCGTTCCCGTTCGGACAAGTTGAACCGGGTGGCCAGGAAAGAACCGAATCCCCCCCGATCTGGGCAATGGGGCCTTCCCTGCGCCCTGAGCCGCCCGTGGTCAGTGTGATGGTGGAGGCAATGGTTTTGATAATTGGAATCCGTGCCCGGATAATGCCGCCCAAACGCAGGTAAAAATAACAGCACCCACTTGTTGAACGGTGTATCGGTGTGGGGCAGCAGCAGATGTTCACCGGCGGAGCCTTCCGGCCGTTATCCGGCCATCATATCCATGAAATAGTGCATACCAAGGCCGCACAGATATTGGAACAGAATCACCCCAAGGCCTGACATGACGCCTATCAGAACAAAATAGAACACCCATTTTCCGGCATACTTAACATCAACATCTTTTTTTCTGCTTAAATTCATTTAAAACGGTTTTACGTTCTCAGATCATTAATCCCTGAAAGAACAATGTCAAATAAAGTTTTCACATCCTTTTCCTCGAGGCATGAAAACGCCACCCGAAGATTGTCTTCTCCAATGGAGATCAGACCGGTGCCATAGTTGTCAAGCAGATGAAGCCTTAACGCTTCTGCATTCACACCCTTAACACGAATGCACAGGAAATATCCTGAATTAAACGGATAAACATCGAATCCGTCTGCGTATTTGGGATCTTTCAGCACCTCTTTGATGGCCATAGCCCGGGATTTGAGCAGGTTAAATTTCTCCTGTTTGAGATTCTTATAATTTTCATCTTCCATGGATTTGATGAGAATGGTCTGACTTAAATGGGAACAGTTTGAGATATTGCCCCGGATGCATCCGGCGGTCTTTTTTTCTAAAACTTCATATACCCCTTCAAGGTTGGTATCTGCGGCAACCCCGTAAGTGATAAACCCGGTTCTGAATCCCATTACATAATCTTCCTTGGTCGGCCCGTCGAGCTTAACAGCCAGAAGCCGATTCGTTTTACCGGCAATTTTGGCAAACAAGGACTGTTTAAAGGTCTCCTGTTCGAAAAACAGTCCAAAATAGGCGTCATCACAGGCTGCCACCACATTGGTACCCTTTTGTGCCACATCAATGAGAATTTCTGCAACACGATCAGCCTCCTTCTCGTTCAGGGCATACCCGGTTGGGTTGTGAGGGAAATTCAGCATGGTAATAATCTTGTCATTAAGTGCAGCCTGTTCCCTGATCACACGCTCAAAATCATCCAGATTAAAACGGGTCAATGCATCGTCATAGGATTTATATGTAACAAACCGGGCACTATTGCGGACACAGAAGATCATGTTATAGTTGCCCCATAACATGTCGGGCATAACAATAACATCATCGGCATCTACCCACATGTCCGAGAATATGGAAACACCGTGGGTAATGCCGGATGTGACTATGGGCAGACTGACGACAGTTCCCTCAAGTGAAGGATTTTTAACATACATCTCCTTAAGCCATTTATTTCGCAGTGCCGGTAACCCGAATGAGGAAGCATAGGGCAGGTAATCATCCGGTTCAATTTCTGTGATGTATTTGGTCACGCAAGTAAGACTTAGAACGCAGCTTCCCTGCCTTGCGATACCGATGGTGGCGTTGACCTTGTTTGCTTTTTCCTTTGCCTCAGCGCTCTGGGTTAAAATACCTTTTGGGAAAAATAGTTTTTTTCCCATGTTAGAGAGCATTTCATATACATGGGGGGCGCCTTGCTTAATGGTGTTATTCAATTCCTGGGCAATGGGATTCATGATTTAACCTGTATATTAAAGTATTATCCAAATTCAATTAAGATGAATGTGGCACCTAAAAAAAGAAAAAACCCTGCAGCCAGACCTCAAGAAAGTCCAAGGAAAACTGCAGAGTTTTTACGTACATTGAATCGGCTGTGCTATCTTCGTTTGGATGCCTTGATGGGGTTAAGTTTCTGTTTTTTGGTTTCGGTAGCGGTTTTAACATGGGTGGCCATGTTGCAGGTTCCGTTTTTCCATTTCAGGGACGGATCAGGTGCGGCAGTACAGTAAACGCCGGTGGGAAACTCGGCACTTTTCTGGCATCCCTTACATTCATCAATAATCGGAAGGCAGTTGCCTTCGTTATAGCTGCAGCCTTTGGCGGTCATGAAAACACACTCCTGACCTTCTCTAACAGTTGTACAAATCATAATCGTCTTCCTGTTCTTATTTTTATATCATTTGACATTAGTATTTAATATTCAAAACAAAACCGATTTTATATAAACCGGGAAAAATAAACCGTAACCAATTATCATAATGGTCCTTCAATTGTCAACCAATTCTTTTTAAACACATATTTGTTCGACGGCATATTAGGGTTCTGTCCCTTGTGGGCAGGTCTTTTCTGATGTATAACATGAAAACGTAATACGCCATAACCTTAAACATTCCAGTCAAAAACAATAGTAATCCGGGAAAACCAATGATCATAGACGATGCTGTTGAAGTTCTTAAAATCGAAGCCCAGTCGCTTCTGGACCTTATTGAAAAATTAAATATGGATTTTCAAACCCTTGTCAATGCAATCTGCAATGCAAAAGGGCGGGTAATTATTTCTGGAATCGGAAAATCCGGCTTAATCGGAAGAAAAATTGCCGCCACCTTAAGCAGCACAGGAACCAATGCCATGTTCCTTCATCCGGTTGAGGCGGTTCACGGCGACCTTGGCATGGTGGGTCGTGATGATATATTCATTGCCATCTCAAATTCCGGTGAAACCGGGGAACTCAACCAGCTTTTGCCGGTGATCCGGGAGGTGGGCTGCAGGATTGCAGGCTTTACGGGAAAGCCTGAATCCACGATGGCTGGATTCTGCGACATGATCATAAACACCGGCGTAAAAAAAGAGGCCTGCCCTTTAAATATGGCGCCGACCTGTTCAACCACGGCCCAGCTAGCCATGGGGGATGCCCTGGCTGTTGCCCTGATAAAAAAGAAAAATTTTAAAAAGGCCGATTTCATGCGTTCCCATCCCGGCGGTGCACTGGGACAGCGTCTGTCAGGTAAGGTTAGCGAACTGATGCTTGAAAAATCAGGCGTGCCTTTTGTGCGAACAGGTGCCACCATGGCCCAGGCCCTTGCCTGCATGGATATTCATCGCCTGGGTGCTGTTGTTATACTTGATTCGGGTGACAAACTTATGGGAATACTTACTGACGGAGATGTCCGGCACTGGCTTGCAAAAGGGGGCGGCACAGCCGATACCCTGCTTGTGGACGAAGTGATGACCCGCTCCCCAAGGCATCTATCCCCCGATTCTTATCTGTATGATGCCCTTAATCTAATGGAAAAATATGAAATTACGGTTTTGCCTATCCTTGGGGAGAAAGGCTGTCTTAAAGGATTGTTGCATCTCCACGATATCCTGGGAAAGGGAACCTTTAAATTTAATGGAGGCAATCAATGAAAAATATGAACATCAACACCACTATTTCCGTTTTAGGTCCTGCCCGGATTCCATCCCCACTAACTTCCCAGGGGGTGACCCGTGATGGTAAAACCCGGTTCATGAAAGATGAGTACAGGATCAGCGTTGATGTCAGGGTTGACCGTATTGCCGGAGAAAACAAAGACAGTCTGCTGAGTTTTGAACAGGCCGGCCCCCGGGAAAAAATTTACTTTGACCCCAGCAAACTTAAGTGCGCGGTGGTCACCTGCGGGGGGCTGTGTCCTGGACTGAACGACATTATCCGGTCGCTGGTGCTTGAATTGTACCATGTGTATGGCGTCAAAACTATTTATGGTATTCGCCACGGGCTACAGGGATTTATCCCTAAATACGGCCATGACCTGATTGAACTTAACCCTGAACGGGTATCAGGCATCCAGAATACCGGTGGGTCAATGCTGGGCTCTTCCCGGGGGGGACAGGATATCGGGGAAATTGTGGACTGCCTGGAACGTATAGGGGTGGGGCTGCTTTTCATGGTAGGAGGCGACGGGACATTAATGGCCTCCAAGGCCATTGGAGATGAAATTTTTAACCGCGGATTAAAGATTTCCGTGGTTGGCATTCCAAAAACCATTGATAATGATATCTTCCTGGTTTCCCGTTCCTTTGGCTTTGATTCAGCCGTAGACGTGGCCACCCTGGCAATCAAGGGAGCCCATAACGAAGCCGAAGCCTATCCCAACGGCATCGGCCTGATCAAGCTCATGGGCAGGCATGCGGGATTTCTGGCCGCCACGGCAGCCCTTGCCCAACCTGACGCCAATTTTGTGCTTATTCCCGAAGAGGAGATACTGCTGCATGGGGAAAACGGGCTTTTGGCTGCTCTGGAGCGGCGCCTGGCCCTAAGAAGGCATGCAGTGATCATTGTCGCCGAAGGGGCCGGCCAAAATTTTTTTGATGACAAGGATATTGAGCATGATGCCTCGGGAAATGTAAAGCTCAAGGATATCGGTCTATTTTTAAAGACAGAAATCAGCACCTATTTTAAATCCAAAAACATCCCAATCTCTTTGAAGTACATTGATCCATCCTACATCATCCGCAGTCTGCCGGCCAATGCCAATGACTCGGTGTTCTGCGGACTTCTGGCAAGGGATGCCGTACATGCGGGCATGGCCGGAAAAACCAATCTGCTTATCAGCTTCTGGAATAATAATTATGTGCATATACCCATGGATGCCTCAGCCGGACAGCGCAAAAAGATCGATCCGTCAGGCAAGCTATGGCAGTCGGTTCTTGAATCCACAGGCCAGAATTTGCTGTTTAACGGTTGATTTCGACAAACTGATCATCCTTCACGGTAATCAGAAACAACTCCTTTTGCGGGGTGCCGGTCTCGTCAAATTGCGTGCGGCCGGTGGCCCCGTCAAAAACAAAATTCCCTTGTAAAACTTCCTTAAGTTGTTTCCCTGAATTAACGTCGTCGGCATTGGCTGCCCTGAACAGAATTTGGGCCGTATCATAGGCAATGGCCTCAAGGAAGCCCGGGGATTCATGATATAACTCCTTGAATGCCTTGTCAAACCATGCGCTTTCAGGATTGGCGCTGCCGGAAAAATATCCGTCGCAGATGACGGTATTTCTATTATACCTTCGGGTCTCTTTTAAAAGGCTGTCCTCATGCCACAGGTTGGTCCCCAACAGGGTAAAGCCCCGGGCGTCATGGTAGACAAGCTGGGGGAGTATCAGATTTATTCTGGACACCGAATCGGGAATAAACAATGCCTGGGGAGTTAACCCGGTGTTCCGGATCAAGTTTTTGATGGAATCTGAAAAATCAGTTTTGCTGCCGTCGTATGCCTGGACTGCGGTTAATTGGCCTCCAAACCCATCGACCATCTCCTTAAACACCTGCATATATCGGTGTCCATACGGATCGTCAGGATATAGGACAGCCGCACTTCTCAGCCCCAGTTCATGAAAGATATAGGCACCCAAGGCCTGAACCTGCATTTCAGGGGTTATGAAATTTGTAAATATATAATCCCCATATTTTGGAAATTCAGTTTTCTGAGTCAGGGCCATCATTGGAATACCAAGGGCCTGAGCCTTATCAGCCACTTGCTTTGAAACAAAAATAGGACCCAGAATGGAAAAAACCTTCTCCTTTCCAAGCTGGTCTACACACATGGCAGCCTGTTGGGGATCAGACATACTGTCCTTGACCACAATGCTTAAATCCTTGATACCGAATTCAGATAACCGGGTCAGGGAAAGCTCTATTCCTTTCATGGCCTTTTGTCCGTAAAGTTTATATCTTCCGGACAAGGGCAGAATAATGCCTAGTTTCTTTTTGTCAAAGGATCTGGCGCCCATGCCTGCCAAAAGTTCCTTTATCTGCGCGTTCCTGGGATGATCGGGATATTTTTCAAGGAAAGCATTCAAGACCATTGCAGCATTGGCATAATCTTCGTGCTGGGCAAATCTGTACCCCTCCCAGTAGTCTAAAATATCCTGGGGAATAGAAAGATTTTTTATGTCTGAAAATTTCCGAATCTCTACAGGGTCTGTTTTTGATAAAAGTCTTTCAATATCATCAAGGATAATCTTTTTAAAATAAATATATTGGCCTGTCTCAAGTTTTTGGGTGAGATTAAAGGCATAATTGTATATGACCAGGGCATCCTGGACAGCGCCTTGTTCGCTTAAAATTCTGGCCTGACTGATAAGTTCAGGGACAGTTTCCTGCGGGGCTACAGATTTTTGTACCGGCTTAGGAAAAGAAGGGAGTGGAATGACATGTTTGGAACATCCGCAAAAAAAAGAAAGCGCAATTAAAATACAAACAGAAATTACAAATTTTATGTGTGTTGTGTAAGTCATAAAGCTACCATTTTAGGGTCTTGTTGTTTAAAACCGTCTCTTTATAAAAAGATTCAATATTATCAAACTGGGAGGTTATGTCAAAAAGTCTTTTGCCGTTTCAATGGCGTTTTGCGTCTCTTCGGCATTAATCCAAATCAGATTCTTTTCCTTGTTAAACCAGGTAAACTGGCGCTTGGCATATCTGCGGGTATCGCGTTTAAGCAACCGGACGGCCTCTTCAAGGCTTATGTCTCCTTTTATATACATCCCCATATGCCGGTAGCCGATGGACTGCATGGATTTCAATTCCAGGGAATACCCCTGATTTACAAGATTTTTCACCTCATCAAGCAGACCCTGGGCCATCATCATATCCACCCGCTGATTAATCCGGTCATATAATAGTTTTCGGTCCATATGAAGGCCAAAGGTAAGGCTTTGGTATCGGTCTGACTTGAAATCATGGGTCTGCCGGCACTGGGAAATGGGAACCCCTGTGGTTAAAAACACTTCAAGCGCCCTTACAATTCTGAATCCGTCATTGGGATGAATCTTTTCTGCAACCTTTGGATCACATTTTGTCAATTGCTCATGAAGAGCCGGTGCCCCCTTTTCCTCAAGGGCCTGATTCAGTTTTTCAAGGGTTGCCGGGCAAGCCGGTTTCCCTCTGAACAGGCCGTGGAGTAAGGCCCTGATATAAAGCCCTGTCCCGCCGGCGACCAAAGGCACCCGACCCCGTTTTGCAATGTCGGAAATAGCCTGGTCTGCCAGGACAGTAAAACTTTTTGCATCAAAATTTTCCGCCGGATCAAGAAAGTCAACCAAATGATGCACGGCAAGTCGCCTTTCCCTTTCATCGGGTTTGGCAGTCCCAACATTCATATATTTATAGATCTGCATGGAATCTGCACCAACAATTTCGCCATTCAGTTCCTGGGCCAGGGCAATGGCAAAGCCTGTTTTTCCGATGCCAGTGGGACCGCATATGGTAATAATTTTTGTCATGCAAAAATAGTTTTTATTTCTCAAGTATTGTATATAAAGGGGTTATTATTATACCAACTAAGGTTGACAATATTCAGCGAAACGTTTTATATCATGGTTTTTAAAAAATGAGAATTAATTAAAGCTTTTACATACGCGATTGATTCGAAAGTGAACTGATGTGCAAGAATAGGCTTATTTTTACACTTGAACAGGTTAATTTGACCCCAAATGGTATTAACCACGCAGGGTTCGGATACATTTTTTTTACCGAACGGCTGCTATTCTTTGTTGACAAGGATACAATGCTGAGATAAGGTAAGCTTCCAATTGTAAAAGTGACTTTGATAGTGAAGACGGTTTGTCTTAAGATTAGGTTAAACGAGCAGGTATAACAAACTTTTTTAGGAGGATTGATTAAATGGCAACACTTGAATTCAATGGAAAAACATTCGAGATAGATGAAGACGGATTTCTTCTTGACTACAATATGTACAATGAAGAATGGGTAGAATATGTAAAAAGCCAGGAAGGCATCGACGAGATGACTGAAGAACACTGGCAGCTTGTTAAAGTTCTCCAAGACTACTACGAGAAAAACGGCATTGCCCCCATGGTTCGTGTTCTTTCCAAGCTCACAAAGTTCAAACTGAAACACATCTATGAACTGTTCCCCTCCGGACCAGGTAAAGGCGCCTGCAAGATGGCCGGTCTTCCGAAACCGACCGGTTGTGTATAGTTAAAAAATAGTTTAAGTTTTTAACTTAATATTGATAAAGGCCCTGTTTAAAACTAAACAGGGCCTTTATCTTTTTTTACAATTTTGGAAGCTTTCCACCCAATGATAGAAGACCAGACAAGCAAAGACATACTTAACCGGATTCAGGCTGACTTCCCTATTCATCCAAGGCCCTACAAGGTTTTAGCCGAAGAACTGGGACTAAGTGAAGACCAGCTCATCGATAGAATAGAGCAAATGAAACAGGAGATGATCATCCGCAGAATCGGAGGAAATTTCAGTCCCGACCGTTTAGGTTTTTATTCCACCCTGTGTGCGGCCCGGGTGGAACCTGATAAAATTGAACTATTCACTAGGACCGTTAATGCCTTCAGCGGCGTTACCCATAATTATCAAAGAAATCATCAGTACAATATCTGGTTTACGTTTATTGCGCCTTCAGTTCAAGAAATTAAAGAACGACTTGAAACCATTTCACAAAAAACCGGAGTGACCGAAATTCTCAACCTGCCGGCCACTCATGTATTTAAAATAGCAGCTAATTTTAAAGTTTGACCTGTTCATGAAACTGGAGACAAGAAACAAGAAACAAGAGAATGAGGCGCCTGCGGCGTCCATTTTAGCCCTGAATTGTTGTGGGTTATTATGCAAAACATCCGTGTGACCCTGGTCATCCAGAACTGCCCTGTGAACCGGTTTGCGCACAATCTTGCCCTGACGGTCAAAAACATTTCTGATGCGGCACAGCAGAACTGTGATTTTGTTGTATTCCCTGAAATGAACCTTACAGGTTATGCCCCGGCAGATTTAAGTAATGCCGTTGCCCTTGATTCCGGATGGATGGATGAGCTGAACCGGCTTGCACAAAAATACAATATCGCCATACTAACCGGACTTGTTGAAAAGGCGGCTTCTAAAAAAATCTATGCCACTCACCTGGTGTTTCGCCCGGATCAGTCCGTGGCCAGGTACAGAAAAATTCATTTATCTCCATTTGAGGCACCCTATTTCAGCTGTGGAGATGATGTCAAGGTCTTTAAATTCAAAGGGGTGCATTTCGGAATCCAGCTTTGTTACGACGCCCATTTCCCGGAATTATCCACGGCCATGGCATTAAAAAAGGCGGATATTATTTTTATTCCCCATGCGTCTCCACGGGGAACGCCTGAAGAAAAAAGCGCATCCTGGAAGCGTCATTTAACGGCCCGGGCATTTGATAATGCCGTGTTTGTGGCAGCAGTTAATCAGGTCGGCGAAAATGATGCAGGGCTTAATTTCCCCGGAATATCCATGATGCTTGGCCCTGACGGATTTTTGGCAGGAGAAAACATCGCATACGAAAATATGATGCACACCCATGTGCTGGACATGTCGTTACTTGAACAGATCCGCACCCATAAAATGAGGTATTTTTTACCCAATCGGCGGGCCAATCTCATTGAAGAATAAATAAACGTTTCAAACAGCAATTTCGGGAAATACACCGTTTTATCTCTATTCTTTACTGTTTTTTAATGTTTGCGCGCCGGTCAAATCTTTGACAAGGGCGTTTCGGTTCTGGATATAGGCATTACGCATGGCTGTGTAAGGATCTATTGACGCTTTTTTGAACGCTTCATACTCTCCGATGTGAAATGATGCCCCGTTCACCGTTTCAAGCCCCCGTCCTCCCCAGGACAATTCCCAGGGCTGTACATAGTTGATTGGATTGATAAGCGAGTCCCCTGCCCGGCCCACGGCATCCCTCAAAGAACTGGGACCAAGAACGGGCAGCATCAGGTAAAATCCGTTGCCAATGCCGTATGACCCAAGGGTCTGGCCAAAATCTTCATCCTGAAGCGGGATGCCCACATATTTCTGGGCAAAATCATTTAATCCGCCAAAACCAAGGGTTGTGTTGATGAAAAAGGCGGAGAATTCCATGCCTGCAGCTTCACCCTTGCCCTGGAGCAAATCATTGACAAAACGGATGGGGAAAACCAGGTTGTTAAAAAAGTTCTTAACCCCTCTACGGGCAAAGGTGGGAACTACCCAGGCATACCCCTTTGCTATTGGCCTTAAGCCATACATGTAAATCTTATCGTTAAAAACGAATACAGCCCGGTTAAATCCTTCAAGAGGATCTGCTACCATGGCATGGGTACTCTGCTTTGCCTGATCTTCCTGAAAAATATCCGCTTCAAACCCATCATCCTGTGCCGTATCTATTTGATCGGCTGCACCGGCTTCCCGATCAGCGCCTGAAAATACGATTTGTCCGGTGTGATCTGCTATGTTACCGGCAACAACCGGGCCTGAGATCAGTGTCAGAATCAGAATACTAAGGACCCAATAAGATTTCATAGATATTTCCCCTGCGGTTTTTACCTGTTGATGACTCAATTATCATCTTTAAAGATAAATTTTCTGATCAGCGACTCAATATCCAGGGTTGATTCGGTATTATTAAACGCCTCTTTATCTTCAAGCATGATATCAGATCCACCCGGAGAAATAGAAATATATTTTTCACCAATGATGCCTGCGGTTTTAATAGAGGCAATGCTGTCTTCGCTGAGTTGAATTTCCTGATTGATTCTGAAGGCAACCTTTGCCTCCAGACGCTCTTTGTCCAGCCTGATCTCAGAGACATTGCCGATCTCAACACCGGCCATCTCAATGCGGGCACCGTCTTTCAAACCGCTTACAGAGGTAAAATATCCATACAGCGTATACCCCTTCGGGCCGAACATCGGCACACCACCCAAAACAACCGTAAGATAACCCGCACACAAAAGGCCGATAAGAACAAAGACGCCTACATACAATTCCTTATTTATTAATTTCATGAACCTGTCCTTAATTTTTCACTTATCAGGTCTCTTTTCCTGTCTCTTTTCCTGAAATAAATGCCTTGACTGTCTCATTGTCAGTCTGAAAAATCTCGTCACTTTTTCCAAAGTAAATAATTTTACCCTGATCAAGCATGGCCACACGCTGTGATATGGTAAATATCTGCGGGATATCATGGCTGACAATAACAGCGGTAAAGCCGAATTCTCTCTGGTATGTCGAAATCATGGCATGGACGCTGTTTCTTCTGACCGGATCAAGCCCTGACGTAGGCTCGTCAAAAAGCACGGCAACAGGCTCGGTAATCAGGGCCCGGGCAAGGGCTACACGCTTTCTGATCCCTCCGGACAACTGGCCCGGATATTTGTTTTCATGCTTGCTGATCTCCAGGGCCAGCATTTTTTCCTTTACCCGCTGCCGGATCTGATCCATTGGCATCTTTTTTTTCTCGGTTAACGGCAAGGCAATATTTTCCCACACCGTTAAAAAATCAAACAAGGCATTATCCTGGAACATATAGGATATTTGTTTATGAAACCGGTGTGTTTGATTATTGTCCATTTGATTCATAGGCAAACCGTCCACGCAGACCTGACCGGAATCGGCATGTATCAGACCAATAATGTGTTTGATCAAAACAGATTTCCCCGTGCCGCTTTTACCGATTATGCATGTCACCAGACCCTTTTCAATGGTGAGATTGACGCCGTCAAGCACATGGTTGGCTGAAAAACTTTTATGAATATCTATCAGTTCAATGTAAGGCTGACCCATGATTAAACCAGAAAAAAGGTGATGATGTAATCAGAGATTAGAATAAGGACACAGGAATTGACAACCGCATCGGTGGTGGCCAAGGATACACTTTTAGCACCCTGCCCTGCCTGGGCCCCGGAAATATGTGCAAAAAAACCCTTGTAACAGCACATGGTAGAGACAATCACGCCAAATACCAGGGCTTTGACAAATCCACCGGCGACATCTGCAAGGTCAATGCTTCGGATCACTCTATCCATGTATATATAGCGGTTAACACCCAGCATTACAACGCCTGTCAGGTATCCGCCGAATATGCCTGTAACATCAAAAAGTGCGGTTAAAAGTGGAAAACTCATAATGGACGCTGAAAGACGCGGGGAAAAGGTAAACCGTACCGGATTAATGTCCATGGTTTCAAGGGCGTCGATCTGCTCTGAAATTCGCATGACACCGATTTCTGCAGCCATGGCTGATCCGGCCCGGGCCGTAATCATGATAGCGGAAAGTACCGGCCCAAGCTCACGGATAAGGGTCATGGCCACGGCTGACCCAAGGGTCGCTTCGGAACCGAAATCCACCAGGGTGTAATACCCTTGAAGACCTAGAACCATGCCGGTAAATATTGCCGTCAACACAATGACAAACATCGATTTAGCCCCAATAAACCACACCTGTTCCATGATTTTTGAAATCTGAACAAAAGGCACAAAATTCCGGCAGATACCCTGGAAAAAAAAGATTGATATTCGACCAATGGACCGGATGCCGTCAATGCAGGCGGAGCCTAATTTTTCAATACGCTGTTTGAACATAGTCCATACCTTATAAGCGTTCTTTTTTCAAAAAACAAGCGGTTTGAAGCTGCCCCATACTTGACAAATCTGATTTGGAATCAATCAACCCTGATAAAAAAAATTGACACCTACTCACTATTCTAATACGTATTGGTATAGCTAAAACGAAGTAAGGGAGCATATTAAAGCATGGATAAACCTGCCAAGATCCTTGGCATTGATGCCGGATCCGTATCCGTTCATCTTGCAATTATTGATATAAACGGCAATCTTTTGCATAAAGCATCTGAATACCATCATGGCGATGTCAGGGCATGTCTGACAAAAATGCTGAGCCATAAGGTCCTTTCATCGGCGACCCATGTGGCTAAAACCGCATCCACGCCCACAGATGTCAATGCAGCGCTCTGTGTTGACGAACAGGTGGCTGTCATACGCAGCGCACGTCACATCCATAAAGATTTCAGCGCTATTCTGCATGTGGGCGGGGAAAAATTTTTCCTAAGCCTGTTTGACGGCCACGGCAATTACAGGGGCCAGCGGCAGAATTCAGGGTGTGCAGCAGGTACCGGTGCATTCCTGGACCAGCAGGCCGGACGAATTCACCTGCCGGGATCGGAAAAAATTTCATCCATGGCCCTTGAAAACTGCGGTCGGCGGCCGGACATCGCCACCCGGTGTGCGGTGTTTGCAAAGACAGATCTGATCCATGCCCAACAGCAGGGCTATGATCTTAAACAGATCTGTGACGGACTGTGCTACGGGCTTGCCAGGAACATTGCCGACACCTTGTTCAAGCAGAATATCCCGGAAAAAGATATTATATTCTGCGGCGGTGTTTCCAAAAACAATGCCGTTAAAAAGCATCTTGAATCCATTATCGGCAAACCCCTTGTCAACGGAGAACATGCCCTGTTTTATGGGGCCATGGGCGCAGCGCTATGTCTTGCTGATGAAATGATGAATACCCATGTACCTGCCAAATCCTTGAATGATATCAACAAGTTTTTCCTGGACCGAGAAAAAATAAAAGGCATGCTTAATCCGGCGCTTGAGCTTACCCTGTCTGATTATCCTGACTTTTCGTCCGTTGAAACCCTTGATTTTGAATCCGTTGAAATTGAAATTTTCAAACCCATTGATAATGGATCTTCGATTAAAGGTTTTTTAGGGCTTGATGTAGGTTCCACAAGCACGAAAAGTATTATTATTGACCAGGATGGTGAGCCTATAGCCGGATTTTACACCCAGACCGCGTCAAGGCCGGTGGAAGCTCTCCAGCGCATATTTAAAGCCTGTGACCATCTCATGGCTGAAAAAAAGGTGGTGTTCAAAATCCAGGGGTGCGGAACCACAGGTTCCGGCCGACGCATTTCCGGTAAAATCATTGGTGCGGACTTAGAACCCGATGAGATCACGGCCCACGCGACCGCAGCCGTGAATCTTCACCCGGATGTGGATACCATCATTGAAATCGGAGGCCAAGACGCCAAATTTACCATCGTTAAAAACGGCCAGGTCACTTCATCGGTCATGAATGCGGTATGTGCCGCAGGTACCGGCAGCTTTATTGAAGAACAGGCCATGCGCCTTAACTGCCCGCTATCCGAGTACTCCCAGAGAGCACAGGGCATTGCGGCACCGGTATCCAGTGACCGGTGCACTGTTTTCATGGAAAGGGATATCAATTATTTTTTTGCCGAGGGGTATGGGAAAAACGAAATTTTGGCATCGGTGCTGCACTCGGTACGCGACAATTACCTGACCAAGGTCGCCAATATTGCTCAAATCGGTGACCGGGTCGTGTTCCAGGGGGCCACTGCCAGAAACCGGACCCTTGTGGCAGCCTTTGAGCAAAAATTGAATAAACCGATCCATGTATCCCGGTACTGCCACCTCACCGGTGCCCTTGGCATCGCCCTGATGGCCAGGCAGATGAAGGAAAAAGGCGAGCTGCCTGAATCTGGCTTTAGGGGTTTTCACCTATGGAAAGAAAGCATTCCAGTACGTCAGGAGGTTTGCCGACTTTGCACCAACCATTGCAAGATCACCATTGCCGAAGTAGAAGGAGAGGCCCTTGCCTATGGATTTCTGTGCGGCAGGGATTACCATACAAAAAAACGGGTTAAGCCCTCAGGCCTTTATGATCTTCTAGGGCTTAGAAAAGAGGTCCGGCACAGGACCCTTCCCGAACAAGGCGTATTAAAAAATAATGGAAAAAAAATAACCATAGGCCTTCCCAATGCCCTTCACATGACCCATGATCTTGATTTCTGGCAGATTTTTTTCAAGGAAATTGGATTGTCTGTGGTGACCAGCTGCAAGTGCACCGACCCTGTCAAACAAGGCAAACAGATTGCCGGGGCCGAATTCTGCGCACCTGTTCTTGCGCTGCACGGACATGTACGTTTTCTTGAAGATAAATGCGATTATATTTTTCTGCCCTTTTATTTTGAAGACAAAACCAATGAAAAAGGATTGCGTCGTCACCACTGTTACTATACCCAGTTTGCACCGGCAGTACTGAGCGCCCTGACAAATGAGGGAAAAATACTGTCTCCCATAGTCAGATATCTGTATACAAACTTTCATACAAAAATGCAGCTATATGACACATTTAAGAAAATCGGGGCAAATATCTCCTTTTTTGACATATCATCTGCCTGGGATCGGGCGTTATCTGCCCAAAAAAACATGGAGCGAGCACTTGCCGGACTGTGGCGGTCCCAGGGATCGACTGGCCGAGCCGACGTGCTGCTACTCGGTCGCCCGTATACGGTTTTATCCTCTTCCATGAACAATAATATTCCAGGCATTTTTGCCAATTTAGGCATTAAAACATTTTTCAATGACATGATTGATCTGGAAGGCATTGATTATTCACCCATTGAACCCTTGCTTAAGCAGATCCACTGGAAACATGCGGCGAAAAATTTACAAGCAGCATATGTTGCCGCCACAACCCCCAATCTGTATCCGGTCTACATTTCATCTTTCAGATGTGCGCCGGATGCTTTTGCCGTGGATTACTTTAAAGAGATCATGGGATCGGTAAACAAACCCTATCTGGTGCTGGAACTGGATGAACATGACTCCAGTGTGGGATATGAAACCCGTATTGAAGCGGCTGTCAGGGCGTTTGAAAATCACAGGCGGCAGGATCAGGCGCCTCAAACCACTGATGCGTCTTTATTTACACCGAAATTTGATAAAAGCATTGAAGAGAAAACGGTCATTTTCCCCAACTGGGATGCCATCTCTGGTCACCTCATTGTCAATATCATTAAAAATGAGGGGTACAACGCTATATTGATGGAAGAGAACCAGGAGACCCTTAAAAAAGCCCTTTTAACAAATACCGGACAGTGCCTGCCCTTAAATGCCGTGGCAGCGGGATTTATCCATACCGTTGAAAAAAACGGACTCTCCCCCGAAAACACGGTTTTATGGCTCAATCAGTCCGATATAGCCTGCAATATAAAAATGTACCCGTACCATATCCAAAAAATTTTGACTCGCCATGGAAAAGGTTTTGAAAAAGCCAGGGTCTATTTAGGGGATCTCTCTCTTTTTGATTTGGGGTTTAAGGCGTCCACCAACACCTATTTTGCATATATGTTTGGCGGACTTTTCAGGAGCATCGGCTGCAAGATTCGTCCATATGAAATAAACAAGGGACAGACCAATGAGGCGTTGCACACTGCAGGTGCCATCATGGGCACGGCATTTCTCACGGGCGGATCAAAGGAAAAAGCCCTTAAGGAGATTATGTCTGTCTTTGAACAGATCCCGGTGAAAAAAGAAACACGGCCCAAGGTGGGAATCTTCGGGGATCTGTATGTCAGGGACAACCGGATAATGAACCAGAATCTGATCCAGTTCATTGAGGACAATGGCGGAGAAGTGGTAACCACGCCTTATTATCAGTATCTTCAGATCATCGCCAATGCCTATTTCAAAAAATGGTTCAAGGAGGGCAAATACTTAAGCCTGATTTCAAACAAAGCGCTTCTAACAGCCGTGAAAACAATGGAAAAAAAATATTATCCATTTTTTGCGCCGTTTTTCAATGAAACAGAACTCAAGGTAAACGCATCCTATGAACATATCCTTGAAACCTACGGCATGCTGCCGGAACATACCGGAGAGTCCATGGATAACTTGCTCAAGATCCACTACATTGTCAATGAACATCCGGATATAGCCCTTCTGGTTGCCGTCAACCCGACATTTTGCTGTCCGGGTCTTCTCACCGAGGCCATGGCCTCACAGATTGAAAAAAACGTCGGGGTTCCGATTGTCAATATTACCTATGATCTGTCCGGAGGCAACAAGAACACGGTGGTGGTGCCTTTCCTGAAATATTTGGGAACATCCCCCTATTCCCAGAGCCGGAAAGCTTTTGTCTGACGTTCGGTCGGCAGATAGGCCTTGGTTTCAGGGTGTCTTTTTATAAAGTCATTCTGAAATTCAATGCGTTTGACGTTAAACCGATTGTGGGAGTCAACAGCCCTGCGGTAACGCAGATAATATTCATCATAATTTTTTAGATGGATTGTACTTTCCGCCTTGGTTATGGCGTCAAAATTCCGGTAACAGAAGCGCAGCAGGGTTTCAAAATTATCCAGATAGTTTTCAAGGCTTTCAAGGTGCGCAATCACGATGCGGTTGTTGTAAAATCTTTTGATTTCATACACCCATTGCAGATCCTTTTGGGTGAAGAAATCCCTATAACTCCCCACAAATTCAACCATTTGCTTAATTGCGGCCTGATTATCAAGCATGATCTGGCGAAGTTGACCTATAAATACAATGGTCTGCTCAAGTTTATCTAGGTTTGACTGAACCTTGGACTGCTGCTCAAGTTCAATTAAAGCGTTGTCCAGGTTCTGGGTAGTCTGTTGGAGGATTTCACGGTAACGGATAAGCTGCCGGGTAACAGGCGGTAAGGAATCATATTTATATGTTGCCTTCATTCTGGAATAGATAAAAATTTCGCCGACAGTTACAATGGAGAAGCAGAGTATGAAAATCAAAAACAAAATCAAACGATTACCTTTTCCGGATTTAAATATGAAATACGGGGTGGTTACAGGCGCTGCAAAGACAATGGCAGCCCACCATTTAGGAAGGCTTTGACGCTTGCATTCTAAGAACATCAGACCGGATAAAATAAAAATAAAAGAAAAATAAATATAGTACACGCGTTAAAATTTCCTATGGGTTTTAATGGTATAACCAATACCATCAGACTGCAGTGTAACAGCGCCCATCAGATCCGTTCGAAAAATTGAGATCCTGTTTTGCAGATACCGCTGGAAAACCCTCCGGCAGGGGAACTTATGTCTGTTCATATAACCGCATGATATTATAACTCCTGACGGGCTGACTTGATCAAGAAAAAGTTCACTTGAACTGGAACAACTGCCATGGTGGGGGGACATAAGAATATCTGATTTAAGACTAAAATTTTCTGCATGTACAAGTTCCCTTTCTCTTTTTTCTTCAATATCGCCTGGAAAGAGCATGGAAAAGGATAAAAAATCAAGTCGGGTAACAAGACTGTTGTTATTAACGTTATCAGATAATTGCAGACTTTTTCCGCCAAGAATACTTATTTTAACCTGATCGCACGAAAACCTCCAGGGGTCAGGACCCGGGACATGAATTTTAATATCTTTTTTTTCAGCGATATCCATCAGATTTTTAAAAAAAACAGATGAGAGCATCTCATGATTTTTTATCCATTGTCTGACCCCAAAGTTTTCAAAAATAAAATAAAGGCCATTCATGTGATCACTGTCCGGATGTGTCAGAATAACGGCATCAAGAGATAAAATCCAGTTCTTCCATAAAAAGGGGCCCACAATATACCGGCCGGTGTCAAAACTGGAACCTGAGCCAAATCCGCCGGCATCAATGAGCAGGGTTTTTCCGTCAGGCGTAATGATAACAGAGGCATTCCCCTGCCCGACATCCAGGGTGTGCACCACAAGTTTTCCCGGATAAAATCTTTTCAACATCCCCTGGCCTGTGGATACCATACCGGCCGCAGTCAGAAGAAAGGTCAGGTATATGGCACCCTTGTTCTTTTCCATGATTGCAAATCCAAGGCAAAGTATCAGTGCATAATATATTATAATTTCAATTGGCCGTGGTGTGATGACCCTGGCCCAGGTCCAGTCGAAACCGGCAATCCAATGAATACCCTGAAGACAATATGAAAGAATGTGGATATCTAAAGTTAAAAAAAGGTGGGAGAGGCCAGGCAAAAAATCCATAAACATCAGGCCTGCCAATCCCAGGGGAAGCCCTAAAAAACCGATGACAGGAATCATGACAAAGTTCGTCCCCACCTGGACCGTGGGAAATATATTAAAATAAAACGCTGTCACAGGGGCTGCGCCGATCCCTGCAAACACGGTTGTCAAAATCATTGAACAAATTCTTTTAATCCATTTATTCTCGGGTATGACCAAAGTCCGTCCAAGGAACATAAAGCCCGAGATAATAAAAAAAACACAAACAAATGAGAGCTGAAAAGAGATGGAAAACAAGGCCCCGGGATCAATAAAAAGAATTAGACTTGCGGCAAAGTAAAGGGTGTTTAAAGAATCTTTTTCCTTTTCAATGAAAAAAGAGGTTAAAAAGACCGCTGTCATGATCAACGCTCTTTGGGTCGATGGTGAGAACCCGGCAAAAAAAGCATAGGCCGTCAAAGGCAAGAGCGTGAGAATGCCTGCTGCTTTTTTTGCATGGCCTGTTATGACAAGAGACGAGTGCTGATTTAATATAAATATAAAAACAGAAAAAAAACCAACTCCGACAAGAGACATGTGCAAACCCGAGACAGCTAAAATATGAGAAAGACCTGCTTTGGAAAAATTATCACGGGTTTTTTCATGAATCATCTCTTTTTGCCCTGTAACCAGTGCTGTAAGCACAGCCCCGGCCTGGTTGGAGAAAAAATCAGGCGGCCTCTCATCCGTGTTTTGGACGGCTTTTGCAACATTGCTGGAAAAGCGTTCCCGGGTCCTTTGCAGAAATCGCATGCCCCGGGCAAATGAACTACCGTCAACCCTGCCTGTATGTAAAATGGTGTCCGAATTTGCGTAAATGCTGCCGGTGATACCTTCAAGACGCATCCGAAATTCATAATCATACCCCCCGGGGTTGGAAAAATTTCGTATGGCTCTAATTTTTGACTTAACGACAATATGTTCTCCAAAGCGCAAGGATGATACAGGTTGTTTTAAAGGATCATGATATATGGTTAAAATCAATTTTCCAACAGCGGTATCCCCACCGATGCTGGTACAATTTATGGTGTATCTGGTTTTATTTGGATCTGTTTTAGGAAGAGAATTAATTATACCTGAAATCCGGTAAGTTTCACCATTGCAAAACCTGATGACATGTTGATCAGAATAATCTGGAGCGCAGATGCCTGCCATGCGCAATGCAGTCAAGCTAAAAACTACAAGGCATGATAGAAAAATAAATTTATCAGGCTTGAAAAGAATAAAGATAGTTGCGGCAGGCAGACACACCGTAATAAAATATATCCAGGGTGCAACCGGTGCCCAACTACCTGCTATGGCACCGGTTGCAAAGGAGAGGAAAATAAAGAGCATTGGCGCAAGGGTTAGCTTATGCCTTATGTCCACTTATGCCCTCCTTGGATGGGAGTTGTCAGGATGAAATTCTTTTAATATCTGCGCCCAGACCTTCAAATTTCTTTTCAATGGTCTCATAACCCCGGTCCATATGATAAACACGACTGATAACAGTGGTTCCTTGGGCAATTAAGGCTGCAATCACAAGGGAGGCACTGGCACGAAGGTCCGATGCCATTACAGGCGCACCCTGAAGATGAGACACGCCCCGGACGTTGGCGATATTCCCGCCGGAAATTTTAATATCGGCACCCATGCGCAGCAGTTCGTTTGCGTGGATAAATCGGTTTTCAAAAATGGATTCATGAATCACGCTGTTCCCCTTGCCAATAGTCATCAGCGCCATGAACTGGGCCTGCATATCAGTGGGAAATCCCGGGTAAGGCAGGGTTTTTATGTCAATATTTTTGATAATTTCACTGCCTTTAATATGTATGCTGTCCTCAAAGGCGTCAACAATTGCCCCTGTGGCCCTAAGTTTATTGATAACGCCGCCTAAATGATCAGGTATACAGTCTCGGATAAGCACATCTCCCATAGTCGCTGCGGCAGCCACCATAAAAGTGCCGGTTTCGATCCGGTCCGGTATTACACGGCAGTTCGCACCATGAAGGCCGCTGACCCCTTCAATGGTGATAATGGGGGTACCGGCACCCGTGATGTTTGCCCCCATCCGATTTAATGCGTCTGCCAGACATACAATTTCAGGCTCCCTTGCCGCATTCCTCAGTTTGGTTTGTCCCTTGGCTAAAACGGCGGCCATCATAAGATTTTCCGTACCGGTCACCGTGGGGATGTCAAAATAGATTTCATTTCCGGTAAGCCCCCCTTTAGCCGTTGCTTCAATGTATCCGCCGGCAATTGAGATGGTGGCACCTAACGCCTCAAGACCGGAAAGATGCATATTCACAGGACGGGCGCCAATGGCACACCCTCCGGGCATGGAAACCTTGGCCCGGCCGAACCTTGCCACAAGTGGGCCTAATACCAGAATAGAGGCTCGCATCTTTCTGACCAGTTCATACTCAGCCTCTATTTTATCGATTCCGGACGCATTAACAGTAAATGTATGACCCTCAAACTCACATAACGCCCCAAGATCTTCAAGAAGCATCTGTATTGAGGAGATGTCCATTAGCCGGGGTACATTTTCAAACGTGGAGACCCCATCCACGAGAATACTTGATGCAATAAGTGGAAGCGCAGCATTTTTGGCGCCGCTGATCAAGACCTCACCTTTTAGCTGCCGGCCTCCGTTGATTTGTATTTTATCCATTAAATAATTTCATTCCTGACTTGAAAGGAGGATTAATCATTGAAAAAACGCTGACAATAATCCATATTAGCATCTTAACTATTTATAAATATTGGCGTCTTTTAGCATATAATATTAAATTTTAAAACATGTTTTAAGGATGTAGTTTTTTTTAAGGATTCTGACTTTAAAATTATGCAAAACAGATATAGCGGTTCCGCGATAAAAACCGTACTTGTTACAGGGGCAACAGGTTTTCTTGGCTGGATGATCTCAAAGAATTTATGCCGATATGGTTATCAAGTTATTGGCACCGGCCGCTCGGAAAACCCGGCGCACAAGGGCGTAAAAAATTTTGAATACATCAAAGCCGATATTTCAGATACAACAACGCTGGATAAGATCTGTCATGACAAGCAACCGGATGTGATTGTTCACTGTGCAGGAATTGCTCACCAAAAGATGTTTCGTCCCCTGCCGGATACCTTGTATGACAAAATTAATTATCATGCCGCAGTGAATCTTGCCCAAATCGGCGGAAAAACCAATCCAAACCTTTATTTTATTTTTTTGTCTTCAATCTGTGTATATGGTGAAAATGGCGATATTAATGTTGATGAAACCGATCAATGCAATCCGACCAGTGCGTATGCAAAAAGCAAACTGAAAGCGGAAATCAGACTTAACGCCTTATTTGAAACCGGATCTATCAGAAAACTGGATATTCTCAGATTAGCTCCGGTTTATGAAACTGACCTGCGCATAAATTTAGAAAAACGGATCTGTGCACCTGGAAAATTGTTTTATTTTAAATATGGCTCGGGCCAACAAAAACTTTCTGTTCTTGCGCGAAAAAACTTGGTTGATTTTATCCAATACCGTATTTCGGTTGACAATGCAACGCGTACCTGCAGTATTATGAATA
>ERZ1645192.1140-NODE-1140-length-22321-cov-5.201832_pt1 | contig 22321 bp, 20 predicted proteins | sample MGYA00575354_ERZ1645192 | MGnify/ENA primary metagenome ERZ1645192 (study PRJEB40844, sample SAMN11349763) | freshwater sediment metagenome | isolation source: river sediment | host: Sediment | place: India: Faizupur Khadar , New Delhi | collected 2017-02-21 ... | reverse complement strand
CTCGGCGTCCGTAAGTGTGAACGGAATGGCCGCCGTGGGCGTGTTGGTCGGGGTGGGCGTTGGTGTGTTGGTTGGGGTAGAGGTTGGAGTATTGGTCCGTGTGGGCGTCAGGCTGGGTTTTACCAGCGAAGTGGATTCGTACAAGGCGAATTGTTTTCCGGCTGCCGGCCGGATGCGAATAATCCCAACCGAGTACAGGCCAAGCAAAACCATGGCGCCAAACAGTGCGAAACCAACCCAGCCCCAGGCAAACTTCTTGGCTGGTGGCGGGGTGGGCTTGGGGGGTTGGGCGGCAGGCAGCGGGCTGACAGGCAGGCTGGTTTCAGGCTTCCAGGCTGCCGCGCTTTGAGCACGCAGTTGATGGCTGGCCCAACGCATGCCTTCCCGCGCGGTTTTATTCGCAGGGTCCCTGTCCAACACCTGGTTCAGCCACACCAGCGCTTCGTGCGGGTCTGACAGGCCGGCAAGGATGAGCAGCGCGCTGGCATTGGTGGGCTCGGCTACCAAAACCTGTTGGGCGAGCTCACGCGCCTGGGCAGTATTGCCTTGAAGGATGGCTTTCTTGGCCTGGTCAATCAGGCTTTCGGTGGGCAAGGGCTGGTTTTCCATGGTTTTATGGGTTGGTCGTTTCCGCCTCAGTTGGGACGGTGTTAACCTTCTCACCCTTTAGGTAACATAGCAAGCCTTGCTGGATCCCTTCCGCGAGTAAATCCGGCTTCAACGTCAGGATTTCCTGGTCCAGGTTCATGAAACCGACTTCGATGATTGCTGCGGTGGTATAGGGATTGATTTCCGTAAAGGCATGGTAATACGTCATATCAGGGGTCACTGACTGGTAGTGATAGCGCAAACCGGTGATGCTGGCATAACGGTCAGAGAGGCAGCTCACCAGGCGGGAGGTGCTTTCCTGGTCTTTGGATGAGAGCGCGGCAGCCACCTTGAACCCCGTGGCGGAGTCGTTGACATAATCACATGAGTCCGCGTGGATGGAGATAAGAGCCGGCGCTTCATAATTGCTCAGCCTGGGGTCAAATTCGTCCAGTAATTCTACCGTGTAGCCATCTTCAACAAGTTTTTGCTGCAAGTAGGAGGCAATGTTGCTGTTGATTTCCAACTCGGTCAGGCCATTGGTACACACCGCGCCAGTATCATTGCCGCGGTGGCCGACCACAATGCCAATTTTGTCGGCAGGGAAATCTGCGGGCTTCTCCCCAACGATGGCATTGGGTGTGGTGGTTTCTTCGGGTGAAATGAGCGCGTTGGCCAGGTTCCCCTGCAGGTTGTTTTCCAGCAGTGTGCCCGGCATCCACAGCGAAAACAGGGTTGCCACCACGAAGGCGGCAGAAATAACCGTGGACAGGATTTGCCAGGTAATCGCGCCCAGGTTGCTTACTTTTGGTCGTTCTTCGTGGATGGCAGGCTCCCGCCGGACGAAGCTTTCCTTCAGTCTCGAAAACAAATTCGGACCCTTCGGGGCGGCTTCCGTCTTCCCGTGGCCGCCATCCCCAATCCTTGTCTCGGGGCGAAGGGGGCTTTCCTTTGGTTTCTGATTTGAACCAAATAATGGGAAGCGAGGTCCGTTATCTTCCCCGCCGTCATCAACCTGGTGCATCTGTTTGCTCATTGGCTTAATGTTACCCTATCTTGCCTATCCTTGTGAATGGCTCCATCAATCCCCCGCCGTGGCAGGAGATAATTTGTATAATAAAAACATAAGGCGTAATCGCCGGAAAGGATGGTGCATTTCCCATGCCAGACCGATTGAGCAATGAAGAAAGAATGCTGCTTATGAGGATTGCGCGTCAAGCGATAACAGAGGCGGTTCACAACCAGCCCCAAACCCTCCTGCGGATGGAAAACCTGCCCGCAGCCCTGCGTGAGCTGGGGGCCAGCTTTGTCACCCTGACGATTAAAGGGCGGCTGCGTGGATGCATCGGCTCGCTGGAAGCCTACCAGCCACTGGCATTGGATGTGCAGACCCGCGCCGCCCAGGCGGCCACCGAGGATTATCGTTTTCCACCGATTTCAGTGTTGGAACTGCCATCCATTCATATCGAAATATCCCGCCTGACGCCACCTGTTCCGCTCCCCTATTCCACTCCGGAGGAATTGCCCCACTTGCTCCATCCACATGAGGATGGGGTTATCCTGCAAAGCGGACGTCACCGGGCCACTTATTTACCCCAGGTTTGGGACCAAATCCCTGACCCGAAGGATTTCCTTTCCGAGCTATGCCAGAAAATGGGCGCGCGCGCGGAACTTTGGCAAAAGACAATGCTCGATGTAAGCATTTACCACGTGGAGGAATTCGAAGAATAAAAAAGAGCTGGCTTTTAACCAGCTCCTTAGCATGCCTATAGTGCACTAAAACGGCGCGACACCTTGCCCGCCAGGTGTTTGTGAAAGCGCGTAGGCCTGGCCGGCCAGGTGAGCGACAAACAACTGGCCATAAAACGCCGTCACCATGGCCCCAATCACAAATACAATCCCACCAAGGGGGGAGATAAAGCCGGCGATCACGGTCCCTGCCAGGACCATCAACCAAGCCACGATGTTGTTTTTTATCAGCTTGAATAAGGTCTTGAAATCAAAAGCTGATGCAAAAGTATCTTTAACCGCGAAGTTGACCTGGGCGATGGGCAGAACAAAGGCGAAAGCCAACAGGAGCAGGAAGAAAAGGAGACCAATCAGGATGAGCACGATAATCGCGATGGTGTCGTTGCCGTTATTCTCCAGTCTGAAGGTGGGCCAGAGAAAAAGCAGGGAGAACAACATGACAGGCAGGGAGTAAACCAGGGCGACCAGGAACCAGCGAAAGCCCTTTCCCAGGTCCAAACCGAAATCGAAGCTGGGCAACTCTGGCTGAGTCCGCTGTGCGACATTTTGAATCACGCGCATTACATAGCCACTCAACGCCAACTGACCAACAATCGGGATTAATCCCACCAGGAGGGGTACGATTAACTTTTCCAACCAATTGGGATCTTCAAAAATATACGTAAACGCCTTTTTAAAGTTCATCTTCGATTCCTTTCCATAGCTTGTGGCTAACTTCAGAGTTGCGCGAATTCGCGAACGTTTAAAACAAATACCGTCGCTTTTGATTCCCTGCCGTCCCTGGCTGGCGTACATTCGGTCCTGAGCAGTTCCAGGGCTTCCTCCACCCGTTCCTCCTCCACGCCAATCAACAAGGTACTGCGTCCACTGCGTAAAAAGCCGCCCGTCGAGGCGATGAAGGTGACTCGAAAGCCAGCTTCAGTCAATTTTCCAGACACACGGTCGTTATCTTCGTCCCGGATAATGGCAATGATTAGTTTCATGGTCAAAACTCCTCGTAATGGTCCAGGTCCAGGGTAAACAGAGTCACGCCCCCAATCATGGTTTCAGCCGGTATGGGAAATGGGAGCGGCGCGTTTTCGAGTGGCGTGGAGATGTAAGTCACACGTTTACGGGCCGCGGAAAGTAGCAGGGACTTAACGGTGGGGACTTTTTCCAGCCCACAACCAATCAGGAAAGTGACGCTACGTTCACGCAGAAAACCGCCCGTACTCGGCAGCCGGCCAAAAACGAAACCTTCCTGTTCCAGAAGTGTCTCGACCAAATCGCCATCCTGTGCTTGAACAACAGCCAGGAAAAGTTGGTCGATGGCTTGAATGCTCTCAGTCATGGGTTACCTATCCTTTTTATGGCACAGTCAGTTGATTAATTGTAACGCAAGTGATGGACCAATACAGGCTGTGTTTAATCAAACCAATCCACAACCATGTCCTCCAAATCGTCTTCATCAACTTCGGTCTCACTGACCACCTTGCCATAAACGGAAGCGCCAGCCTTTTTCGTACTCAGTGGGTCACCAGTCTTGAGTGGGTGCCACCAGGGCAAATCCTTTCCCTGCGCGAGAAGCCGGTAAGCACAGGTGCTGGGCAACCAGTCGGCCTTGCGGGCCAGACCGGGGGTCAAGAAAACGCAGTCAGGCACATTTTGATGTCGGTTGGGGTAATCAGTACAGCGACATGTTTGCTGGTCCATGTATCGGCAAACCACATTGGTGAACTGCACCGTGCTGCCATCTTCCTGTTTCAGTTTGAAAAGACAGCACTTGGAACAGCCATCGCACACAGCTTCCCATTCTACAGGCGTGAAGGCTTCAAGTGGTTTTTTCTTCCAAAATTCATTTTCCAGGCTGGCATTCATGGTGTTGAGTCACCCTCCAATTCAGTAAATAACTCCGGGCTGATGAAGGGGATCAAGGCCAGTTGCACGGCCTGGCAGTAAAGCTGGGAGCGGGTTAGGGCCTGGTGGGTCAGCAATCCCACGCTACCCGGACCCTGCTTGGAGTTGGACGTGCCGAAGACGATGTCGTCCGCGTCCCCCAACTCGTATCCCGTTTTCACAAGCTCGGCGATTTTGCCAGGGAGCTGGAAGTTGGCACTGCGCGACTGGCCCATTCGGCCGGCAGATAAGACCACAGCCCAGCAGAATGAAAACAGGAGGTCCGAACCCGCCTCCAACACATCTATGCCACCCTCCAGGCCGACACAGAAATCAGCGCCTGGCATCGCTTGCGCAGCCGCCTTGGCACGGTTCAGCGCGCCAAGCCTGGTCTGCGCGTCCGTGAGCGGTTGTGAGGAAACGCCTGACTCAACGCTCACGCCCTGGAAAACCCAGTTGCCATGACTGAAACAGGAATGAAAAGCCAATCTCACCGCTTCAATCTTGACCGGGTTGGTGGAGGCAACCACTACTTTCATGCGTTTCCCCGCGAGGTCCAGGTTGCTAAATACCACCGCGTTCAGCCAGCGTCGCGTTTAACTCTTGCATCAGGGCATCCGCTTCATCGCTAAACACGCCAGCCCGGGCTCTCAGTGACTGCGCCTGGGGGTCTTGTTCGTAACCCAGCAGGTTGATGCGCACGTTCAAACAGGCAGCCCGCAGCGCGGCCAGGGCCAGGTTGGCACCCGCGCCGGCATCTGAAATGGCGTTAAGATTGCCAATTTGGGCCATGCGTACCGCCAGTTGGAGCACCGCGAAAGCATCCGCCGCGGAGCGCAGGGGAACCTCAGCGGCGCGCAAACTGGCAGCCTGGATGGCCAACTCACGGGCTTGTTTGGCAATTTCGGTATCTCGGGGCAGGCGTCGTGCCTGCAGGATGCCATCAAACGCGGCGGCATCTTCATCCACGCCAGCTTCCAGGCGGGCCTTAAGCGTTTCAGCCTTCTCTATCGTCTGCCAGCACTCCGTCTCAGCTTCCGCGTATTTTGGTTTGCCCACCGTCAGGCGCGCCACCATTAACACCAACGCGGCAGCCAGGGCACCGGTGTGCGCGGCGGCTGACCCGCCTCCAGGCGCAGGGGTACCCTCCGCGACGAGGTCAATAAAAGCCCGGCCGGCATCCACTTGAGCCTGGGGAGGTTCTTCAGGGTTGAATAGGCGGGATTCCAGCAACTGTTCATTGTCGAAGCCATCCAGCTGCAGGTAATATCGCGAGGCATTTACCAGTGCCTGGCTGGGCACCAGGCCTACAATTTCCGAATGATGTATCCCGACTCCATAGCGCTGGGCCTCGCGGCGTACCATTTCGGTGACCTGAGCCATCGGGGACCGGTGGTAGTTGGTGAGGTTCATGGAAACCTGGGCCATGCCGTTCACCAGCACCCCCATGGCTTTCACGAAATGAAAGCCACCAGAGGAATTGCGCACCCTCCGCGCGATTTTTTCAGCGATGGTCACATCAGGGCTCGCCAGGAAGATGTTATAAGCTATCAGTGGTTGGCGGGCACCAATCACCGTGGCGCCGGCAGGTCCGAGCTGGTCCGGGCCAAGGTCGGGCTTGCGGTACGGGTCTGTTGCAATCACCTCGCGTAAACCCTCGTACTCCCCCCGGCGGATATCCTCCAGGTTTTTTCTGTCGGCGCGGATGGTGGCTTCCTCGTAGAAATAGACTGGCAGCGACAAGGTTTCTGCTACCTTGCGCCCTAATCTTCGGGCCATTTCGACACATTCGACCATGGTAACGCCGGTAATCGGCACAAATGGGACCACGTCGGCCGCGCCAATACGGGGATGTTCCCCTTGGTGACTGTTCAAATCAATCAATTCCGCGGCCTTGCGGATGCCCTCGTACGCGGCTTTCTCGACCGCGTCGGGTTCACCCACAAAGGTAAGGACTGTTCGGTTGTGGTCCATATCGGAATGCCGGTCCAGCACACGCACGCCCTGCACTGCCGCGATGACCGCGATAATCTCGTCCATGACCTCCGGACGCCGGGCCTCAGAAAAATTTGGGATGCATTCCACCAGTTTCACTGCCATCCATACCTCGCTTTCCAATTGAACCTGATTATACCAATGACAAAGTGAAGGGTACCGTCTCTTCAGGCAGCATGCAGCTTTTGACAAACGTCCGCGGACAGCCCGGATCGTGGTAAAGTTGCATTCAATCAAGAGGAACTTATGAGTACGAATAACGAAAGAATCCGCATCCTGACCCTGGTCCAGAATGGACAAATGGAATTACAGGAAGCAACCAAGCTCTTATATGAAATGGAGTCCAACAACCCAACCCTGGAACCAAATTATGCCGCGGGTGAACAAAAATCCAACAGGGTCCTGCGCATCCTGAAAAAAGACATGCACACGGGAAAAATAAACATGGATTTGAGCATTCCCGTCAACCTGCTTGAAGCCGGCCGCCGAATCGGGGCGCGTTATAGCCCCGAGCTGGTCGGCTTAACCAAGGACGAAATCCGCGAATTGGCGCTATCCCCCGTCGGTTATATCCTGACTGATTATTACGACGAGGATGAAGGGCAATATACACGCATATCTGTCGAATAATCGAAATCTGCTGACCCAGGCCTACCCTCCCAAGGGAACTCATCCTGCGAGTTGTCATGGCTTAATTCAGAGCCTCCCATTTGACACATCGAAAGTATAATTTTTCATATGACCACTGAATTTACAAAGATTGATCCTGATTTTTTGAAGTTTAAACAGGAACTTACCCCTGAGCATCTCTTTGAGTTGCTAGGTACGCGCCCTGAAGGTTTATCCAGCGTGGAAGCCGGCCAACGGCTGGCAAGTTTTGGCCCGAACAAATTGCAGGAAGCCAAACGCAAACCGCTCATCCTGCGCTTCATCTCCCAATTCACCCACCTGATGGCCATCATGCTTTGGGTGGCTGGCATTGGAGCGCTCATCGCCAAGATGCCTGAGCTCGCGATAGCAGTCTGGATGGTCAACATCATCAACGGCGCGTTCAGCTTCTTCCAGGAATTCAGGGCGGAGAAAGCCACTGAGGCGCTTAAAAAGATTCTCCCCAGCACATCCCGCGTAATGCGGGACGGTGAAGAAAAAAAGGTGGTCGCGGAAGAAATCGTTCCGGGGGATGTTATCTTCCTCCAGGAAGGTGACAATATCCCCGCGGATTGCCGGCTGATTAACAGCTTTGACCTCAGGGTGAACCAATCGACACTCACCGGCGAATCGCGCGCGGTAAACCGCTCCTCCGAGCCCATCACAGGTGAGGGCTTGACGGAAACCGAAATGCAGAACCTGATTTTTGCCGGCACATTTGTGGCCGCCGGCTCAGGCAAAGCCATTGTCTATGCCACCGGCATGAACACCGCCTTTGGACGGATTGCCAAACTGACGCTTGAAACCAGCGATGACCTCAGCCCACTGCAGAAGGAAATGAACAACGTCACCAAGATCGTCACTGTGATGGCGTTGGGCATTGGTTTCCTGTTTCTGCTTATGGCCCTGTTCCTCGCCCGCATTACCCCCATTGAAAGTGCGATCTTCGCGTTGGGCATGGTGGTTGCTTTCGTACCTGAAGGGCTGCTGCCCACCGTGACCTTGTCGCTTGCCATGGGTACCCAACGCATGGCCAAACGTAACGCCTTGGTTAAGAAGCTATCCGCAGTGGAGACGCTCGGCTGCACCAACGTGATTTGCACCGACAAAACTGGAACCATCACGCAAAATGAAATGACCGTGCGCTCAGTCTGGTTGCCCAAGCTGGAAGATGGCATGCTCACGAGCCGGCAGATCGAGGTGGAAGGTATTGGCTACGAACCCAAGGGCGGTCTGCTGGAAAATGGCACCCGGCTTAACCCCCGCGCGGACCAGCCCCTCGCCGCGCTATTGCTCACGCACGCCCGCTGTAACACCTCGAGGCTGCTTGCCCCTGACACCACCGAAGAAGGTGGAGAGGGCCGTTGGAAAGTGTTGGGCGACCCGACCGAGGCGGCCCTGGTGGTGGTGGCCAACAAGGCTGGCTTTAATGACTCTGATTTTACGGACGGACAGAACGTGGCCGAACTTCCGTTTGACTCACGCCGGAAGCGCATGACCGTGGTCCAAATGCAGCGCGAGCGGGGCGGATTCGAAAGAAAAGCTTATACCAAGGGTGGCATTCGCGAAACGCTCGACGTCTGCAGCCACATCCTGGTTGGGGATAAAACCTTGCCCCTTACCCCTGATTGGGTTGCCCGTATCATGGAAGCGAACGATGATTATGCCCGCAAGGGCTTGCGCGTGCTCGCGGCCGCGACGCGAATCTTGCCCAGGGAATTGGCCGATTACAACATTGAAACCATAGAGGCGGACCTGACCTTTTTGGGTATGGTGGCCATGATGGACCCGCCCAGGCCGGATATCGCTGAAGCGGTCAAAAAATGCCACGAAGCTGGCATCCGCATCATCATGATTACAGGGGACTACGGCCTTACCGCTGAAAGCATTGCCAGGCACACTGGCATCGTGCAAGGGGAACATGCCCGCATTGTCACCGGCGTTGAGCTTGAAAGCATGTCGGATGACGCGCTTAAAGAGATTGTCAAGGATGAGGTCATTTTTGCCCGTGTGGCGCCTGAACACAAGCTGCGCGTCGTCTCCGTCTTGCAGGACCTGGGCAAGGTAGTGGCCGTCACCGGTGACGGGGTGAATGATTCTCCGGCCCTCAAGAAGGCTGATATCGGCGTGGCAATGGGCATCACTGGCAGTGATGTTGCCAAGGAAGCGGCCGATATGATTCTGATGGACGATAACTTTAGCTCCATCGTGAACGCGATTGAAGAAGGACGCGCGGTCTACGAGAACATCAGGCGCTTTACAACCTATATCTTCACCAGTAACACCCCGGAGGCCATTCCTTTCATGCTCTACGCGCTCACAGCCTCGCGCATCCCAATAGCCCTGAACGTAATGCATGTCTTGGCTGTGGACCTGGGAACGGATATCGTCCCAGCCCTGGCGTTGGGCGCTGAACCGCCAGAAAAAGGCACCATGAACCGCCCACCGCGGCATTTGAAAGACCACCTTGTCAATAAGGATTTGCTGATGCGTTCTTACCTGATACTGGGTCTGGCGCAAAGCATCGCGGCCATGGGTTCCTTTTACTTTTATTATTGGACGAACGGTTATTGGGGAAAGTGGATTGATATTCCAGGCAGCGGACCGATTTACCGGTCCGCGACCGCCATGGCTTTGGCCGGGGTTGTCTTCTCGCAAATTGGCAACCTTTTCACCCAGCGGGCTTCGAGGCAATCCATCTTTAAAGTGCCCTTATTCAACAATAAACTCATTTGGGCGGGGATCGCGACCGAGCTGACCATCATCGCCGGGATTGTATACCTGCCCTTCCTGCAGAAGTTCATTGGAACCGGATCGTTTGATCCCAAGTATTGGTTATTCCATCTGATTTGGATTCCCATCCTGCCACTCATGGACGCCATTCGGAAAGCAATCGTCAACAGCAAGCAAAAACGAAAAGGGCAGGAACTCACTCTGGTCACCAAAGGAGAAATGCGATGAAAGTAATCATTATTGGCTGCGGCAGGGTTGGGGCAGGCCTGGCGAAAAACATGAGCCTGCAAGGCGTTGACGTCGTGGTAATTGATATGAATCCAAAGGCTTTTGAAGCCCTTGGTCCAACCTTCAAAGGTAGAACCATCACCGGCATCGGGTTTGACCAGAAAGTGTTGGCTGACGCGGGGATTGAAAAAGCGGACGCGCTTGCCGCGGTGACTGCCTCCGACGAGGCGAACCTGGTGGCAGCCCGCACTGCCAAGACCATATTCCGGGTTCCACGCGTCGCGGCCAGGGTTTATGAGCCACGCAAGGCCAAGATTTACCGCCGGCTGGGTATTCAGACCATTTCCCCGGTAACGCTGGGCATCGAACGCCTCACCGCCATGCTGACTTATTCCCAGTTGAACGTGGAAAGGGTCATTGGCGCGGGCCAGGTCGGGCTTGTGGACGTGGATATCACCCAGCGCCTGGACAATAAATCGAAAAAGGACCTGGAAATTCCAGGTGAAATTGAGGTGGTCGCGTTAACCCGTAACGGAAAAACTTTCCTGCCGAATTCCGCGACAGTTTTCCACCAGGGCGATCTGCTGCATATCATGATCACAAGCTCAGGGAAAGATAAGCTTAGCAAAATCACCGGTTCGTAACGAAAGGAATAGGGATTTCATGAGAGTAATGATTATTGGCGGCGGAAAAGTTGGAACATACCTGGCAAATTACCTGCTAAGTGAAAAACACGATGTCAAGCTCATCGAGCTGCGCGAGGAAGAGACCCCAAGGATTCTCCTGGACATTCCCAAGAGCGCGCTCGTTATTGGCAACGGCACGGATCCTGATGTGCTTGAGACGGCTGGTATCCGCAAATGCGACGTCGTGGCGGTGGTGACGGGCATTGACGAGGTCAACCTGACGGCCACCAGCCTGGCCAGGTTCGAATTCATGGTTCCTCGCACCATTGCCAGGATTAACCATCCCAAGAACGCCTGGATGTTCAATGAGAGCATGGGCGTGGATGTGGCCTTGAACCAGGCTGACCTGATGGCAGCGCTCATCGCGGAGGAAATGTCGCTGGGCGATATGATTACCCTGCACAAACTGCGCAAGGGCAAATTTGATTTCGTGGAAGAGAAAATCGCGCCGGACGCCAAAGCGAATGGCAAAAAGATTTCAGAAATCTCCCTGCCCAGACAGTCCACGATTGTGGCGGTATTGCGTCATGGCGAGCTAATCATCCCGCATGGTGATTTGGTTTTCGAAACGGCGGATGAAGTGCTCTCCATCGTGCACCAGAGCGAGAAAAAAGACCTCGCCAAGCTCTTCGACAGGGCCTAAACCCAAAATTACATTTGGATACCTCCCGTGAAAACAAACGGGAGGTATCTTTTTTGCCTGACGAGTTTCCATCAGGCTTGTGATGAATGAAGCTACCGCTGGAACATTTTGGTAGAATAAACCACACATTTTAACGAAAAACGGAAGTCACCATGTTTAGAACACGCTTTGCTCCCAGCCCGACCGGCTACATGCACATCGGCAACCTGCGTACCGCCTTGTACGCCTACCTGATTGCCAAAAAGGCCGGCGGTATTTTCATTCTCCGCATCGAAGATACCGACCAGAACCGCAACGTCCCCTCCTCCGTGCAGGCTATTTATCACGGCCTCGCGTTGGCGGGGATTGTCTACGATGAGGGCCCAGACAAGGATGGTGGCCACGGACCGTATATCCAGAGCCAACGGCTTCCGATTTACAAGACCTACGCTGAAAAACTGCTTGCCAGTGGTGACGCTTACCTGTGTTTCTGCGGAAAAAGTGACAAGCCTGCCCAGGAACAAACCGGTGAACGGGTGCAAGGCTATCGCGATCCCTGCCGGAACCTCTCCGGTAAGGAAGTTGAAGAAAAACTGGCAGAAAGGATATTGCCTGTCGTGCGTCAACGAATTCCCGATTCTGGCAGCAGCAGTTACTTTGACCACGTCTACGGCACCATCACCATTGAAAACAGCCAACTGGACGACCAGGTCCTGCTGAAATCGGACGGCTACCCGACGTATAACTTCGCGAACGTGGTTGATGACCATCTCATGGAAATTTCGCACGTCATCCGCGGACAGGAATACTTGTCTTCCACCCCCAAGTACAACCTGCTCTACCAGGCTTTCGGATGGCAACAGCCCGAATATATCCACCTGCCGCACATCATCAAGGAAGACGGCAGTAAACTGAGCAAACGCAAGGGTGACCCTTCCTTTGAGGACTTGGTGGGGATGGGATACCTCCCCAGCGCGATTGTTAATTACGTCGCGCTCCTGGGCTGGAACCCCGGAGACGACCGGGAAATTTTCATGCTCGAAGACCTGGCCCAGGTGTTCGATATGGACCGGATTAACAAATCGAGCGCGGCGTTTTCATTCGACAAATTACTGTGGCTAAATGGTGAACATATCCGCCTGCTTTCCGAGGAAGCTTTTCATGCCCTCGCGCTCAAGTATTACCCTGAAAGTGTCCGTCACATCGACCTGACCCGCATCAGCCAGTTGATTCACCCGCGCCTTGAAAAGCTTACAGATGTTCCAGTCATGGTGTCTTTCATGGCGGAACTACCCGCTTATGATGTGGCCTTATTCGAAAACCAAAAGTCCAGGTCCACGCTTGATTCCAGTAGGAAGGTGCTCAAAGAGACCCTGCCTTTGCTGGAAAGCCTGGCAGAATGGTCAAATGAGACATTATTTGAAACCTTAAAGGCTTACGCGCAGGAACAAGGTCTCAAGCTGGGTACCGTGATGTGGCCCATCCGCACCGCGCTTTCAGGCCTGCCCTCCACCCCCGGCGGCGCCACGGAACTTGCTGACTTGCTGGGCAGACAGAAGACACTCCTGCGTCTTCACACGGGGCTGGTCAAACTCCAGGCGGCCGAATAGTCCTCAGACCCTCCCATATTCAGGCGCGAGGTACACTTCTTGCACCTTCCTAACCAATGAATTTTTGGTCAGGAAAAGGGTTATGATCACAGTCCTGGATATAATGCCGGTTTTGACTGTCTTTCCATACGCGCTGATTTACTACGCGATACTGCTCATATCCAGCGGATTGGCTGTCTTTGGCATTCTCAGGGCGCGCCCCACACCATGGCGCAAGCTCCTCACCGCGTTTGGGGTCATCTTTGGCCTGCAGGCCATCCTGCTGGCCCTGAGCCTGCTTTCGTACCAGGGTTATGAAATCATCCGCCCGCTTTTTCCTTTGCTCCATCGCGGTCTCAACTTTTTAGCCCTACTCTGGTTTGCCTGGGCGTTGAGCTCCCAGGGAAACCGCAATTCAGGCATCTTATTCCCGCTGTCACTAAGCATCTTGGTCATCCTGGCTGTCAGCCTCGCGCCGCTTTTATGGCTGCCTTCCGCTTCGGCAGAGAGCTTTAATGCCTCGTGGATGGATGTTGCCTGGGCAGCGGCCAGCATCTTCATCCTCCTCCTGGCCGGTTGGGCTTACCTAAGGGGTGAAGACGCAAACCCGCTGGAAGCCATCCTGATTCTTGGGATTGCCGCCTGCGGTTACATGCTTCACCTGGCCCTGCCCAACACGGGCAGCCTGCCCGGCGCTGTGATGATCAGCCAGCTTTTGTATTACCCGCTTTTTCTCGCCCTCGCCTGGCACCAACACGAAAACGAAGTCAAAACGGCCCTGCCCGTCGCTGCGAGCGCATCCAGTGAGCGCGTCGCTTGTTCAGCACAGGTGGCGGCATCACTTTTGGATGTTTCCCTGCAGGACGCGCGACCCGGCATTCTTGAGGCCCTAACCCGCGCGTTAAGTCTCTATCTGATGGCAGACCTGTGTGCCATCGTAGGCAAGGATGCGGCCAGCCCGGACGCCTCGCTTTTACACGCCTACGACCTCATTCGCGAAGAATATCTGCCAGCCATTAATCTCAACGCGCGACAGAATCCACTTGTTTTAACACACCTGGAATCGCGAACCCCGCTCATCATAAACGACGAAAACCACACCAACCCGGAGACCCTCAGCCTGATGCTCCAGACAGGATACAACCAACCTGGCAATCTATTTCTATTTCCTTTCAGCCCCGCCGGCGAGACAGCGCAGTTTGCCCTGCTGTGTCTTTCCCCCTACACAAACCGGTTGTGGACGCAAAGAGACATCGAGCGAATGCGCGTGGTTGGCCCTCGATTGGATTTGATTATTAGGCAATCCTCACGCAAGGTAAGCGCTCCTGAAGACGCCAGCACAGTATTGGCATCACCCGGCCCAATTGCCAGGGATAAGGCCATCACATCCGACGAACTTGCGGCTACGCGCATCCTGCTTGAGAAGCTAAAAACCGACCAACGAGAGTCACAAGACACCCAGACCCAGGAAGTCCAGCTGTGGACGCAACGCCAGGAGTGGCTGGAAGAACAACTGGACCAACTAACCGCCACCTTGCAGCAAAAGGATCAAGCTCTGGCAGACGCGCAAGAAGCCCAATCCGAAAAAGCCGGCCTGGAAGAGGCTCTGGAAAAGAACGCGCGGCAAATGCGACAACTGAAAACCGCTCTCGCGCAGGCACAGCAACTTATCGAACGAACCCCGACATCTGATGAGGGCGGGATACCCTCTGCCAACATTGAACCCACCCCCGGTGAGGTACAGGAGAAATGGGCTCCCATCGATGACACAGCGCCACAAGAAGACACTTCCTTGTCAAGCGGTAGGCTTTTGGCCAGCCAGCTGCTGGAGGAGCTTGGGCATACGCGCGACGCTTGTGAAAAGCGTGGACTGGTGCTGAGGGACCTTTCCGAGTACTCAGGGGAAATGGAGCCATGGACACGCATCCGTGCCAGGGAGATTCTCGATTTGTTGCTCACAAACGCCTGCCAGGCATCCCCGCGTGGCGCTCTTGTGGAAATGGGCATATACCCAGGGGAAACACCGGAAGGCGAGAGCACCATCGAAATTCATGTCACAGATCGATGCGGTGGCCTCTCACAAGATGAACAAACCCGCTTTCTGAAGTGGATGAACCGACCCGGATACCCGGTACCAACTGGCATCGGAGACGCACGTTCCCTGCGCAAGGCGGCAGCCCTGGTGCAAGCCTGCGGTGGGCACTGGTGGATTCACAGCCAGCTTGGACAACCCACCACTTACAGGGTGTCCATCCCGATGAAGAATAATCAGGACGCCACCCCACTGGAAGGTCTATAATGTATGCAATTGGAATTGGCTTCGTAAAGAAGCCTGGATGAGGTCATGATGCGGTTAAAGAAATACCAGAGTGTTACGCTGATGATATTTATCGTGCTCACGCTTGTTTTCGTGGGCGTCATATTTGCCGGCATCATGGTGAATGTCATGGCGCATTCCTCCACATCGCCTTTCCAAATCAGCCTGAAAGGTTACCAAATCACCCCCACGCCCTTCCAGCCCAATTCCTTCGCCAACATCCTTGAAGATGGAACAATTGAACTGATCCCTCAGCCGCTGCAGACGCCCACGCCTGTACCCACCATCCCCGTGGCCGAACTCCCCAAAAACCAGATGAACATCCTGCTCTTGGGTTGTGACGATTTTGGCGCCAACAACTTCCGCACTGATGTCATCATGCTGCTCTCCATCAACCCAAAGCATAACGCGGTCAGCCTTATCTCGTTCCCGCGGGACCTGTATGTGACCATCCCGGGTTACTGGTCTAATCGCATCAACACAGCCTGGGCGCTGGGAGGGTTTGAGCTGTTGCAGGATACCTTTGAAGTGAACTTCGGCATACACCCGGATTATTACATGATGGTGAACTATAACGGGTTTAAGGACGTGGTTAACAGCCTGGATGGTATTGACGTGGAAGTCTCTGAAGAACTCCAGGATTCCTGCCAATCCGACCCGAGTGGCTGGTGCGTCATTGAACCAGGGCCCCTGCACATGGACGGTGGCACCGCGTTGTGGTATTCCAGGTCCAGGCTGACCACCAGTGACTTTGACCGCAACCGCCGTGCCCAGGAAGTGGTTCAGGCTATCTTTAAAAAGGCCATGAACCTGAACATGATTACAAAAGTGCCGGAGCTTTATGGCGCTTATCGCGAGTACGTGGACACCAACGTGCAGCTTATGGACGTGTTGCCCCTGCTCCCGATGGCACCAGCCATCATGAACATGGAAAACGTCCACCGATACGCGGTGACTCCGGAAATGGTTTATAACTGGATTACGGCTGAAGGCGCCATGGTCTTGATGCCCGATTTCTATTCCATCCAGAACATGCTCTCCGAAGCGCTTTATCGCGGGGAGTGAGCCCTTCACCAGGTTTGACGAACACATCAATTGGATTTATACTGACATTATCAATATACCTATACGAATTATCGCGGAGTAACCATGTCTGCAGAATTGACAATTGCCCATATCTCTGAAAACACGACCCTCCAGCCGGCTATCCAGGCCTGGAAGCTTTACCTGCGTGACCAGGGCCGTTCAAACCATACGCTCAAGGCGTTCGCGGCCGACCTAGCCCTTCTGCAGAGTTACCTTCCCACCGACCAGGAATTGGGCAAAATAACAACCAAAGACCTGGACGAATTCCTCGATTGGCTGCAAGCTGACCGGGGCATTCCATGCAGCCCCAAAACACTCTCGCGCCGAATTACTTCCTTAAAATCCTTCTTCCGCTGGCTGACGCAATTTGGCGTGCTTTCCACGAACCCGGCCGAAAAAATTGTGCAAAAAACGGTTTTCAGCCCATTACCCGTCACCCTGACCCGCCAGGAATGCCTGAAGGCGCTCGACGCCGCGGATGGCATTCGGACCTCGGCCAACCCGGACCCCCGCCCGTACACGCTGCTCCTGTTGGTGCTTGAAACAGCCTTGAAAAAGGGCGAGGTGCTCAGCCTGATGGTCAATCACCTGGAACTGGACGACCCGGAAGGCCCGTATATCTTTGTGCGCTATCAAAGCCCGCGCTATCGCTACAAGGAACGCAAGATTGCCGTCTCGCCCCAATGGGTGGAAGCCTACCGCGATTACGCGGAGCGTTATCAAATCAAAGACACGGTATTTCCCTGGTCGCAACGCCGTCTGGAATACCTTTTGGAGGACGTGAGCAAGGTTGCCAGCATGGAAAAGCATATCTCCTTTGATATGCTGCGCTGGACCAGCGCGCTCAACAACCTCATCGAAGGCACACCTGGCGACCAAATCAGGCAAAAATTGGGCGTCTCGAAGATACAATGGCGGGAAGTCTACGAAAAATTACGCAATCTCGCCCGTGAGCAGGGATATTCCTTAACCGAAGCCGCCTGAAAATCAAAGCATCAGGTTCGGTAAACTATAAAATGTGAGCAAGGCAAATGACATACAAAACTGGTAAAGAACGCAAATCCACATTTCCGTGGGTACTTTTTCTCGTAGTAATCATCACATCTTTGGTAGTGATGTCTGGCTTGAGCCTGAACAAGATTCGCGAAGGTCAACCTGGCTTCCTGACCAACCTGTGGCTAAAAGACGCCAAGGCAAACTCAGACCTCATCCTGGCAGAAAATCCAGCCGCGCTGGAAATCCCAAAATACGTCAAGACGATTATGTTCCTCGGCAAAGACGCAAGCGAGGATGGCACCTACCGTACTGACGTAATGCTCCTGGCCGCCTTCAACGTGAAAACGGGGAAGATAAATCTGTTTTCCCTTCCCCGGGACCTTTGGGTGACCATCCCCGGATGGGAAGACCAACGCCTCAACACCGCCCAACCGCATGGCGGTAACGCGCTGCTGGGCGATACGCTCGCGTATAACTTTGGCTTCCGTCCTGACCATTACGCCATGGTGGACTTCACCGGCTTCATGAACATGATTTATGTCATTGATGGCATCGATGTTGAAGTGACGGAACGCATGGAAGATAAATGCGACTTTAATGCCGAGCAATGGTGCGTGGTTGAACCCGGCACCGTCCACATGGACCAGGCCCAGGCGCTCTGGTATGCCCGCGCGCGGCTTAATTCAACGGATTTTGACCGCACCCGCCGCGCCCAGGAAGTAGTCCAGGCGATTGTAAAGAAAGTTTTGAAACCCACCAGCATCCCGCACTGGCCAGCTTTCATCAAGGCTGCCTTGCAGGCAATCGATACTGATGTCAAAGTAACCGATGCCTGGGCTTACGCCTTCCCCCTGGCCAGGTTTTTGAAGGATGACCTGATGACCACCTACCGCCTGACAACGAATGAGGCCATCCCGTTCACAACCAGCGGCGGGGCCATGGTTCTGCAGCCCAATTACCCTGCCATCGAGGAAATTCTCAACCAGGTCTTTTGGATTAGCCAGTAAGCCTGCTAATCCCCTTCGGGAGAAGTGAGCCACAGGTGCAATACTTGCGGTTCATCCCCGAGTAAGCGCCAGGGTTGCGCGATGCGCAAGCCAGCCACCCAAATTAAGGATCCCCCGCTGCAAACCAAAGGCCAAAAGGCCCGGGCAGCCTGGGGGATTTTGTTATTGATGAGGAAATCGCTTAGTTTTTGGTGCCGCAGGCCCATGCCCAAAGGCGACCAGCTTTCACCATCCCGCCTCGGTCTCACTACCAGCGGCCATTCCAGGTCGGCCGGGTTGAGAAAACCATGCCTTGAGTCCTGTAGGATTGAGGGTTTTAACCTCCGATATGCCTTGTTAGTGATGAGGGCGGCATGCAACTTCCAGCCATTTTCCAGGGCTAATGGTGCAGACTGGGTCAGGCTGGCCGGTTCTGGCCCACGCAACTGCGGAAAGCCCACCACCCTGGCTGGTTTGCCTGGCAGTTGGAAGGTGATTTGATCAGCCGAGAGCAGCAACTCCACCCCGGGGAGTTCCATCCTGCCCAACCTGCCCTCGTCCAGCGCAGCAAGTACCCGCTCGACGCGTTGAAAGCCGAAATCACGCAAATCCGGCTTCAGGGTGGAAACTGACCGTAAAATCATCCGTCGCTGCCAACCCTTCTCGAGGGAGATGAGAACATCCTTCTTTAAAATCAGCACCCCTTCCTCCGGCTCCTGCTGCAGGCATTCCGCAAACCTGGCCTGCTCAAGGCTTTCAAGGATGGACCTGTCGGATTGGATGACCTGAGCATTGCGCCGCACCAGGTTACGAATGGCGGGATTGAAAGTTTCCAGGTACGGGATTAATTCAGACCGCAGCCTATTGCGAAAGAAGTTGGTGTCCAGGTTGCTCTCATCCGTTATGTATGGCAGCTCATGCTCACGGCAGTAAGCCAATACATCTTCCCGAAAGAGACCCAACATCGGCCGAAAGATGGGAATTTCAGCATCCAGCTGCCGCAGGTAGGTGACGGGTTGCATCCCGCTCAGGCCGTTGAGCCCCGCACCGCGCAGGAAGTGCATCAGGATGGTTTCAACCTGGTCATCGGCCTGGTGCGCGACAACCACCGCCTGGGCCCGGCGTTTCCTGGCCGTCTCAAAAAGGAATTTGTACCTGCAAAGCCGGGCTGCTTCCTCAATGCCCAGACCTTCACGCTCAGCAAACTCCCGCACATCCTGGCTGCCGAGCGCGCAGCGCAGCCCCCAGGCCTTCGCCATGGCCGCCACTTTCTTTGCTTCCGTGCCTGAGTTAGGGCGCAATCCATGGTCAAAATGGGCGGCCACAACCTTCACTGAAGCCTGGGCAAGACAATGCAACATCGCGAGGCTGTCCGCGCCACCGGATATACCCACAATCAACGTTCGATTCGGATTGTATCCACAGTCTTTTACCAGGGAAGCCAGCAGTACGTCTGAAAACATAACCAGATTATAGCATCGCGATTCATGGCCAAACCCGTCATCCGGCATGAAGTACAATTGGGGCATGGCAGACATCCAAAAACCCTTCGTCCTTGGCATCACCGGCAACATCGCCTCCGGAAAAAGCGTGGTGAGGCAATACCTGGAAAACGCAGGCGCGCTGACCATTGACGCGGATTTGCTCGCCCAGGAAACGTACTTGCCCGGGAACCGCGCCTATCAGCCGATTCTGGATACCTTTGGGACTGACCTTTGCCTCTCTGACGGCCAAATAAACCGTGGTAGGCTCGGCAGGATTGTTTTCAGGGATCCGCGCGCGCTGGAAACGCTGGAAGGAATCATCTACCCCCTCCTGGGCGGGCAGCTCGAAAAAAACATCCGGGAATGCAAACTACCGCTCGTGGTGATTGAGGCGGTCAACCTTTTCGAATCTGACACGTCCCTGCTTTGTGACCGGGTTTGGGCAGTGATCGCGGATGACGAGGTACGCAAGGAAAGGTTGATGGATACACGTGGGCTTGAAGAAGCGGACGCCCTTCAGCGCATCGCGGCCCAACCGTCACAACAGGAAAAAATCAACCGCGCGGATTATGTCATCCATACCGATGTAAGCCATCAAAGCACCTATGACCAAACCGCCACAGGTCTCCTTGGTTTGGGCCTGGATTTGACTCAAACGGTTTTGGCAGGTGAAGGATTTGAGTATCGAACCCTGTTGCCCGCGGACTTTGCACAGGCCGCTGAAATCCTCTCCCGTCAGAGCGAGGAATGTTACCAAGCCGAGGATTTTTACCGCCTTTTGGGCATGCACACCATCCTCGCCGCGGTGAATGACCTGGAGCTCACCCATTTTGCCTTCTGGAAGATGGACCACCACCTGGCCATCCTGGAATCGGTCTGGCCAAGCGCTTGTGGTGATGTGGCCAGAACGGGCCTTGTGAACGCGGTGGAGCACTTCGCCTGGCTCCATGGCTGCCAGGTTTTTGTCGTACCAGAGTCTTACATGAAACCCGCCGAGGCTAAAAGCGCTGGTTTTCTGCCCGGAAGTGATGAAATTCCTGGTATCCACCCCCTGGCGCTGAATAATTTCCTTAGAAAGCACGGCCTGATGCCCGGAGAAGTTTTCCAAAGGCCTCTGCAATAGACTGTTTTTACCAAAAACGCCCGACCAAAGCGGTTATACTTAAATTTAAGGGTTAGGCTCCATGCAAGAACTGATTAATAACCTTATCTTTATATTGCAACGCTTCACCTGGTCGAGCGTGCTGGATGTCGTGCTGGTCACGATTATTTTCGCATTGGTACTGTACTTCCTGCGGGACACAGAAGCTCAAAACCTTATTCGTGGCATTTTCCTGGTTATCATCCTTATCACCCTGCTGACCACGGTGGTCAACCTGCCTGCCTTCACCTGGATGGTGAACACCTTTACGCCCGCGTTAATCCTGGTCATCCCGGTCATTTTCGCGCCGGAGATTCGCCGCGCGTTGGAACGTGTGGGACGCCTTGGAAGCATTGACTTGTTCACCCGCCGAAAAGGCGGCAAAAGCACCGACCAGCTGGAGATGACCCTCCAGGCCATCGTCAAGGCAGCGGTTCAGCTCTCGGAACGCCGGCATGGCGCGCTAATTGTCTTGCGCAGGCAGCAATACCTGGACCAATACTACAAAAATGGGGTCATGCTGAATGCCGAAGTCACCCCTCAGCTATTGATGCAAATCTTTTACCCGAACTCCCCCCTGCATGATGGCGCGGTAATTATTGACAACAACCGCATCAAGGCTGCCTCCTGCGTGATGCCTCTTTCGAGCTCAGGGGTATTGAACAGCTCGGTGGAACGGTCTGTGGGTTTACGCCACCGGGCCGCCCTTGGGATTAGCGAGGTCAGCGATGCCATCGCGGTGGTGGTTTCAGAGGAAACCGGCACAATTTCCATCGCGCACCGTGGCCGGCTCATCCGCCGGCTGGACGCTGAACGTTTGGCCAACAGCATGCGTGCCTTCCTCACAAGCAACGAATTGCTCAATACGGAAAAAGCCAAAGGCAGGCTGCGAAACTTGTTCACCAAAAAACGCAAAAAGACGGAGGAGGAGCAGGAATGAAATCCCTTCGCTCAATTATCCGTTTTATCCCCACGCTCCTGACCGCTTTGTTGCTCGCGATGGTGGTTTGGGTTTCGGCCGTTACCTCCACGGATCCGAATGAAGAGATTACATACATCAACCCTGTGCCGGTGACCATCCTGGGCCAGAACCCGGACCTGCTTCTCACCAGCGATACCCCCAGCGCGGTCACGATCAGGATTAAGGCCCCGCGCTCCATCCACGCCCAGCTGTCCAGCAATGCCAACCTCATTCACGCGTCGATCAACCTGTCGGGGCTCTCCGCTGGGACTTACAAACTGACCCCAAAAGTTACTGTAGATATCGGCCCAACCCAGGTCACCAGCTTTACACCGGCGGTGCTGGAATATACGCTGGAACAAATGGTCTCCAAGTCCGTGGATGTGACCCTCCGCCTGACCGGCAACCTGCCAATCAGCTTCGAAGTCGGGGAGGCCAGCATCGCTAACAAAACCGTCCAGGTGACCGGCCCCGAATCCAAGGTGAACCTGGTGACGCAGGTTGTTGCAGGGGTGGACCTGACCAACATGACCACCAGCATCTCCCGGACGGTGGAACTCAGTGCCCTGGATTCAAGAGGAACCAAGGTCACCGGTGTGGACCTGACTCCCTCACAGGTGTCGGTGGATGTCCCCAT
>ERZ1645192.1138-NODE-1138-length-22340-cov-7.556383_pt1 | contig 22340 bp, 18 predicted proteins | sample MGYA00575354_ERZ1645192 | MGnify/ENA primary metagenome ERZ1645192 (study PRJEB40844, sample SAMN11349763) | freshwater sediment metagenome | isolation source: river sediment | host: Sediment | place: India: Faizupur Khadar , New Delhi | collected 2017-02-21 ... | reverse complement strand
CACTTCAACGCCGCCGGCGAGGCCCACATGGTGGACGTGGGCGACAAGGACGTCACGCGCCGGATTGCGGTCGCTGAAGGCTGGATCGTCATGCAGCCGGCCACGCTCGAACGAGTCGTGGCCGGCGCGCACGCCAAGGGCGACGTGCTGGGCGTGGCGCGCATCGCCGGCATCATGGCCGCCAAGCGCACCGCCGATCTCATTCCGCTCTGCCATCCGCTGGCGTTGGCCCGGGTGGCGGTGGATTTGGAGCCGCAACCGGAACGTAACGCCGTTCGTTGTCAGGCGACGGTGGAAACCCGCAGCCGCACCGGCGTGGAGATGGAAGCCCTGACCGCCGTACAGGTCGCGCTACTCACCGTCTACGACATGTGCAAGGCGGTGGACCGGGGCATGACGCTGACCGACATCCGCCTGCTGGAAAAAAGTGGGGGCCAATCCGGCGTCTGGCGGCGGGAATGAGCGATTTTCTCTATCTCGTTGATCAACCGGCCCTGACCGATTTCTGCGCCGGCCTGCGTGGCGCGGCGTGGCTCGCGCTGGATACCGAATTCATCCGCGAACAGACGTTTTATCCCCAACTCTGCCTGATCCAGCTTGCGACTCCCGACCGGATCGCCTGCATTGATCCGCTGGCGCTCCCTTCGCTGGACCCCCTGCTGGAACTCCTTTACGACCCCGCCATCACCAAGGTGCTGCACGCCGCGCACCAGGATTTGGAACTCTTTTTTCACCTGCGCGGCGCAGCCCCGGCCCCCGTATTCGACACCCAACTGGCGGCGCTGGCGCTGGGGCAGGGCCATCAACTCAGCTACGCGGCGCTGGTGCAACAACTGCTGGGGGTGGAACTGGACAAGGCGCACACGCGCGCCGACTGGCGGCAGCGACCGCTGGCCCCGGCATGGCTGGCCTATGCGGCGGACGACGTGCGCTATCTGCGGGAACTGTACCCCAGGCAAGTCGCGGCATTACAGCAACGGAGCTGGCTGGCGGCGCTGGCTGAGGATTTTCAGGCGATGTGCCATCCCGACCGCTATCGGCTGCAACCCTCGGAAGCCTGGCGGCGGGTCCGGGAGCATGACCGGTTAAGCGGCGTACAGCGGGCAGTGCTGCGGTCGCTGGCGGCCTGGCGCGAGGAACAAGCCAGCCGCCATGACCGGCCGCGCCGCTGGATTCTGGGCGACATCGTGCTGCTGGAACTGGCCCGGCGGATGCCCGCAAGCATGGAACAATTGCAACGGATTCGCGGGCTGCCGGCGGCAACGCTGCAACGGCATGGCGCACTCCTGCTGGAGCGAATCGCCGCCGCCCGCGCCGAACCGCCCGAACAGTGGCCCCTACGATCTGTGCGGCCGCGCTTGACTCCCCGGCAAATGGCGCAGGTGGATGAGTGGCTGATCCTGATTGCGGGCCGAGCGCGCGACTATGGCATTCCGCCCCAGATCTGCGCTGACCGGCGGGATGTGGAAAACCTGCTGGCCGGGCTGGATTCGCCGCTGCAGCATGGCTGGCGGGCCGCCCTGGTCGGCCGGGAGTTGCAAGCGCGGCAGGCGGGCGACGACAACGCTTGACGCGCGGTGGTTCAGGCGTTGCTATCGCGCAGCAGGGCGGTGATCTGTTCGGCAGGACAGGGCCGGCTGAACAGAAAACCCTGCATCTCATCACAGTGCATGGCTTGCAGGAACGCCAACTGGGACTTGGTCTCGACGCCTTCGGCAACGATGCCCAGTCGCAAGCTGTGGGCCATGGTGATGATCGCCGCTACGATGGTTTGGTCATCGCTTTTCTGGGCGCCATCCTGGATAAAGCACTGGTCAATCTTGATGCGGTCAATGGGAAACCGGCGCAAATAGCTCAGATTGGAATAGCCGGTGCCGAAATCATCCATCGCCAGATGGACCCCCAGCCGTTTCAACGCCAGCAGGCTGTCGCTAACGCCGCTTTTCAGCAGCAGGCTTTCGGTGATCTCCAGTTCCAGCGAATCCGGCGGCAAGCCGGTTTCCTGAAGAACCTCGGCGATCAACGCGACCAGATCCGAATCAATAAACTGCCGTGGCGACAGATTGACCGCCATGAGCACCGGCGGCAACCCCAGCGCCCGCCAGTGCTGGGCCTGGGCGCAGGCGGTGCGGATCACCCATTCCCCGATGGGGATGATCAGGCCGGTTTCTTCGGCCAATGGAATGAAGTCCGCCGGCATCATGTCGCCCAGTTCCTGGCTCTGCCAGCGTAGCAGGGCTTCGACGCCCACGATGCGTCCGCTGCCGATAGCGACTTGCGGCTGGTAATGCAGCGTCAATTCCTGACGGTCCAGCGCCTTGCGCAATAAACTCGTCATTTCAACCTGCTGGATGGCGGCGGCGTGCATCCAGTCCGAGTAGAGTTGGTAATTATTGCGTCCTTCGCTCTTGGCGTGATACAGCGCGGCGTCGGCGTTCTTCAGCAGGGTTTCCATATCGTCGCCATCGTCGGGATAGAGGGCGACGCCAATGCTGCAACCGGTGAACACCTCCTTTTTTTCGATCATGAACGGCTTGGCGAGCGCCGTCAGAATGCGTTTGGCGACTTTGGCGATGTCGTCGGGATCATGAAGCCCGGCCAGCAGGATCACAAATTCATCGCCGCCCAGCCGCGCCAGAGTGTCGCGCGGCAACGGCGGCTCGGCGTGGGTGGCGTAGACATAATCCGCCGCGCGCAAGCATTCCTGCAGGCGCACCGCCACCTCCTGCAACAACAGGTCGCCGGCGCTATGGCCCAGCGAATCGTTAATGCGCTTGAATTGATCCAGATCCAGAAACAGCACCGCCAGGCGCTGGGAGCGGATTTTGGCCCGCTCGATGGCTTCCTGCACCCGCTCCTGGAGCAAGGCCCGATTAGGCAACCGGGTCAGGTGATCGTAATAGGCCAGAAACTGAATGCGCTCCTCGGTCCGCTTGCGCTCGGTGATGTCCTCCCGCAACCAGACCAGGTGCGTGACCGCGCCCGCCTCGTTCCGAATCGGGGAAACCAGCGCCGACTCCCAGAACAACTCGCCGTCCTTCTGGCGGTTGCACAACTCCCCCTGCCAGACGCCGCCGGCGGCAATGGCGCGTTGCAGTTGTTGATAGTCCTCGGGGGTCAGGGTGGTGGTCTGCAAAAAATAGGGATTCTTGCCCAGCAGTTCTTGCTGGGTGTAGCCGCTGACTTCGGTGAATTTGCGGTTGACGTATTCGATGGCGCCCTGCGTATCGGTGATCAGGATGGACACCGGATTCTGCTCGACCGCGCAGGAGAGTTTGCGCATGTTGGCCTCAGCCTGGCGCCGCGCGGTAATATCCTGCCCCACCGCCACCCAGCCGGCGGTGGCGCCCTCGACGTCGGCAAACCGCGAAATGTTCCAGAGCAACGTATATTCGCCGCCATCCAGGCCTTGCAGGGTGCTTTCGCTGGTTTGCGATTCATCCAGGCCGCTCCAGTCCCCGGCGCCCGGCAACGCGGCAGCGAAATCCGCCCCCATCGGCTCGCCCCGCTGGAACGGGTGGAACCTGGCCGCCGCCGGGTTGAATTCCAGGACCCGACCCTGGCGGTCCAGCACCAGAATCACGCTGCGCGTGGTTCGCACCAGCGTGCGGAACCGCGCCTCGCTTTCCTGCAACTCCAGCAGGGCCTGGCTGGCGCGCAGGATGTAGCGCACCCGGTGATGGAGAATCAGCCACGGGATCGGTTTGGTGATGAAATCGGTCGCGCCAGCCTGATAAGCCCGCTCGATGGATTCAAGGTCGTCCAGACCCGTGACCATGATGACCGGCAGATGCCGACCGCCGGGCAGCCGCCGCAATCGTTCGCAGACGGCAAAGCCATCCAGGCCCGGCATGATCACGTCCAGCAATACCAGATGGGGCAATTCGCGCTGAAGCAGACTCAAAGCCTGTTCGCCATCCGCCGCATCCAGGACTGCGAATCCGCCCTGCGCCAGCGCGGCGCCGGTCAGCAACCGCTGCCCGGCATCGTCGTCCACCACCAAAATCCGTGGTTGTTCCCCGGCCAATACCATCAACCCTCCTCCGCCAGTTCGGTGCGCAAGATGGCTTGAGCGGCGCTAAACGCCTGCTCGATGCGCGTTAGTTGTCCGCTGGCATCCGTGATTTGCCCATGACGCGCCTGCAATTCCAGTTCTCGGCACAAGCGGTGCAACTGCATGGCGCCGACGTTGGCGCTGCTTGACTTCAAGGTATGCGCGGCGGCGCACAGGGCGGCGGTATCGTTCCCCGCAGTGGCCTGCCCCAACTGGCCGATCAGTCGCGCCGCATCGCGCAGGTAAATGCGGATCAGGCGCGCAACCAGATGCGTAGCGCCATTGCGCTCCAGCAGGCGGATTTTATCCAGTACCTCCTGATCCACTACGGCATCCGCCCCCGGCGCTGCTGGCGCGCTGGGCGGCGGCGACGCTAGCGCGGGCAGTTCACCTGGCGCGGGCAGTTCACCCGGCGCGGGCAGCCAGCGGTTCAGCATGACGATCAAATCCTCCCGCACAAAAGGCTTGCTCAGATAATCGTCCATTCCGGCGGCCAGGCACCGGTCCCGGTCGCCGCTGACGGCGTGGGCGGTCAGCGCCACGATGGGCAGGCGCTTCGCCGCTCTGCGTTGCTCCCGGTCGCGGATGAACAGCGTAGCCTGGAGTCCATCCATGACCGGCATTTGACAATCCATGAACACCAGGTCGTAGGTCTTGGCCGCCAGGAGATCAACCGCGTTGCGGCCATTGCCGACCACCTCAACCACGCAGCCAAGTTGCGTGAGCATGACATTGGCGACCTCCTGATTCACCGGATTGTCCTCGACCAGCAAAATCCTGGCCCCCCGCCGCGTCAGCGCCGCGCCGCGGTCGCTGGTCAGCGCGTGCTCGTGCAGGCGGCGCCGGCTGTCCGCTTCCTTGAGCAGCCGGCGCAGGCAGTCGCGCAACTGGGCCTTGCGCACCGGCTTGTTCAAATACTGGGCGACCTCGGCCGGCCGCATCTGATCCTGCGATAGGCCTTTAAAGGCTACGGAGGTCAATAATACCAGTCTGGTCGGCCGCAACGGCGGCTCTTCCTGAATCGCCCGCGCCAGTTCCGGCCCATTCATTTCCGGCATCAGTCCATCCAGCAAGGCGATGGCGTATGGATCGCCGCCGGCGCGCGCCGCCCGTAGCCGTTCCAGCGCCTCCAGCCCGCTGGCGACGTGCTCACCCCGCATCCCCCAGAACTGCAATTGACCACACAGGATTTCCCGGTGGGTGGCGTTGTCGTCCACGACCAGGACGCGGACTCCCTGCAACAGTGGCCAGGGTTCCGGCTCGTCCGCCAACCCGGCGGCGCGTTCCAGGCGCAGCGTAAATCCGAAGGTTGAACCCTGACCTGCCACGCTCTGTACGTCAAGCGCGCCGCCCATCAGTTCCACCAGTTGCCGGGCGATGGTCAAGCCCAGCCCGGTGCCGCCGTAGCGGCGGGTCATCGAACCATCGGCCTGATCAAATGCATTGAAAATCCGGCCCTGGAGATCAGCGGGAACGCCGATGCCGGTATCGCTCACCGCAAACCGCAGGGTATAGGCGGCGGGCGCTGCATCCAGCACCGTAACCCGCGCCACAACCTCGCCCCGTTCGGTGAACTTGATGGCGTTGCTCAGCAGATTGCTCAATACCTGCCGCAACCGGCCCGGATCGCCCCGCGCCAGGATCGCTTCCGGCGGCAGCGCACAGATCAGTTCCAAATTCTTGCGGTGCGCCGCGTCGGCAAACAGCATCACCACGTCCTCGACCAGATTCCGCAGGTCGAAATCCACCGTTTCCAGCTCCAGTTTGCCGGCCTCGATTTTGGAAAAATCCAGCACGTCGTTAATGATGTTCAGGAGGCTGGCCCCGGATTGCTGAATAACCTCGGCGAACCGGTGCTGATTGGGTTGCAAACCGGTTTCCAGCAGCAACTCGGCCATGCCCAGAATCCCGTTCATGGGGGTGCGGATTTCGTGACTCATATTGGCGAGGAATTGGGATTTGGCCTGGCTGGCTGCTTCGGCCCGTTCCTTGGCCGCGCTGAGTGCCTCAACCAACTGGTGCAGTTCCCGATTAGCGGCCGAGAGATCGTGGGTGCGGGCGGCGACGGTGGTCTCCAGCCGGGCGTTGTAGCGCGCCAATTCGCCATCGCGCTGTTGAATTTGCGCCAGCATGTCATTGAACCCGTCCACCAGCGCCCCCAGTTCGTCATCGCTGGCGTGCGAGACGCGGACGGCGTAATCGCGGGTGTTGGCGATGTCGCGCATGGCGGTGCGCAACTGCAGGATCGGCTCGGAAATCACCGCCTGGAGCCGCGCGGCCAGCAGCGCCGCCAGCATCAGCGAGGCGGCCAGCAGCCCGGCAAGAATCCAGTAATAGCGGCGCAGGTTCTCGCTCAACTCCCGCAAATCCGAATAGATTTCGACATGGCCGAGCGTTTGGCCATCCTGTTGAATCGGCGCTTTGACCGCCAGCACGCGATCCTGAGTACCGAACCATCCGATTTTGCTGATCGCCCGCCAGCCGGTATGCTCCTCCTCCTGGGCGCGGTCGAGTTCCTCATGCCATTGCCGGAGCCGGTCGCGTTGCGGGTCAGTCAGCGTGGCGCCCCGATACTCGACCAGCATTTTTTCCTGGGGATCGTCAATGACGGCATAGGGTACGTCGGGCTTGGCGCGCAACACCGCCAGATTCTGCTCGGCGGCCTTGAGGTCATTGAAAATCAGAGCGGAAGCGGTGTTGGCGGCGATGATATTGGCCAGCGTTGCGAGCTGCGCCTGGGCCGCCTTGCGCTGGGAAAAGGTTTCGTTCACGACCAGCGCCACCCCGACCGCCAGCAATACCAGGGCGCTGGTCAACAGCATGACCGCCATCAATTTGTTTTTGACCGACAACCGGTTAAACGTGACCATTCCAGTCCTCCGCCGCTTTACTCCACGATGGTGGCCAGCTTGAGCAATTGGGAACTCAACCGAAGCCTGGCCCGGCGGGCGGCGGACAGGTTGATGTTAAACCGGATGCGCTGTTCGACCTCGACCAGATCAATCATGCCGCCCGCCCTCGTGAAATCAGCGATGTCGCTGACGCTCAGGATCGGCAAGTCATCAAGTTTTTCCAGCATGGCCCTGAAGCGGCCCTGCTCGGTGCGGCTGATGAATACGATATGGCATTGCGCGAGGCTCCCCGCCGTGGGCATATGGCGCAGACGGACCGGGTGGTTCTCCACGGTCTTGTCAGAGAGCGTCGCCAGCGCCGCGCCAAATGGATTGTCGCCGGCGATGCAGATCAACAGCGGCGCGTCGGTGGTGGCGAACGTCCCCGGCGGCCACTCCACAAACTTGGCGAAGTTGTACAGATAAGCGGCCTTGACGGCGTATTCATCGAATTCGCCGGCCCAGGCGCCACACTGCCCCAGGACCAGACCGCCCAGCAGCAGGTGCGCGGCGATCATCAGCCAGCAGCGCCATGGCGCCGCCAACCGCCAGGAGGCTTGGCCCGAAGTCAACGGTCCGACTCCAGCCCTGCGCCCGCCGGATGGAATGTGCGCCAATGCGGCGGTTAGAACGACCATTTGAACTGGCCGTAGATACTGCGCTCGATTTCAACCGGGAACGTATAGGCTTCCTGGACGTATTCCAGTTGGCGGTCATCCAGCAGATTGGCGCCCACCAGCGATAATTCCAGGTCGCGGCGCGGCCGCCATCCCAGACGCAGCGTGAGATTGAGGCGGGGATCAATGGTTACGGTCCCCAGTGGCGAGAGGGTTGGCAGTGAACCGATTTTGCCGACGTAATAAATCCAGGCGTCGAATTCCAGATCGTCCCTGATCTCCCAGCTTGACAGCAGCGAAACCTGATTCAGCGGACTCCAGTTCTTCTGTTCCGGTCTCGACCACAGGTAGGAATACGCGAACTGCACTCGCCATTTTTCCAGTGGCCGCCAATCCACCGCGAGTTCCGCGCCGTAGTTGTCGTCGGTGAACGCATTGTGAAAATAGAGCGGAAACACCCCATGCGGCGGGAGCGGCGTCGATTCCAGAAATGGCGTTCCCGGCTCGACGCTCTGCAAGTTTTTGTAGTCGTTATAAAAGGTCGTGAAGTCGAGCGAAAAATCCTGTCCCAGCCAGGTGCGATACCCGATCTCGTAGGCAGTGAGCTTCTCGGCGTCGAAGGTTCCATTGCCGATCAGCGCCAGGACGCTGGGCATCCATCCCATTTCCGGCAGAGGGGGTATGGTCGTCAGATTCGTCCGCCCCTCTTCCTCGGCGCGCGACGGCGTGCGCACCGCCCGCGACACCGCCCCCCAGACCCGCTGCGTGTCGCTGGGTTGCCAGAGCAGGCGCAGATTGGGCTGCCATTCCCAGCCGGTATAGTCGTTGTGCTCGATCTTGGCGCCGAGGGTGAGCCGCAGGCGTTCCGTCAACGCGACCTGATCCTGCGCGAACAGGCTGAACAGTTCGGTGGTCCGCGCCTCCGGCATAATGCTCACCAGCGTCGCCGGCCCGAATTGATCCTGGTAGCGCCGATAATTCAATCCCCAGACGATTTCCTGGCGCTCGCCCAGTTTGAGGTTGTGCTGGAAATCCAGGTCAAGGGTTTCCAGTTCCGAGGATTGCATCAAATCGCTACGTTCCTCCTGCTGATAATACAGTTGCAGGGCGAGTTGCCCGGTGGAGGAATTTTGATGCTCCCAGCGCGCCTGCACGCTGCTCCCGTTCGCCTTGGCCTGATCCAGTTGCCGCTGGTTATCAGGCGGGGTCAGGGTGGGAATCACCATGTTTTGGCGCAGGTCGCCATCGTAAACGTCGCCGAGGACAGTGACGCTGTCCCGCGCGGTTGGTTGCCAGTCGAGGCGGAAGCCGCCGCGTTGCAGATTCCAGTCATCACCGGCATCCTGCCCGCCGGGCGCTACCGAACCATCCCGTTCGGCATAACGGCCGTAGAGGCGGTAGTGCGCGGTATCGCCCAGTTTGCCGCCATAGCGGGCCTCGACAATAGCCCGTTCCTCATTGCCGGCGGTCACGCTCACCATCCCGCCCTGGGTCTCGCTGGCCGGTTTGGTCATGATGTTGATGACGCCGTTGACCGCGTTGGCCCCCCACAGGCTGCCGCCGGGACCGCGAATGACCTCGATCCGCTCGATATTGTCGAGCGACATATCCTGGATTTCCCAGTACACGCCGGAAAAACTTGGGGTATAGACCGAGCGGCCATCAATCATCACCAGCAGCTTGTTGGCGAACCGCCCATTGAAGCCGCGAATGGTGATGGCCCAGCGGCTGGAGTCAATGCGCGCCACTTCCACGCCGGGCGCGAGCCGCAATGCCCCCATCACATGGGTCACCCCGGACCGGCGGATATCGTCGGCGGTAATGACGAACACGGCGGCGGCGGTGTTGGCCCAGGGTTGGGCTTGCTTGGTGGCCGACGTGATTTGCACCTGCATCAGGTCTTCGATGCTGAGCTGAGTCAGATCAACTGCCGCGCCCGGGCCGGCCGCCGTAGCCGCGCTGAACGATGCCGTCAGCATGACGAGTGCCCCGGTCCAGCGATGGGATGACCCTTGAACCATTGATATTTCTGGATTAAAAATCAATGAGATATTCCAAAGAGTACGGGTTTGGGATCATGCGTTGGCAGTGGCTGTCTCCGTTCCCCGCCGCCAGCGGGAGAGCAGGTTGGGGATCAGGGCAGGCGCAGTTTTGATAAGTTTAATGCATTTGTCGCATCCGGTGGCGGGCGTGCAAGTCGCCGGAGGGCCGCAGCGCATTCAGGCCGCATTCACTTGGTGAGTGGGATATTGCATCCTGACCAGTGTGGGTGTATGTGGGCTTGAGGCGGCGTCGCAGGCGCTGGTAGCGCGTGGTCGCCGCCGCTTTTTTCACCGGGTTTCGTCACCCCGCTCAATCAACTCAGGAGAACTCGCCATGCGTGCGCCATTCAAAATCGTCTTCGCAGCGGCGGTATTGGGCTTGGGCGCGGCCTGCGTCCCACCCCCGCCCGGCGCTCCCCCCAACTATTACGCCACCAGCGGCGCATTGCTCGGCGCGGCGACTGGCGCAGCCATCGGCTACGACATTGATCCTACCGGCGGCGCAGGGGTCGGCGCGCTGGCGGGCGCGCTGATCGGCGGCGCGATTGGCAATGATATGGATTGGCAGTCTCAGGGGTATTATTACAGCGAGCGGCCCTATGATCGCTATGACGCGGGTTACGGTTATGCGCCGCCGCCGCCGCGCTATTACGGGCCGCCGCGCTATGCGCCGCCCCCCTACGGCGGTGGTTATTCGTACCGCTGATCCCGCGTCGCTTCTGCCAGGGGGTAGCCACCGGGAAAGGAATCGCCTGTGGCTGCGTCCATATAGTTATAACCAATAACTATTTGTGTTCCGCTTCCTGATGACTGGAAAATATAAATCCAGCGCCAATCCGGCATCCCCACGTGAAGCGGACCTCATGATTCCTCTCATTACCGCCCATGGCGGCGTCCTCAAAAACCTGTACCTCGACGCCGCTGCCGCCGCTCCGTTCAAGACTCAAGCTCAGACTTATCCCTCCTGGGACCTGACCCCGCGCCAGCTTTGCGACCTCGAACTGCTACTGAATGGCGGGTTCTCGCCGCTGGACGGTTTTCTGAATCAGTCCGACTATGACCGGGTGGTCGCGGAGCTGCGGCTGAGCGACGGAACCCTGTGGCCGATACCGATCACTCTGGACGTGTCCGAAGCGTTCGCCGAGCAGATCGGGGTCGGCAGTCGGGTGGCGCTGCGCGATGCCGAGGGCGTGTTGCTGGCGGTGCTGGAGGTCGGCGATGTCTGGCGGCCTGACAAGGCGCATGAGGCGCGGCAAGTGTTCGGCACGGACGACGATGCTCATCCCGGCGTATTCCATCTGCTGCACCGGACCGGACCGGTCTATATCGGGGGTCGGCTGTACGGCATCGAGCCGCCGACCCATTACGATTTCCCGCAATGGCGCGATGCGCCGCGCGAGCTGCGCGACCGCTTTATCAGGCTGGGCTGGCGGCGGGTGGTCGCTTTCCAGACCTGTAACCCGATGCACCGCGCCCATCGGGAATTGACCCTGCGCGCCGTCCAACAGGCCGAGGCCAATCTGTTGATTCACCCGGCGGTGGGCGTCCTCCGGCCCGGCGACGTGGACCACTATGCGCGGGTGCGTTGCTACGAACATTTGTTGAAAACCTGTCCCGAGCAGACCACGGCGCTCAGCCTGCTCAACCTGGCCGTGCGAATGGCGGGGCCGCGCGAGACGCTGTGGCACGCCATCATTCGCCAGAATCACGGCTGCACTCATTTCATCGTGGACCGCGACCCTGCCGGGCTGGACCAGGACCGCCAGGGTCGGGCGTTCTACGATCCTGACGCTGCCCAACAACTGGCGCTTCGCCATCAGGACGAACTGGGCATTCAAATCATGCCGTTGCCGGAGATGGTCTACGTGCAGGAGCGCGCTCAGTACCTCCCTGTCAATGAAGTACAAACCGGCGAAACTGTGCTGCGCCTTTCCGGCGCCGAATTCCGCCGCCGCGTGCAGGAAGGGTTGGAAATCCCGGACTGGTTCTCCTACCCCGCCGTAGTGGCGGAACTGCGCCGCATCCATCCGCCACGCCACCAGCAGGGCTTCACCGTGTTCTTCACCGGCCTGTCGGGATCGGGCAAATCCACCATCGCCAATGCCCTGATGGTCAAACTACTGGAACTGGGCGGGCGGGCGGTGACTCTGCTGGACGGCGACCTCGTCCGCAAGCATCTGTCCAGCGAACTCGGTTTTTCCAAAGAGCATCGCAATCTCAACATCCTGCGCATCGGTTACGTTGCCAGCGAGATCACCAGGAACGGCGGCATCGCTATCTGCGCACCGATTGCGCCCTACGCCGCCACCCGTCGCCAAGTGCGGGAAATGATCGCGCCGCTCGGCGGTTTCATCGAAGTCCACGTCGCCACCCCGCTGGAAATCTGCGAGGCGCGCGACCGCAAGGGCTTGTACGCCAAGGCCCGGGCCGGCGTCCTCAAGGAATTCACCGGGATCAGCGACCCCTACGAAGCGCCGGAACATCCCGACTTGGTGATTGATACCCGCGATTGCGCCGCTGGTGAAGCAGCTCAGCGCGTCCTGCTGAAGCTGGAACGCCTGGGATTCATCTGCGACCGGTCCTGATTTGACGCTCCTCCTGGTTTTACAGGAGGACATGGACGGGAAGAGAAGTTCTTTGCGCGCAGATTCTTGATCCGACTTCGTGAGGTAGTGCTTCTGTTCTGCCCAGCCCGCCCAAGTATTCGACCGTCCTGTTAATAATCGGCGTGCAATACTCCAGCATTTCCGTCTGAATATGCCGGGTGGAAAAGCGTAGAACCTGCCAGCCCACCGATGCCAAGTCGTTATTGCGCAGATTATCCGCCATTGTTTTCTTCGGGTCGGCGTGATAGGTATCGCCATCGGTTTCCACATTGACCTTGCCGTTGCAGCAATAGATGGCGAAATCCAGTTTATAATTCCGATTGTTGACTTTAACGTCCTCCTGCCGCTCGGCCCAGATCCGCTGTCGCTTCAACTCGGCCCACAGCCGGTCCTCCAGAGGACTGCCGTCATATAAATCATTGATTTCGAACGCACCGAAAAATTTTTCAGTCGTTGTTGGGATAAAAACAATCCGCCGCCAGCGGCGACTTAAAATTGGTTTGGGTAGCTTTTGCAGTGACTCGATCAGGAGTTGATAATAACGCTTGCCGCTCTTTGAGCCGGGAGGCTCATCCGGGAAAAGCTGTTCACGAGACGCTTCCCGTATCTCCAGCACCGGCGCATAGTAATTGACCGCGTAAGCTTCTCCCATGAAATCCTTGGTCTGATAAAACGCCAGCCATTGCGGAGGCCAGCGGTTTTTGAGGAATTTATGGGCGCTGTCAACCGGAATGCGATACCAGCATTGCTCCCGCGCAATCCTGAAATCACGCTGATTGTTGACAATCGCTACGAGCACTTCACCGCGCGACGACATGGATCAATTCTTTCCAGGGTGATTCAAGGGCTTTTCCGGTCGGTAAGGGAACACACGAAAGCTTGTCCTGATCTCAAGTATAAACATATCGTTGCACTGCTTGAAGCGTTGGTGGCGTCTGGTTGAACCCTTCCGCCCTTCGGTTGCCAAACGAGCGAAATCGCCCCGTGCAACCCACCGAACCCGGAGACTTCATGCCCAGTCCTCGAACCATGGTCGCCGCCTTCGGGCTGGCGCTGGCCCCCGCAACGTTCGCGGCGGCCCCCGTCCACGAATTCACCCTCGCCAATGGCCTCAAGGTGCTGGTGCGCGAGGATCACCGCGCCCCGGTCGCCGTCTCGCAAATCTGGTACAAAGTTGGGTCCAGCTACGAACCCAGCGGCCTGACCGGCATTTCCCATCTGCTGGAACACCTGATGTTCAAGGGCACGCCGACCGTGCCGGGCGGGGAGTTTTCGCGCCTGATCGCCGCCAACGGCGGTAAGGAAAACGCCTTTACCAGCCGCGATTTCACCGCCTATTTCCAGACGATGGAAAAAGAGCGGCTGGAACTCAGCTTCCGGCTGGAAGCCGACCGAATGCGTCATCTGCTGTTGAAGCCGGAAGATGTGACCAAAGAAGCGCAAGTCGTGACCGAGGAACGCCGGCTGCGTACCGAGGATCAGCCCGAGGCGCTCACCCAGGAACGCTTCCACGCCGCTGCCTACGTCACCAGCCCGTACCGCAACCCCATCATCGGCTGGATGCAGGATATTCAAGCCATTCGCCCGGACGATCTGAAGCACTGGTACCAGCGGTGGTATGCGCCGAATAACGCGACTTTGGTCGTGGTCGGCGATGTGGACCCGGCCAAGGTGCGGGAACTGGCGGAAAAGCATTTCGGCCCGCTGCCGCCCAGCGAGCTGACCCCGCCCCGCCTGGATCAGGAAGTCCCGCAACTGGGCGAGCGGCGCATCGTGGTCAAGACCCCGGCGGAAGTGCCCTATGTCGCGCTCGGTTATAAGGCCCCGACCTTCAAGACCGCTGCCGAAGACTGGGAGCCTTACGCACTGGATGTGCTGGATGGCGTGCTCGACGCAGGCAGCAGCGGGCGCATCAGCCGCAATCTGATTCGCGGTTCACAGGTCGCCGCCGCCGCCGGTACGGGTTACACCCCGACCGCGCGGCTGGAGGAATTGTTCGTACTGGAAGGCAATCCCGCGCCGGGCCGTACCAGCAGCGACTTGGAACAGGCGTTACGCGCCGAAGTGGCCAAATTGCGCGAGGAATTGATCAGCGCCGAAGAATTGGCGCGGGTGGTCGCGCAAGTCGCCGCGACCGATGTGTATCAGCAGGATTCGCTGTTTTATCAGGCCATGCGGCTGGGTACGTTGGAAACGGTCGGGCTGGGCTGGAGCAAGTTCGATAACTATGTCCAGCGGATTCAGGCGGTGACGCCGGAGCAGGTGCGCGCGGTCGCCCGCAAATACCTGACCGATGACCGGCTGACCGTGGCGACGCTGGAGCCGCTGCCGCTGGAGGGCCGCCGGCTGAGCGCGCCCGCTGCTGGAATGGATCATGCGATCCGGTAGGTGGTTTGTCCACGGAAGACACGGAAGACACGGACAAAGATGAAAAAGACGGACAAAGACGGAAAAGACGAATTAAGGATGGAATATTCCCTTGCTTTGAGGACTTGTCTCTGATGCCTCGTTTGAACGTATTACTCTCCAGCCTTCTTGCCACTGCCTTGCTGCTGGTTTCCAGCATGGCCGCCGCTGTGCCCGCTATCCAGAATTGGCGCACCACTAACGGCGTGTCGGTCTACTTTATTCCGGCGCGGGAATTGCCGATGGTGGACGCGCAAATTCTGTTCAACGCCGGTTCGGTCCGCGACGGCGAACGACCGGGATTGGCGAAATTGACCAGTGGGTTGTTGGAGGAGGGCGCGGGCGACTGGTCGGCGGATGCTATCGCGGATCGGTTCGACCAGGTCGGCGCCCGGTTCAGCGCCAGTTCGCGGCGCGACTCGGCTTCGGTCGCGCTGCGCAGCCTCGTGGATCCGCGCTATCTGCAACCGACGGTCGAAACCGTGGCCCGGTTGCTGAAAGAACCGACCTTTGCCCCGGATGCCGTGGAGCGGGTGCGCCAGCAAATGCTGACCGCGCTGCGGGATCGCGCCCAGTCGCCCGGCGCCATCGCTCAGGACGCTTTCTACAAGGCGCTGTACGGTGATCACCCCTACGCCATACCGCCCGAAGGGACGCCAGCCAGCCTGAACGCCATCACCCGCGCGGAGATTCAGGAGTTTCACCGCCGGCACTACACCGCCGCGAATGCCGTCATCGCCATCGTCGGCGATCTGGACCGGCCCGCTGCCGAACAACTGGCGAATGCGCTGGTTGGCGGTCTGCCGCAGGGCGAACCGGTCCCGCCAACACCTCCGGTTCCGCCGGTCAAGGCCAGCCAGACGATCCGCATTCCCCATCCGTCCAGCCAGAGCCATATCCTGATCGGTCAGGTGGGCGTCCATCGCGCCGATCCCGACTATTACGCGCTCTATCTGGGCAATCACGTACTGGGTGGCAATGGGCTGGTTTCGCAACTGTCCCAGGAAATCCGCGAGAAGCGCGGGTTGGCCTACGGCGCTTACAGCGCGTTTTCCCCGATGCGCCAGGCCGGCCCCTTCCTGCTGAATCTGCAAACCCGCAACGATCAGGTGGACACCGCGTTGCAGGTTGCCCAAACCACCTTGCGCGAGTTCACCACCAACGGCCCTGCGCCGCAAATCCTGGAAGAAGCCCGCCAGAACATCACCGGCGGCTTCGCTGTGGACTTGGCGGGCAATAGCAAGCTGGCCAGCGCGCTGGGCGGGATTGCGTTCTACGGGCTGCCGCTGGACTACCTGCAAAACTACATCAGCATGATGAACGGCATCAGTCTGGAGCAGGTCAAGTCTGCCTGGCAGCGTCAGGTCCAGCCCGACCGGTTGATCACCGTGATCGTCGGCGGCGACCAGGCTGCGCCCAAGCCCGCCGCCGGTTCATGAACCGGCGCGGTAGCCACGCCAACCAGTTGCGCATCATCGCCGGTCAGTGGCGTGGCCGGCGCTTGGAGTTTCCGGACCTGCCGGGATTGCGCCCGACGCCGGATCGGGTGCGGGAAACTCTGTTCAACTGGCTGGCTCCCGTTCTCCCCGGCGCCCGTTGTCTGGACCTGTTCGCCGGCAGCGGCGCGCTCGGCATCGAGGCGCTGTCGCGCGACGCGGCGGAAGTGGTGTTGGTCGAGCGCCAGCCGCAGGCGGTGCGCGCCCTGCGCGAGAATCTGGCGCGGCTGAACGCCGCAAATGCGCGGGTTGAAATGGCCGACGCGCTGGCCTGGTTGCGCCAGCCGGCAACGCCGTTCGAAATCGTATTGCTCGATCCGCCATTCGGGCAGGGGCTGCTGAAACCGGTCTGCGCGGCGCTTGAAACCGGCGGTTGGCTGGCGAATACCGCCTGGATTTACCTGGAAGCGGAAACGGAACTGGAACGATGGCCCTTGCCCGCCCACTGGACGATCCATCGGGAAAAAATCGCCGGAGCGGTCGCTTACCGGCTGGCGCGGCGGGAAGTTTCAGCCCTCGCCTCCCAGCGCTCTTCCTGATCCAGGCCATGGAAGCAGCCAGTTTCACGGTTGCCTTGCCGGATGGCTTTCCCGATAATCCGCGCAATTTTTAACACCGCCAGGAATTCCCGATGCCCGTTGTCGCCATCTACCCCGGCACCTTCGATCCGATCACCAACGGTCACGCCGATCTGATCGAGCGCGGTGCCCGTATGTTTGACCGACTGGTGGTCAGCGTCGCCGCCAATCCCAACAAGCAACCGCTGTTCTCGCTGGAGGAGCGGGTGGCGCTGGCCAACGAAGTGGTGGCGCATCTGCCCCATGTCGAGGTGCGCGGTTTCGATACGCTGCTGGTGAATTACGCCAAGAGCATCGGCGCCAACGTCCTGATGCGCGGCTTGCGCGCCGTCTCCGATTTTGAATTCGAGTTTCAGTTGGCCAGCATGAACCGCCGGCTGGATTCCCAGATCGAGTCCATTTTTCTGACCCCCGCTGAACAGTATGCCTTCATTTCCTCCAGCCTGGTGCGCGAAGTCGCCAAGCTGGGCGGCAACATCGCGCCGTTCGTTCATCCCAAGGTCGTAGCGGCGCTGGCGGCAAAATTCGCATCCCAAAAATAATTGAGTAAAATACTCAGAAATTCGATAGGGCCTGTTGTGGTTCGGTCGGATTTGAGCGTATGTCAGCCGGGCGGGTCGAGACCGGCTGTAGATTTGAACTAAAACGAGGAGCCAGCCATGGCGCTAATGATCACTGACGAATGTATTAATTGCGACGTATGCGAGCCGGAGTGCCCAAACGAAGCGATCTCCCAAGGCGAAGAAATTTACGAGATCAACCCGGACCTGTGCACCCAGTGCGTAGGACATTTTGATACTCCGCAGTGCATCGAGGTGTGCCCGGTAGATTGCATCATCCCGGACCCGAAGCATTCGGAAACTCCCGATCAGTTGCAGGCCAAGTACGAACGGCTGGCCAGCACGGCCTAGTTCCTGGAAAGATTACATCTGTGGGGCCAGTAGGGACACGGCGGCGCCGTGTCCCTACAGAGGTCGGCTTGGTAAGGTCTTTTATGGAAACGCCCTAAGGCGATTTCCATCGTCGCAGCGCTCCAGCGTCATGGGCTGCTGGAGCAACCCGAACGGCATTCCCACGCTGGGGCGCGGGAATGAGATGTAGTCAGGTCTTGGCGGGAAATAGCCTGAATTCCTCATCGCCCTGTCGCACGGCCTCCCCCTTGGTCAAGGGGACCTCACCGCCGGGTTTTCAACCGCTGCCAGTACTGATCGTAGATCGGCAAGGCCGCGCCGACATCAGTTTGGAACTCGGCATTTTTTAGATCCGTCTCGGACGGATAGACTGTCGGGTTATTCCGCACCTTCTCCGGCAGCAGTTGGATGGCGGCCAGATTGGGTGAGGAGTAACCGATTTCCTCGCTGATCTGCTTGGCAATTTCGGGCCGCAGCACGAAATTGATGAACTGGTGGGCGCCCTCCACATTTTTGGCGCCGGCGGAAATCACCAGATTGTCCATCCACATCATTGCGCCTTCCTGGGGATAAACGTATTTGATCTTGGCGTTTTGCCGACTCGCCATGTAGGCCTCCCCGTTCCACAGCATTCCGGCTATGACTTCCTGCGCCAGGAATTTGGTTTTGGGCGACTCGGCGTCGAAGATCCGCACATTCGGCATGAGCTCGGTCAACTTCTCATAGGCGGCGTGAATCTGATGTTCATCGGTGGTGTTGATCGAGTGGCCCAGTAACTTCAATCCCATTGAGAAGACTTCGCGCATGTCGTTCAACAGCAGCAGCTTGTTTTTATAGGCTGGACCCCAGAGATCGGCCCAGCGGGTTAGTTGGCCCGGCGGGAGCTTGGCGGCGTTGTAGGCGATGCCGGTGGTGCCCCACAGATACGGAATGCTGTAGTCATTGTTGGGATCGTAGGGCTGGTTGAGCAGGCGCGGATTGAGATGGCCCAGATTGCTCAGGCGGGATTTGTCAAGCTTCTGCACCAAGCCCTCCCGGCGCATCCGGTCCACGTAATAAGTGGACGGTACCAGCACATCATAACCTTCACCCTTGACAGTCTTGACCTTGGCGTACATCGCCTCGTTGCTGTCATAGGTCGAATAGCGCACTTTGATGCCGGTTTCCTGGGTGAATTGCTGAAGCACCTTTTTGGGCAGGTATTCGGCCCAGTTGTAGACCACCAGCGTCTGGTCGGCGGCGCGGGCGGCGTTGCCCAGCAGGAGCAGCAGGCCAGCAAGCAGGACTTTGAACATGACGGAGTTCTCCATGGAGTGGCAAGCGCGGTAGTTTAGCAACGTTCCCGGTCCTGGAAGCGACGGTCTTCCTCAAAAAACTGCTGGCAGCGACTATCCTTAAGCAGGCGGGGCTAACCAGGCGATCAACAGCAACATCCCGCCAGCGGATGTGAGGCTGCCATTCTCCCCATGACGAGCCGGCAGGCGATCAAATCGCGCGTTTCCCCAACTGGAGGAGTACATAACGATGACGACGCAACGACAAACGGGACTTCGAGTCTTGCTGGCGGGCGCGAGCGGGCTGGTCGGTGGGCATTGCCTGACCCAACTGCTGGCGGATGACGCCATCGGCCAGGTAACGGTGTTCGCTCGCCGGGCGCTGGAGCAGACCCATCCCAAACTGACGCTCCATGCCGTGAACTTCGATCACCTGAGCGACCACGTGGAGGCAATCAGCGCGGATGTGGCGCTGTGCTGTCTGGGCACCACCCAGCGAGCGGCCGGCTCGCCGGAAGCGTTCGCCAAGGTGGATCATATCTACGTCGCTGAACTGGCGCGGCTGGCGGTGGCGCGAGGCGTGCCCCGGTTCGTGCTGGTGTCGGCGGTCGGCGCCGATCCCGGTTCCCCGGTGTTTTACAACCGAATCAAGGGACGCGCCGAAGCGGCGGTGAGCGAACTGCCCTTCAAGGCCGTGCATATTCTGCGACCTTCGCTGCTGCTGGGCGAGCGCCGCGAACCCCGGTTGGTCGAGGATTGGAGCCAGTCATTAGCACCGCTCTGGTCGCTGTTCCTGTGGGGACCCTTCAGCCGCTATCGGCCGATTGCCGCGGAAACCGTCGCCGCCCGGATGGTGGAACTGGCCAAGGGCGACCAGGAAGGCGTGTATATTCACTATTTCAACGACTGATGGCGCGCAGCGGTGGATGGCGCTCGTCGCGCGAGCGGCGGAGCAGGGGAGTGGTCCGCCTGGCGGCGCTGGTGTTGATCCTGCTGCTGGACATGCGACCGGCGCTGACCAGGAGCCTTTATAAATATCAGGACGCCTCCGGCGCCTGGGTGTTTACCGACCGACCGCCCCAAAACGCCAGCACTCCGGTCGAGGTGAAACAGTTACCGGTCAGTGAACTGCCGGCCAAGGTTACTGTGCGTAATCGTGGCAGTATGGGCGCGCCGGCGCTGACGGTGATCAATGATTATTACGGTCCCATCGAGGTGGAAATGGATAGCAATGGGATCGAAAACATGGAGGCCCGGCCGCCGCTGCCAGTGCGGCTGGTGGCGCCCGCCCGCACGGAAACGCCGGTGGTCACGCTCCGACCGACCGGCCCGCGCTGGCGCTATGGCTATCGGGCGCGGGCGGTGCTGGGCGATCCCGCCGCCACGCATCAACCCGACCGGCCTTATACGCCGCCGTTCGCACCGGGACAGCAGTTCCTGATCGGTCAGGCTTTCGACGGGGCTTTCAGCCACCAGCATCCCCAGAGCCGCTATGCGGTGGACATCAGTTTGCCGCTGGGTACGCCGGTGCGCGCTGCTCGCGAAGGTGTGGTGATGGAATTCGCCGCCGATTTCCTGGACGGCGGCCTGGATCCAAAATATCAGGAGCAGGCCAACGCCGTGCGCGTTCTCCACGCCGACGGCACCATGGCGGTGTATGCGCACCTGCAAGCGGATTCGGTGCGGGTGCGGCCTGGCCAACCGGTAGAACGTGGCGCCTGGCTGGCCAACTCAGGAAATACCGGTTTTTCCAGCGGTCCGCATTTGCATTTTGTAATCCAGCGCAACGCCGGGATGGAACTGGTTTCGGTCCCCTTTGAGTTTGCTGGCCCCGATGGGCGCGGCGTGGCCCCGGTTGCGGGCATGAGGCTGACGGCGTACTGAACGTGGCGAGATGCAGGGGGTGCCTGATTCGCCCATGCGCGAGGCCACAAAACCGCCTGAATCGCGTTCGACCGGCTCCCAAGCGGGGTCAGGTTCCTACCAGCGCCATCGTCAACTGCCGAACCTCGTCCAGCATCGCCTGCCGTTCGGCGTTGGTTACCGAGGTAACCTGGTAGAACGCCCGGTGGATGACGTTGTGGATTCCGCAAGCCCCCAGAACGCCCTCGGCCATGGGGCGAACCAGCAGTTCATGCCAGCGTTCACGCTGATAGGTCGCGGCATCGCCGCCCAGGGTATTGAGAATCAGCGCCTTTTCGTGGGTGAGGAGGCCCTGCATTCCTTCGGGACCGAACTCAAAGGCAAACCGCCGGGTGAACACCCGATCAATCCAGCCTTTGAGAATCGCTGGCGGCCCGAACCACCAGATCGGATAAATAAACACCAGACCCTGCGCCCAGCGGATGGCGTCCTGTTCCCGGCGGGTGTCCACCGGTAAATCCCCACGCCAGTTGCGGATCAGGTCCTCGCCATCCAGCACGGACCGGAATTGCATCTGGTACAGATCATGGACGCGGGTGGCGTGGCCACCCTCGCGCAAGGTAGCGTCAACTCTGTCCAGAATCGCCTGGTTGAAGCTGCGGGGGTTGGGATGGGCATAGACAATCAGGACATTCATTTGGAATATATTGAAAATTTTGACGTATGGCGCAGGACAATCCGGCCTGCTCCACTGGAAAAAAACCAACCGCCTACTGTTCACCACCCTCAAACAGGCGCTTGATTTGCTCCAGGGTAAAACCATGCTGGCGCAACACCCGGGTTTGCTGGAGGCGGCCAGCGGCGTCGGCAGGGACATGAGACTTGAACCGCTTGCGATGCAGGTCCCGCAACTTGGCTGACCAGTCATCTTCCAGCGTCGCCAAAGTCGCGGCAACCTGCTCTTCCGGCACGCCGCGCTCGCGCAGTTCGCGGGCGATCCGCAACGGCCCATAGCCCTTGTCGGCTCGCCCGCAGGCGTAGATTTCGGCGTAACGGCCCTCGTCCAGCAGGCGTTCCTCGATCAACTGCTCCAGCGCCGGATCAATCAGCTCGGACGGATAGCCGCGCTGGAGCAGTTTCTGACGCAGTTCCAGGCGGGAATGCTCGCGCCGGGCCAGCAGTTCCAGAGCCTTGGCCCGAACCGCTGCCGGATCGGCGGCAGCGGCGTTCTCAGAGGTCCGCGTCCAGTTCATCGGCGGCGGAAGCGCCCGCTTCGTCGTCGCTGACGCTGCCGGGTTCAATCGCCGGCACGGCGTCGGGACGGGTCAGGAAATGGGCGCGGATCTTGTCCTCCAGTTCGCGGGCCAATTCAGGGTTTTCCTTCAGGTAGGCGCGGGCATTGTCCTTGCCCTGACCGATGCGGGCGCCGTTGCAACTGTACCAGGCCCCGGATTTCTCGATCAGCCCGGCCTTGACGCCAAGATCAACGATCTCGCCCAGCCGGGAGGCACCCTCGCCGTAAAGAATTTCAAATTCGGCCTGCTTGAACGGCGGGGCCAGCTTGTTCTTGACCACCTTGACCCGGGTCTCGTTACCGATGAC
>ERZ1645192.1136-NODE-1136-length-22367-cov-11.088248_pt1 | contig 22367 bp, 19 predicted proteins | sample MGYA00575354_ERZ1645192 | MGnify/ENA primary metagenome ERZ1645192 (study PRJEB40844, sample SAMN11349763) | freshwater sediment metagenome | isolation source: river sediment | host: Sediment | place: India: Faizupur Khadar , New Delhi | collected 2017-02-21 ... | reverse complement strand
CATGCTGCACCTCAACCGGTGATTCCCTCAAGAGGCTGACCGATAGACACCTGATAGAAAGCGGTGACGTCGACCACCATCATACCAGCTCTGCGGGCGGCTTCCATTCCCAGACGACCATCCTCAAAAACCTGGCAGTAACGGGGTTCCACCCCCATCAGTTCCGCGCATTTCAGGAAGGTATCCGGATGGGGTTTATGCCGTTCCACATCCTCCGAAGCGACCAGATGGGTAAAGCATTTTTTAAGATCCAGGATCTCCAGCGTTTTCCAGGCCAGATGCCTGAATCCCCCGGTTCCCACCGCCATAGGCAACCGGCCGTAATACTGCCGGATCAGCTCCACCACGGGTTCTATGGGTTTCATCAGATGCATCTGCCTTTCATACTCTTTCTCTTTGAGAAGCCCGACTTTTACAGGGTCCAGGGAGACCCCGTACAATTCCATGATGCGTTCCATGGACTGAATGACAGGGATGCCCGCCATGGCATTGAAGTGCTCCACGCGAAAATCCACATCATACTCCTTCAGGATGTTCCTGTAGGCCACATAATGGATCGGCATAGTGTCGGCAATGGTTCCATCCAGGTCAAAAATCAGCCCCCGGGCCGCAGGATCTACTTTTATTCTTTCCAAAACTATTTATTTACAAAGTATTAATTCAGCCTGCAAAATTAACATTCTTTACCTGACAATAGGTACTGACCGTTTTTTGGGTTATTTTTGAAGAGTAAGTGCAAATTAAGAGGGATGATCAGCAACTACACGATAATCACCATTCCGCAATGGGCCATATTTGCCGGGATTACCGTTATGATTTACGGTTGGTTTGAAAAGAAGAGGATCTTTGGCAGAATCGGTGCGGGTATCCTGGTTTTACTGGGACTTTATGCCGGATGGATTTTATGGACGGGGAGTCTGGTCCCTGAAGGGGTTCTGGATACAACCGATCCGCTGGGGGGAGAAGAGCTCTTTTCTCCCGATGAGTTGCCTCTGGAGGGGAGGCTGCTGCCCCACTATTGGGGGATGCTCCTCAATGGAGGGATCGCCCTGATCGCCCTGGTCGCCGATCTCACACGGAAAAAATCAGCCCTCATGCTCAAAATTATCGCAGGCTCACTCGCCCTGGTCATCTTCTTCCTGATGATGGGGGTAATGAAAGCCTGATCCTTTGTTTAACCCAAATTCATAGATATGGATCTTAAAAAATCTTTCGGATTCGGAAAAGATGGGGCCAATGAAATTCCCCGTCCCAAAAGGTTGAATGAATATATCAACCTGAAACTGGCCGCCCTGGGGCAACCGGTCGTTAGGACCACAGGCTTTGATTTTCTTGAACTGGCCAATGACCTGATCAAAAACCACCGTGAGAAAAACCGGCTCCTCTCAGCTTATCTCTGTCCCGCTGACCAAAGAATCCAGAATTTCCTCGACACCTATCTGACGGAGTACCGCGATAAGGTACATCCCAGGCTTCCCTCCCACACTTTTATTATCGACAGCCACGGGATTGCCAGGGCCCTCTCCCTGCCTCCCGACAAGGATATTTTTGTTTCCGACATCATCAACTCCTACCGGATCAAGCAAGGGGTTCTGCACAATCCCAAGAATGACCGGCGGACTACAGAAGGGGTATTTCATATTGCAGAAGGGGGGCTCCCTATCCCCGACGATAAGAAGGCGGTTCCCAAGCTGACCTATGCCCTTTTGCTGCATGCCGCCCTGCACCCCCCGAAAGAGCTGATGGAGCTTCCCTTCACCTCCACCCAGGAGGAGAAAGCCGCGGTATTCGTCTCCCTGTTGCTGAAACCGGTGGTCGTCCCGGCAGTGCCGGGGGTCACCAACCAGAAGAGAATGGAAGTCCGCTTTTTCACTCCGGGGAACCTGGTGAGTAACCTTGACTTTGTGGAATCCATCTTCGGCAACGGCGGCGATCCCTTTCTTCCCGAGAACGACTCCGCCCTGGATATCGAGGGGTGGACAGGCCACACAGGGTGTATCATCCTGGCGCCTCATCTGGTGAACCTCACCAAGAAGGAGCTGGGTCTTCCTCCGGTGGAGGAGGCTACCCCCCGGCAGATCAGGGACGGCATGTGCTGGAAGGATGAAAATGAACGCTACAACAATGGGAATGCCTTTAAGATAACAGCCCGTACCGAGGAGGGCATCATCGTCACGGTCATCGCGGACAACTATTTTGGCTACTCCAAAAAGGAGATCAAGACTCAGATCAGCTATTCGGCCAACTTATTCGGTAACGCAGAGGAGGAACACGCCGGTGGGGCCATCGCCTTCCCCAGCTACAACCTGGGCGATGAGTTCCGGCGGGACAGCCAGATCAGGGATAATGCACTACATTTCAGCGACATGGTCAAAATGTACGACTCTTTTATGGAACTGCATCCCGATGGCTATGCCGTAGATAAAAACTATCCGGAGGTGATTTATGTTCCGGAGGATGCCGCCTTTAGCCTGGCCGAACAGAAAGTCTCCTGGAAAGGAGAAGGTCAGGTCAAATCAGTCCGGCTCAACCCTGACCATACTTACCTTCTGCCTTCGGGATACAAGATTAAAATGGAGAAGAACCCCTGGGTCCCCTCCTGGCGACTGGTGGGCATCGCTGCTGAAGGCACCTTCTGCCATAAACCCTGCACGGTTTCAGGGGGAGGCAAGTCGGAAATCTCCAAATCGATCGACGATGCCATCATCTACGGGCCATTTTTCACCGCCGACTTTGACAATGACATCAGGATCGTGGAAGAGATCATCAACAGGGATTACAACAACAAATTCAGGGATGAAAAGGAGAACCAGCGGCAAAGCAGGCCGTTATTGAGCCCGGCCCGTTCCCTGGGATCGGTGATCAAACTGCTCACCCCATCGCCCACCCTGTATACCGACACTTACAACGAATGGCTGGAGAGCATTCCCCATTATATCAAAGGACTGGTATACATCGTCAAGCGGTTCTACAAACCGGAATGGGGCAACAACTGGAAAAAACACTTCACGGTAGATATCATTGACGGCAAATTCGGGAATGAACTGAAGTTTAAAAACCGGAAGCTGGTGGCCAGCTATCTGAGGATCGGACTGATGGGGGATAATTCGTGGCGGACCTTCAAGCTGAGACAGGATTTTCTGGCTGCTGACAAGGTGCAGATGGAGGATGATATCACGGCTTCGACGGTGGTACCTGCCGCCAGGCTGAAGCATCTCTCCCCCGATCACCATGAGCCGGCGCTTAAATTCACCTATAACTGCGAATACCGCTTTTTCCAGCGGCCTGATGAGGCGATCCACCGGGGCTATGACAAACAGGCCGAGGCCGATCTCGCCACCCCCAACACCTTTATCTCCAACTTCCAGCCACTGACCGTTGCCGATGCCGTCACCCTGGTGGAGGATGCCATCGAATTCGACAAATACACCCCGCCGATGAAAAAGCTGATCTCTGAAGTCGCCGAAAAACAGGATTGCAGCTATTTTGTCTCCTCCAGCCATCCCCGGATCTTCGAGGGTAAACCGTCGAAAAATATGCGTTATCTGCAGAACCGGCCCGATATTGTCAGACACCGGGAGAGGTACATCGCTGAAACAGGGACCCGGCTTTTCAGGAAGGTACCTGCCGGGGAACCTGTGCTTTTCCCCGTGAATGCCGTGCTGGCCGGAAGACGGAACAACCCCCCGGAGAAGGGCATTCGCTCCCTGGCGGTCTATAATCCCATCCATTACCAGGAATTGCCGGAGCTGTTCATGGATTTTGTCTGCAGCCTCACCGGCAAATCGCCCTCCACCACCGGGGCAGGAAGCGAGGGAGCCCTCACCAAAGGCCCCTTTAATGCCCTCAGTGCGGTCACCGACCTGAACAACGCCCTGGTCTCCTTCATCCTCACCGGCTATGCCGGATTCACCACCGCAGCAGGTTACGTAGGGCCCAAATACCGGGTCGACCATGACATCAGCCTTCTGGTGCCTGAATTATGGAGCCGCCTCCGCCCTGAAGAAACCGACCCAGCCTTTATGATCCGCGAAGGATTGCTCGAAAAACTTGAAGACTTCGAATACAACCACCTGACGGTGCCCGCCTCCCGCCTGGGATACCGCATCACCGGCAAATTTGTCCGGAAATATTTCGGCAGGGTCTTCGAAAATCCCAATGCCGTCTTCAACGATGAAATGCTCAAACCGGAACTCCAGAACATGGAGGTTTACGTGGATGGCATCCTCAACATCGTGGAAGCCCAGGAAAGGGTGGCCCTGAGCTATTTCAATGACGGCAGCATCGAGGGAGCCTGCCCTCCCCTCAAAGCCCTGCTCCATATCATGGCCTATGGCCATTATGAGCATAAAAAAGCCAGTGACCCGGAGATCAGAAACCTCTTCACCCGCGAAAACCTCCTGGCCAGCGACTGGTACCATGAACGGCTCCTCAACAAACAACTGAGCGACATCGCCCTCTTCCAGAAACATGTCAAATACCTCAGAAACTACCTGATCACCTCCCTGAATATGGAAGAATCCATGGAGAGACAGATCCAGGAAAAAATCAGGACCGCCGAGGAGAGACTCAAATACCTCAAGTCGACCGACTATCTGAAGAGCCTCGAAGGACATCTTGGACTCGATGCCTATGTAAAATAAGTCGATTTTTTATGAACATTTCCTCATTTTTTTCAGGGTCAGACTGGCATATTAACAAATAATAACGTATATTTGGTTAAGCACTTAGGACGCGAACCTATGTTAATACCTAAAAATGCAAAACACAATGTTGCCAGAAAGACGATGTCTGGAGTGCGGTGACATTTTGCATGGCCGTTCCGACAAAAAGTTTTGCTGCGATCAGTGCAGAAATGCATTCAACAACAGGCAAGCCGGGGTGACCAACAGCTCAATGCGCCGGATCAACAGAATCCTGAAGAAGAATCTGACGGTTCTTAACGGGCTGAACAAAAAGGGAAGGGTGACCCTTTCGAGGGATGAACTGCTTAAAAAGGAGTTTGATTTCTCCTATTTCACCCATTTAAGCACGGGGCACCAGGGGCGTACCTTTTATTTTTGTTACGATCAGGGGTACACCCTTGTTGACAGCAACAGGGTGATGTTGGTGAAGAAACGGGAATCCATTAACTGACCGCTTTTCGCAGGTGGTTCAGGGGATGCCTCCCGTCCTTTCCCGGTATTCCGGAGAAGGTTGACACACGGGAGCGGGGGTGAATTGTGTTGTACCCCCGGGCAGGATGGGAGGCACCGGTGGAGAACGGGTTGTTTTTATTGACCTTACGCCAGTAGCGCAGGGCAGGAGTGATATTTACGCTTATGAGGCGCATGGGCTGCCCTCCGAATCTCATCAGGAGGTAAACAAAAGCCGGGCGCCCGGCTTCAATGGACAGGCGCCCAGCTTTCGCGAACAGCACTATGCTTCAGATTACAGGCATCATACTTCAGAGGACAGCGCCCGGCTTCACGGTTTCTTCTTGGCCTCTTCCCAGATCTCATCCATTTCAGCCAGGGTCATCGACTTGAGACTCCGCCCGTTGAGCATGGTCTGGCTCTCCAGATAATTGAACCGCCTGATGAACTCCCTGTTGGTCCGCTCCAGGGCCGATTCAGGATCCACGCCGTACAAGCGGGCCGCGTTGACCAGGGCAAAGAAGAGGTCCCCGAACTCAGCCTCCATGCGGTCCTCCTGGATCAGGTCGATTTCCTCGGCCAGTTCACCGATCTCTTCCCTGACCTTATCCCACACCTGTTCCTTGTGTTCCCAGTCGAAGCCGACACCGCTGGCCTTCTCCTGGATCCGGTTGGCCTTGACCAGCGCCGGCAGCGAAGCAGGAACCCCTTCCAGGACCCTCCGGTTCCGCCCTTTCTCTGAAAGCTTCAGGTTTTCCCAATTTTCCTCCACCTCGCGGGCCCCCGAAACAGAAACCTCCCCAAAGACATGGGGATGGCGGTAGACCAGCTTCTCGTTGATCCCTTCCAAAACATCGCCCATATCGAAAGCTCCCCTTTCAGCCCCAATCCTTGCGTAAAAAACGATATGGAGCATCAGGTCACCCAGCTCTTTTTTGATTTCCTGCAGATCGTTTCCCAGGATGGCTTCTCCCAGTTCATAAGTCTCCTCGATGGTCAGCTTACGCAGCGACTCGGGAGTCTGGGCAGCATCCCACGGGCATTTCTCCCGCAACTCATCCATGATTTCCAGCAAACGCCGGAATTGTGACAAAGTCTTTTCCATCTCAGAGCACTTTCACTCTGGACTTGTACTCCGCCAGGGCAGCATCCAGCCGTTGCCGTGCCGTGGTATCCCCCGGAACATTGTGCGAAGGATGGATATAAAGGTGCACACCCCGGTCGGCCAGAATCTCCGCTACCGTGGTCACAATCATCCAGACCAGGGTGATGAACCCCATGGTCGAGACCGGACCGATCTTGTCGAAGTGATCTTTCAGGGGAACGGAGGCATCGGTCAGCGGAACACAGGAATCCACCACCACATCGGCCAGCTCGAACAGGGTCTTCCCGCAGGAGTGGCGGGTCTGCTTCCCTGCCGAATCGGCCGCAGCACCACAGACCACCAGTTTCATCCCTTTTCTTTTGGCTTCCAGGGCCACATCAATATTCACGTTATTGATCCCCGTGTGCGAAAAGATCCACATGGTGTCGCGCGGATCAAAATCATACCCTTTCATGATCTCAACACCATACCCTTCGGCCCTTTCCAGGAAGAGAAACTGGTGAACCCCCATCTCCCCGGTGATCCGGGTAAAAAAGGTCAGGGGCAACTCCACCATAGGGTGAAAACCCACAAACCCACCGATCCGGGGATACATCTCTTCCACGGGAATGGTAGCGTGGCCACAGCCGAAGGTGTGGACCCACCGGCCCGCTTCGATGCTGTCGGCCATCAACTCCGCCGCCCTGCGGATAGGTTCCGTCTGGGTCTTCTCGATCTTCTCCATAACGCCTCTGGCGTTATTCAACCATTCTAATGCTAACATAATCGTACTATTTTATTCATGAGAACTCACCAAAATCCAAACCCTTTGTTGGTTTTATTTCCACCAACAGGCCCCCTCTTAAGGGCTGGCATGGGTTACACCTCGCCCTTTCTAAGGGCGAGGTAGGCCGCCCCTGTCAATCCCGCATCCTGGTCCAGGGCCGAAGCCTCAAAGGTCACCCCGGTGAAGGCCAGGGGCTGGGCCCAGCGGGCTGCTTCCCTGCGGATATCCTCTAAAAGGCGTGTGGCCGGTCCGAAGATGCCTCCCCCCCAGATCACCTTCTCCGGGTTGAGCAGGCTGACCAGGTTGGCCGCGGCCATCCCCCAATAGCTCACCGCCTGGCCGACCACTTCCCGGGCCACGCGATCCCCCTCTTCATAGGCTTTAAAAAGGCCGGCGGTGAGGCCTTCCGGGGGCAATTGCCGCAGAAGGCTTCCGGAATCGGGGTCTTGCAGGAAGAATGCCTCCGTCCGGTGGGTCAGACCCAGCCCTGATGCGTAGTATTCGAAACAGCCGCAACGGCTGAAATCTTCCTTCCAGGCAGGATCCAGAGCCATCCACCCTGCCGCTCCTGCGATATTCCGGCTGCCACGGATCACCTTACCGCCACAGAGGAGGCCTACTCCGATACCAGTCCCCACGGCCATGAAAACCACATCGTTACACCCACGGGCCTTCCCCTTCCAAACCTCTCCCAGGATATGACAGGAGCGGTCACTCTCTATGAAAACAGAGGTTTTGCGCTCCGGGAAGGCTGATCCCAGCACCTCCCCCAGGGGAAAATCTTCCCACCCCGGAATATTGGGGGCCCACACCCTGCCGCTCCCAGGCCAGGCAATACCGGGAACACAAATCCCCATCACCACCTCTACCGCACTGCTTTCTCCGGAAAGAGCAATTAACTCGGCGGCCATGTCCACCGCCAGGGCTGCAGCCTGTGAACCGCCACGCCCCTCCAGCAAACGCTTGATCCGAAAAATGACATCTCCCTCCGGACCGAACAACGCCCCCGATATCTTCGTACCCCCAATATCTAAAGCCAGATGTACCATCGAATGTCTTTTTTCCTGGTTCCGGCGGGAATCGATCCAAAAACCAGAGCAAGCTACGAAAATACCAATTTACTGATGAAATGTCCCTGCCTGGACTCAATTTTCATTGATAGCAGGAACATGGTCCACATTTGTGATGGCATGACGCTCCTGGCTGATTTTTTGTAATTTTGAACCACAAAAAATTAAAATCCATTTGGAAAAGCAAATCATCCTTGAAGGCATCGATCCCCTTGAATTTTACGGGATCAACAATGTCAAGATCAACCTGATCAAGACTTACTTTCCCAAGATAAAAATTACAGCCAGGGGCCATTCCCTCTATCTTCAGGGGGAGGAAAAAGAGTTGCAGCTTTTCGAGAAAAAGCTCAGCTATCTGCTGGACCACTATTATCAGTTCAATATTCTGACGGAGGAGATCATCGGGCAGATCCTGTTGAACGAGTATGAGGGGTTTGGCGGTTATGCAGGGGAAGAACCCGACATTCTGGCCTACAGTATCTCGGGGAAGCCGGTACGGGCGCGCACTCCCAACCAGAGGGTATTGGTCGATCAGACCCGCGACAATGACCTGGTTTTCGCTATCGGGCCTGCCGGGACAGGCAAGACCTATACGGCGATAGCCCTGGCTGTCAGAGCACTGAAAAACAGGGAGATCAAACGGATCATCCTCAGCCGGCCGGCAGTGGAAGCCGGCGAAAGACTTGGATTTCTTCCCGGCGACCTGAAGGAGAAAATCGATCCTTACCTGCAACCCCTCTATGATGCCCTCCTGGATATGATCCCCGCCAAAAAGGTGGAAGAGTTCATGAAAGACGGGACCATCCAGATTGCCCCCCTGGCCTTCATGCGGGGCCGGACCCTCAACAACGCCTTTGTCATCCTCGACGAAGCCCAGAACACTACCATCAACCAGTTGAAAATGTTCCTCACCCGCATGGGCCTCAATACCAAATTTGTGGTCACAGGCGACATCACTCAGATCGACCTCCCCGACCGGAACCAGTCGGGACTGATCCAGGCCCTTAAAATCCTCCGTAACATTGAGGGGATCAGCATAGTCATGTTCGACAAGAGAGATATCGTCAGACATAAACTGGTCAGGGATATCGTTGAGGCCTATGACCAGTGGGCAGAAGAAAAGGGCAGGAGGGATTACGGCAATGTAAACCCGGAGAAGATGAAAACAAATGAGGAGACCGGAGAGGAGAAGAATATTCAGGGATAAATACTATTTTTGAATAGAAATCGGCCAGACTCCGCCATCACGGGAGTGGTCCAACGGATCGACCGCCATCCTGGCGGAGAACCAACAGATCAATTGTCATGCAGGGGATAGGATAGATAACGAATCATTAACCAGAACGAGATATGAGCAATGCCCTTACGAAAACAGATTTCCAGTTTCCTGGACAGAAAAGTATTTACCATGGAAAGGTGCGTGATGTGTACACCATCGGCGATGATCTGCTGGTGATGGTCGCCACCGACAGGATCTCCGCCTTTGATGTGGTCCTTCCGAGGGGTATTCCCTACAAGGGACAGGTTCTCAATCAGATTGCCTCCTCCTTTCTGGATGCCACCTCCGATATTGTTCCCAACTGGAAGGTCGCTACACCCGATCCCAATGTGACCGTGGGGCATCTCTGTGATCCTTACAAGGTAGAGATGGTGATCCGTGGTTACCTGACGGGGCATGCCTGGCGGCAGTATAAGGCCGGACGGCGGGAGCTCTGCGGGGTGCCCATGCCCGAGGGAATGGTCGAAAACCAGGCCTTCCCCGAACCCATTATCACCCCCACCACCAAAGCTGCCGAAGGCCACGATGAGGACATCTCCCGGGAGGAGATCATCGCCGGCGGACTGGTCAGCAGGGAAGAGTATGAACAGCTGGAGGCATACACCCGCCAACTTTTCCAAAGAGGAACCGAAATGGCAGCCGCAAGGGGACTGATCCTGGTCGACACCAAATATGAATTCGGGAAAAAGGAGGGCATCATCTATCTGATCGATGAGATTCACACCCCCGATTCTTCCCGCTATTTTTACGCTGACGGTTACGCCGGCCGGCTGCAGCGCGGAGAACCCCAGAAACAACTCTCCAAGGAGTTCGTCAGGCAGTGGCTGATAGAGCATGACTTCCAGGGCAAAGAAGGACAGCGTGTCCCTGCCATGTCCGATGAATATGTCACCTCTGTTTCTGACCGGTACATCGAACTCTTTGAGAACATCACAGGGCAGCGCTTCCAGAGATCCGACCTGTCGGCCATGGCCGGCCGGATAGAACAGAATGTCCTTCAATTTCTTCACTCCCGCTAAGGATTTTAATATCTGGAAGAATGAAATATCTGGCACTCACTCTTTTGTTTTTTTCGATGACCCTGGCCGGGACCGGTCAGGAGGAGGTTACCCTGGTGGCCAAAGGAAACCAGGTCCCCGAATTCACTTTTGAAACGGCTCCGGGAAAAACGGCAGCCATCTCCGATTTCAGAGGCAAGGTCGTCCTGATCACCTTCTTCGCCACCTGGTGCGGCCCCTGCAGACAGGAACTGCCCCATACCGACAAGGAGATCTACGGCCAACACCCTGCGGGAGGTGACCTGGTCCTGCTCACCTTCGGCAGGGAACATGACTGGAGCGTCGTGGATAAATTCAGAAAAGAACAGAACCTGAATATGCCCCTCTTTCCTGATCCGGAAAGAAAAATCTTTTCGAAGTTTGCCACCCAGAACATCCCGCGTAACTTCCTGATCGACCGCCAGGGAAAGATCATCTACGCCTCGACAGGATTTAGCCTGGAGGAGTTCGCCGTTCTCAGGAAGGAAATCACCAAGGCATTGAAACAACAATAAGATCAAACAATAAAACCATTATGAAAACGCCAACCATTGGATTTATCGGGGGAGGCCGGATCACCCGCATTTTGCTTCAGGCCTTTGCCAACAAGAAAATCAACCTGCTTCAGGCTTCGGTTTACGATACGGATCCTGAGGTCACCCGGCAACTGAAGAAGCGGTTTCCTGATATTCATATCAGGTCACTGGAGAAAGTGGCAGCCCAGCAGACGGTTATTATAGCGCTGCATCCTCCCGTCATCATGGAGACCCTGGAAAAGATTGCTCCGGTGGTCACCCCAAAAACCGTGGTAGCCTCCCTGGCCCCTAAAATCTCCAGCGCCATGATCTCCTCCAAAATCCCCCAGGTGAGCCGGCTGGTCAGGTTGATCCCCATTGCCCCTTCCGTGATCAACGAAGGATACAATCCGATCTGGTTTGCCCCGGGTTTCCCTTCCGACGAAAAGGAAATCGTTTTCCAGATGCTTGACTTTCTGGGGACCACCCTTGAAGTCGATGAATCCAAACTGGAGGCTTATGCCGTTATTTCCGCCATGGCCCCCACCTACTTCTGGTTCCAGTGGAAAAAACTGGTCGAGCTGGGCGAGGAGTTCGGACTGACCCATCACGAGTCGAAGGAGGCGCTCCTGCAATGTATGTATGGCTCCCTTGAGACCATCTTTACCTCTGGTATTCCGACCAGTGAAGTAATGGACCTGATCCCTGTCAAACCGATCGGCAACTACGAAAAAGAGATCGAAGCCATTTACGAAAAGCAGCTCAGAGAACTCTACCATAAGCTGAAAGGCTGACGCCCTCCGCGCTCCTGCTGTAAAAGATTGTTGTATAACATTCCCCGGAGCCCGCACAAATCGGACAAGAAGGCAATAAAAAAGCGTTTTTGGGCGTAACTTCGTCTTGTCGAATAAAAAGAAAAACAGACAAGAGTATGAAGGAATTTTTGCGCAATTATCTGAAGTATGTGAAGGCAGGAAACCTGGAAACCGGTGATTTTGCGGGCCCGGTAGTGACCATTTCCAGGCAGACAGGTTGTTCAGCCAGGCGCATCGCCATTAAACTCTCCAAAATACTGACCGGATACAGCTACATGTCCGACACCAAAACCGACAAGGAGTGGCTTTGGGCCGACAAGGAGACCTTCCGGCAAACCATCCGCGAGATAGAAGAGGAGATGACAGCCCGGAACATCAACAACCCGGAGATGCTCGAACGCCTTCAGATGGTCTCCCGGGCCTTCACCAAGGAGAAATTCGAAGGTGATTTTGATGAAGACGCCCTGATCATCCTGAAGGATGTCATCGTAAAACTGGCCATACAGGGCAGGTATATTATTTTGGGCAGAGGAGCCACCACCCTGCTGGCCGACCTTCCCAACAAACTGAGTGTCAGACTGGAAGCGCCTCTGGAATGGCGCATCAACCGGGTTGCCCAGATGAAAAACCTCAGCCACCTCGAAGCCGAGGAGTATATCCTGAAATCAGACGAGAAAAGGGACAAATTCACCGAATCGGTGGTCGGAAGGAAATACGACAACAGCGATTTCGACATTATCTTCAATTACGCCAGCCTCTCTGACGACCAGATCGTCGAGGTGATCGTCAACATCCTTAAGAGCAAGAAGATCATCTCTTTTGGGGACGAATATTTTTAGAGGGTTGACGAATCGATTCAGTATTTAAAGGTTTTCTTTCCGGCTTTGACCTGTTTTGATTTCGGGTCGAAGACCACTTGCAGTCCGGTACGGAAGGCCGCATTGGCCATGATACAGGCCACGGCATGGTTGTACCCGGCTTCCACGGGGGCATGGGTTTCATGCCGGCTCCTGACGCACTCCATCCAGTTGAGCATATGCGCGGAGGTCATGGAATCACCGCTGGTATTGGCTGCCGTTTCCACCATGACCTGAGGCAGTTCGTACTCCCTGAGCAGGTTCGCCTTCAGTTTCATGTCAGCCGCTTCCCTTTCGCGCAGGCCTCCATCGGGGGTCACCCGGTTGGTATCCAGGTTCAGCATGCCCCCGTTGGAATAATAGAGTTCTTTGGTCCCTCCGGCGGAATTGCTGAAGCGCGAGGTGTAAACCACCTGAAACCCTTTGGAAGCATCCCCCGCCGGGCCATAATCGAAGACCGCGGTGAGGGTATCGGCGTTGGTGCGGCCATCTTTCCACTGGTAAATGCCCCCGTTGGCCACCACGCTCCGTGGGTGGGTCAATCCCGTGAACCAATGCACCGTGTCGATCTGATGGCACATCCACTGCCCGGGAATACCCGAGGAGTAGGGCCAGAAAAGCCGGTACTCGAGGTATTTGCGGGGGTCCCAGGCTTCCCGGGGACGGTTCATCAGATAGCGGGACCAGTCGGTATCACTCTCCCTGATGGAGGCGCACAACGCCGGTCGGCGCCACCGCCCGGGCTGGTTGACATTCCAGCTCATCTCGACCATCACGATATCGCCGAATTGGCCCGAACGGATATAGTCATTGGCCGCCAGGTAATTGGGAGCGCTGCGCCGCTGCGAACCGATCTGCACCACGATGTCCGATGCCTTCACGGCCTTCAAGGCGGCATTGGCATCGTCCATGGTCTCGGCAAAGGGCTTCTCACAATAGGCATCCTTTCCCTCCCCGGCCGCTTCCGCCAGATGAAGCGCATGCTGAAAATCGGCAGTACTGATGATCACCGCATCGATATCCCCACGGGCATAGAGCTCCTCATTGTTCCGGCAGGGAGCCACCTCCCACCCCGCCTTGTCCCTGATGAAGGCCACGCCCTCCTCACGGCGCCGGTTCCAGAGATCGGAAAGGGAGACCATCTCAAAATTCATCTTACGGGCATGGTCCATGAAACTGGGAAAGAGAGACTGCCGGAAACGGTCGGAAAACCCCACCACTCCCACACGCACCCTGTCGTTGGCCCCTAAAATGCGGCCATAACTCTTTGCCGTGAAAGCCCGGTGGCTTCCCATTTCCATGCCCTCCGCCATCCGGCTGCCCAGAGCGATTCCCGTAGCCCCCAGAGCCGCCTTCCTGATAAATGACCTGCGTGATTCTTCCATTGCTATGATTTTTATAATAATCCGTTTATGCTTACGCCCATAAAACCTGACGTTCACGAAACCTGATGTTCACAAAACCTTCAGCTCCCGGCTTCCGGAGAAGACGCGAGTCGCCTCTTGCCCGCTATCCCTCCTGACCCTGCCCTCCGGCAGGGTCACATTTCCGGTTCCCAACCAGGTTCATACTCCCTCGACCAGAGTTTCATCGCCTCCCGGTCGTAAATCCTGCCGGTTTCTGTATCAATTTCAAAGGATTTGCCGATACGGGAGGAGATATTGGGATAATGGGTGAGCATCTGGCTGATGGCTCCTTCAGCGATGGGCGATTTGAGGTGGTCTTTTCCGCGGATCGCATCGAAGAAATTGATCACATGAAGGGTCGTCATATCGCCACCGCCTCCCAGGGCCGTGCCTGCTTCGGTGCCACCGCTTTTACGCTCCCTGACCAGGCGGCCTGACCGGTCAAAAAGACGGTAACCATTACGGTCGACATAGACCGTCCCCTCCGATCCGTAAATGATGGTTCCCCGGTCTGTCCCATAGGTCTTGTATCCGGAACGGGATTTGCCGTCCCACTGGATGACCTTATTCCCCGGGAAGTACATGGTGGTCTCCATGGTGTCGTACATGGTCCAGCCGTCCCCGATAAAGTGCCGTTTGTCTGCTTCGGTTTTGATTTTTTCAGGATAGTTCACCTGGAGGGCCCAACGGGCAATATCGAGTTCGTGGGTGGCATTGTTGCCGGTTTCAGCGGTACCGTAATCCCAGCCATACCAGTGCCAGTTGTAATCCCAGGTATTGTGCATATAGGGTTTACGGGGTGCCGGCCCCTGGTAAAGATCCCAATCCAGTCCGGCAGGTACCGGCGCCGGCGTGGCCACGGGAACTTCACCGCGCGTGTTGGTATAGAAGGCCACGGCTTTATAGGGGATACCGATGACTCCGCGGTGGATCTCCCCGATGATCTCAATCGACTCGGGTGCCGACCGTTGCTGGTTGCCCATCTGTACCAGCCTGTTGTATTTCTGCTGATAGGCGACCAGGAGTTCTCCCTCCCGGGGATTATGGCTGCATGGTTTTTCGACATAGACATGCTTGCCGGCTTTCAGGGCCATCCAGGTGCCCGGTGCATGCCAGTGATCGGGAGTCGCATTGAAAAGGGCATCCAGGCGCGAATCCTCCAGCACCTTGCGGATATCATTCTCCAGCTTAGGCTTGTAATCCAGAACCTTCCCGAAACGAAGTGCAGCCTTCTCCCTCTGGGAGGCCATCACATCACACAGATAAAGCAATTCCACATTGGTCTGCTTCATGGCGATGGGTTCCTGATAGGCTTCCAGGCGACGGCCCAACCCCGCTATGGCCACAAAAATACGGTCATTGGCCCCGATAATTCGTTCATAACTCCGGGCACTCATCCCTTGGGTGGCCCCTCCGATAGTCACTGCGGCAGCCCCCAGCGAACTATTCCTGATAAAACGTCGACGATCCATAATTAAAGGTAATAATTGGTCTTTCAAGATTTTATATCCATATGCCATCCAGAGGAACCAGCGGAAAGAGCTGCTGCTATTTTAACTCCCTGATGCGGATGCTGCGGAACATCACCCTGTCTTGGTGGTCCTGCAGAAGGATGGGGGTCTCCGGGGCCATGCCGAAGCCCTCGAATTCCGCGTATTTACTCCGGGCGACCAGGGCAAGGTAGACACTGCTTCCCCTGACATATTCCACTACTTTGCGACCGTTGAGCCAGTGTTCCACCCGATTGTCAGGGTAAAGCACTATTGCGCCCCGGTTCCACTCTCCCGGAGGATGGATAAAGCGGTTCTCTTTTTCTGCGGGGATCAGGTCGTAAAGAGAGGCCAGGGTGCGGTTGCCCACCACTCCCATTTTGGCATCAGGGTGACGGGCATCGTCCAGGATCTGGTACTCCAGACCGATGGAAGGTCCGTTGTTGCCGGTGCCATACTTAATGCCACTGTTGGCTCCCTCACTCAGGTTGAATTCAAAACGCAATTCGAAGGCCTTGAATTTCTCACGGGTCACGATGTCGCCTCCCCGTTTTTCAGACTCTTTGGTGGAGAGGACAGTCAGATTCCCGTCACGCACTTCCCAGCCGGCTTCCGGAAAACGATCCCCCCCGGCACTGATCCACGCGCCGGTATCGGACCCGTCAAACAGAAAGCGGAATCCCTGTTGTTGTTCTGCCGGACTGAGAAAACCGGGAATCAGGTTAACGATGGGAATATCCTCAAAAGGGGCAGGCTGAAGGTCAACGGTTTTGATCCTGATGTTCCGCCACCGGATGCGCTGCCCTTCCTCTTCCCTGGTTTTGATGGCATGGACCTGCAGCGCAATAAACCCTGAAGGCGTCATGGTATCATAAATCCAGGCCGTGGGAACCCCATTGATCCAGGTGCGGATAGAGGTGCCGATACATTCGATGGTGTAGCGGTTCCACCCCCCGCGGGCAAAGGCCCCTTTGGCGCCCGGATTCATCTCCAGGGGATAGAGCCATCCCCGGCGGGCTTCATCATAAATCCCGCCCGACCAGGCCCGCTCCGAAGGATCCACCTCACACTGGTAGCCATGCACCCGGCCCTCGAGGTAATCCTGACGGCTTTCACTCCTGAACTGAATCCCCGAATTCATCTCCCCTTCCACCAGAAGCTCCAGTTCCAGCACAAAATCACCATAAACCTTGTCGGTCACCAGAAACGAGTTGGGAGTGCCAAAAACTGAAGTGCCGACGATCTCCCCGTTGATCACCTCATACCGGGCCTGACCATTCAGTGGCTTCCAGCCTGTTAGGTCTTTCCCGTTGAAAAGAGCTTCCCACTCCCCACTGGCAGCACCAATAGGACTGGCAAGGGTCAAAAAGGAGATCAGGATGATTAAAGTTCTTGCTTTCATAGGATCCATACATTACGTCAGGACATACCAACAAAAATAGTAAAATTATGGGCGAAGATCCCACCAGAAGGGGATAATGCAGCGCATGGGCGTTGTTTTGAGGTATGGAGTGTCAGGAAAAAAAAATCACCGTACTTCAAAGAGGTGCTCACCAGAAGCCACCCGTATAGGGGGAATTCCTTTACCCTGCCCTCTGATTTTAAGAACCTTACCATTATGCCAGATCTGTTGTTTGGGGTGGACGACAGGGAGGCGGATTTCAGCGGTCATATTAGCAGGAATTCCGGCCTTCATGGAAAACGACACCCCGGGATTATTCTCGAAGGAGAGATGTACCGCACCTCTGATGGTAGGATGGAGGATCTCGGCTTTTCTGAGGGTTCCCGGTTGTGGTTGTATAGCGATGAGTGAGCATCCGGGCTCCAGGGGTTGGATCCCCATGACCCGCCGGGGGATCAGGTTGGCCGGAGCCGCCCCCCAGGCGTGGTTCCAATCCTGGTTGGGTTTGTAGTCATTGTCCCAGGCTTCCATGGTGATGGTAGCGCCTGCCCTGATCATGTTATACCAGCTTCTGCCACCAGTGGAGGTGAGCAGTTCCAGTCCGTACCCGGCTTCACCTGCGGCATAGAGGGCATCAACAAGAAACTGGGCCCCATAGACACTGCAGGCCATCCCTCTGGAGCGGATGAACTCCACAACGGTAGAGACATCTTCCGGAGGGACCAGCCCGAAGGCCAGGGGGAACATATTGGCATGAAGGGAGGCATGGTCGGTGCCCAGGCCATCGCGGTACACCCCCCGCCGGCGGTCGAAAAGAAACTGGTTAAAGCTGCTTTTCAGCCGGGAGGCCTGTGCCGCAAAACGGAGACTGTCAGCATCATGGCCTGTGGCACCGGCAATCCGGGCCATCAGATCCAGGGAGCGGTAATGGTAGGCGTTGACTACCGTATTGACCTCACAAAAGACAAAACCATCGGTTTCCCCTTCCGTCTGTTTTCCTAAACCCAGAATGCCCGGGTGTGGCCAGTCCACAATATCCCGGAGGGTCCCATTAAAATGGATGGAGCGGAGGACTTCGGGGGTTACCCTTCCGGTTTTGGTGCTGATGAAACCCCGCTCATCGGCCAGAGCCAGGAGGGTCTTGGCCTTTAAATCCTCATAATAACGGAAGAGCAGGTCGTTGTTCCCGGTGTAGAGATAGTCCTCCCAGGCCATCAGAACGGTCTGGAGGATCCACTCTGTCGGCCAGGTAGGCCTGAAGATCAGGTATTCGAGCGTGCGGCGCGCCATGCTATACTCCCGGTCGATACAATAATGGCTCAGCTGATTAATGAGGGCATCGGCCTCATAAGGTATTCTCTCGCGGTCCCCATCGATATACCACCCTGCAAAAGAGGTGGCCCTGATGCTGTATTTGCTGAGTTCCCACACCCGGTTGAGCACCGTATCGGAGCAGGAGAAGCGGGAGGCTTCCTGGTCAAAGGGGTATGTCACCGATTCCCTGACCACCTGAAAGGGGGTGAGGGGCTCCCGGTAGTGTTCAATTTCGCAACCCCGGAAGGGCGTCACCTCTCCGGTGTAGGCAGGCATCAGGATAGCCTGGGGGCCTGTATTGCGCTGATCGGGGGGGATAAGTACCGTGTAGGTGTGCCATCCTTTCCGGAGGGTCAGCAGGTAGGAAGAATAACGCACCGAGCCTCCCGGCTGGCGGTTGACCCGTCCCTTTGTGACAGCTTCCCCCAGGTGAAGCCGAAGCGTATCCCTTCCTTCTGCGGAGAAAAGGGTCAGTCTGACTCTTCCGAAGGCCGCCCTGCCGAAGTCGACAAAATAGCTCCCCTCCCCCAGGGCCTTCACTTCCTGGGGAAAATCATCGGCTTTAACCAAGGGATAGCAGGCCGTGGCGTACTCCTCCAGTTGGCGGGCCATCAGGAACCGCCCGTTCTCCGACCAGGGCGATGCTTCACCGGGAGTAGTCCAGCACATTACCTTCCAGAAATAGACCTTGCCCGCCTCCAGGGGGCTCCCCTCATACGCCACGCTGACCGAGCGGTGATCCTCCCGTTTCCCGGAATCCCAGAGATCGCCGGTGCCGGCAGCGAGCAACTCCGGAGAAGAAGCTACCAGTATCCTGAACGCCGACTGATAAGCCCCGGGATGCTGACCGGGCACCTCCCATCCGAAAAAAGGCTTTTTCTGCCCGATCTCCGTCCACTGAAAATGCTCCCTGCGCTGGAGAGCCTCCTCAGGAGTCAGTTCAGTCAAATAACCATCGAGCAAAACCTGTCCGGTGTGGACCAGCAGGTCGACCGACAATTTCTCCGGAGCTGTATGGCTCTCCTGTGCCGTACTGCGCCAGGGAGCCAACAGGATGACGGCCATCCCGCAAATCATAAATATTTTCTTCATAGCAGCAAATTTAACGATCCCTCCCGGAATATCCACCATCCTTCAGCCATTCTCCCGAAGAGATACCAGGGTGGAGATCATCAGGGGGCATTGTGATCTTTGGCGATCGTTGGGGATGTTTGGAGGTCATTTTGGAAGCCCCTCTTCTTGGCGGTAGAGAAAAATGTACCATATTTGCCTTTCTGAAAATGACAGAAATCAAACTGATACTGTTGGGCTATTTTCTGCTGATGGCAGGGATAGGCCTATACTCCTGGTTCAGGGTGAAGGCGCCTTCCGATTATTACATCTCGGGGAAACGGGGGAGTTGGTGGCAGGTGACCGGGAGTCTGTTTGCCACGATCATGGGAGGTTCAGCGATTCTGGGGACCATTGAGTTAAGCCAGAAGGCGGGCTGGGCGGCTTTTTGGTTATTGTCCAGTGCGGCCGCCGGGCTTTTCGTGCTGGCATTCATTGCTCCGAAGGTCAGCCGTTTGGGGCATTATACCCTTCCTGAGATGATCAGGCTTTTTTATGGGGTCAAAGCGGAGCGGACCGCCACCTACATGATCCCTCTGGCCTGGCTGGGCATCGTGGCGGTCCAGGTCATCGCCGGGGCAAAAGTCCTGACTTCGCTCCAGCTGACAGACTACCCACAGGGAGTGCTCCTCTGTGGCTGCCTGTTTGTTTTTTACACCCTGATCGGAGGCCAGAAGAGCATTCTTAAGACCGACTTTGTACAGGCCCTGATTATTCTGGGCGGACTCGCCACCATGTTCGTACTGCGGTTAAACAGCAGTGACCCCCTTTCCCTTCCTCCCCTGCAGGCGGATACCCTTTTTAATGCACACTTCACTCACGTGGATCTCTTCTTTTTGCTGATGACCTATTCAGTGACTTTCATTGTTGGGCCTGATATCTACACGCGCATTTTTTGTGCCCGCAGCGAAAAGGTAGCGCGCATCAGCGTGCTGATTACCGCTTTTCTGGTGATTCCCGTGGCAGCCCTCCTGACCTTCCTGGGTGTGGCGGCTGCCGGGGAAACAACCGCCACCGGAGGTTTTATACTTCCCGGGACTTCCTTTCTTCCTCCGTGGGCCCTGGGACTCCTGGCAGCAGCCCTCCTTTCGGCAGTCATGTCCTCGGCCGACACCACCCTGCTGACTTCCTCGGTCATCCTCACTGAACTGACCAACGGCAACCTCGACACGCAGGAATCACTGAAAACCACCCGGGCCTATATTCTTTTGTTTGGCTTCCTCTCAATGGGCATCGCCCTGAAGGTGACCTCCATCCTCTCTGCCCTGCTGACGGCCCTCTCCTTTTTCTCGGGAGCCTTCATCCTCCCTGTAATAGCAGGCATCGCCGGATGGAAAGTCAACCAGCGCCTGGCTTACGCGGCCATGATCGCCGGCGGAGTAATCGCCCTGACCGGGAAAATCATCAGCCAGCTCGTGCCAGGAAATACCGGCAATGTGATCATTTTGGCAGCCTTTTTGACCAACGCCGCTATCCTCTTTTCCCGCTCAGCCCCTTTAAAAAAAATGAGAGGATCATAGAACAAGTGATCATAATTGATTAAAGATTCCTATTTTTGAGCTGGAAAAAAATTGAATGGTTCACCTATCATTTTTGCAGATGAAACTAACCACAAACAAAATTCTTTCCATCATTGCACACGATCTGAAAGATCCCCTCACCTCCATTTCAGGAATTTCAGATATATTGATCACCAACTGGAAAGATTTTCCGGAAGAAGAAAAATTGGATATTCTCAATGATATCAGGGATACCTCTGACGGGGCCCTGAAACTTCTTACCGAATTGCTGGACTGGAGCAGAAAAATTAACGCCATTATGGAACCTGAGCGGAAGCCCTTTAATGCCGGCCGCAAAATAAGGCTACAGATGGCTGCGGTCAGCAGGAAAGCCAGCTGGAAAAAGATTACCCTTCAGAACGAATCTCCCGAGGAAATCCCTCTCGAGGGAGACGTGAATATGTTCAACGCGGTCTTCAGGAATCTTCTGACCAATGCCATCAAGTCATGCCATGAAGGAAGCACTATTACGGTGAGTGCCGTCAAAGGAGACGAGAAGTGGGAGTTTTGTATTGCTGACAGCGGCGTGGGTATGACCAGCCGCCAGGTGCAGATTTTGTTTTCGGGAGAAAGCCCAGCGCCGGGAGATGAGGTTCCCGAGAATTACGGCAATGGATTCGGGCTGATTCTGTGCCGTGATTTTATCCAGTTGTCAGGTGGGCGCCTCTGGGCTGAAAGCCAGAAAGGCAGCGGTACCCGGGTCCATTTCACCTTCTGAAATTACAAGTAAATCATTTTGCGGGTCATCCCCCCGTCGACGATGAAATTCTGGCCGGTGATGAAGCTATTCCGGTGGTCGGCCAGAAAAAGAGCCATCCGGGCGATATCCTCCCCTTCCCCCACCTTCCCCGCGGGGTGCTGGGCATGGTCTTCAAAAGTTACCGAGGCCTGACGTGCCTGGGAGCGTTTTCTGATAGCGGAGACATCAATCCAGCCCGGGCTGATGCTATTCACCCTGACCTCGGGACTGAGGCTGAGGGCCAGGGCGTGGGTCAGGGCATACACCCCTCCCTTCGATGCCGAATAGGCCTCGGTATCGCGTTCCGACTGGAAAGCCCGCGTGGAACAGATATTGATGACCCTGCCAGAATTCTCGCGCAGCTCCGCCGCGCAGGCCCGGGTACAGAGAAAAGGCCCCGTGAGGTTGACCTCCAGCACCCGGCGCCACTCCGCGGGTTCCAACTCCTCCATGGGCTTGTTGGCCTCTATGGCCGCGTTGTTCACCAACACATCAATCCTTCCGAATTGGTCCAGGGTAGCCTTTACGGTCCGATCTACCTCCTCTTCCATGGCTACATCACATACCCATGCCATATAGTTTCCTTCCTGCGCCATTCGTTCCCGCTCCTCTTTCACCGCCTCCTGATCATAATCCCAAACAGCCACCCGGTATCCTTCCGCCAGGAATGCTCCGGCCATCACCCGGCCTATCCCCTGGGCCCCACCCGTGATCACCACCGTGAAAGGACCATCTTTACTTTTCCCGGACTTCATTGCCATAGTAAAA